>OCAE01001321.1_pt1 | contig 11614 bp, 9 predicted proteins | sample 1495581 | NCBI WGS metagenome assembly OCAE01 (sample SAMEA2580278, study PRJEB22360) | human gut metagenome | biome: human gut; feature: human-associated habitat; material: faeces | place: Denmark | collected 2008/2010 | reverse complement strand
TTTTTATAGTTCGTATCCAGACGGCGGCACACTGGGATATGAACTCTCCCTGCGCGGCCCCGCACCCAAAGCCGAGAAAGAACCCCGGCCATCGTTTTTCCATACTATTTTTTTTCTTTATTTTTTTCTGATAAAATGATTCTCTGAATGCTCTTTTCCGAAAGGAAGTATTCCTCCGCCAGCGTCTTCACACCGAATCCATCCAGATATCTACGATAAATCTCTTCGTTGCGGGTCTTAAGCTCTCCCCGAAAGGAGGTTTCTTCTCCCCACTTCTTCTTATTCTCTTCTTTTCTGGGGATGTAGACGTATCCCCCATCCATATATTTCTGGATTGCTTCCACCAGTTCTTCCGGCAGAACCTCCGTTGCTTTCCGATAGCGCATCGCTGCCTCCTAAACATATTTTACTGTCAGGAATAGCAAAGGCTATACAATTACTCATATTATCTTTCACTGCATAGGCCTGTTGCTATGCAGTCTTAACCTCTTTCATCATAAAGAAACGGCCCCCTCTCTATCTATTTGCATACAGGATCGTTGTATTCTCCTGTCTCCATACCACTTCCACCTCAGTAAAACCAGCCTGTCTTAACAGATGCTTCTGATTCTCCATGGTACACGGCATGTCAAAATGGTAATATTCCCCTTTAACAAGCTTCAGTTCTTTCTCCAGGCGCTTTTTCTCCGCAAAGAAATAGTCCTCCTGCTCCTGCGTTTCCGCCATGTAGTCACACTCGATATAGCGGCCGCCGGCCTTTAAGGCACGCCATAATTTCTCATACAGCCCCAGCTTTTCCTCATGGGTAAAATGATGCAGTGTCTGAAAGGAAACCGCGGCATCATACCGCTCCGTTCCCAGCTCGCAGGCCATATAGTCCGCCTCGATCAGGGTTACATCCCGGTCGGAATACTTTTTCTTCAGCCGTTCCAGCATCGCGGGCGTCAGATCGATTCCTGTGACGGCAATCCCCGGGTTCCTGGTCCATATTGCCTCCAGCTCCAGTCCGGTTCCGCATCCCAGATCCAGAAGTGTCTTCGTCTTTTCCGGCACGAGCTCCGCCATCTTTAAATAGCCTTCCCGGCATCCTTCGACCTCATGAATCATATGATCATCATAGATATCAACCCTGGCTGTAAAGAAATCCTTCATTTTTTCCATGCTGTCCACCTCCCGGCCACAATTTTAAAACCAGTGCAGTGAATGTTCCGGCACGCCCCAGCTTCTTTTCCAGTATACTCTGAAGACCTCGGGAAAAAAACCTCAAGTTTCCGGCAGAAACAACTTTAAGCCGGCTTTCGCACACGGACGCTGTGTCGAGTATACAGAAGTTTGCTCCGCCTGTCAACACGTAGTCTCTCTCCAAAATTTTCCTATTTCCTCTGCCGACAGTTCTTCCACAAATTTCTTCTTTATCTCCAGGAACTGTTCCAGCTCCAAAAGAATCTGAAACAGCACCGCACGATTTTCAAATTCTTCCCGAAGCTCCGGAAGGGGCTGCTCCCGCATAGCCTCCTTTACCGCGTCCAGTGCCTCAAGCAGGCCTACGGCATTGTTATACTCATGAAAACCCCCGCTGATCCGCTCCATCAGCTCTGCAATCGGCTGCGCCTGGGAAGGCAGTTCCCCCAGATGCTTTAACTCCCCCTCGATCCGTCCCAGGACAAATGCCTGTGTCCGCCTCATGTTCATATACCGGAGGTAGTATCTCGTCTCAGTAAGAAGCTTATTCTCCATGTCCTCATACGCGCTCCTCTCCCCCTGTTTCAGCTCTGCGTCAAGCGCTTCCAGAAGAGAACGAAGCGGCGGTTCACCGTCTGCCAGCCCGGCATCTCCGCCCTTTCCAATGGTCAGCTGTCCTGCCATCTTTCGCAGAATCTCCTTCATATGGCTTTCAATCCGGCGCTGGCTCGTTCGGATTAAATGTACCTTTCCGGGAATATAGAGATTGAGAATCACACCGATTCCCGCGCCTACGGCCAGAAGCCCCAGTTCATTGGCGATATTGGCTCCTGTCATGGAACGCTCTGCCAGGAAATGAGTCATCAGTACCGTATTCACAGAGATCCCCTCCTGCATTCCAAACGCCATACAGGCCGCAGAAAAGAACAGCAGAAAGACGCAGACCGCCAGGGGGCCGTAACCAAAGACAGAAAAACCTGCCGCGGAGATGGCCAGTGCCATGACAAATGACAGCAGTCGGCGTGCTACCACCCGGATTGTCTCCTTCTTTGTATCCTGAATGCTTAAAAGTGTGATCACCCCGGCAGATGCGCTGTAACGTAACCCCATACGCTCCGCCAGGACGATAGCCAGGCCCGCGCCCACGGCTATTTTGATGACTTTTACATAATCCGGCTTCTTCACGATTTCACTTCCTCCTGACGATTCTTATAAATCCAGTTCTTTTTCATTCCAGTTTTTTTCAATTCCATTTCTTTTCATTATTACCTATCAACCATTAAAATACAAGTTCTGTCTGGAATTTCAGTCCGTTTTACGTATTGACCGGAGTTTTTTTCTGTGATACGATTTTACGGGCAGCACAATACAGTCAGAAAGGAAGCACCTATCCATGAACTTTGCAGCACTCATGCAGTTAAAAGAAGAATGGACCTCTTTTAAGGTACGCCATCCGAAATTCCCCTTCTTCATGAAAGCGGTCCACGGACGCGCCCTGGCTGAAGGAACGGTCATCGATATCCGGGTGACGGCTCCGGATGGAACCATACTGAATTCCAATTTGAAACTGAAAAAAAGAGGACCTGGATCTGATCCGCCGGATACATGAGCTGATCTGATGCATAATGGTCCTCACAGTCTTATACTTCTATGGTCTTCGCCGTCTTATTCAGGAAACGGTCGTAGACGACGATCTGCACCTCATGTGTTCCGGCAGACAGTCCGGGGATATTCAGCTGAATTTCTCCATCAGCGACCGTCCCGCCGGAATACTGAAATATCCCATCCACGAAGATCTCCGCCTTACAGGCATTTTCTGCCGTCTTATACTGTATCTCCAACTGGTCCCCATTCCTTCCTGCCTCCGCCTTCAGTGACGGCCCATTTCCGGCTTCCAGCTGTATCCCGCCCAGCTCCGGTTTCCTGATTGTAAATTTCTTTCTCAGTTCATCGACGTACGCTCCCTTTACCCGGATCGCCTCCAGTTCCCCAGCTTCCGAATTTTCCCGCAGCAGATTTAAATAACCGATGCTCTCAGGGTCCCATCCGGTTACCAGGGAACAGACGGTATCGACCGCCACTGCATCCGTTCCTCCCATGATGACGCCCATATTCATTTTATCGGTCTCTTTCCGCTCGTGCGACATGGGAACCGGTCCGCTCTGAAAGCCCTGAAGGCCATCCACGATCACGTAATTCACCGGTCTGGCCATGTAATAGTCGTAAATCCATCGGTCCAGCTCCCCGTCCGTGATCTTGTGGGATACCATGGCTGTCTTACTGGGGTTATCGGGCGCCACTCCGTATAGATTCCCCGGCGGCGTGCCGATGCTCACATTTTTGATTCCACCCGTAACCACCACACCGGAAGAGGTCTTAAGGGTGGGGATGCTGATTACCACGTCGGCCTCATAGAGAATCCGGTTGAAATAATACGTTTTATGAAGCAGACCGTCCGGCAGCTCCACCTTTACCACCTCCGGCGCGTCAAAATCCTGCCACGCCCCACAGTCTTCCTCCAGACAGAGGAACCCATCCACGCCCTCCATATAATCCGGAGTGTAATGGAAATATTTCATCACCTCTCTGGTCGGCCCCGTCGCCGATCCCTCCATGATATAGACCGTTCCATCCGGATTTAACTCCCTTACCATTTTTAATACGGCCTTTGTAACACGCCAGTCCACCGTTATCCCGTTGACCTCCTGATCCAGCAGCTCCCCCGTGGAATCCACAATCATCTGGACCAGATTGGGCTTCAGTACCACGGTCTGCCCATTTTTCACGACATTTTTCAAATCGGAGGCCGCCGTCCTTACCATCGCTTCGATTTCCTCCTCCGTGATATCGGCGGCCCTTGTTTTCTGCGATTTGGCAATCGTGACGGTTGAGCCGTGAAACGCGGCTTCTTTTATGGTTTCCGCGGCCATTCCCTGCTGATTTTGCGGCACTTTCTGCTCCACTGGTATCGTTTGTTCCTGGCCGGTCTCCCTTTCCGCCACGGTATTCACCGTGGGTGCCGCCTGTGCCGGGCGGATCTGGCATCCATTTAAAAGCGTCATGGGCACCGCCATATAGATCCATAATTTCTTCATTTCCGTACCCCTTTTCCTCTATGCTGTACATCCGTTTTTTGTCGAATTGTGTCAGTATTAATTCTACAGGGGGCATGCATCAAAGTTGCATCATCCGAACTATTTTTTTAACAGATGAAATTATGGAATGACTTCTTAAACTGATTCGTGTATAATGTAGGAAACAGCAGCTACAGCAACAGGATTCCATTGCAGCCTCCGGCCTGAGGAGTTACCATGAGTTATCGTAAAATAATATCCCAGTTTCAAAATTCGATCTTTGCACGGTCCATACGCCATGGATTGACACTCGCTATCCCATTTCTGATCATGGGATCATTTTCTCTGCTTCTCAATAATTTTCCCATTGACAGCTATCAGATTTTTCTCGCCTCCTGGCTCGACGGAGCCGCTGCGGAGCTTTTAAACACCATTTACATGATCAGTCTGGGTTCCCTGGCCCTGGTTCTTACCATCACCATCAGCATCTCCTACGGACAGCTGGCTGAGACAGACCAGCTGCTGCTCTATCCCGTAGTCTCTGTCTGCTCCTATCTGGCCTTCTGCGGAGGAATTGAGGATCAGACGGACTATATCTTCAGCGCGGAATGGGTCTTTACTGCCATGTGCATTACCCTGCTGTCCTGTATCCTGTTCCAGCGGCTCTTAAAGCTTGGACGCCGGTTCGAGAGACTGCACACCACGGGAGCCGACTATCTGTTTAACACTTCAATCCAGAGTCTGATTCCTGTCATTGCCATCACCCTGCTTTTCACAATTACGGGATATTTCGTCCGCATCACGTGGAGTGACAGCAATATCACGAATTTCGGTTCCTACCTGTTTCTGGAACTCTTTGACGGTATCAGCGGGAATTTGTTTGGAATCCTTCTGTATGTGATTATCACACACGTCCTCTGGCTCATGGGAATCCACGGCACCAATACGCTGGAGGCTGTCTCCAGACAGCTGTTTGAACAGAACGTGGAGATCAATCAGGCCCTGATGACGGCTGGAAACCTCCCTACGGAAATCTATTCCAAGACGTTTCTCGACACCTTCGTATTCCTGGGCGGCTGCGGAACTGCCTTAAGCTTCGTCCTTGCGCTCTGCATCGCCTCGAAGCAGAGCCATAACAGGAAGATCGCCCATGTGGCGCTTCCCTCCGTGCTGTTTAATATCAGTGAAATCGCCGTTTTCGGTTTCCCTATCATCTTTAACCTGACGATGGCGGCTCCATTTATCATCACCCCGGTCGTCCTGACGGTCACCAGCGCACTGGCCATCCGTCTCGGCCTGGTACCCGCGGTGACCCAATCCGTGGAATGGACCGTTCCCGTACTGCTCAGCGGATTTAAAGCCACCGGGTCCATCGCAGGCAGTTTGATGCAGCTGTTCAACCTTGTAATCGGAACGTTGATCTATATCCCGTTTATCAAACGCAGTGAAAAGCTGGAGACCGGCAAATTTACACAGGCGATCCACCGGATGGAGGCAGACATGGCCGCTGGTGAGAAGCACGGGAATCCGCCCAGCTTCTTAAGCCATGATTACCCCTGTTATTACTACGCCAAAAATCTCGCCATGGATTTACAGAACGCCATCAAACGGGGGCAGGTTCAGTTATACTATCAGGCGCAGATATCCCGCGACGGAACGCTTCATGGAATGGAGGCTCTTCTGCGCTGGAAGCATCCGGTCACCGGATTTATCGCTCCGCCCGTGCTGGTGGGGCTGGCCTATGAAAATGGATTTTTAGATGAACTCGGCTACTATCTGATTAAACGCGCCTGTCTGGACGCCCAGACCATGGAGGAACATTTAAAGAAAGACGTCTGTCTGTCCGTCAATATTTCCTCCAAGCAGCTCAAGAGCAATGGATTTTTTGACACGGTTCTCACTTTGATCCGGCAGTATCCCGCCGATCACATCCGCCCCGTTTTCGAGATCACGGAACGGGCGGCAATGGAAATATCGGATGACTTGAAAAATGAGATGGAGCATTTGCGGAGCCAGGGCGTGGAATTCAGTCTGGATGACTTCGGAATGGGCCATAATTCCCTTATCCAGCTGCAGGAAGGCTCCTTCGATGAGGTGAAATTAGACGGCAATCTGGTATCCCAGCTCATGACCAATAATCGCTCCCGTGAAATTGTCTCCGGAATCATCAAAATGGCCCGGAATTTAAACTGCCGTACCGTCGCCGAATTTGTGGAAAACGCAAAACTGCGCGATGTCTTATCGGAGCTTGGCTGCTCCATCTACCAGGGCTACTATTACAGCCGCCCTCTGCCGCTGGAGGACTTCATGGATTATATCACCCGGCTGCCCGAAGAAGGAAACGCTTCTGATCCTCAGTAAATCACAGAAGAAAAGGAATGGCCGGCATGCGAATCATCATGCCGGCCATTCCTCTTCCTGCTTTATTTGCCTATTCCTGTCTTTCATCTGCATCCGTCCCATAATTTTCTTCCAGATACGCTACCCATGAGCGATAAAACTCCTCTTCCGTCATTTGAAATGTCTCTTCAAGCTTTTCCGGTCGTCTGACCAATTCCATCAATTTTCCGTATCCATATCTTGCAGTCACATACTCCACCACTGTGTACGAATACTGATACCCATCCCGCCGGAAAAACTCCTGGAAGTCAGCCCCGGTGTCCAGATCGGCCAGTGCCGGCACGCGGTTGGTCTTTAGCCCCTCCGAGACCGTATTTCGAATCCATGCTTCATGATTGTCTTTCCCCTCGTAGGAGGCAATTCCCTCGTCGAGCCATCTGGGGATGTGTGCGTTTATCTCTTTTATCAGAACGTGTGTAAACTCGTGAACGACAGTGTTTATCACCTGTTCGTAATTCGATCCCGGCGGCGGATTCAGCGGCGACGCTATGACTGTTTTCCCCGCCGCGATTCCCCCTCTTATCCATTCAGGGGCGTCCTCGATTCCAAGCGCCTGATTCAATTCCGCCCGATCCGAGCATATCTTGACTGTCGTTTTCTGTTTCAGCTCTCTGCCTGTCTTTTCTGTTATATGGGAGTATCGTTCTTCCAATAAATTCAGCACCTCTTCTACACAGGTCCTCTCGCTCTCATGATACTCTACAATAAAATGCCGGCTCTCACACACAAAATCCATTTACCTGATCCCCTTTTCTTTTTTTCTGCTCCCCACGTCCCCATCTCTCTGCGAATCCCAGACAGGCAGCTGCAGCACAAACGTACTTCCGCCCCCATCCGTGTCCTTCACCGTCAGTTTTCCGTGATGCAGCTTAACCAGTTCTACGGCGATGCTCAGCCCCAGCCCATAATGCGATTTGTCATTTCTGGACTTATCCGCGCGGTAAAACCGGTCAAAGACTCTTTTTTTATCTTCTTCCGAAATGCCGCAGCCATGGTCCTCCACCTCGATGAACACGTGCTTCGCGTCCGACCGGACAATGACGGCGATCGTGCTGCCCTCTGGTGAGTAGCTGGAGGCGTTATCCGTAAGAATCGTCAAAAGCTGCATCAATCGCTGGCGGTCCCCGCAGACCTCCGGCAGTTCTTCCTCCGGCAGCCTTAATTCAAACGGCTGATTCTTTTTCCTGCACAGCTCTGCCAGGGCATCGTAGTTTGATATCAGAAATGTATCCGTCATCAGTGGTTCCGCGCGTATGGTCCAGGTTCCCGCGTCCGCCGAAGCCAGCTGCAGCAAATCATCGATCAGGACCGTCATCCGTTCCCCTTCCTTCTCGATTCCGGGCAGAAACTGCTTCGCCTTCCCCTCATCCATGGAAACCGCATGAATCCCCGCACGTATCACGGTAAGCGGCGCCCGCAGTTCGTGAGAGGCCGCCGCGATAAATTCACTCTGCCTTTTCAGGCCAGTCTCCAATGGCTTCAGACTGTGGTTCACAAAGGTACGGCAGATAAAAAACAGAATCACCAGCCCCATCAGATTTATTGAAAAATACAGCAGTACGGAATTCCGGTAAACCTCCTTTTCATCTGTCAGTGCTTTCAGGATCAGTATCTTCTGTTCCGTTCCATACGCTTTTTTCAGATAGATACTGCCGTAATAGTGTTCCCTCTGGTCCCCATATATGGAATAAACCGGACTTCTCACTTCTCCCGGCCTGCTTCCCGGTATTTCTTCGAAAAATCCGTCCTGTTCTGCAAAATGATTCAGCTTTTCAAACAGCCTGTCTCTATCGGTCAAAGGCTTCCATGCGCCTTTAAATGACAGCGGAACAGAATTACTGGACACAGAGATCATTATATTCTCGCTGATTTCACTTTGAGCCAGCCACATATGGGAGATTTTATTACTGTCCCTGATCGTATCCACCACATTGCCAAATACAGTCTGATACCAACTGATATTATTCGTCTCGTACTGCTTTAAAGACAAGAGAAGCAGACCGGTCACAATAAGACTCAGCAAAAGACCGGTAGCCAGCACATAAGCGCCGACCAGTTTTCTCCTTAACTGCTTTACCATGGCCGCCCCCTTCTTCCCTACTGCTCCGGCTGCTCTTCCAGAGAATAGCCCACAGACCTGACTGTTTTAATCGTCACACTGCTGCCCACCTGTTTCAGCCTTCTTCTGAGAAAATAAATATAATTATCCAGATTCCCCTCTTCCACCGCGCTGTCAAGTCCCCATACCCGGTTCAGCAGCAATTCTCTCGTGAGAATCTGTCCCTTGTTCCTGATTAAAAATTCCAGCAGATCCATCTCCTTTTTCGAGAGCTCCACCCTTTTATCCTCTTTCCATAACACCCGGCTGGACAGACTCATGGTCACATCCCCACATGCCAGCTGCCGGTCAAACTCCATCCGTACCGGCCGCCGTTCCAGCGCCCGGATTCTGGCAAACAGTTCTTCCGGTGCGAACGGCTTAACCAGATAATCATCTGCCCCCGCATCCAGACCGCAGATTCTGTCTTCTATGGTGCCGAGAGCCGTCACCATAATAACCGGTGTCGCAATCCCCTTCTGTCTCATGCGCTGCAGAATCTGTATTCCATCCATTCCGGGCAGCATCCGATCCAGAATCACCACATTGTATGCCTGCATACCCAGATAATCAAATGCTTCCCGGCTGTCCTGGCAGATATCCGCCAGGTAGCCTTTCTCCTCCAGCCAGAATCCCATCAGCCGGCATAATTCCATATCATCTTCCACCAGCAGTATCCTCACAGCGCGTTCTCCTTTCTGCGTTTTATTCCTGAAGGTATAAGGTTATCTTCGTCATCAGTTTCTTAACTGCGTCCTCCAGGGATGCGGTTCCGTCAAAGTAGTCTTTTGAGTATTCCAGCAGGATCTGTTTTACTTTCCAGTTCCTGCCTGCGGAATGCTTCACGTTTTTGCAGAACTCTGTCAGCCTGCGGCGAAGCGGCTGGGAGGGCCAGCCAATTTTCATATCGTATGTTCTTCCATCCGCACCGGGGATAGTTCCTCCGTATGCATCCGCTGACGTTCTCTCCACCGTACATAAAAACTCCAGCGCGTTCTGGTTCACTGCAAATCCATCGTAAAAGTCAGAGCGCTGTACGTCTTCCGACAGAACTGTATGCAAAAATCCAATTGCCAGATCCTTATTTTTGCTGGAATTCGTGATTCCTATGGTGCCATACGGCACATACATCTCATTGATCAGGATAACGTCCGCTTCCAGTTCTCCCTGGGCCTGCTCGATAATGGAAGCTCCCTGCCCGGATTCATAAAAGCCGTTAATTTCACTTGAATACAGATATGTCCCCTTTTCCAGGAGCCCCCATATGCTGGACGGCCGTTTTTCCCTCGTCCCGTCTGAGACTTCGCTTCCATCTATGATCCGCTTCATATTGGTGAGAAATTCCTTTAATTCCGTTTCCTCGACCACATCACCTTCCTTTACGATATCATTTAAAAATGCATCTGCGTAAAAAGAAAGAAACACCTCCCTGTCAACCGTCCCGAATACCTGCCCGGTCTCATGAGCCTGAACAAAATCAGCCAGCGAAGATAACTGCCCCGCTTCCTTAAGTGCCTCTTTCCTGCCAAATGTCATAGGAAGCCCGATTCTGACCGGCACAGAGTAAATCCGCCCATCCACCCGGCACTCCTTTGCAATATTGGCCAGAAAATCACCAGAAGCAGTCAAACGCTCTATTTCATCTGTAATATCAGCCAAAACGCCTTTTTCGATGTAAGATTCCTCTGACAATCCGTCTAAGATCAGAATATCCGGTCCTTCTCCCGCAAGCAGTTCGGCATTCAATGATCGGATATAATCGTCAGCGACTGCCGCCGATCCTTCCTCCAGGAGAGGCTGAAAATCAATTTTTACATTGGGATTCTCAATCTGATACTCACTTACCGCCTGACGTATGGTCTTGTTGTCGCTCAGTGAAAATATGGTAAGCTCTTTTTCCGGCTCTACCGGCATATCCGGGTAATAAACGTAATGGGAAAGCTTACTGGTTTCATCCATGGAATTGTAATAGACAAAGTAATCCTCCTGGCTGCCCGCCGCGAATCCTGTGGCATAATATTTCGGGGAACCCATGGTATTGCTCTTTCCCTCTATAATCTGCTCCCAGATTCCGGAACCATTTTTCAAGACCTGAATTCCAGCCACTGACAACAGGCTTATATCACCATTCTCTCCGACAACGGCCCGGGCTCCATAGTATTGATTTAAATCCAGCGGATATCCGGCCTTTTCTTTGCCGTCTTCTCCGTCATATAATATCAGACTTTCGGAAGCCTCGTCAATGACATAAAACTGGCTGCCGCTGGCAAAGTAATAGCTGTCGTTGCCTGGCAGCTCTGCCAGCTTCTGCTGTCCGGCCGCGTCATAAAGGTAAATGCTATTTCCGGATGAGAATAACAGATTCCCATTTTCCAATGCGGTAATGGACCGCGGGAAATACTTATACCCATACTCACTAGTCTCAAGCAGAACAGAGAGCTCGAGTTCCTGTCCATGTTCCCAATCCCCGGCCATGACAACATGGTGTCTGCTGATAACCTCCTGGTTCTCCCCTTCCGAATAGACCGCATACATGTTGTGGTCTTCTCCAAAGGTAATACCAATGCTGCTGTTTTCATATTTAAGACCAAGCTGATTTAACCATCCACACTCCTTTTCCTCCCAGGTCAGATCCTCCGCCAGCCGGTACGCAGTAAATTCTGCCGTTCCATTGTTTTCTTTCCTGGCAAACAGGACCGGTCTCCCATCCGGTCCTTCTAAAAAACGGAGTCCGGAATCATATGTGACTCCATCCGGCAAAGGGACTTCGCTCTCCGCATACCTTCCCAAAGCCTGATTCTTCTGCGTTCCTGCCGCGGCTCCTTCCGGATCGGATATAACCTTCCCGTCTTTATGCCAT
>OCAE01001318.1_pt1 | contig 11654 bp, 8 predicted proteins | sample 1495581 | NCBI WGS metagenome assembly OCAE01 (sample SAMEA2580278, study PRJEB22360) | human gut metagenome | biome: human gut; feature: human-associated habitat; material: faeces | place: Denmark | collected 2008/2010 | reverse complement strand
CCCAAGATTAAAAATCTTCATGCAAGCAAGCTTGCATCAGATTTCCAACCTTTTGACCCTGGTATCATCACATCACCATATCAAACAACGAAAGCTGGTTACTCTCCGGCAAATCCCCCAAAAGCCCCAGTTCTCCCATCAGATCGCACACGGTCTTCGTAACCTTCGTGCGGTTGATGAAATCCTCTCTTGACAGGAACGGTCCGTCCTCCGCCGCAAATACGATAGCGTCGGCCGCTTTCTCGCCCAGTCCGTCGATACTGCTGAGGGACGGCATCAATTTTCCATCCACTATCTGGAAACTCCTGGCGCTGGCTTTAAAGATGTCAATGGCCGTGAATTCAAACCCTCTGGCATACATCTCCTGGACAATTCTCATGTCGCGGAGCGTATCCTGCTCTTTCTTCGAGAGTGTATCCATTCTTTTCTTATAGTCGGCCAGATGATATTCCAGCTTTTCACGGCCCTGGCACATGAGTACATAGGAAAAGCCGCTGGCACGGATACTGAAAAACGCCGCATAGTAGGCAAGAGGATAAAACACCTTACAGTAGGCAATACGCCAGGCCATCATAACATAAGCCGCAGCATGAGCTTTCGGGAACATGTACTTGATCTTCTTACAGGACCAGATATACCAGTCGGGTACGCCGTGATCGGTCATCTCTTTAATCCATTCGTCCTTCAGGCCCTTTCCCTTACGCACGCTCTCCATGATAGTGAACGCCAGGCCCTCTTCCAGGCCCATGCCGATCAGATATACCATGATATCGTCTCGGGTACAGATGGCCGTCTGAATTGTTGCTTTTCCCTCCTGGATTAATGTCTGGGCATTTCCCAGCCACACGTCGGTACCATGGGACAATCCGGAAATACGCACCAGATCCGAAAAATATTTCGGCTGGGCGTCAATTAACATCTGCATGGCAAAATCGGTTCCAAACTCCGGTATTCCAAGAGCGCCCAGCTTGCAGCCGCCGATATCCTCCGGCTCTATGCCCAGTGCCGAGGTGTTCTGAAATAAGCTCATGACCTCTTTGCTGTCAAGCGGAAAATCCTTTACCGGATCCTGGCCTGTCAGATCCTGGAGCATTCTTATCATCGTCGGATCATCGTGTCCCAGTATATCCAGCTTCAGCAGGTTATGATCAATGGAGTGATAATCAAAATGTGTCGTTACGGTTCTGGTCGTCATATCATCGGCCGGATGCTGGACCGGGGTAAAGGAATAGATTTCCTCCCCATGGGGAAGCACGATAATGCCTCCCGGGTGCTGTCCCGTCGTTCTTCTCACACCGACGCAGCCTCCCACAATCCGGTCTATCTCACAGCGGCGTTTGCGAACGCCCCTGTCCTCGTAATAGCCCTTCACATAGCCGTAAGCCGTCTTATCGGCCAGTGTGCCGATTGTTCCGGCACGGAAGGTCTGCCCTTTTCCGAAAATAACTTCCGTATAGGTATGCGCGCGGCTCTGGTACTCTCCCGAGAAATTCAGGTCGATATCAGGCTCCTTGTCACCCTTAAAGCCGAGGAAGGTTTCAAATGGAATATCGAAGCCGTCCTTTTTAAGCGGTTCCCCGCAGACCGGGCAATTTTTATCCGGCATGTCACAGCCAGCCATACCTGCAAATTTCCTGACCTCCTCGGAATCAAAATCATAATAATGACAATTGGTGCAGTAATAATGAGGGCTGAGCGGGTTTACTTCCGTGATACCCGACATTGTGGCCACCAGCGAGGAGCCTACGGATCCCCTGGAACCTACCAGATAGCCGTCCTCATTTGATTTCCATACCAGTTTCTGGGCGATAATATACATAACGGCGAAACCGTTGGAAATTATCGAGTTAAGCTCCCGTTCCAGACGATCCACCACAATTTTAGGAAGGTTCTCACCATACATTTCATGGGCTTTGTTATAACAGATGCTTCTCAGCGTCTCATCCGAGTTGGGAATAACAGGAGCGCATTTATCGGGACGGACAGGCTCTATCCTTTCGCACATGGCTGCTATCTTCCTGGTATTGGTGATTACCACCTCCTCGGCTTTGTCGCTCCCCAGATACTCAAATTCCCTGAGCATCTCATCCGTGGTCCGCAGATAGAGCGGAGCCTGATCGTCGGCGTCCTTGAATCCTTTACTCGACATGATGATTCTCCGGTAAACCTCATCCTCCGGATCCAGGAAATGGACGTCACAGGTCGCGCAGACCGGCTTATTATACTGTTCTCCCAGACCCACAATCCTGCGGTTCAAATCCATCAGCTCTTCCTCGGAATTCACCGGACTTTTCTCATCCCTGAGCATAAATGCATTGTTGCCCAGAGGCTGTATTTCCAGATAGTCATAAAAATCCACTATCTTATGTATCTCCGTATCAGGCACACCGCGTAAAAGCGCCTGGTAGAGTTCCCCCGCCTCGCAGGCGGAACCGATGATAAGGCCCTCCCGGTACTGGCTAAGCAGGCTCTTCGGGATCCTGGGACGTCTGGCAAAATAAGTCAGGTTGGACTCTGATACGAGGCGGTAGAGATTGACGCGCCCCACATCGTTTTTCGCAATTATGATAATATGGTAGGTGGGCATCTTCCGTATCATTTCCACCGTCATCCTGCTGAGTTCATTTAACTGGGACAGATCAAAAATGTCACGTTCCTTCAGCATTTTTATAAAACGGACAAAGATTTCCGCTGTCGCCCCTGCATCGTCCACCGCCCTGTGATGGTTTGCCAGGTTAATCTTAAGCTCTTTTGCTACCGTATCCAGCTTAAACCGGTTGAGGTTCGGAAGGAGAACGCGGGCCAGGGATACCGTGTCGAGCACGGTCGGATTAAACTCAAGTCCCTGCTGTCTTGCATTCTCTTTAATAAAGCTGATGTCAAAACCGGCATTATGAGCCACCATGACGGCTCCCCTGCAAAACTCCAGAAATTCAGGAAGAACCCTGTCTATCTTCGGCGCATCCAGAACCATGTTGTCATTGATACCCGTCAGCTTCTCTATCTCAAAGGGAATCGGCACGTCGGGGTTGACGAAGCTGCTGAATTTATCAACAATCCGTCCCTCCTCCACCCTGACTGCGCCTATCTCAATGATCCGGTTCTTAAGAGGGCTGAAGCCGGTCGTCTCGATATCGAAGACCACACAGGTATGATCCAGGGATTGTCCCGCACCGTTTTCAACCAGTTCCTTCATATCGTCGACCAGATATCCCTCCACACCGTAAAGAACCTTGAAATTATCACCTCTCTCCACGGAATGGTTGGCATCCGGAAAGGACTGGACACAGCCGTGATCCGTTACCGCCATCGCGTCCATTCCCCACTGTTTGGCCCGCTTAATGAGGTCCTTTACCTCGGAAACGCCGTCCATATCGCTCATCTTGGTATGGCAGTGCAGTTCCACACGCTTGACCGGAGCATTGTCCACGCGTTTCGTCGTAAAATCCTCGCATTTTTTAATACCCACAACAGAACCGATGGTCAGCTCCCCGTCGAAACGGTCGATGTTCGCCACGCCTTTCAGCCTGACAAACTGGCCGGCCTTTGTCGCAGTCTTCAAATCCTCAAGTGACTCCTCGCGGGCGAACACTTTGACACTGATCGTATCGGTAAAGTCACTGATACTGAAAATAAAGAGGGAATTACCGCTGCGAAGCTCTCGCACATCCGTGGCGAGTATCTTTCCGCGGATCACCACCTCACCTATCTCCCCTTCTATCTTCTCAATCTCAACCGACTCTTCGTCAAAATCGCGGCCATACAGGACATCCGGATTATCCGACTTTCTGCCGTAGCCGGAGCGCCGGAATTCCCTCTTTCCGCCGCTAAAATCGCCTTTGCCCTTTTTGCCGCTTAAATCGCCTCCCGCTTTTGACTGGGCGTTCTTTCCGCCGGTTTCCTTAACTGCTTTCTGTTTCTTCTCCGCCTGGAAGTTCAAATCGCCCACCGGCTTTAAGACCGAGCTGCCCTCGTCAAAGGGAAGATCCAGGGAGGCCTCCCCGGAGACCGGAGCCGGATCGGACGGCGCTGCGCCGCCGGATGTATGCTCCGCGTTCATATAGATGACGGCAGGCTCCTCCTCCACCCTTTTTCTGGCCTCTGCCGGGCGGTAGGACAGCCTGACCTCCATCGGAATGTTACAGCGTTCCGTAAAGATCTTTTCGAGGATCCTCACAAGCTCCGGCGCCTTGTCCTTTGCTATCATCGTATCCTCGATCTCCATGGTCAGAAGATCCTTCTCGTCAAAAGAGAGAACGGCCCTGCGGAACATATTGTATAAAAGAATGCTGTAATTCTTAAGCTCCATCAGGATGCTGTCACGGTAAACATCCATCAGCTTTTTCGGCGTATACTGGCCGGAGAGATGATATTTCTCCAGAATTTTAATCGTCACCTTTTTTCCGGGGAAGAGCTGGCTCTTAATCCCCTCCTCCAGCTTATAGATGTTCTGTTTATGAATCAGTCTGGGACTGACGATATAAATGCGGATAGAGCTTCTATCCCTGGTAGTGGCCACCTTCTCCACCTCTACCAGCTCAAAAAGCTCTCTCACATTATCTGCAATATGTAAATCAGGAAATACTTCCAAAAACGATTTCATTCCATCACCTTAATTTCTTTTTCACCCTGCAGCTCTATTATTCCAGTTTTCCGGCCAGCCTGTCAAGCTCTTCTTTCAGTGCGGGCAGAAGGTCTTTCTCTGGCACTTTTTTGATGATTTCACCTTTGCGGATCAGCAGTCCTTCCCCGATGCCGCCTGCAATGCCAAGATCCGCCTCCCTTGCCTCTCCCGGGCCGTTTACGACACAGCCCATCACGGCCACCTTGATATCCAGCTCATATTCCTGGACCATGTTTTCCACCTGGCCGGCCAGACCGATCAGATCAATGCAGGTTCTCCCGCAGGTAGGGCATGATACCACCTCAACCCCTCCCTTTCGAAGCCCCAGGGTCCGCAAAATCAGCTTTGCCGATTTCACTTCCTCCACCGGGTTTCCGGTCAGGGAGACACGGATGGTATCTCCGATCCCCTGATTTAAAATCAGGCCCAGGCCAACGGCGGACTTGATATTGCCTGCCAGCAGCGTTCCCGCCTCCGTGATGCCGACATGGAGCGGATATCTGGTTTTCTTTGCAATCAGCTCATGAGCCTTTACGCACATCATGACATCCGAGGATTTGATGCTGATTACGAGATTGTCGTATCCCATGCGCTCAATCAACGCCACCTTTTCCAGGGCGCTCCGTACAATTCCCTCCGCCGTCACGCCGCCGTACTCTTCGAGCAGATGCTTTTCCAGGGAACCGCTGTTGACGCCCACACGAATAGGGACGCCGTATTCCCGGGCTTTATCCACAACGGCCTGAACGCGTTCTTTTGCACCGATATTGCCAGGATTGATCCGGATTTTATCAGCGCCGCATTCTATCGCCGCAATCGCCAGACGGTAATCAAAATGAATATCGGCCACCAAAGGAATCCTGATTGCCTTCTTAATCTCGGTCAGGGCCATTGCAGCTTCCATCGTCGGAACCGCCACGCGGATAATATCACAGCCAGCGTTCTGAAGTTCCAGGATCTGGCCGATTGTCGCTTTCACATCCTCTGTCTTTGTGTTGCACATGGACTGGATCAGGATCGGGTTTCCTCCCCCGATCACCTTTTTTCCAATCTGAACCGTTTTTGTCTCATCTCTGTACGCCATACTAACCTCCCCGGTATCTCTGAACTTTTACAGAATTGTCAATCTATTTTTATCTACGGTCAGTACAGCCGCTGTGCTGCCGTAACAGTTCATGCTGTCTGAACTGTTACGTGCTGACCTGTCTGGACTTCTACTTTATCACAGCATGTTTCTGATATCATTAAACAGGATAAATACCATCAGCACCATAAGAACCGCCATACCGGCCATATGGATCATCCCTTCCTTTTCCCGGTCGATCGGCCGCCCCCTGAGCGCTTCCAGAATGATAAAGACAAGCCGTCCTCCGTCCAGGGCCGGAATCGGAAGCAGATTCATGATGCCAAGGTTTGCGCTCAAAAGGACACACATATTGGCGAGATTGACAAGCACCACCATCAGCCCGTATTCGCTGCTCTCCCTGACAGTGGAATCGATCATCGAAACAATCCGCACAGGGCCTGCTATATCATCCGTCTTTACCTGGCGTTTCACAATCATCCCAAGGCTCTTAAACGTCAGATTGATCCAGTACCTCAGTTCATACGCGCTGTATTTGGCTGTCACAAATACGGATTCCGGTTTTTTATAGACTCCGCCGCTGATTCCCATCATATAGCTTCCGTTTTCAGCGGAATATACCGGCTCAATCACCGCCTGATGAAGTTCATTGCCGCGTCTGTATTCCAGGTTCAGTGTCTCTCCCTGGTGGAAGCTGGTATAAGCCAGTACGTCCCTGTATATCTTAATGTTCTTGCCGTTGATCTGTGTAATCACGTCGCCCGGCTCAATTCCTGCCTCAGCCGCCGGATAGCCCTCCACGACGCTGTAAACTTCCGCCGGATCGTAGCCCACATAGCTTATTACAAAGAATGCACAGACAAATGCCAGAATAAAGTTGAAAACCGGTCCGGCCGCAATAACAAGAAATCGGGTCCACACCGATGTCTCATTAAATGTCACTCCGGTTGCTCCCGGCGCCAGTTCTACCCCCGCGTAGCTTCGTGTCTGCTCCGCTTCCTTATGGGAAGCGGCTTTTGTATCTTTAAGCTCATCCTCCCCGTAAGCTGCTTTACCGGCAATATTTTTTCCGGCCCTCTCATCCCTGTCATCGTCGGATAAATCCTCATCCTCTCCCAGCATCATGCAGGAGCCTCCGAAGGGAAACAGTTTCAGGGAATACCTGGTTCCGCCTTTGACCATGCTGAACAGTCTCGGCCCCATTCCCAGAGAAAATTCCACTACGCAGATTCCGCCGCGCTTTGCCAGCAGAAAGTGTCCGAATTCATGAAAAAGTATGATTAGTCCAAATACAAGTATTGCCGCAAGTAAACTTAACAATCTACCACCTGCTCTCTATAAAGTCATAAGTCTCCTGCTCAGCGGAAAGTATCTCATCCACCGACGGATTTTCCACTACCCTGTGCTGCTCCATTGCAGCCTCGATCATATCGGTTATCGCTAAGTATCCTGCTTTTCTGTCCAGGAATTTTTTCACTGCCAGTTCATTCGCCGCGTTAAATACGGTCGGCAGCGTTCCGCCGCGTTTTCCTGCCTCATAGGCCAGTGAAAGGCCGTGAAAATTGCAGAAGTCAGGGGCTTCAAAGGTAATCTGCCCAAGTTTGGCAAAATCTAACCGCCCGCCGGGCAAAAACTTCCGCTGCGGGTAGTAAAGCGCATACTGAATCGGCAGTTTCATGTCCGGAGTTCCCAATTGGGCAATTACAGCTCCGTCTTCAAATTCCACCATGGAATGAATCACGCTCTGAGGCTGGACCACAACCTGAACCTGCTCCATCGTGACGCCGAACAGCCATCTTGCTTCCATCACTTCCAGCCCCTTGTTCACCATCGTGGAGCTGTCGATTGTTATCTTTCTGCCCATCGTCCAGTTGGGATGCTTAAGCGCATCCTCCACCTGAATGTCCTTCATCTGCTCCCTCGTTCTTTTGCGGAACGGGCCGCCCGATGCAGTCAGAAGGATTTTATGTATCCTGTTTCCATGCTCGCCGTTCAGGCTCTGGAATATGGCGCTGTGTTCACTGTCCACCGGCAGTATCCTGACATTCTTCTCTTTTGCCAGCGGCATGATGATATGGCCTGCGGTCACAAGCGTTTCCTTATTCGCGAGGGCAATGTCCTTGCCCGACTCCATTGCCGCAATGGTCGGCCTGATGCCAATCATACCTACAATTGCCGTCACCAGAATCTCCGAGGAAGGTTCTGCGGCAATTTCGAGAAGGCCTTCCATCCCGCTTACCACCTTCACATCGAGATCTCGCACCCGGCTTTTAAGTTCAGCCGCCTTCTTCTCATCCCAGACTGCGGCGAGCTTCGGTGTAAATTCCCGGATCTGACTTTCCAAAAGCGATATATTGCTTCCGGCGGCTAATGCAGTCACCTCTATATCTTTATTCGTCCTGACCACGTCCAATGTCTGTGTTCCGATTGAACCGGTAGAACCCAGTATAGCTATTTTTTTCATCGCAGATGTCTGCCTTTCTTAACTCACTGTTACTTTTTGATATCTTCAGTTATTATTGAACCGGCTCCAGTATTCTATGCATCTTTTCCGGCCGGTGTACAATATATCGAGAATTTTGGTGCCCCTCCCGCCAGCCGTTAACCAAGAAATGTCAGCGCAAAAAAGATAGCCGGAGCCGTAAATATAACGCTGTCAAACCGGTCCAGCACACCGCCGTGTCCCGGTATCAGATGGCCGTAATCTTTTACATTATGGTTCCTTTTGATTGCGGAGGCTGCCAGATCTCCTATCTGAGAAATCACCGCCGCTATGGCGCAGGCTGCCGCACAAGCTGCCTGTGGATTGCCAATCTCATCCATCCTGTGGCCGAATATGGATGCATAAATGAATCCGAGGACAGCCGCCCCTATTATTCCGCCCACGGCTCCCTCTATCGTCTTTTTCGGGCTCAGCACCGGTGTCAGTTTGTGCCTGCCAAACAGCATTCCGGCGCAATAGGCGCAGGTATCGCATCCCCATGAACTCAGGAAAATCAGCCAGACCAGATATCTTCCGTCCGCCATCTCCCTCACCTGGTACAGGTAGGAAAGCATCACTGCCAGATAGAAGATGCCAAAGAAAGACACCGTCACCTGTTCTGTCCCGTAGTGTGGAAACGTAAACACATAGATTGTCATAAGCAGCATCAGGGCTGCAATCGCCATCAACGTCACATATTTTTGTCCGTCGAACCACAGCAGGCCATAATACGATATCCCCGCCAGATATCCGACAAGTCCCAGACTTTTTTTCTCAATACCCATTACACGGTATAATTCAAACATCCCCACCAGTGAAATAACCGCAGTGACGCCGTACAGAAGGGCACCTCCCGTACTGACTACAATCACGGCCAGAATTACTAGTATAATACCGCTGATCAGCCTTGTTCTGAACATGGCTCCTCCTCCCTCAACTCACCTGCCGACAAGACAGGTATTCGTAAGCTGCATCCGCTTTGCAGCCATCCTCCTGCGAGGTAATTCAGGCGTGCTTCATTTTCATTTGACACCGCCGAACCTTCTGTCTCTCTTATTATACTGGGCAATGGCCTTTAATAGCTCTTCTTTGTTGAAATCAGGCCACAGGCAGTCTGTCACAACGATCTCACTGTACGCAAGCTGCCATAAAAGATAATTCGAGAGGCGGATTTCTCCGCTGGTACGGATCAGAAGATCCGGATCCGGGATATCTGCCGTATCCAGATAAGAGGAAACCACCTGTTCCGTAACTGAGCCGGAATCGAGACGGCCTTCCTTACAGTCTGCCGTCATCCGCCGGATCGCTCTTGTGATCTCATCCCTTCCTCCATAATTAACGGCAATCACGAAAGTCATTCCCGTATTATTTTTTGTCTCTCTCTCCAGTGTATCGATTCCTTCAATGATATCTCTATCGAAACGGGTTCTGTCCCCGATCATTTTCACTCTGACATTATTTGATTTTGCAATTTTTAAAAGCCGTTTCAGATAGTAACGGAACAACTGCATCAGCGCTCCCACTTCCTCGACGGAGCGTTTCCAGTTCTCGGTTGAAAAACCATACACGGTCAGATACTTTATACCCAGTCTCGCGGCGTCTTCCACCGTCTGTTCCACTGTCACGCAGCCCTGCTTATGGCCTGCGGTTCTCGGAAGTCCACGTTTCTTCGCCCAGCGGCCGTTGCCGTCCAGAATCAGGGCAACGTGTTCCGGAATAACCAGGTTCGTCTCCTCTGTTATAATTTTATCTGTATTTTCCATCATTTCCTCCGATGTGTGTTTAGCCTCTCACCGTCAATTAACGTAAAATCAGGGGCAGATTACCTGCCCCCTGTTATGCGGTTAAATCTCTCCGAACCGAAAAGATTAAACGGTCATAATTTCCTTTGTCTTTGCCTCTACCGCTTTATCAATCTTCTCGATCATCTTGTCTGTAATCTTCTGGATCTTCTCCTCGCCTTCAGCCTGATCATCTTCAGAAATTTCTCCTGCCTTCTCCATCTTCTTGATCGCATCATTGGCATCACGGCGGATATTGCGGACAGCTACTTTAACGCCTTCTCCCTTTTTCTTGACATCCTTCGCCAGTTCTTTTCTCCGCTCTTCCGTCAGTTCCGGGAAGACAAGGCGGATGGCATTGCCGTCATTATTCGGATTGATGCCCAGATCAGAGGTGAGGATTGCTTTTTCAATGTCCTTGATCAGTTTTCTCTCCCATGGCTGGATCAAAATCATTCTCGGTTCCGGTACGGAGACATTAGCTACCTGCTGAAGCGGAGTCGGTGTGCCGTAATAATCCACTCTCAGTTTGTCAAGCACATGAGGATTTGCTCTGCCTGCCCGGATGGAGGCATACTCATCCAACAAAACTTCATATGATTTTACCATCTTTTCTTCGTAAACCTTAATCTTCTCCTGCATATAAACCTCCTGTTATGCGGTAACTACCGTACCATTTATTTTTCCCTGCATCGCATTGATGATGCCGTTTTCCTCATTAAGGCTGAATACCGCCATCGGCACATGATTCTCCATGCACATGATAGACGCCGTCAAATCTACTACAGCCAGCTTTTTATCAATTACTTCCTGAATGGAAATTGTGTCATACTTTATCGCAGCCGGATTCAGCTTCGGATCGCTGTCGTAAACGCCGTCGATGGCCTTTGCCAAAAGAATACAGTCTGCCTCCATCTCAATCGCCCTGAGGGCAACTCCTGTATCGGTAGAGAAATACGGATGGCCTGTACCGCCTGCAAAAAACACTACCATCCCTCTCTTAAAGTACTTATTGGCCCTGTCTTTGGAAAAAAGCTTCGTCATGGAGCCGCACTCAAATGGAGTCAGGATCTGTGTGTCCATTCCGCTGCTTCGGAAAATCTCAGACACATAGATGCAGTTCATGACAGTAGCCAGCATGCCAATCTGATCTGCTTTCGTTCTGTCAATGGCATTACTCTCACGGCCCCTCCAGAAATTTCCGCCTCCGATGACAACACCGACTTCGATGCCTTCGGAAACTGCTATTTTAACCTGTCGGGCAACTTCCTTTACCGTCGCTTCGTCAAAGCCCGTCTTCTTATCGCCTGCCAGAGCTTCACCGCTTAATTTAAGCAATACTCGTTTCATTTCCATAATAGGTCTTTCTCCCTGTGTATTTAGTTGTAAACGGCATAATTTTCTATGCCATACTTTAACATTGTTATTCTACCACAAAAGATGGGATTGTGCGATAAAAATTTCATAAATTAATATTTAACGGAGGTTAGGAGGACGCGGCCGGAACGGACCATGTCCGGTGTGGTGAGGAGGCTGGGCTGAGTCTTTTGTCCCCGGTTGGAGGTTGTCGTAAGGGGGAAATCCGGCCGGAACGAATTGCTGCGGGGACCGTTTGCACTCTTTGGAGTGCGCAGCAGTGCTAAGCTCGTGAGGGACCTCGCTAAGCACCGGCGGACTCCCATG
>OCAE01001317.1_pt1 | contig 11655 bp, 10 predicted proteins | sample 1495581 | NCBI WGS metagenome assembly OCAE01 (sample SAMEA2580278, study PRJEB22360) | human gut metagenome | biome: human gut; feature: human-associated habitat; material: faeces | place: Denmark | collected 2008/2010 | reverse complement strand
AGGACGCCCGCCATAAACTGCCAGGCATCAAATAAAGTGAAGAAGCCCATCCTGAAGGATGGGCTTTTTTGTGTGTGTGCGGGGTAAAACCGCCGGGCTGAACGTATTTGCAGGCGCTGATAAGCGCAGCGCATCAGGCACATCACGACATCGCAGTTATCTTCTGGCCCATTGCGTAACAAAATCAGCTACTTGCTGTATGTTGTTGATATCTAACAATGGAACATCCGCCGCCAGCGGAACGTCACTGGCAACCGCTATAACATAGTCGTCCATCACTAATTCCTCAGGACTATGCCCGCAGCCTTCGCGGAAAAGTAGGATCTTAGCGACAGGTTCATGCTTAAATCCCTCGACCAACACCATATCCAACGTTGAAGCGTCCATCCGGCTTACCAGATACGCTAAATCCAGTTCGGGCTCTTCCGGTGTTTCTACCATTAATGCCCAACGTTGCTGGCTGGCGACCAGCGTTTGTGCTGCACCGGCTTTGCGTAACTCATAGCTATCTTTACCGGGCTTGTCGACATCCATCTTGTGATGAGTATGCTTAATCAATCCGGGACGTATACCTCTGGCACGTAGTTCCGGGATCAACTTTTTGAGCAGCGTGGTTTTTCCCGTGCCGCTCCATGCCGCAATGGCGAGTAATGGGATCATGATTTTTCCTGCCATTTTGCGAGCTCTTCGGGGGTGTTCACGTTTACGAACGCATCTTTATGATCGCTGAAATCGACAGCATGACCGCCAGCCAGACGCATAAAGACCATAACGCGTCGTTCACCGGACTGAAGATAATCCTGCAGTAAAGGCTGCATAGAGCGGTGCATCAGCGCAATGGTTGGGTGATCTCTTTCGCCATCATGCACCCAGACAACCGGTGCTGCTTTGCGCTGCTCTTTTAAACGAGCGACCAGATCGTGAGGAATATAGGGCATATCGCACGGGCAGAACAAAAACCATTCTCCCGTTTGCTGCAGGAATACCGATAGCATCCCGGCCAGTGGGCCAGGGAAATCGGCCAATGAATCGGGAATAACTTTCAGGCCGCTTTGCTGGTATATATCCCTATGGCGATTGGCATTAACCACCACGGTTTCGACCTGCAAAGCGAGAATGTCGGCCACATGTCGCCAAAGAGGTTTACCGCCCAGCTCAAGCAGACCTTTATCGGTTCCGCCCATCCGTCTGGCCTTACCGCCAGCCAGCACAACCCCTGTTATTGCACTATCCAGAATCACTGATATCGCCTCTTTTAATGTGGGATTGACCCTGCTAACGTATCTGTATTGAGCCTAAGGAGCACAACCATGAAATGTAAACGTCTGAATGAAGTTATTGAACTCCTCCAGCCTGCCTGGCAGAAGGAACCCGATCTTAACCTGATGCAATTTTTACAGAAACTGGCGCAAGAGTCAGGTTTTGACGGCGAACTGGCGGATTTAACTGATGACATTCTGATCTATCACCTGAAAATGCGTGACTCGGCGAAAGATGCGGTCATTCCAGGTATTCAGAAAGATTATGAAGAAGATTTTAAAACTGCACTACTCCGCGCACGTGGCGTAATTAAAGAGTAAAAGCTTGTAATCGCCGCCACCGAAAGCGCTGCGAAATGATATCCTGAATCATTCGTAGTATTTTCCGGATGATGGGATGAACGACAACGCTTTTAATTTCCAGACGCTACACCCGGATACCATCATGGATGCACTGTTTGAGCAGGGGATCCGGGTGGACTCCGGGCTTACCCCGCTTAACAGCTATGAAAACCGTGTCTATCAATTCCAGGACGAAGACCGTCGACGCTTTGTCGTTAAGTTTTATCGCCCTGAACGTTGGTCTGTCGATCAGATCCAGGAAGAGCACCAGTTTGCTCTGGAACTGGTAAGCGATGAAGTCCCGGTAGCTGCTCCGCTGGTATTCAGCGGCCAAACGCTATTAAGCCATCAGGGTTTCCATTATGCGATCTTCCCCAGCGTCGGTGGACGCCAGTTTGAAGCCGACAACATCGATCAGATGGAGGCGGTGGGGCGCTATCTCGGGCGTATGCACCAGACCGGATGCAAGCGTACTTTTGCCTTCCGCCCAACGATCGGCCTTGAAGAATACCTGACTGAGCCGCGTAAAGTTTTTGAACACGCACAGCTAATCCCATCAGGGCAAAAAGCGGCCTTCCTGAAGGCAACGGATGCGCTTATCGCGATCGTTACCGAACGCTGGCATACGCGTTTTACCACGTTACGCCTGCACGGTGATTGTCATGCCGGTAATATTCTGTGGCGCGATGGCCCGATGTTTGTCGATTTAGATGATGCCCGCAACGGTCCGGCTATTCAGGATTTATGGATGCTCCTCAATGGCGATAAAGCTGAACAACGTATGCAGCTTGAAACCATTATCGAGGCTTATGAAGAGTTTAGTGAGTTCGACATCTCTGAAATCGGACTGATAGAACCTTTACGCGCTATGCGTTTAGTTTATTATCTTGCCTGGCTAATTCGACGTTGGGCTGACCCTGCATTTCCAAAAAACTTCCCGTGGTTAACCGGGGAAGATTACTGGCATCGTCAGACCGCGACCTTTATTGAGCAGGCAAAAATTCTGCAAGAGCCCCCCTTACAATTAACGCCAATGTATTAACCGGAGAAACTTGAACATGAAAAAAATATGGCTGGCGCTGGCTGGTATGGTCTTAGCTTTTAGCGCATCTGCAGCGCAGTTCCAGGATGGCAAACAATACATCACTCTGGAAAAGCCAGTTGCGGGTGAACCGCAAGTGTTGGAGTTCTTCTCCTTCTACTGCCCGCACTGCTACCAGTTTGAAGAAGTGCTTCACGTATCTGATAATGTGAAGAAAAAGCTGCCGGAAGGCACCAAGATGACCAAATACCACGTCGAGTTTCTCGGGCCTTTGGGTAAAGATCTGACGCAGGCATGGGCGGTTGCAATGGCGCTGGGTGTTGAAGATCAGGTCACCGTTCCGCTGTTTGAAGGCGTTCAGAAAACCCAGACCGTTCAGTCTGTCGCTGATATCCGTAAAGTGTTTGTCGACGCAGGTATTAAAGGCGAAGATTATGATGCGGCATGGAACAGCTTCGTGGTGAAATCACTCGTGGCACAGCAGGAAAAAGCGGCGGCTGATTTACAGCTGCAGGGCGTTCCGGCGATGTTCGTGAATGGCAAATATCAGGTCAATCCGCAGGGTATGGATACCAGTAGCATGGATATCTTCGTACAACAGTATGCGGATACCGTGAAGTACCTGGTTGGTCAGAAATAAAAGCAAAAGCCGGTCACTGACCGGCTTTTTTATTTGAGGCTTTAATCGCGTCGAGCTGCGCGTCTTTCTCACTCCATAGCGTATTTAGCCAGAGCTGAAACCGACGCTTGAATCCCTTATCGTTCACGTAATCACCGTGCAACTCTTCATGAATTGGCTCCAGATTCACCCGCACGACAATCCGCGTTAACTTACCGCTCAGCATGTCGTAGAACGGTCGACTGCTGTTTTCCGGATAGCACAACGTGACGTTCAACATTTTATCGAACTGTGAACCCAGTACATTCAATGCCATTGCAATACCGGCCGCCTTAGGAGGGAGCAGGTTTTGATAGGGCGAGCGGGTTTGCTCACGTTTATCTTTGGTAAAGCGCGAACCTTCGACAAAATTCACAATGGTTGTCGGGTGTACGCGAAATTTCTCGCAGGAACGACGCGTTGTTTCGACATCTTTACCACGGCGTTCCGGATGGCGAAGCAGATAGCCACGTGAATAGCGTTTCATAAACGGCATATCCAGCGCCCAGCAGGCCAGGCCAATAAAGGGTACCCAGGCCAACTGCTGCTTGAGAAAATATTTATTCATCGGGATGTGCTTACGGAACAGAACGCAAAGCACAACGATATCGGCCCAGCTGTAATGATTACAAATGAGCAGATACCAGTTTTTCTTGCTAAGACCTTCCAGTCCTTCAACATCCCACTTTAGCCGTGGATTAAGGTGCAGCAGTAGCGCCAGACCTTCACACCAGCAGTACATCATGAAATTACAGAAGACAGAAACCTTGCGCCAGACGACAGGAATAGGCAAAAGGAGTTTCACAACTCCCGCAAGGATGATCGGCACAGAACAAAAAATCGTGACCAATATGGTCAATACGATACTCAGCAACAGCGTTATCGCAGCGAGTATTCTCGTCATAATTAAATTATTCAAAAGGTTAGCCATAGACAGTGCGCGAAAGAGGCGCAAGGGGCTGATTTTATCAGAAAACGAACCAAATGATGGATCTTCCCTCAATAGAAAAAAGAGGAATATCTATCCACATCAGGATATAAGCTGTAAAAATGGAATAAAATGCTGTGTATTTATTTAATTTATTGAAATACATATAAAAATATTATGAGGCAATAATTGCCTTGTTATATTTAAAGAGCTGTAAATTATTTATTCACAAAGTTATCCACAGCTGTCTTTGCGAGCAAAGCAGAAGATCTACAAAAGTTTTTCGACAAATGCGGCGAAAAACTCATGTTTTCATCCTGTCTGTGGCATCCTTTACCCATAATCTGATAAACAGGCACGGACATTATGGTTCAGATCCCAGAAAACCCACTTATCCTTGTAGATGGCTCATCTTACCTGTATCGCGCATACCACGCGTTCCCACCGCTGACTAACAGTGCAGGAGAACCTACGGGTGCGATGTACGGTGTCCTCAACATGCTGCGTAGCTTGATTTTGCAATATCAGCCGACCCACGCGGCGGTGGTATTCGACGCCAAGGGTAAAACCTTCCGTGATGAGTTATTCGAACACTATAAGTCGCACCGCCCACCCATGCCGGACGATCTGCGTGCGCAGATTGAACCTCTGCATGCGATGGTAAAAGCGATGGGGCTGCCATTGCTGGCGGTTTCTGGCGTGGAGGCGGACGATGTTATCGGTACGCTGGCGCGGGAAGCAGAGAAGGTCGGTCGCCCGGTGCTGATTAGCACTGGTGATAAAGATATGGCTCAGTTGGTGACGCCGAATATCACCCTGATCAACACCATGACCAATACGATCCTCGGTCCGGATGAAGTGGTGAATAAGTACGGTGTCCCGCCGGAACTGATCATCGATTTCCTGGCGCTGATGGGGGATTCCTCAGATAACATTCCTGGCGTTCCAGGCGTAGGTGAAAAAACTGCGCAGGCTCTGCTGCAGGGGCTGGGTGGGCTGGATACCCTCTATGCTGAATCAGACAAAATAGCGGGGCTGACTTTCCGTGGTGCGAAAACCATGGCGGGCAAACTTGAGCAGAATAAAGAGGTGGCGTACCTCTCTTATCAATTGGCTACCATCAAAACGGATGTTGAGCTGGAGTTGACCTGCGAGCAGCTGGAAGTCCGTCAACCGGCAGCAGAAGAACTGCTTGGCCTGTTTAAACAGTATGAATTCAAACGTTGGGTTACTGACGTTGAAGCGGGTAAATGGCTACAGGCGAAAGGGGCGAAGCCGGCGGCAAAACCGCAAGAAACTATTGTCGTCGATGAAACGCCTGAGGAGCCGGCTACGGTTCTTTCGTATGATAACTATGTGACGATTCTGGACGAAGCGACGCTGGAAGAGTGGATCGTGAAGCTGAAAAAAGCACCTGTCTTTGCTTTCGATACGGAAACTGACAGCCTGGACAATATTTCCGCGAATCTGGTTGGCCTGTCTTTTGCCATTGAACCGGGTGTGGCGGCATATGTTCCTGTTGCCCACGATTACCTGGATGCCCCCGATCAAATAGCTCGCGATCGCGCGCTGGAGCTGCTGAAGCCGCTGCTGGAAGATGAGAATGCGCATAAAGTCGGGCAGAACCTGAAGTACGATCGCGGTATCCTGGCGAACTATGGCATCGAGCTGCGCGGCATCACCTTTGACACCATGCTTGAATCCTACATTCTTAACAGCGTTGCTGGCCGACACGATATGGACAGCCTGTCGGACCGCTGGCTTAAACATAAAACTATCACCTTTGAAGAGATCGCTGGAAAAGGCAAAAACCAGCTGACCTTTAACCAGATAGCATTGGAAGAAGCCGGGCGTTACGCTGCGGAAGACGCCGACGTTACGCTACAGCTGCATCTGAAAATGTGGCCAGAATTACAGCAACATAAAGGGCCACTGAACGTCTTTGAAAATATCGATATGCCGCTGGTGCCAGTTTTGTCTCGTGTTGAGCGCAACGGTGTGAAAATCGATCCGGCTGTTCTGCACAAGCATTCAGAAGAACTGACGCTGCGTTTGAACGAGCTGGAGCAAAAAGCGCACGAGATCGCCGGAGAAGCGTTTAACCTGTCTTCCACCAAGCAACTGCAAACCATCCTGTTTGAAAAGCAGGGTATTAAGCCGCTGAAGAAAACGCCGGGCGGCGCACCATCAACGTCGGAAGAGGTGCTGGAAGAGTTAGCGCTGGATTATCCGTTGCCGAAAGTTATCCTGGAATATCGTGGGTTAGCCAAACTGAAGTCGACCTATACGGATAAGCTTCCGTTGATGATTAACAAGAAGACCGGGCGCGTGCACACTTCCTATCATCAGGCAGTTACCGCAACGGGTCGCTTGTCTTCAACGGATCCGAACCTGCAAAACATCCCGGTACGTAATGACGAAGGTCGTCGTATTCGTCAGGCATTCATTGCGCCAGAAGACTACGTGATTGTCTCTGCGGACTACTCACAGATTGAACTGCGTATCATGGCGCACCTTTCACGTGATAAAGGTCTGCTTACCGCGTTTGCCGAAGGTAAAGATATTCACCGCGCAACGGCGGCAGAAGTCTTTGGTTTACCGCTTGATTCTGTGACCAGCGAGCAACGCCGCAGCGCGAAAGCCATCAACTTCGGTTTGATCTACGGGATGAGCGCTTTTGGTCTGGCGCGCCAGTTGAATATTCCGCGTAAAGAAGCACAGAAGTACATGGATCTCTACTTCGAACGCTACCCTGGCGTGTTGGAATATATGGAACGCACCCGCGCGCAGGCGAAAGAGCAGGGTTATGTAGAAACGCTGGAAGGTCGCCGTCTCTATTTACCGGATATTAAATCCAGTAATGGTGCTCGTCGTGCAGGTGCAGAACGCGCGGCAATTAACGCCCCGATGCAGGGTACTGCCGCAGACATTATCAAACGAGCGATGATTGCGGTGGACAGATGGCTGCAAACCGAGCAACCGCGTGTGCGTATGATCATGCAGGTACACGATGAACTGGTGTTTGAAGTGCATAAAGATGACCTCGAGAGCGTCTCTAAAAAGATCCACCAACTGATGGAAAACGAGACCCAGATTGACGTGCCGTTGCTGGTGGAAGTCGGTAGTGGCGAAAACTGGGATCAGGCGCACTAAGGGTTTACTGAATAACGGCTCTTTTTCGTAACTAAGCAACATAAGAGAGAACTTTTTGTGATGTCCATTAGAATTCCCTATGTAAGGAATGAAAAAAAATTACAAAAAGTGCTTTCTGAGCTGCTCAAAAAAGAGTAAAGTTATTCTCGTAGGGTACAGAGGTAAGATGTTCTATCTTTCAGACCTTTTACTTCACGTAATCGGATTTGGCTGAATATTTTAGCCGCCCCAGTCAGTAATGACTGGGGCGTTTTTTATTGTGCGAAAGAAAAGTTTTGTACATGCTGTAGGCCGGATAAGACGCGCAGCGGCGCCATCCGGCAATACGGTGGGTTATTCCCCGTCCTGCATCTCTTCAACCGGTGCCAGTTCACTAAACCAGCTATCCAGTTTTTGCCGCAGTTTGTCCACACCCAGCTTTTTCAGCGATGAAAATGCTTCTACCTGCACATCACCGTTAAATGCCAGTACGGCTTCGCGTACCATATTCAACTGCGCTTTGCATGCACCGCTGGCCAGCTTATCTGCTTTAGTCAGCAGTACCAGAACCTGAACGTTGCTCTCAACCGCCCACAGGATCATCTGTTGATCGAGATCTTTTAACGGGTGACGAATATCCATCAGTACCACCAGACCTTGCAGGCTCTGACGTTTTTCCAGATATTCAGCCAGCGCGCGCTGCCATTTGCGCTTCATCTCTTCTGGAACTTCGGCATAACCGTATCCTGGCAAATCGACCAGGCGTTTGCCGTCAACGACTTCAAACAGGTTGATGAGCTGAGTACGACCTGGCGTTTTAGATGTACGCGCCAGACCCTTTTGATTCGTCAGGGTATTTAGCGCACTGGATTTGCCTGCGTTGGAACGGCCAGCAAAAGCCACTTCTATACCCGTGTCGGAAGGTAAGTGGCGAATATCAGGCGCACTCATCACAAAGTGCGTCTGTTGATAATTCAAGTTAGTCAAAGCAGTCCTCTCCATCAATCAGGGCTTTGCAGCGATTATACCTGAACCCCAGCAAAAGGCTGGTTTTTCGACGAGTGGGCTGTGTGAGTAAAAACCCCGCGCTTTGTGAGACATTGCCGACAGTTTCTATACGAGATGACAGAGTAAAAAATGACAGAACTAAAATAAATCATAGAGTTACATTTGGGCGCTATTCTTAAAATCAGAAATTGTTACCCAGGTTACTTGTACGTTTAAACCAAAACGGTAAAGTAGCGTCCATAGCGAGGAAGCTGACAGGATAGACGACTCAGGATGAGGGTCAGGAGCGCCAGGAGGCGAAGACACAGGATTGTCAGGAAGACAAACGTCCGGAGACGTTAGTAAAAGGAAATGGAAACAACACGGAATGTTAGAGGCTAAGGGAAAAACAGGGTGTGTTGATAGCCAACAGGGATTGTAGAGCCCGTAAGGGTTGAGAGTCAGGAAAAAAGGCGACAGATTACTCTGTCGCCTTTTTTCTTTATTTCTGCTAGATTCCGGCGCAATTATATACTGAATAAAACAGCCAAAGACGAATCATGATGAAACCAACTTCTACACCACGCGGTAAAGGTCCTGCAAAAGCGCGTCGTAAAACACGCGAAGAAATTAACCAGGAAGCTCGCGACCGTAAGCGCCAGAAAAAACACCGTGGTCATGCGGCAGGTAGCCGTGCGTCCGGTAGCGAAGGCGCATCTGGTGGCGGAAACCAAAATAAGCAAAAAGATCCTCGTATTGGCAGCAAAACCCCCATTCCATTGGGCGTGACCGAAAAAGTCACCAAACAGCACAAACCGAAGAGTGAGAAACCTATGCTTTCACCACAGGCTGAGTTGGATTTACTGGAAACGGATGAGCGCCTGGATGCGCTGCTGGAGCGTCTTGAAGCAGGAGAGACCCTGAGCGCGGAAGATCAGTCCTGGGTTGATGCCAAGCTGGACCGCATTGATGAGCTGATGCAAAAGCTGGGTCTTTCTTACGATGACGAGGAAGAAGAGGAAGAAGAAGAAAAGCAGGAAGACATGATGCGCCTGCTGAAAGGCGGCAACTAACGGTTTTACACCGTGGGTCTTCCCGTCCTGCTTATAACCCTTCCGGTTATATGTTATCTGGTGTGGTTATTCGTTAAACTACAGCGGTTGTCGCGGCGACAGAAGTGGCTGCGCAACCGACTTATCACCCGTACTGGGGTTAAGTCGGTACGCCGTACCCGCCAGAGACGCCATCGGAAGGAGTGAGCATGTCAGAGCAGTTAATAGACTGGGACCTGGCCCTGATCCAGAAATATAACTATTCCGGGCCACGATATACCTCGTACCCGACCGCGCTGGAGTTTTCTGAAGACTACGGCACTGATGCATTTCTAAAGGCCGTAGCGCGTTATCCTGAGCGTCCTCTCTCGCTGTACGTTCACATCCCGTTCTGCCACAAGCTGTGTTATTTCTGCGGCTGTAACAAGGTCGTGACTCGCCAGCAGCATAAAGCCGATCAATACCTCGATGTCTTAGAACAAGAAATTATTCATCGCGCACCGCGGTTTGCCGGACGTCATGTTAGTCAGCTGCACTGGGGCGGCGGCACGCCAACGTATCTGAATAAAGCGCAAATCAGCCGTTTGATGTCGCTGCTGCGTGGCAACTTTAACTTTAACGACGACGCCGAAATCTCGATCGAAGTGGATCCGCGTGAAATTGAGCTGGATGTGCTCGATCATTTACGCGCTGAAGGTTTTAACCGCCTGAGCATGGGGGTGCAGGACTTCAATAAAGAAGTTCAGCGCCTGGTGAACCGTGAGCAGGATGAGGAGTTTATCTTTGCGCTGCTGAATCATGCGCGTGAGATTGGCTTTACCTCAACGAATATCGATCTGATTTATGGTTTGCCAAAACAGACGCCGGAAAGTTTCGCCTTTACCCTGAAACGCGTTGCTGAGCTGAATCCAGACCGACTGAGCGTCTTCAACTACGCGCACCTGCCGACGCTGTTTGCCGCTCAGCGCAAGATTAAAGACGCCGACCTGCCCAGCGCGCAGCAGAAGCTGGATATCCTGCAGGAAACCATTTCTTCACTGACCGAAACCGGTTATCAGTTCATTGGTATGGATCACTTTGCTCGGCCGGATGATGAGCTGGCGATTGCTCAACGCAAGGGTGTGCTGCATCGTAATTTCCAGGGTTATACCACCCAGGGTGATACTGATCTGCTGGGAATGGGCGTGTCAGCCATTAGTATGATTGGTGACAACTACGCGCAGAACCAGAAAGAGCTGAAGCGCTATTATCAGCAGGTAGACGAGCAGGGGGACGCACTGTGGCGCGGAATTGCCCTGACCCGCGATGACTGCATTCGTCGTGATGTTATTAAGCTCCTGATCTGTAACTTCCGCCTCGACTATGCCGCTGTGGAACAGCAATGGGCTCTGAACTTCGCTGACTATTTTGCCGAAGACCTGAAACTGCTGGCACCGCTGGCGAAAGATGGGCTGGTGGATGTGGATGAGAAGGGGATTCAGGTTACGCCGAAGGGGCGCCTGTTGATCCGTAATATTTGCATGTGCTTTGATGCCTATCTGCGGCAGAAAGCACGCATGCAGCAGTTCTCCCGCGTCATTTAACCGGGTTGCCCGGTGGCGCTACGCTTACCGGGCCTACACGTCGCAATAATCTGTAGGCCGGATAAGCGTTAGCGCCATCCGGCGCGCCTTCAGCTGAACAGCCCAACCAGCGCCGCACACAGCACTGCGGCAACCGCAGTTTGTGGCGTATGGCTTTCGACCGCACCGCTCGACAGTAGATTAATCATTGATTCCAGCATGATGACTTCCCCCGTTTGCCGGGCACGATCATACTTAACTCATCGGAACAGTAAAGCGCAAAATAGCAGCAATTTGCGCTCAATTATCAATCTTTACACAGTGACGAATCGTCACTCCATTCCGAGTTCTTTTAACTTACGCGTCAAGGTATTACGGCCCCAGCCAAGCAGGCGTGCGGCTTCCTGTTTGTGCCCCTGGGTATGACGTAGCGCGGTGGTCAACAGCGTGCGCTCCATTTCAGGTTGAGCCTCAGAAAGCAGGTTTTGATGACCGGAACGCAAGGCCCGGTCTGCCCACTGTGCCAACAGGGTTGCCCAGCTGTCTGGCTGCATATGGGACGGTGCGTCAGGCACGGTGGTTTCAAACAGCTCGGCTGGTAAGTCCTGAATCAGTACTTCCTGGCCGGCGGCCATGACGGTTAACCAGCGGCAGGTGTTCTCAAGCTGGCGGGCGGTTCCCGGTGAAGGTGGA
>OCAE01001315.1_pt1 | contig 11665 bp, 17 predicted proteins | sample 1495581 | NCBI WGS metagenome assembly OCAE01 (sample SAMEA2580278, study PRJEB22360) | human gut metagenome | biome: human gut; feature: human-associated habitat; material: faeces | place: Denmark | collected 2008/2010 | reverse complement strand
AAGGTAGCTACGCGGGTGTACAACGAGGACGCTGCTGCCGCTGGCACTGCCATCGGCAGCTATGGAATAATGTAGAAAGTAAATATGTCAGGAGCCTAACTGATCATGCATACCAGCTCTCATATAATCCGCTTCCGTTATATTTATGGGCATACGCGTATCCAGCAAATTTGATAGTTCCGTGCTTCGTACTTTTCCGGTCTCCTCGTAACTGATCCTTGATGAATGTCGCATTACGGATCGGTGTAAGCATTCCACCGTCTGTCTTGAATGAGATCGTTCGAGATCCCCACGTTGCATCACTTTCTTCTTTGACTTCCGGAGCGACTTCGATGAACCATGCATTATGTGCTGATATCTTCACGACCTGGAAGAAACTAAGGTTCGTCTGTTCATATCCCCAGGAAGCAACATACAGATCTCCTATCTTCACACCGTCAAGATTTTCTTTTTCTGATCCTGCATCCGTTGGTTTTGGCTCATTGTCTATTACTGTCCCAGAGGGACCTTCTTTCAGTTCGGCAATGACCTGCAGTGTTGTTTCTGATCTTTTCGCATACCATAATTTTTTGACCCGATGCCAGCGGAAGCCGGCATCCTTCAATGTGGTAAGGATCCTGGTATCCGGTTTCTGTGAGAATGTCAGTTCGACTCCACTCAATTCTTCGTTCATGTTGATTTTGAAAGTTTCCATTTGAATTTCCTCCTATGCGGTTTTCCGCTCTCTCGGTAAGCTCTGTTTACCTTACACTTTCTTCGCACCGCAGGAGGTGGAGCAGTCAGGGAGCCGTAAGGCAGGGTGGAGATCTTCCGTCAGGAAAATACGACCCGATCCTTGACTGAGGAGCCGGATGCGGTATCCCATAGCTACATGGCAACTTGCCATGTAGAAAGCCGGCTTCACTTTTTATAGAAGATCGATCACCTGGCAACTTGCCAGGTAGGGATACAGGACTGTTTTATATTTTTATATTTTGAGTATAAGCGTTTAAAAAAGGTCGTCGTTGGATGACCTTTTCGTAATGCTTTTAGATTTATGCAGCTGCAAGGTATATTGCACGTGCGCTATTATAGATTTCCACAGTACGTGTATCCATATTCGATCGTTCCATACCACATGCTTCCAGCACTTCCTCATCGTCATATGTCAGGATATACTCGTGATTTCCCATTTCGCAAATAAACATTTCTTTCAAAAATTCATCGTTTTTCATCGCATCTTCTCTTTCCTGTTTTTGCTTTTTTACCATTTTTGCAAATGACATTGCATCCTCTTTTTTGATAAAACCACCATACCCTATGGAATAGAGCTTATCCGTTTCATTTGGTCGCAGACCTAATTCTTTCATCGCCTCTGTGAATTGTTCATCACTAAAAGCGAATTTAATAGGGAAAGCATTGAATTCTTTCTGATGACGATTTCTAAGTTCTTTGTATGTTTCCATTTGTATTTCCTCCTATGCGGTTCTGCCGCTATTGACTGTAAGTGTAGCTACCTTACACTTTCTTCACACCGCTGAAGGTGGAGCGGTCAAGGAGCCAAAGGCAGGGTGGAGATTTTCCGTTAGGAAAATACGACCCGATCCTTGACTGTGGAACCGCAAGCGGTATTCCATAGCTACATGGCAACTTGCCATGTAGAAAGCCGGCACATGTGCCGGCTGCTTTTTATAGAGGATCCGATCACCTGGCAACTTGCCAGGTGATTCGCTCTCTTTTGGAATCACAGTTCTACTGTGTCCATTTCAGATGTTTGATATGAACTCTCAGATTGGTTATCTTATCACTGATGATAGCGAAATCAAGGCTGGAGTATACCAATTCTGAATAGCCGTAACTGTCCGGTCGGCCTTTTAACTTTTTCGCCTCATCATCGCTCAGCCCTTCATATCCGATCATCGTTTTGTTTTTTATGTAATATGCATTTCTCTTCCTCATTTCTGCCTGCTCCTCCAGCAGACTTTCCAATTCGTCATTCAGCTTGTCGATCGTTATCGGCTCATCGCCCTTTGCTTGTCTCATCATTTCCTCATCGTTCCTATGATAGTTCATTCCGTCCTCCTTTGCGGGGTTACCACTTTCTTCTGTAAGCGCAGCTGTCATAGATCATCATGCAGTGCTATATCGTGATCGGATGCATGATATGGTAGGGATACAACGATTATGTTTCTAAAGCTGTTTGTGATCCCTATATCTCCACTTCCTGTAACAGATCGTTCAGTAGATCGACATAGCACTGTAATATGAATCTTCCGACTTCCATATCATGATCACGCTGTCTTTTTCTTTCCTCACAAACTGTCATTTTATATTCCTTGAAATCAAGGACATAAATACCATCTTCATGTTCTAAGTAAGCAACGATAGAATCTTTTTTATCTAAATGATTATTGTTCATGGTATAGATGGTATAAACTAGGCAAAATGATGATTCACCATAAAGACGGGTGTTGACGATCCACATATCATAAGTACATACCATTTTTTTAAAATAAAGATCACACCGATTCATTAAAGAGTATACAAGATAAAGTAGATCACGTTCCTTACGTGTTTTTAAATAATCGTCTAACTGATTCTTTGAATAACCAGACCATAAGAATCCTTGTTTCATCGTTTCTGAACAGAAACCTTGTTTTAGCTCTTCGATCGAGATCACTTCTTGCTTTTCCATTTACATTTCCTCCTATGCGGTCCTTCCGCTCTCTTGGTAAGCTCTGTCTACCATACACTTTCTTCGCACCGCTGGAGGTGGAACAGTCAGGGAGCCGTAAGGCAGGGTGGAGATCTTCCGTCAGGAAGATACGACCCGATCCTTGACTGAGGAGCCGCAAGCGGTATTCCATAGCTACATGGCAACTTGCCATGTAGAAAGCCAGCCCGCATGCAGGCTGCTTGACGGCTTCAGGCGGATTCTAAAAGATACCTGGCAATCTGCCATGTTATAGAAGATATCCTCAGTGTGCTCTATATCGCATAAGAAAAGCAGAAGCTCGTGCCTCTGCTTTTATCGCTTGTATGCTATGCCTTTTTCAATATCTCTAAGACGTTTGCTCGCAGCTCTTCTTCTACCTTGAGGATATCCATCGCCTCTGTAGCTGCCATATCTGGGAATCTCTCTAACATGGCCTGGACATGCATGATCGTGCTTGTTAGCTTTTCTTCAGCACGTCCTTCGATTCTACCTTCTTCTTTGATACCTTGGCTCAGGTTACACATGATCTCGACCTCCTCTTCGATTTCCTTCGTCATGTTTATGCGGTAATCATTCTTTAATTTCTTCTTTTTTTCTTCTGCCGATAGCTTGGCTATGAACAACAGGTTCAACAATTCCAGGAATCCATGCTCATCATCGTCATAGTCATATTCTTTGGCAGGGTAGACCATGATGGCTTCCAATAGATCATAATCTTCCTTCGGTGCTCTATACTCGTTCATCATGCTGCTTTCCTGCATACTGTATCGGTTGATCACGTTGTCCATGTCCTTTGGATGATGGAAACACAACCATATCGAGTATACTTTTTTCATATCTCCGAAATTAGAATGCTGGAATCCATCCGTTGCGTTCTTTTGTTTTCCCAAGATCCTGCTGCAGTAATAGATCGCTCTGCTCAATAACGGATATGACAGACGCGCTGTTTCATTCTGTGCCTCGAGATTTATGATGACACCGATCTCTTCTTTCTTCGTGTTTCCTGTATTTGGCAGTGTTGCCTCAAACAGGATGTCATACCGTATGACTGCAGAGGGGATAGACGCGTCTTCTACATTCTTTCCAACGATCCGATCATCCATCACTTCATCGATCCGTGGCTGTTTTTCTATGAAGCTTGGTATCTCATCTAAGGGGATATTTTGAAATTCTTTGATACAGTTCTTCAAGATATATGCTAATATCGACTTATTGCTCAACATATTCTTACAATAACTGTCGTATGCCTGCTGTTTGTTCTTTTCGTTTTGATCCAGCGTATTGGCAAGTGCTGTCTGCTCTTCCATTTCTTTACTCCTCTCTTTATTGTATACCATCTAAGAAAATTATACATTCGTAAGGCGTTTTCCGCAACCCTTTCAAAAGCACTCCTTCCTTTTTGATAACTACCTTACACTTTCTTCACACCGCACAAGGTGGAACAGTCAAGGAGCCATAGGCAGGGTGGAGATCTTCCGTCAGGAAGATACGACCCGCTCCTTGATTGAGTAACCATGTGCGGTATTCCATACCTACATGGCAACTTGCCATGTAGTCGTGTAACAGAAAGAGTGATCTTCCTGCTTGGAGTATCACCCTACAATATGGTGACCTAAACATATCAGGGAAGCTGCTGATAACATCATCATCGGCAGCTATCGATCAGCAAGGATCCTGATATCCGGTTTCTGTGAGTATGACAGCTCTACTCTATTCGCTCTTTCGGTCGTGTTGATTTTGGAAGTTTACATTTCTCTGCCTCCACATACTCCTGTAGATCATTTTCACAAGGCAGATATAGCTTTCCGTTTTCCATACAGCGGAACAGGTCACACTCCTTTTCCGGTGACACAGCATAGAAGTCCTCAGGAGAATAAGGATACTTGCTCTCATAACCATTGCCTGACTTACAAAAGCCGAGTTCTTTATCTCTCCGCTGCCTGCGTGAAATAACAAAGAAATCATCTTCTTCTCTGGTGAACTGCCTTTCCGGAATAAAATGATGACCGCCATATTCAAAAATCTCTTTCTTCATCGTCACACCTCCAAGATTTGTTATGTTTGACATCTTGAACTATCACCTGTAGATGATATCCTTATATCCTTCTTTTTGATAGCTTTGCTTCTCTGTCACTGAATATCACTTCGATGTTCAATAGCTCATCATGCAATGCAAAGCAATAGTTGGCCGTGTGTCGTAGATATGCAAATTCAACGAGCATGCTTGCGTTGTATTTCCTACAGATATCTGCGTAATGATCATCTAACTCATAGAATGAGTATCCGGCTTCTCTCTTCATCTGTATCCTTGTTATACCGTACTGCACTTTATCGCAAAGGATCGCATATAGATCTCCGGCTTCATCGTTCAGAAACTCACGTAATGCCAAGGTCTGTAATCTCTTAGTCTGCATATTTGTCGTCTTACCTCGCTGGATGAGATCCTGTAAGAAATAATAGATATCTTCAGCATCGTTCAAAGGAACTGCCGAACAGATGTAGGATTCTTCACCTATTGAGAAGTGAGTCTTTTGTTGAAAATCTTCATCACTCACGATCAATCCTTCCGCAAGATATCTTGTATCTTGACCAAGATGCTGATGATACGTCATGTAATATAATTTTTTCATTTTCTATCTCCTGTGGGGCTGCCACTTACCTTACACTTTCTTCACACCGCACAAGGTGGAACAGTCAGGGAGCCGAAGGCAGGGTGGAGATCTTCCGTCAGGAAGATACGACCCGCTCCTTGACTGAGGAACCATGTGCGGTATTCCATAGCTACATGGCAACTTGCCATGTAGCTGGCCGGCTCCTGAGCCGGCAGAGCTATCCAGCATCTTTTTACTTGATCAGCTGCTCGGTAGTATATGAAATATCCTAGAGGAGAGCTCCTCTAGGATATCATGTCTTTGACTCTGGTCATGATTTCTTGAAAGACCTGACTGTCTCTTTTCAGATGTCCTTTTACATCTATGACCCTTGCGGTATTTATCCATTTGGAATCGTTTATGAATAAGACAGAGCGTTTCTTCATCATACCTACCTTTTCCAGGCGCATCAGGTGTCTTTTTCCGTTCGGGGTGTCCTTACTATAGGCTTGCGCATAAGCTCGCTCATTGCCGCTCATCGGCACGACATACGCTTTATTTTTATATAGGCTCAAAATGAGTCCGAAATGCTGGAAGCCTATCTCTTCGATGAACGCATTTCCGAAATCGATATAACAGATATCTCCTACACGGATATCGACACCTTTTTCCGTGCAGCTATGGTCCTTGTGATGATTATAATGGTTGAGCAGGGATATATAGAGTGCTCGGAGATTATCACAGGCTTCGAGTTCTTTCTGTTGTAGTGCCAGTATATCATTTATCAACTTTTTTCTATCTTCACTTATGGAGATCATATTCCATCTCTCACTTTCTTCAAGATGAAATCCTTGAATTCTTTTTCCGTTCCTACGAACAGCAGCCATGACTCTGTGTCACTGAAACGGTAACGGATATCACTTGTCCCTATGATCAGGACATAATCGACAACGTTATCTCCCTCAGGCGATAGTAAGAAGCCTGAGCCCTCTGTAGAATCGACCCACTTCCAACCTTGCGAAAGGGTCTCGACATTCTTGATGTGAGATACCGTGTTGTTTCTGATTATAATGTTGTTGTCTCCGATGATCGTATTCACTACATTTTTCATATTCTTCTCCTTGCGGGGTTACCGCTTACGATCGTAAGGATGAGTACCTTACACTTTCTTCATACCGCTGGAGGTGGAGCAGTCAAGGAGCCGTAAGGCAGGGTGGAGATTTTCCGAAAGGAAAATACGACCCGCTCCTTGACTGAGGAACCGTAAGCGGTATTCCATAGCTACCTGGCAACTTGCCAGGTAGTGACGCACATATATATGAATATGAAAGATCGGGAAAGGGTGTCCTTTCCCGTTTCCATCAGGTTAGTCGATATCCTGATTTGATAGCCGGGATGTAGATGCCCTTCAATACCGTCAGTTTTTTCATCCCTTGGCTGTTGTTCTTTATGTAGCGAGATTTTTTTAAAGGCAACAGCCGTTTTCTACTATTATCGAGTTTGAATGATCTGGTAATCTCGTCGCGTTGTACGATATCGATGATTTCCGGATAGACTTCTTGCACGACGATATGCAAACTATCGCATATGGACATTACTTGTAAACAGATAATGTCATCGTTGGATTTCGCAATGAATATATCTCCGATTTGGATACCATATCTACTTGTTACATCATTTTTATTTCTCTGCATACCATTCTCCTTGCGGGGCTACCGCTCTTACTATGTAAGTCAGTTACCTTACACTTTCTTCATACCGCTGGAGGTGGAGCAGTCAAGGAGCCGAAGGCAGGGTGGAGATTTTTCGTTAGAAAAATACGACCCGGTCCTTGATTGGGAAGCCGTAAGCGGTATTCCATACCTACCTGGCAAATTGCCAGGTAGGACGATACCTTCTATATCTTTCATTATGTATGCAATGCTTCGCGTTCATGAAACAGTGAGGAAAGAGCCTCACTGTTTCATCATATCAAGCTTGGAATCTTTTCTTATCTACATTCACGAAGAGTGCTTGTAGCTTTGAAGCATCATCCAATCTTTTGTGGATACCGTATAATGCATTGCCGAACGCTTCTAATACATCGTTCATGTATTCCAGAAATCCCGTCATGTCTGTCCCCACCTTATCGAGAAATTCTTTTGATATACCGAGGGATGGAAGCCAGACCTCTCCTCTTTCTTCCAATGCGATCGAGATGAGTGGATATATCTTATTTTCGTAGTCTATCAATGCGCTTTTGAATGCATCCTCATATCGTGGCATCAGCTCCTTTATCCCTGTTACGGCAAGACTGATAGTCTCTTTCAATCGCTTTTGATGCTCATCCTCTTCCGGCATGAGACCGATGATATGCTCGATATTTCCTAAAAACCGAGCTCGTGCTTCCTGGCATACTTCTTTGATGCCTTCCTCTGTTAAGATGATTTCCTGTTTCATAGGTTCCTCCTGTGCGGTTCTGCCGCTATCGACTGTAAGTGTAGCTACCTTACACTTTCTTCATACCGCCGGAGGTGGAGCAGTCAAGGAGCCGTAAGGCAGGGTGGAGATTTTCCGTTAGGAAAATACGACCCGGTCCTTGACTGAAGAGCCGGAAGCGGTATTCCATAGCTACCTGGCAACTTGCCATGTAGGGGCGCAGCCGGAGAGGAAAGAGAAAAAGCTGCCATTCCAGCAGCCTGTCTTCGTATGTCCTATCTCGCATGTATCCGGCCATACCTCTTTGTTTCATCGTGTCCATTCTTATGTATGCAGCCAAAGGGTCGCAAGCGGTATCCCCATCAGGCCTGATATCCACCGCCGGTGATGTCAGAAGCCACAGAGTCCGCCTGGGCATCGTTTCCTATCATACAGTAATATTCTGTAAGTACCTTTTCGAATTCTAAGAGCGTCGGTTTCATATCCTGTGAGACCTTCTTATGGTCGAGACCTACTCTCCTGCACAGATCTTCCGCTATCATGACACCGATCTCCCAGGTCATATCCAAGCCATCCGTTTCTTCATAGAGTTCAACAGCTAATAATGGCATTCTCGTCCTTACATGCTCATGCAGTGCTGTCCGGAACATATCGAGGAATATCGGTAACAGAGTGGCAATGCCCTCTCTTCCTGTTATCATGGCCTCTTTATACTGCCCTGTGAGCTTCTTGTCATCCTCCAGCTGCTCGATGCTCTTGTCCAGATACGATAGAAAATCTCTGCTTGCTGCTTCGAATGCCTTCTTGATCTCATCTTCTTTTAATATGATATCTGCTTCCATTCCTTCTCCTTTCGCAGGGTCACCGCTCATTCCTCCTGTTTCTTCCGCATTATCTCTTTATGATAGAGCTTCTTCAATTTATAGAAGGTCGATCTCCCTATGTTGAGCTGCGTTGCCGCATCCACTGCCGTGATCGCATGTTGGGATTGCAGGACAGCCACCTTCAGGAACTTATCACTGCAAGGGATCGCCGGGCGCCCTATGCGGATCCCGTTCTTCTGCGCCTCTTTTATCCCCTTCATCATTCTTTCCTTAATATCAGCCTCATGTCGGATGATCGCTTCACATTCCTTTATCAACTGCCGGAACGGTTTCAGCAGTTCTTTTTCCACTCCCATATCAGCGAGCTGTGTGCAATTATCCCTGGCCTCCTCCAATGCCTTTGATAATCCTTCCGTTTTCATTCATGACACCTCTTTTCCATCACATAGATAGCTTGGCTTCTTCATATCCGCTACATATATCTTACACCAAAAGTTCCGTCGCATTCAATAGATATAGTACGGGCATCGTCTTGAATATATGAAGGGGATGGAACAGTGAGGGACTGCCTCAATGTTCCGGGATATCCTCCTTATCCACGGCTGAGGAGTAGGAAGCGCTATTTCATAGTTACCTGGCAAGTTGCCAGGTAATGCAGGTAATGCTTTTCATGATGCTCTATTACGCTATCTCCCAAAAAGAAAAAGCAGGTATGTTTCCTGCTTCATTCGTTTTACCTTTAACATTCCTTCAGCTTTTTATGTACTGCTTTTATAAAATCATCGAATGATTCCGTTTGAGCATCAAAATACTTATAGTCGCTCAATGAGTAAAATATATCCTCAGGGTCCACATCATCCAATCTTATGATCATCCATGCTTTTCTTCTACTGATGACTTTTGTCCAGATAGCTCTTAGCTCTTGTTTGCCCATCATAGAGTTCCGAAATGCATGACTTAAAAAAATAAAGCCAGCTCGCATTCGCTTAAACCACTCAGGATACTTTCTAATATATGATCACCGTAATCTATGGATTGTCTATCCATGAAGATCCTGATACCACTCGTCTGTAGCTTATCAATCATATTATCAATGATCTCTTTATCTTTCCATGCATAGGATATGAATACTTTTTTTCTTTTTGATTCCGTTTCCCAACGATATCCCTTTTCATGGAGCTCGCTGATCTCCGCATACTGAAAACTTGAAACGAAGAACACCTCAAACATTTGGCGATTCATTCTCGAACGAAAAGAAATTTCATTCCACATCCTATTCCGCATATCTTCAAGAAATTCTTCTGATCCCTTATCATAAGATACATCGATCTCATATTTTTTGCAGAATTCGATGATATCTTCACGATCCCCAACATAATCAAAATAAATATACGATCTTAGGTGATATGGTATATTTGATACGAATAACTTTACGATCCCTTTCGTTCCAACGAACTCGTTCAACTGCCAACACCGATCGATCCACTGACTTCTACTTCCGTAGGGTATCTCAAAACAATATTTCTGCCTCAATTCACTCACCTCGTATATATGTATCGTATTATCATAACTAAAAGTAATTGTTTTATCAAGGTTTTTCCATTGTAGTTCCATGTGTATCCAAGGCAGCAGCTTTCTCGGTGGTTCTTCCGGATATCCTAGTTCTTTCAAAGTGTATGTGATCATCCTTGCACCTCCTCCATCATTGTCAGACCTTTTGCGAAAAGCCACCTGGCAAGTTGCCAGGTACTGTTTTTTTCTGATGGATCTATCACGTTCGTGGACCACCTGTCATGAGAACCAATGTTTGAATGATAGGGAATAGATCCATGTGCCTGGTCTTCGGTTCCTTGCGGTCATGCCATCTCCTTCAACTATTTCTCTGTCATAAAAAGGTCAACGATTCAATTTTGTAAGACTATTTAAATAAAATACTGTAATCGCTGTCATGCATATCGTACAACCGAATACGGTGATGCTTGCTGCATAGTCCGATATCATGATATCAAACTATCGTTTGATCCTAAGAAAAAGCATCGGGGTAGCAACGATGTTTATGATCAAACCGATGACTATCATCACGTTTGTCCTATGCCGGATTTTCTTTCCCTTTCTATCTGGATCAAATGCTTTTTTTCTTCCTCATCTGCAGCATGTTTGATTTGTTCGATCACCTCAAATGCAGATAAATAAGCGATACCTTTCAGCCATTTTGCCATGTATGCTTCCTCTTTTCTTTTCGCATGAGCTATCGTAGATATCTTCTTACCTCATCCATGATCATTTTTTCTTTCATCCGTCGATATTGCTTGATGAACGCATGTATCAGGCAGACGAGCCACGGCAGGAGGATCATAGCAGGCAAGCTGATAGATACGAGCAGGATCGCGTTTCGATATTCCTGATCAGATATCGTGGGTAGGACAGTAAGCAGCTTTTTCACATAGGAAAGCAAAGATATCGTCATCATCATCCAGACCATCGAAGAAAAGAAGAGCATCCATTTCTTATATATGCATCTCATACTGATCTCTATATAGTTCAGTAAGAATTCATCCTCGTCCATGAAGAGATATCGCCGCTTCTTTTCTTTGAAACTCGATAACGCCTTTTCCTGACGATATCGATAGCTTATTCTATCGGTTGTTTTATGAAGCAGCTTATTTTCTGTATTCTTTTCCATATCAGGTTCTCCTTTCTGTATCGAAAGCCTTCGATCATCGAGTAAAAAAACGGGAAATCTCACGCCTATTTTGAAAGTGTCGTATACTATCAATCAGTGTATGACATATCTTCATTCCATTTTTATAAGTTACCTGGCAACTTGCCAGGTAATTCTTTCTAGGACGGAGATATCTCATTCATGGATCACCTGCCATGAGAATCGATGTTTGAATGATAGGGAATAGATCCATGTGCCTGATCTTCGGTTCCTTGTGGTCATGCCATCTCCTTCAATTCGTTCTCTGTCGCAAGGACATGCAGCGGGATATGCCGGTCTCCACAGACGAACAACGCATCGCCCATACGGAGTTGCTCGATCAGTCCTTTCTCATTCTCGTTGACGGTGATGAACTTGCTCAGATCGTTGGTTCCATCGCGCTCCAGATGCATGATCATCTTATAGACGCTGTTGT
>OCAE01001311.1_pt1 | contig 11694 bp, 10 predicted proteins | sample 1495581 | NCBI WGS metagenome assembly OCAE01 (sample SAMEA2580278, study PRJEB22360) | human gut metagenome | biome: human gut; feature: human-associated habitat; material: faeces | place: Denmark | collected 2008/2010 | reverse complement strand
GTAGCGTTCATCCCCCCGCCCTTTCCCACCACCCAGCCATCCGCCAGCCACGGGCTTTCCTGATACTCCAGAACGGATAACGAGCAGTTACGCAGACGCAGGCGGCGTTCCGCATACGCAGGCAGTCCCAGCACAGAGCCAATCAGGCATCCCAGCGCAATACCGTGACTGACCAGCAGGACTTTGCTGCCCTCCGGCAGATCCAGGGTGCTTTCCAGCGCCGCCCGCATACGGCTTTCCAGCTCCGCGAGCGATTCCCCTTCCGGGATCCGCCCGTCTTCCGCGCCGTTAAGCAGGCTTTTACGCCAGCCCTCTTCTTCTTCGGTCAGGGTATGGATCTGACGCTTTTCCAGCACGCCCATATTGAGCTCACGCAGACGCGGATCCGCAATAATCTCACAACCGCAGGCTTCTGCGATCAGTTTCGCGGTCTGCTGTGTGCGGCCCAGATCACTGGCAATAATATGGGTGATCCCTTCATTTTTCAGACGCGCGGCAACCTGCTTCGCCTGATCGATACCACTTTGGGTTAACGGGCTGTCAGAATGCCCCTGGATACGGCGCTGAACGTTCCATTCAGTTTCACCGTGACGGACAAGAAATACCTGTGACATAACTATCAATCTCTGCTTTTACTGTGTGAAAGTTTGATTACCCCGCTACCATACCGTAAAAACATTCCCGGGATCACGCTTTATCCCTGAAACACTTTCACCGCACAGCACCGCCTAAAAAAATCTGCGGAAAGCCGTCAATATTCGCTATACTGCGGCAAACATAATTACGTGGATAGTTTAATTATCATGTTTCATATTATCGCAGCAACGACTAATCCGGCCAAAATTCAGGCTATCCGTTCCGCTTTTGAAGTGGTACTGGGTAACGGCAATTTTGATATTGAAGATGTGAATGTGGACAGCAGTGTGCCGCAGCAGCCTATCGGGAACACCGAAACCCGTACCGGCGCCCGCCAGCGCGTCAATGCCGCCCGTCAGGTCAGACCGGAAGCCGATTTCTGGGTTGGTGTTGAGGCGGGTATTGAAGGCGACATGACGTTTGCCTGGATTGTGATTGAACACCGCCAGCTGCGCGGGGAATCCCGTTCTGCCAGCCTGATGCTGCCGGAAAAAATTCTCGCGGGGATCCGCGAAGGCCGCGAACTGGGTGATGAAATGGCCGACCTGACCGGGGTGGAAGATATCAAACAGAAAGGCGGAGCGATCGGTTTCTTCACCGGCGGCGCGCTGACCCGGACCAGTGTCTATGAGCAGGCGATTATCCTGGCGCTGGTGCCTATCCAGCACGAGATTTATAAATCCCTGAACACTAAAGAATCCTGATCTGAAAAACCGGACCGGTAATCACCGGCCCGGCGACCTTCCCGGCACCATTACTGCTGTGCCAGCCACTCTTCCCGCGTAATGCGGCTGATATGTTCAGTCCGGTAATCATTCAGGAACGGATTGAATTTATTGTCTTCCGTATGATGATGGCGGAATCCGCATTTGGCCTGCGCACGATGCGACTGTTCATTATTTTCAAAATAGCCGCACCACAGTGCCTCCAGCTCCAGGGTTTCAAATGCATGACGCATCACCTCCCTGACCGCTTCCGGTATCAGCCCCTGACCCCAGTATGGTACACCAATCCAGTAGGCGATTTCCCCTTCCCGCTGACTGATGTCAAAGTTACTGTTTTCCCCGATCAGAATCCCGATGCATCCCACCGCCCGTCCGTTTGATTTCAGTTCAGTGGCATAGACCTCATCAAGGTTAAAAACGGTGCGGATAACATCGGCACTTTCCGCAACACAACTGTGCGGCGGCCAGCCGGCAATCGGGCCGACGCGGTCATCTTTCGCCACGTCATATAAATCGGCGGCATCGGTTTCTGCCCACGGGCGCAGAACCATACGTTCTGTTTCTAATGTCATACTGCTTACCTTACTTCAGTTATACATTCAGCCTCAGCGGCTCTCTCTGTGATGACGGGAAGTGTAGCCTGACGTCAGACCAGCGGTAAGCAACAAACCTCCGCACTTTCGGTACTTTCGAAAACTATTGTGATAAACTTTCTCTGATATCTGCTTTTTGATGGTAAAAATGGCAACTCACGATATTACGCTAACAGACCAGGTTCCGGTGCTGACGGAAGAAACAGACACATTGCTGACAGGGGAAAGCACACTGGCCGATCACAACGGCGTGCCGCTGACCTTCGGAAATGCGTATCTCACCCTGATGATCTGCCGGGCGGGATACGCGCATATGACACTGAATTTTAAATCTCAGGCTGTACAGGCAGGGGATATTCTGGTGCTGGCGGAAGATACGATCGCACTGCTGAAAAGGCGCTCGCGGGGTTTCCGTGTGTTTTTTTGCCTGATCCCGGCCTCCTTCTCTGCCGAAATCGCTTATGTCCTGCCGAATCCGCTGTTTCTGTTTCTGCATGAATATCCCCGCTGCATCCCGCTGCCGGAGGAAAAACCGCTGCTGACAATGTGGCTGGCACAAATGCAGGATATCACCCGCAACAGCCCGGTTTACCGGCATATTATGCAGCGTAATCATTTACAGAATCTGTTTTTACGGATAGCGGAAAGAATGCCGCCAAATGCCCCGGCAACCACACAAAAATACAGCCGGAAAGAGACGCTGTGCTGGCGGTTCTGGGAACTTATCTGCCGCCACAGCCGGGAACACAGGGATGTGCAGTACTATGCGCGGCAGTTAAATATCACGCCGTTTTATCTGTCACAACTGACTAAAACGTTTTTTAATCATTCGCCCAAGTCACTGATCAACCGCCGGGTTATCCCTGAAATCAAGATACTCCTGCGTTACAGCACGCTGTCAGTGGAACAGATTGCAGATAAACTGCACTTTGATGATCCGTCCTATCTGTGCCGCTATTTCAGACGGGAAACCGGCATTTCCCTGACAACGTACCGGCGGCAGAACCGCTGAGTTATTTTTTGCCGCTGAGGAGTTCCTGCTCCAGCCAGGCTTTCACCTCTTCCGGAGCATATTTCAGGCTGTTTGAGCCGCGGGTGATGGTCGCAATGCCGACCCCCAGCTCACTTTTCAGCTCACGCTGGCTCATCTTACCGCGCAGCAGCTCCTCGACGATCCGCACACGTGTGCCCAGCGCTGTGCGCTCATCCGGGGTAAAAAGCAGCTGAAAAAGGTGGGATTCAATATCCTGTGAATAGGCGTTGCGCAGCAGGCTGACAAAGCGCTGCCAGTCGCTGTCCTGAAGTTGGTCTGTCGTCATGTGTCACCCCATAGGATCGGGAGTACAAAAAGTACCCGTTAACTAGTACAACCAGAATAACACAAGCCCGGTGCAACTGTCTTCTGCTGAACCGGGCCGGAAAGGGACTATCAGTAACGCATGGATTGTTCAGAAGGGGTCAGTACATCCGCCGGGCGCTGCCCTTTCAGGAAGTTCTGATAAAAGACATCAAACGCCAGCACATTCTTCACATAACCCCGGGTTTCCGCAAACGGAATGGTTTCCACGAAGGCAACCGCATCCAGCCGTCCGCCGCTGTTGCTCAGCCAGCGGGTTACCCGGTTCGGGCCTGCGTTATAAGCGGCACTCGCCAGGATCCGGTTCTGACCGAACTGGTTATACACGCCGTTGAGATACGCGGTGCCTATCTCGATATTTTTGCGCGGATTAACCAGCTGCGCACTGTTGCTGTAATCCGCAATACCGTTGTCGCGGACCGTCTGGCTTGCCGTTGCCGGCATCAGCTGCATCAGTCCGGTCGCGCCGACCGGTGAACGCGCCTGCGGGTTCCAGGCACTTTCCTGGCGGGCTATCGCCATCGCATAGCTTTTGCTGATATTTTTATTCTGCGTGAACTCATCAAACTCACTCTGCCAGGCCAGCGGGAAGCGCTCTTCCAGATGATCCCATAACTTGCCGTTGATCGTTGCCTGCACACTCAGATCCGCCCAGCCCTGTTCCAGCGCATAACGCGCCAGCTGTGCTTTGCGTGCCGGTGTCTGGCTGTCCACCAGATTCAGCCACTCGGTACGGGCCAGCCCCTCCATCTGCCAGTACAGCAGCTCACGGATACGCTGAATTTCCGGCAAATTGCTGATGCTGTTGTCCGGCTTGTCCGCCGCATTGATCATCATGATATACGGTTTACCCAGACGCTGTGCCGCCACCATCGGATAGAACCCGCGACCCTGAGTGATTTTTTCCAGAATGGCATCCGCGGCCGCTTTATTGCCGCCTTTTTCCAGCAATACCGCGCGCCAGTACTGCCATTCCTCTTTCTGCTGAGCATCCGCCGGTAACCGGGTCAGCCAGCGATCCAGATCACGGTCATCCGCGTTACTCAGCGCCAGACGCACACGGCGCTCGCGCAGGGTGACAGAATCGGTTTCCTGAATGACCTCATCACGCCAGGCCGCCTGCTCATCTGTCACGTCACTCCCCATATATTGCCACGCAACGGCGTCTTTCAGTTGCTGACGCTCGCTGTCATTCATTTTCTGGGCGCGCGCCACACTGTTCAGGTCAGCCCGCGCCGCATCCGGTGATTTGCGGGCATAGGCGGAGAAAGCGGAAATTGTGGCCTGGCGGGTGAAATCCGTCGGGCTCAGTTGGGCAAATGTCACCACGGATGCCGGGTTTTTCTGTAAGTTAATCAGGCCATTGCTGATGGTCTGATAAGAGGCGGGCAGGCGTTTTGCCAGATAACTGACCAGAGAGGAGTTGCCGTTTTTCAGTGCGAGACTGATACGTTCGAGGATGCGTTCCGGTGTCAGCCCGCCCGACTGATCCCAGACATCAAATAACTTGTCGCAGGAGGACGGCAGAGAATTTCCCGCCAGCCAGACAGATTTCGCCCCGTCCAGTGCCACCTGACGGTTTCCGGTCTGCCAGCTGGCATAATAATAGTCACACTTCGCACTGACCGGTTTCGGCACAGTCGTGCTGTAGCTGACCAGCCCCTGCCAGTCATTACGTTTGGCCAGTTCACTGATAAATTTATTTTTCAGGCTTGCCGCTGACGGCAGGTTCGGATGGGTATCCGTAAAGTGTTTCACCTGACCGGCTGTCAGCAGGCTCATGTCCTGTGTCAGTTCACGGTATTCCAGATAAGGATAGAGCGGATAGTCCCGCAGTGACGGCATCAGGCGTTCCACTTCCGCCATATTATTGGCATCCCAGGCAGATTTGACATCCTGATAGCGCTGACGCTGCTCACTCAGTGAATCCGCTGACGCCAGTGCTGAAAACATCAGCATGCTGAGGGCTGCCACGCCCGGCCATATACATTTCCTCATGATCTGCTCCAGTCTCCTAAATTCCCGTTTATCTGCACAATACCTCAGACCCTGATGCACAGTGTAAGTGCCCTGTCATGCAGACACAAATCATACTGTGGTGCCGGATAACCCGATACCCAAAATCGGATTATTCAGAATATATGTCTGATTATTCTTATTGTGTATTCCCTTTGCCGTAAATGATGGTTTATCCACTATTTCATAGTGATATCATCTGGCATTACTGACATTTTTACTATATAGTAAAATTTAATTCAAAATTAAAATGATAACAACTCAGGATCCCGGTTACCGCCGTAAACGGGGTTCTGGACACTACCAATAACTCTATAAGTAGTGAATGTATTTCAGACGACTCCGGTCGTCTTTTTTTTTAAACCGGGTAAATACCCCCGGATAATACAACGACGATCGGGTGTCCGCTGCTTTTTCCGGACGGGAATATCTGCCGCCGGCGTATCCCGCAGCCGGAGTCACTTTAACTAAACGAAAAACTCAGTCATAATGCCACTCAGATGCCCCATAAACGAAAAGTTGTTAAATAATTTTCTTATTTTTCAAAAGGTATACTACATTGGCTCAATACGTTTATTCGATGCACCGTGTCGGCAAAATTGTGCCGCCGAAGCGTCATATACTGAAAAATATCTCTCTGAGTTTCTTCCCGGGCGCCAAAATCGGTGTTCTCGGCCTGAATGGTGCCGGTAAATCAACCCTGCTGCGCATCATGGCTGGTGTGGATACCGACATTGAGGGTGAAGCACGCCCGCAGCCCGGCCTGAACATCGGCTATCTGCCGCAGGAACCGAAACTGAATCCGGAACACACTGTCCGTGAAGCGGTTGAAGAAGCCGTTGCTGAAGTAAAACAAGCCCTGACCCGTCTGGATGAAGTGTACGCGCTGTACGCCGATCCGGATGCGGATTTTGACAAACTCGCCAAAGAGCAGGGTGAACTGGAAGCGATTATCCAGTCTCATGACGGTCATAACCTGGATAACCAGCTGGAACGTGCGGCAGATGCCCTGCGTTTACCGGCCTGGGATGCCAAAATCGGTAATCTGTCCGGGGGTGAGCGCCGCCGTGTGGCTATCTGCCGCCTGCTGCTGGAAAAACCGGATATGCTGTTGCTGGACGAACCAACCAACCACCTGGATGCGGAATCTGTTGCCTGGCTGGAACGCTTCCTGCACGACTACGAGGGCACCGTTGTGGCGATCACCCACGACCGTTACTTCCTTGATAACGTTGCCGGCTGGATCCTCGAACTTGACCGCGGTGAAGGTATTCCGTGGGAAGGGAACTACTCCAGCTGGCTGGAGCAGAAAGATGCCCGTCTGGCACAGGAAGCGTCTTCTGAAGCGGCCCGCCGCAAGTCTATCGAGAAAGAGCTGGAGTGGATCCGTCAGAATCCGAAAGGCCGTCAGTCCAAAGGCAAAGCCCGTCTGGCCCGCTTTGAGGAACTGAACAGCATCGAGTACCAGAAACGTAACGAGACCAACGAACTCTTTATTCCGCCTGGTCCGCGTCTGGGTGACAAAGTACTGGAAGTGGAAAACCTGACCAAATCCTACGATGGCCGCACCCTGATCGATAACCTGAGTTTCTCCCTGCCGAAAGGGGCGATTGTCGGGATTATCGGGCCGAACGGTGCGGGTAAATCCACGCTGTTCCGCATGATCAGCGGCAAAGAACAGCCGGATTCCGGTACTATCACTCTCGGTGATACCGTGACTATCGCGTCTGTTGATCAGTTCCGTGATGCCATGGATGATAAGAAAACCGTCTGGGAAGAAGTGTCCGGCGGGCAGGATATCATGCGTATCGGCACCACTGAGATCCCGAGCCGTGCTTATGTCGGACGCTTTAACTTCAAAGGCGTTGACCAGGGCAAACGTGTCGGTGAGTTATCCGGTGGTGAGCGTGGTCGTCTGCATCTGGCGAAACTGCTGCAGGTCGGCGGCAACATGCTGCTGCTCGATGAACCGACCAATGACCTGGATATTGAAACCCTGCGCGCACTGGAAAACGCCCTGCTGGAATTCCCTGGCTGCGCTATGGTCATTTCCCATGACCGCTGGTTCCTTGACCGTATCGCCACCCATATCATCGACTATCAGGATGAGGGCAAAGTGGAGTTCTTCGAAGGTAACTTCAGTGAATATGAAGATTACAAGAAACGGACTCTCGGCGAGGCCGCACTGGAGCCACACCGCATCAAGTACAAACGTATGACCAAATAGGCCATATAACGGAAAATGCCGCGTAGTGAAAATGACGCGGCTTTTTTGTATCCCCGCACACATTGTACAATAACTTGTACCTGAAAGACCGGTAAGCTATACTCTCACTGTACAGAATTCGTACATGAGGAATCAATATGAAAACATTAACATACAGTGAAGTACGCCAAAATCTCACCGCTGCGATGAATGAAACAGTGGATGACCGTATCCCTATTTTAATCACACGGCAGAAAGGTACTGCATGCGTATTATTATCACTTGATGAATATCAGTCTCTGGAAGAGACCGCCTATCTGATGCGTTCGCCGAATAACGCACGGCGTTTAATGGATTCCATTGATGAATTAAATGCCGGAAAGGGGCTCAAAAAGGAAATCAATGAATGACATTGACGTTTTCGTCTCAGGCATGGGAAGACTATCTGTACTGGCAAAGTACAGATAAAAAAACGCTCAGACGTATCAATGAATTAATTAAAGCCGCACAGAGAACACCTTTCACAGGCATCGGAAAACCGGAACCCCTGAAAAATAACCTTTCCGGCTGGTGGTCGCGGCGGATAACGGAAGAACACCGGCTGGTTTACCGTGTTACTAACCAGGGAGTTGAAGTAGCAGCCTGCCGGTACCATTATTGAAAATGCCGCGTAGTGAGGAACCACGCGGCATTTTTTGGTTGGATGGATAAAAGAGTGTCTTTTGTTACGGGTATGACATTGAACCTGGTACTTAAGGTACAACCGAAGCTGACTAACTACTTCATATTTACCGCTTTCATAACACTTAAAACTGACAAACTATCAATCAGTTAACACCATCAGTAAAGGGATCCTTTACTCTTCATCGTTCCTCCCTTTGTTGCCCTGAATTCTGCCGGACGCTGTGTGTTGTCCTTGTTCTTTCAGTATAGAAGAGAAAAATAATTTCTCACGGAAACTACCCGATTATTTTCCGATTCTCACAACATTCTTTATTTTTGCTGATCCCCGTCACGAATTTCAGGGGCATCCAGCATCAGCAGACGCTGAACCAGCCCGACGCACTCAAGAAAACGGGTGTCGTAATCTGCCGATGTCACATGGACAAACTTAATGCCGTTTTCCCGCAGCATATCGATCAGCAGATCCTGAAACGCTTTGCGGTCATTGTCACTGCCGAGGCTGCGCAGTCCGTCTGCCACCCACGGTGTATTATTTTCCAGCAGGATCACCAGGTCAAAGCGGTATTCCGCAATCAGCGCCTGCACAAACGGATGCTCTTTACCCTCATACCGTTTGCAGAAAGCCTGGGTCGTGACAAAATCGGTATCCACAAAGGCAACTTTATTGGCATATTTCACTGCAAAATCAATATACTGAGCATGCCCCAGTGCGATTTTGTCATAGTCGGAATATTGCAGTGCCATTTCATCACCGCCCAGGTGGGAAAACACATAATCGCGTCCGTATTCCCATGCACTGGTGGTATTGAACATATTCGCCAGTTTATTGACGAGGGTGGATTTGCCGCTGGACTCCCCGCCGAGCACCGCCACCGTCCGCACAAAGAAGGGTTTGACCTCGGTCGGGATATAGTCCCAGTAGCGGAACGGTGCCTGACGAATCTGCCGTCCGCTGATATTCATAAAGGTACGTTCCGGGTCGATAAGCACCGTTTCAATGCCGAACGATTCACGGTAGCGCGGCACATCCGCTTTTTCGCCTGAATAGATAAAATCCGGTGAGATCCCTTTTTCCCGCATAAACTGACACACGCCCTGACTCCAGTGCTCCCAGCCGTGCGGATACGGATCATAAGCGTGTTCATCAAATGAGTGAATGCGGATATTTTTCTGATATTTAAAGGTTTGCAGCAGCCAGCGCAGGCGATCACTGACAGTCGGCTGCTGAGACATCGAACTGTTGATAAACAGCGCCTTATCACGCGGTTCATCGTGACAGAGGATCACATGCAGTTCATCCACCTGACTGCACGCCCGCTGGATCAGGTAAATATGGCCGGTGTGCAGCGGGTAAAATTTCCCGAATACCACCCCGGTAATTTTTTGCTTCAGCGGGTAGTCCAGCCCCAGCGCACTGTGCAGCCCGGCCAGCTTCTGACCGCCGGGGCTTTTGATTTTGTTATTGATCAGCTGGCTGAGATACCCTTTGGTCACCCCGCACTGATCCGCCAGTTGCTGGAGTGTGACACCTGCCTGCTTAATGGCTTGTTTCAGATAGGAAAAATCGGTCATTCTCTGCCTCACTTATTCCAGTTCATCCAGTACAGACAGGGCATCTGACAGTTTTTTCACCCCGAACACCTGCATACCCGGCGGCGGATTTTTCGGGCGGTTGGCATTCGGCACAATCGCCCGCTTAAAGCCGTGTTTGGCTGCTTCCGAGATCCGCTCCTGGCCGCTCGGTACCGGGCGGATCTCCCCCGCCAGCCCGACTTCGCCGAAGATCACCACATCACGCGGGATCGGCCGGTCACGGAAACTGGACACCAGCGAGAGCAGCAGCGCCAGATCCGCACTGGTTTCGGTGACTTTCACTCCGCCGACCACGTTGACGAACACATCCTGATCCGACATCTGCAGTCCGCCGTGACGATGCAGTACCGCCAGCAGAATAGCCAGCCGGTTTTGCTCCAGCCCGACTGCCACACGGCGCGGATTCGACATCATCGAGTGATCCACCAGCGCCTGGATTTCCACCAGCAGCGGACGTGTGCCTTCCCAGACCACCATCACCGAACTGCCGGACGTGATTTCATCCCCGCGACTCAGGAAAATGGCGGACGGATTACTCACCTCGCGCAACCCCTGCTCCGTCATGGCAAACACACCCAGCTCATTCACCGCACCAAAGCGGTTTTTATGGCTGCGCAGTGTGCGGAAACGGGAATCGGCCTCGCCGTCGAGCATGACCGAGCAGTCAATACAGTGTTCGAGTACTTTCGGCCCTGCCAGAGAGCCGTCTTTGGTGACGTGGCCGACCATAATGATCGCCACACCCCGGGTTTTGGCAAAGCGGGTCAGATAGGCGGCGGTTTCGCGCACCTGTGCCACACTGCCCGGCGAAGACTGAATATCCGCCATGTGCATCACCTGGATGGAGTCAATCACCATCAGCTTCGGCTGTTCCTGCTCTGCGATCAGGCAAATCTGCTCAATCGCCGTTTCCGACAGCATATTGAGGTTATCCATCGGCAACCCGAGGCGGTGGGCCCGCATCGCTACCTGCTGCAAGGATTCCTCCCCCGTGACATACAGGGTTTTCATCTGTGCGGCAAGCTGGCACATGGTCTGTAACAGCAGGGTACTTTTCCCGGCGCCCGGGTTACCGCCGATCAGAATGGCGCTGCCCGGTACCACACCGCCGCCCAGCACACGGTCAAATTCTTTGAAACCGGTGGAGAAACGCGGCAGTTCCTCAAGACTGATTTCCGACAGCTTCTGCACTTTACTGACGCCGCTCTGTCCTGCATAACCGCTGAGGCGATCATTGCGTGCCGCAGAGGATGAGACAGAAGCCAGCCGGACTTCCGTGATGGTATTCCACGCCTGACACGCGGTACACTGCCCCTGCCAGCGGGGATAATCCGCCCCGCACTCGTTACAGACAAAGGCGCGTTTTGCTGGTTTTGCCACTCGTGACCCCGTAATAACTGATAAATTAACGTTCTTCGTGTTTCAGACCACCGCTGAGGGTACACATCACCCCCATCAGATCGGCGTGGCGGATAGCCACTTTTGCCCGTGCATAGACTTTCGGTTTGGCATGGAAGGCAATGCCGAGACCGGCTTTTTTCAGCATTTTCAGGTCATTGGCACCATCACCGATCGCCACGGTCTGCTCTAAAGGAATATTGAGAAATTCCGCCAGTTTCACCAGCGCCTGTGCTTTGTATTTGGCATCCACCACCGGACCTTTGACTTTGCCGGTCAGTTTGCCGTCTTTAATTTCCAGCTGATTGGCATAGACAGCAATCAGGCGCAGGGAATCTTTTAAATGATTGGCGTAGAAAGTAAATCCGCCTGAGGCAATCGCGACATGCCAGTCCATCGCCTGGAGTTTGCGCACCAGGCTGGTCAGCCCCGGCATCAGCGGCAGATTTTCACGCACCTGCGGTAAAATTGCGGGATGACCGGTCG
>OCAE01001309.1_pt1 | contig 11703 bp, 7 predicted proteins | sample 1495581 | NCBI WGS metagenome assembly OCAE01 (sample SAMEA2580278, study PRJEB22360) | human gut metagenome | biome: human gut; feature: human-associated habitat; material: faeces | place: Denmark | collected 2008/2010 | reverse complement strand
TTTCGGATCTCTTGCTCCCATTATACCATATCGCTCGTGTAAACACTATTTAGAGGAACGACTATTTTTGTAATACGCTCTGATTTCAAATATCCTCCCATGGGGATCTCCATATGTATCAATAATTCTTAGTAGGATTTCGTCCATATAAATTGGTTCAAAGCAATGCAAATTTACACGCTGATAGTTATCATTCACGAAAATGCTTTTTTTTAATACGCCATCCTTTTTTAAACTAAGTGTATAGCTTTTGGTCAATTTCTCCGGCATCTCGGCCCTGCGTTTTTCCAAAAAGCATCTTGATGTTGTGATGAACATTGGCTTACTGAAGTCTGGATCAAAGCGTAGCAGTATTTGATTTATGGATGTTGGCTCGCTTAACTTTAGCCGGATCCATTGTGGGCCATCGTCCAACGGGCCGGAAATCCACGCATACTCCCTTTCGTTGACTCTTCGGGCGTATTCACCGTTGATGTTTTCAGGCTCTCCTCCCGGAACAAAGCTGGATGCGTCAATCTGTGCTCCCATGCCCGAAATCAAATCTTCCGTATCGTTTGTCGGGATACCTGGAATATAGCAATCGTCTCGTATGAGCATCTGCTGCAATTTGGGGATATACGCATTTACCTGCCGAGGAGTAAGCCTCTTTTCTACCGCAATAGATGCCGCCGTACCGATTGCCTGACCTATTACAGCACAGGTACCCATCACTCTTGTGGAGCTCAGTGCCATATGGCTTGCGCTGATTGCCCGGCCACCGACATACAGGTTTTCGATATTTCGGCTGTAGATACATCGGTATGGAATTGTATATATGTCGTCCACCGGATTCCATACCGTTCCCTTTTCTTTCTCTGAGGATTTTGCTTCCAATCCCCCTATGGTGTGAGCGTCCATCGTCCACCCGCCATAGGCAACGGCATCTTCAAAACGGCGTGCACAATCGATGTCATTTTGGGTCAGTACATAATCCCCATATACCCGCCGAGATTCTCTCTTACCTGGAATGGGTGCAATCCAGTCAAGTGTCAGACTTGATGCCTCAAATTTCCCTGAGTTTTTTATGTAATCAAATACGCCATAGACATATTTTATAAGTTCTACTTGAATATCTTCCGCATCGGATATGGTAGAACGATGATCCCCTCCTAGTTCTATCCACCAGTATCCTTTGTTCAATTCATCAATTATTCGGCTTCCTAATATTTCTTCCGTAATTTCATATGCCCAATCTGGCCTGTGAAAAGGAACAGGCTTCCCCATATCCACTGTGCTAAACAGCACTGTGTTTCCCATCGTGTGATTATCCGCAACTTCCGGTGCCAGAGATTCGCCATAGGTACTTCTGGCTTCACGGCCTATTGTATAATCTGCTCCTGCCAAATCTGCCAGCGTTGCATCACCAGTGGTATCAGCAAACAGCTCCGCCTCGAACTCAAATTCTGTTTCTGTTGTGTTCTGAACAGCGATAACCGAACGTATTGCCTTTCCCTCCATATGAGCCTCTTGCAAATTGGTGTTCAGATACAAATCCAGATTTTGCTGAAAAAAGGCCTTTTCCCAAAGTATTTTATCGTGAACAGCATACGAATTTTGAGGATTCCTCTTCATGTTCTCCATCATCAGTTCTAGAACAATCCCGGATTCTATGGCATTGTGATATCCATCGTTCCTCCCTGCTCCATTGATGTGAACCCGAATTTCTGAGCTGGCATTTCCACCTAGCATCGCACGATTTTGGATCAAGGCAGTATGCACTCCATGACGAGCAGCGGCGATCGCCGCACATAGACCTGACAGGCCGCCACCTACAACAATAAAATCATATGCTTTTTTTATCTTTTTCATGGTATCCCCCCTGTTGAGAAGTCGAGCATGAATGGTATCCCTTACCGGACTATCCGTCTTGTTACATCAATTACCCAAACTTGATGCAGACATCCATAATCGGATTGCGTTCATAAACTTGATATTTTTCCATAAGGAATGGACCACAGCTACCGGAGCCAAGACCAGACATGCGTCCGTCAATACTCAAAAATGTTTTATTTTCCTTTTCCAGCTCAAAATTGTGTTTTGCTGCTTCCAGCTGCTCCTGACTGTAATGAGATACATGGAAGGTAAAACTTCTTCCCGTGACCTCTATCCTACGCTTCCCATCGGAAAGCTCCAAATTGTCGCAGCCCCAATGGCCACCGTTTTCCTGCGGCATAATATAGTCTACATGGAGGTCATCCACCAGAGCATGAAAATATCCGAACCAACTTGCTCTGTGCTTGTCCACATAACTTTCATAGGGCCCATATCCGATATAGCTGACCTGCTCAAACTCCTCAGGTAGTGTAACTCGAATACCAAACCTTGGCAAATATGGGAATTGAAGATCTCGGCAGCCCCTCATTTGAATGCGGAGCGTCCCGCCATCCCCGATAGTATACTCCGCCTGTACTTTTAGTGCATTCTGTAGAAAAACACCAGCAGCACCAAAATGGAATCCGACATGGGTTCCCTCCTGGTCCGTAAATATCTCATGGTTGTATACACGAATCTTCAGCCTATCATAGCCGGCTGCGTACCACTGGGCTGCAATCTTTCGATCGTTATCTGCTGGTGCTCTCCAGAAATTATAGCGCATTGGTTCAGAAAGAATATTTCTTCCCTTAACCACGATTTCATCTGGCACTCCATGCCATAAATCAAAACGGTAAGAATAATCTCTCCCACAAACATAAAGCTTTCTTCCCTCTTGCAGGACTTCCGCCTTTTCTCTACATGCCGTGCAAAGGATTATTGCTGGCTTATTCAACAAGATCTGATCAAATCCCCGTTCAAACCCTACAGGGAGCATCTGTGTAGCGAGTTTCTGCTCATAGCGCAGCATCAAACTGACGTAGCCCATTTCTTCCTGCCATTTGCCTAAATCCAGTTCCAACTGGCGGACTTCATGAGGTCTTAATGAGAAATCCTCCACCACGCCATAGCTCGCCACCCGATGATTTACAGATAGCTCCCAACGAATACGTAGAATATCTGCCACATTTGAAAAATCCATTGTATTCGTCAAAAAAATGCAACCATTCTCATAGGTAGCACGAAGAGGGCGGGCAACATTTTTATATTCTTTTAGTCCTGTATGGGGCTTTCGATCAGGCGATACCAATCCATCCAAGCAGAAATTTTTTTCCACAGGGAACTCCCCAAAATCGCCCCCATAGAAAAATTTGTTTTTGCCGCCCGTAGCTTTTCCTTGATATACGCTATGATCGCACCACTCCCACACAAAGCCTCCCATGAAGTTATCGTACTTGTAGAACAGGCGGAAATAGTCCTCTAGATCACCAGGTCCATTTCCCATAGCATGGCTATATTCGCATAAAACCAAGGGGCGTGGTTTCTTCTGCAGACAGTATTCCTCTGATTCCTGAACCGGCATATACATCCGACTGTACACATCAATGTTGCTCAGATCATTCTCATGGTCAGGCATGGCATAAATGCTGCTCTCATAGTGGATCAGATACTCTGGATCCTGACTCTTTATCCATTGTGCCGCCTTTTCCATATTGCATCCATAGCCAGACTCGTTGCCCAAGGACCACATAAATACACAGCATTGGTTTCTGTCTCGGCTGACCAGCCTTTGAATACGATCCATGATGGCGTTTTCATACCGTGGATCACTGCACAAAAGTCCAAAGGAAGTACTCGTTATGATTTCATCCTTATAATTGTAGTTGGATCTTCCTCCAGCATACAATAGCTCTGTATTGTGTGTTTCCAAGTCCGCCTCATCCATAACGTAAAAGCCCAGCTCATTATAAAGCGCATATGCCCATGGAGCATTGGGATAATGGCTCGTACGAATGGCGTTAAAATTATGCTCCTTCATGAGCTTCAGGTCTTTCAGAAGTTGTGAGGGACTGATGGAATAACCGGTAAAGGGATCGCTGTCGTGGCGGTTCACGCCTTTCAACGTAATATTTTGCCCATTAAAATATAAAACCCCATCCCGAATCTCGACTTTTCGGAACCCAACTTCCTGTTCAATGGTTTCTTCCGGGATTTCTAACACCAAGCGATACAGATACGGGGTTTCCGCATTCCATAACAACGGCTGGTTCACGTTAATCGTAAAATTGTCTTTTGTCTGTTCCTTGCTAACCATACTTCCGTCAGGGGCAATCAGACGATATTTCACTGTCTGTGGATTCCCACGCCAGAAGAGCTTTACCTCCAGTGTCGCCCTAGAAAAGTTCTCTTCCATGGTGACCTTTACATGATAATCATGGATATGATTATCAGGCCGCCGAAGCATATAGACATCCCGAAAAATTCCAGACATTCTCAGCTTGTCCTGATCTTCCAGATAGGTACCATCGCACCATTTGAATACCAGGATACTGATGACGTTTTCTCCGTCTTTCAACTTATCCGTAATATCAAACTCCGAAGTAGAGTGTGAAACCTGACTGTAACCTGCAATCTGATCATTAACCCACAAATAAAAGCAGGAATCCACACCCTCAAAAATCAAATAATACCGTTCTATGCCCTTGTGAAGGGTAAATCTCTTCACATATGCACCGCAAGGATTTTCCTGGGGAACAAAGGGCGGGTCGAATGGGATGGGTCCACGGACATTGGCATACTGATGTGGTTCATATCCCAGCATATTGACACAGCTAGGAACAGAAATTCTGCCAAACCCATCCGTGCATCCCGTCGTAAAACTTTGAGGAACCTCCAGATAGTTTTGATACCACTTAAAATCCCAGTCAGATCCGCTGAGCATAATCATTCGATCCTTTGGATCTTTCCGAAAGGGAATGTAATAGCACCGGTTTTCTTCCGTCCCCACATGGAGAATATTGGGATCCTCATGAAACCAAACAGGTAGATTCATCGTTTATTCCTTCCTTTCCGCTGCCCACCGGCAGCAAGTTGTCAATCTGTGAGAAAAGGGCACCAACAGAATGTCGGTACCCTTTTCCTTCAACTTTTTTCTCAACCCAATGCTGAATATGACTGTTAACCCTTCACAGAGCCAAGCATAATGCCCTTGACAAAGTGCTTCTGAACAAAAGGATACACGCATAGAATCGGAAGTGTGGAAATTAGAATCGTGGCCGACCGCAGTGACTGAAGATCAATAGCCATTTCAAACGCAGATGCCGCTTCGGAACCCAGATCAGTCTGAGCCATTAAGACAATATTGCGTAACACAACCTGAATGGGCCACAGCTTACTGTCATCCAGATACAGAATCGCGTTTAGGTAGCTGTTCCAATATCCAACCGCATAGAATAGACCCACCGTTGCATAAATCGGCTTTGAAAGAGGTACCACGATACCAGTAAAGATTTTCCAATCACTTGCGCCATCAATTCTTGCCGATTCCATCATGGATTCCGGAAGAGACTGATAGAAGTTGCGTACCAGTACCAGATTATAGGTGCCAATCATTCCAGGAAGGATCAATGACCAGGTGTTGTTATATAGACCTAAACTTTTCACATTCAGGAAATTGGGAATCATGCCAGGATGAAACACCATGGTAAGCACCAATATAAACATAATCTGGTTACGGAACCGTAGATTTCTGCGGGAAAGGGGGTATGCCATTAAAGCAGTCATAACCAGGGAGATCGCCGTGCCTATAATTGTGATAAATGCAGAATTCAGCATTGCACGGGTGATGCTGTCAGAGGCAAAGACATACTGCATTGTCTCCAATGTAAAATGTTTTGGAAACAGGAGAAAGGGACTGTTTATCACATCGGAAGCTGATGCGAAAGAGCAGGCCACAATATGCCAGAAAGGAAGGAGTGACACCAGCGTAAAGATGCCAAGAATCGAGTAAATCAGTACAGTGCCAACTGTGACGCGCTCTCTTCTTCCTGCGATTACAACATTTTGTCGCTTCATAATAGTCTCCTTACATAATACCATCGCTGCCAAGCTTTTTGGCAATGGCATTGGAGGAGGCCACCATCACCATAGAGATAACAGACTTGAAGATACCTACCGCTGTCGTATAAGAGAATTTGCCTCCAGAAATGCCCTGTACATAAATATAGGTATCAAAGACCTCGCCTACGGAACGGTTTGCGTCATTTACCATCAGGAACAGCTGATCGAAGCTGGAATCCATAAAACTGCCCATGCGTAGAATCAAAAGTGTTGCAATAGTAGGAGCAATGCAGGGCAAAGTAATATTCAGCATTTTCCGGATTCTTCCCGCACCGTCCATGGATGCGGCCTCATACAGAGCCGGATCAATGGATGTCATCGCCGCAAGATACGTAATGGTTCCCCAACCCACATCCTTCCATATTTGCTGGATTACAACGACAGGCCGTAACCATTCTGTACTGGATAAAAACTGAATTTTCCTTCCAAACAGGAAATCCAGAAGACCATTGACACTGCCTCCATCCACAGCCAGCAGAGTAAAGGAAATACTGGCGATAACTACCCATGAGAAGAAATGGGGGATATAGGTTATCGTCTGAACCATTTTCTTATAGAACCTATTGTTCACTTCATTGAGCAGTAATGCAAAAATAATAGGGAGTGGGAAGAAAAACACAATGCTGTATACTGACAGCATCAGTGTGTTGCCCAGCAGTTTCCAGAAGTTACTACTGGAAAAGAGCATATTAAAATATTTAAAGCCAACGTACTTTCCTGAAAAGGGACCATCTCCAAAGGGATTAAACTCAAACATAGAAATAGCAAACCAGATAAAGGGTTTCAGTTTAAAAAGTACGAAATAGATAATTCCAGGTAGCAGCATAATATACAGCCACTTGTCGCGCCATAAGTCACGCAGCAAGGTGCTTTTGGAACTGCGAGGACTTAGCCGACTACCTGCATTGGTACGTACCATAGCGGTTCTCCTTTCATCGTCTCGTCAAATATTATGCTTTGGGGAACCAGACGCTCATATCCGACTCCTCTCTGTTGGCCCAGGCGTAATATGGAATCATCTTAAGACTGGCATCCCGCTCCTCCGTCAAAAGCTCATAATACAGAGAATCCTTCTGCCTGCGACACTTGGCAGGGACCGTTAATGTAACCACTCCGCCCAGCAGATCTTCCTCAAAACGTTCAGTAATCGGAGCAGCAGGATCAATGTACAAATCGTCCAGCCGACAGTCATTGTCAACCCCTTCTGCACAGTAAACAACAGGACCCCGAACCACAGACAACATGCCTCTGTCTTGCTCCACATTAGGATTGGCCTGCATCAGCCTTGCTTGCATCGGCAGATGTAACTCCACCGTATCACCGGTATTGACCATTAGACCATAATATGTGCCAGGGGCGACAGAATACCCATTGACTGTAGGATTTTTGCACCAACTGGGAATCCGGATTCTTAGATTCAGATTCCTTGCGGATTTAACATGAATAATCACACGATCCCCCCAAGGATATTTGGTACGCATATTCAGTTCCAGGTCTTCCCTTACATAATCACAGTCTGTAAAGAAATTCACATATATCTCATTCTGATTTTGACCATAGACCCAGCGCCCCATTCCCGCCATAGTGCGAAACAGCTGCGGTGGACAGCACCAGCAGGTAAAGGTATGCCATCTTCTGGAAGACTTATGCAGGAACTGCGCGAAGCTGGGGTAAATGGGCAAATCCTTTCGATAGGACAGGGGATTAGAATAGAAATATCGCGTCAGCTTCAGATTGGAGCCGGAAACACCTGCATTGTACATCACCTGCTCCGCAAAATCACCATATTTGCTGTCTCCGGTGACGCTAAGCATACGCATTGCCCACATAGCATTGCCAATATTTGCACAGGACTCATTATAGGCAATCTTATTCGGAAGCTCATAGTAAGTTGCGTGGGCCTCATGGGTTAAATCTCCCCGTTCAGAGTACCCTACAAATACAGGGCTGGACGCACCGGTGATGTAAGTGCGTTTCGTGGTCATGTCCGTGTAGATGCGCTCCAGGGCATCCAGTAGTGCTTTCTCGCCGGTTTGGGCGTAAACATCTGTGGCACCAGCATACAGATATGTGGAGGTAACGGCATGGCCAATGGCCATAGTCTCCTGCCGAAGGGGCACACGATCCTGGTTCTGATCCGTTCCGCCCTCCGCACTGCCCCTCATATTGACGAAAATTTCAGCCAGTTTCAGATATGTCTCGTTTCCGGTAACACGGTAAAGGTCACACAGCCCCATAATCTGGCTGGGATTGAAACCAAAGTGTGCCAGTTCCTCGGGGTAGTCTTTGAAAACGCCAAAGGTATAATCTGCCAGCTTTCGGGCACAGTCCAGCAAGACCACTTCGCCGGTGATGTCATAGTGGGCTGAAGCAAAGGTCAGAAAATGGCCAATGTTGTATAGCTCATGATGGATTACCTTGCTCCAGCGCGGCTTTCCCGTCAGGGTAATCTGGGTATTCAGGTAACCATCCTCCTGCTGAGACGCTACGATCCAGGGAATGTATTTATCTACGATAGCTTTTACAGCTGAATCGCCAGTGTTCTGATAAACATACATGCAAGCTTCCAGGAATTTATAACAGTCTCCGTCGGACCAGTATTCACCATAGAAGCTGTCCTCTACCTCTCCAGCATGGATCCCAAAATTCAACAGTCTTGCGGAATTGGTTTTGCACAGCAGTGCCTCCAGTTGACTATTGATAATCTCCATATAATTTGCCGTCCGATTTCCCCAGAAGCCATCCCTCAGATGACTGTTTCGCAAGCTGGCAAAGTCGAACACGCGATACTCATTCATATTGTGCCACCTCATAGTCTTTCTTCAGCTTTGGGTACGCAGGTGCCGTCAGGCAGCCTGCCTGTGGCAACGCGTCCATCATGGTAAGCAGATAGTCTCCGGTATCAAGCATCTTCTGAAACACACGGCTTCTCAGCTCATCCTTAATTTCTGTATAGCGGCAATCATCAGCTACATTGATCAGCTCGTAGGGATCCTCCTGCAAATCGTACAGCTCATCGATATCCTGCGGGATAAAGCTGTATTTATATCTCTTGGTACGCACTGTGCGTATTTCAAAACTATGGCCGTTATATTTGTAATAGTTGCTGAAATGATACTGCTCCTGGCCTGATCCCGGTTCCGTTTTTTCTGTGAGTACCATTCCGTTTGGTGCTCTTTTCCCGGCCCAGGTAAATAATGTCTGAGCAATATCTAAGGAAGAACAAAACGCTGAATTTACACTGCCCTTTTGCGTTCCATTCAAATCCTCGCAGAGTAGAAGCGGTGTATTCAGAACCTCTTCATAAAAATACGCCGCTTTGTCAAACCGGCTATGGGCCCCAGCCATTTCGCCATGATCTGCGGTAAAGATAACTCGTGTTTTTCTCCCACCACTGCAAGCGGATGCCTTCTCAAGAATTTGACCGATGAAATGATCCATCATTGTAATGGAGCCATAATAAGCTCGGATTGTTTTCTTCCATTGGGCCTCGTCGAAGTGATCCGCACACACCGTTGGCCACCACTTTCGATTTTGATACCATGGCTTTCCAAGAAAGCGGTCACAGAAATTATCCGGCAGAGGAATATCTACATCATCGTACATGCTGTAAAATGGTTCCGGATTGCAGTTTGGAAAATGGGGCCCCACGAGAGAAGCTGTGACGCACCAAGGCTGATCCTTATTCTCTTCCAGGAATGCTAAGGTCTTTTGCGTCACCTTGTATTCAAATCGATCTGCCAAAGAACTAAGCTTTCCGTAGAATGGCGCATACATATCCTCCGAAAGCTTAGCCTTTCCCAAGTCAGTATGTCCATCCAGCTGGCCGCGCTCAGTAACAGGTGCCTGTGGGATACGGGTTTCATGGACAATCCGGTCGCTTTCGATTCGACAAATATCAAAATCCACATGTTTATCCGGTGTTTGCCAATCCAGTCCCAGATGCCATTTCCCAAAGTAACCCGTTTTTCTGCCGCTGTCACGCATGGCATCCAGCCAGGTGTAGGCGCTGTTGGGAAGATATTCCTGCCGGGAGGCTCCCACATCGCAGTTATCAATCACACCACTTTGATGCGGATACAAGCCAGTCATAATCGCGCCTCTTGCCGGAGTGCATAGAGGGCACACTGTGAAGCTATTTACATAGTTTACAGATTTTTTCGCCAGACGATCCAAGTTTGGCGTTTTCACAATGGGATGAGCATTGTATCCAGTAGCTCCACCCTGCCACTGATCTGTGAAAATAAACAAAATATTATCCATCGTCTTCATTTCCCTTATATCTCAGGCGTGCCATGATTCCAAGGCGTATCATGGCCAGGAATAGCAGAGTACATACTGTTAACCAATAACATGTAGTTTTTCAACTTTGCAGTTGTATACTTTGGGCTGTCCCAAAGGTTGACTCGTTCAAGAGGGTCGCTGTTAAGGTCATACAATTCCCCGTAAGGTCTATCTACATAGTGAACCAGCTTCACTCCATCGCACAGGATGCCGCGTATTCCGCCAGCCTCCATATAGAGGTGGGAGCGTTTCTTCTTCTCCCTGCTGCTGTCCCAATACTGGGTATAGCTGAAGTCAGATAAACCCTTAGGTACCGTTCCACCTGCAATCTCCAGACAGGTTGCCGCAATATCAATGTTCAGCGCCAAATCCTCTACAATGGTGCCTGTAAAGCCCCTGATAGGTGGTTTGATGAATAGTGGAATTCGCATCAGGCTGTCCTGGAGGCACTGGAGTTTTTCCACCAAACCATAATCGCCCATGAAGTCGCCGTGATCCGATGTATAGATTATCACAGTTTCATCGTATGCATTGTGATTTTTTAGGACATCCAGCACCTCCCCGATTTTTTCATCGATCAGCGTCATGTTCGCATAATAAGACCGTTTGGTTCTGCGGAACTGATCCTCTGAAAAGTCCTTCGTGTAAATGCTGGCATACATATCCATGTTCCTATACTGAGGTCCCTTTTGCATTAGATCCTCATAGGTGCTTTCCGATGGGCTCATATCCTCCAATCGGTATCGGGTCGCATACTCACTTCCCTCCAAATCATAGGGATGATGGGGACCTGGGAAAGACAGGCAGAAAAAGAAAGGTTGGGTATCGTCCCCATCACTTAGTCGATTCTCAAGCCATTGCTTTGCCTGCTCTCCGACATAATCGTCGATATGATACTTTATATCGACTTTCCATTCTCCTCCACTAATAAGGGTCTTTTCATACATTTGCTTTGCTGTTAGCCCATGTTGTTTCAAATAGTCTCCGTAGGCTCCGAGCTCCTTCGGGGAGTACCCGGCAAAGTGGCCATCGATAATCATTTCATAGTCATACCCCCGCTCAATGGCGGAACCAGCAAAATGCTGTTTTCCCACAACTGCCGTATAGTATCCTAATTTTTGCAACCGGGACATAAAGGTTGTTTCGCTGTCCGGCAGTTTGCTGATGAAAGCAGGAACCTGACATTCCGAGGGATACTTTCCAGTCATGATCGCCGCCCTAGATGGCACACAGGAGGGGTTGGCACAATAGCCATGGGTAAAAAAAACACTATCATTCGCCAACATGTCCAGATTCGGCGTTTGAACAAGGGGATTCACTTTTCCCATTGCGTCATAACGTTGTTGATCCGTCATGATAAAAATGATATTGGGGCGTTTATTCATCCGTTCAAATCCTCACTATATAATCTTAGATTTACTCTTGAATACTCCCGTTTTCACAGGATTT
>OCAE01001304.1_pt1 | contig 11732 bp, 10 predicted proteins | sample 1495581 | NCBI WGS metagenome assembly OCAE01 (sample SAMEA2580278, study PRJEB22360) | human gut metagenome | biome: human gut; feature: human-associated habitat; material: faeces | place: Denmark | collected 2008/2010 | reverse complement strand
TGAAAGAACAGGATAGTCTGCATGTCGGGGAAGGGGACAGCATCCGTAACGGGCAGGCCTTAGTCAGTTTGTATGACAGGCAAACCACTGAGAATGCCCTGCAAACTAAAGAAGCATTAGCTGCGGCTGTAGCCAGTCAGGAAAAGGCATATAACGGAGAGCGTTCAGAATATATTGAGTCATTAAAAGCTAACTGGATAAGTGCTCAGGCAGATGAAAAAAACGTCAAGTTAACCACGGATCGGGTAGTAAAACTCTATGAGAAGAGTAAAGCTGTCTCTGCCCAGGAACGTGATGATGCTATCGCCAGATATAAAATTGCCGGGCAGAAAACAAATTCTGCCTATGAGCAATATATGCAAGCCAAACGGGGTAACAGAGCGGAGGACATTCGCATTGCTGATGCAAATGTAAATGCAGCCAGGGCCGCGTTTGAGTCTGCTGACTCCCTGGTCAGAGAGCTGAGTGTTCATTCAAAAAATGACGGCGAAATTGCCAAACGCTTTGCTAATCAGGGGGAGCTTGTTTCTGCCGGTACACCTATATTCAGTATGATTGATTTAAATAATCTTTGGGTAACGGTCAATTTACGGGAAGATCGCTTTAACGCATTGAAAATAGGTGATGTGATTGAAGGAAAGATCCCTGCACTGAAAGATAAAACGGTTAAATTTCAGGTGTTTTTTATTAACCCCAAAGGCAATTTTGCCACATGGAGAGCAACTCGTCAGTCAAGTGGTTATGACGTCAGAACATTTGAAGTACGGTTACATCCGGTGAATAAGACAGAAGGAATGCGCCCGGGTATGTCTGTTATTTTTGATTGGCCTGCCGGTAATGACGAATAATACCGTATCGGGCTTTTCCGCCTCATTGACAGATGAAATTAATTTCATCTGTCATGATCGCTACATGAAAATTTTACTGTTTATTGTGCCGGTGTTTTTATTAACGTTTGTCAGCGCGATGTTCAGTTCCGGTGTGCCTGAGAAAATACCGGTAGCGCTGGTGGATTACGACCATTCATCATTGAGCCGGGAAATAATCAGGAATATTGATGCATCGAAGAGTATTGAATTAACAGAAATACCGGAAAATGTTGCTCAGGCCCAACGCCTGATGAAAAGCATGAAAATTTATGCTTTTATAGAGATCCCCCGTGGTGCATCCGGATCAACTATCCGTCAGGATGATAATAAGGTCATCATTCGTTATAACGGACAGTTCAGATCGACAGGTAATGCTGCGTTTATCGGGTTGCAGGCTGCGGTGAATGATGCCTTTAGCTCACTCAATAACAGGAAATCATTGGGGGCTGCTCATAAAGGTACGGGCAGTTCAGTGCCAAATATACAAGTCGTCAGTATCAGCAATCCGCAAAATAGCTATGAAAGATTCCTGACGCCAATCGCGATACCGGTGTTACTGAGTATCGTCCTGAGCAGCGCTGTCATTTGCGCGATAGGACGCTTTTTTGAAGAAGGTAAGCTCTGCGCCGGCTGGATGAAGAAAAGCAGAATCTGCCTGTCAATTCAGATTGTTTCCCGTTGTTTACCCTATATCACTATCATTTTTCTGTGGAACTTGCTATTTAACGTCTGGCAAACAGCGGGGCGGGGCTGGCCGATTTTAGGTAATTCATGGTTATTAATACTGGCGATATTTATGCTGTGTCTTCTCACTGCGTCTGTCGCTATTATGTTTATTTCAATAACGCGAAATATACTTACGGCATTAAGTATCTCAACGGTATATACCAGTGCGGCATTAACCTACTCTGATGGTACGCTGTCCATTTTGAATGCCAATGGCTGGGCTAAATTCTGGAGTAACTTTCAGCCATTCACGCATTATTACCGCATACAATTAGAGCAGGTCAATCTTGGCAGTGATATTACAACAAGCTTGTATCAGTTTGGTATTTTGTCACTCTATATCATCATACCGTTAACCGTCTCTTTTATGCTGCTGGGGAAACATAAGTATAAGCAACAGCCGGCAACGTTTCAGGAAAATATAAAATTTGATGGTATTAAACAAAGCGTTATCAGTACTCTCACATCAATAAAAAAATCTCAGCCTATATTTTCAACGGCAATTATGTCATTGATTCTTTATAGTATTTTCTATCCAAGTGCTTATAAGGCACAGATTAACCTCAAGCTTCCCGTTGCGGTGGTCGATTTTGATCAATCATCATTGTCACGTAACCTGATCGACAATCTGCAAACCACCCGTGAGATTGATGTTACCCGGGTGGACAGTTCTCTGTCTGAGGCATTAAATTTATTACGCAACAGAAAAGTTTCCGCAGTGATAACTATTGATAATGATTTTAAAAATAATCTTATCAGAGGGGGAGACGCAGGGATCGATGTTCACCTGTCAGGCGGTTATATGGCTGTAGCTGCCGACTTGAGAGTGGCGGTGATTAATGCAATAAGCGCTACGACTGATGTTAACAGATTAACACCTAAAACCACTGATCATATTATTTCCCTTCCGCTCTATAATCCCACACTGGGATATGAATCTTTTATTATGCCGCTGGTGTTTATTATCATACTTCAGCAAACACTGATTTTTGCCGGTTCTATGCTTATCGCATTACGCAATAGCGTCGGTTTAACCAATATTAACGTATCACAGTTTATCGGAACATTTCTGGGCTTGTTTATCGTTGGTTTTTCCGGCGCAATTTTTGTGTTTGGCTGGGTTTATTACTTACAAGGCTATCCCAATGAAGGCAATATGTTTTTACAGCTTTGGCTGATCGTTCTGTTTTCTGCGGCAGTAAGCTCAATGAGTATGTTGATTGGTAGTTTTCTGGATAACATTAACCGTCCGATGCAGATCCTGTCGGCTACGTCGATGGTTATTTTTTATGCATCAGGTGCCTCATTTCCTACATTTAATATGCCGGGCTGGGTTGTGAAAACGATGGAAATTTTTCCATCAAGTACAATGATAAGCGGGTTTACTATGCTGAACTCTCAGGGGGCTGGTATTTATGAACTGATGCCCGTCATCATAAAAATATCGTTGTTAGCCATTATATTATTTTTACTTGCTATGTATCGTCTGGTTTGGCGGAAATCAAAAGCCGCCTGATATGACATCGTACTGATGATTCAGATAGCTGTTGTTCCGGGGGGCGCTTTTATCGTGCTGACCAGGCGTCATCTTGCATATGAATAAAGTTTTGGCATCCTGTATACTTCATGTTTCCTCAATTAAAGATTATATAATAAATGGCAAAGATTGGATTTTTATCATTAGGCTGCCCGAAAAACCTGGTGGATTCCGAGCGCATTCTGACTGAACTGCGCACGGATGGTTACCAGATCGTGCCGAGCTATAATGATGCTGATGTAGTGATCGTTAATACCTGCGGTTTTATTGACAGTGCTGTGCAGGAGTCCCTGGAAGCAATCGGCGAGGCACTGGCGGAAAACGGTAAAGTGATCGTGACCGGATGTCTGGGGGCAAAAGAAGACCAGATCCGTGAAGTTCACCCTAAAGTACTGGAAATCACCGGTCCGCACAGCTATGAACAGGTGCTGGCGAGTGTCCGTAAATATGTGCCGAGACCGGCGCATGATCCGTTCACCAGCCTGGTGCCGGATCAGGGTGTGAAACTGACACCGCGCCATTATGCGTATCTGAAAATTTCAGAAGGGTGTAATCACCGCTGCACATTCTGTATTATCCCGTCCATGCGCGGCGATCTGGACAGCCGTCCGGTCGGTGAGGTACTGAGTGAGGCACAGCGTCTGGTTGAAGCCGGTGTGAAAGAACTGCTGGTGATCTCCCAGGATACCTCTGCCTATGGTGCCGATATCAAACACCGCACCGGTTTCCGTGACGGTCTGCCGGTGAAAACCAGCATGATCGGCCTGTGTGAGCAGTTATCCCAGCTCGGCGTTTGGGTGCGTCTGCATTATGTGTATCCGTATCCGCATGTGGATGATGTGATCCCGCTGATGGCGGAAGGTAAAATTCTGCCGTATCTGGATATTCCGTTACAGCATGCCAGCCCGCGTATTCTGAAACTGATGAAACGACCGGGGGCTGTTGAGCGCACACTGGAGCGCATCAAACGCTGGCGTGAAATCTGTCCGGAGCTGACGCTGCGTTCCACCTTCATTGTCGGCTTCCCGGGGGAAACCGAAGACGATTTTCAGATGCTGCTGGACTTCCTGAGCGAAGCCCGTCTGGATCGTGTCGGCTGCTTTAAATACAGCCCGGTGGAAGGGGCACATGCCAACGAATTACCGGATCAGGTGCCGGAAGAGATCAAAGAAGAGCGTTATCACCGCTTTATGCAGTTACAGCAGCAGATCTCCGCTGAGCGTCTGGCTGAAAAAGTCGGCCGCACACTGCCGGTGATCATTGATGAAGTCGATGAAGAAGAGGGCGCTGTCGGCCGCAGTATGGCTGATGCACCGGAAATCGACGGCATGGTATATCTCAACGGTGAATTTGATGTGCAGCCGGGGGATATTGTCATGGTGAATATTGAACATGCCGATGAGTATGATCTCTGGGGCAGCGTGGTGCGCGAAGCATGACAAACAGTGACAACCGCCTGACCGGACGCCTGATGTTCGGTAATGACCCGGTTCTGCAGGCCGCATGGCTCTATTATCAGTCCGGTCTCAGTCAGACGGAAGTGGCTGATATGATGGGGATTTCCCGCGTGACGGTGGTGAAATACCTGCAAACAGCCCGGGAAAACGGTGTGGTGCATATCAGCCTGGATATGGCGCGTTACAGCCGCATCGATATGGCGTTGTCACTGAAAAAAAAGTTTAATCTGACCAATGTGCTGGTGGTGCCGGACAGCCCGGTTGCGGAGGCGCCCGCCGCCGGGAAAACATGGCACAGGCGGCCGGGGTGTATCTTAGTCAGGTGCTTGAAGACGGGGATGTGCTCGGCGTGGCCTGGGGACGGACAATTCACCATATGGCGAAGTGTCTGACACCGAAAGTCATCCGTAATATGACGGTGTTACAGATGCTCGGCTCCGTGCCGTCGCAGCCGGACTTCACCACCGTGGAGTCGTCCTCGCTGATCGCCGGAAAGTTCGGTGGTGAGTGTGCGTATCTGCATGTGCCCGCGATTGTCAGCTCAGCAGAACTGGCAGATGTACTGCGCCGTGAGCCTATCATTCAGGCAAACTTTGCCCAGCTGGAGCGCTGCACCAAAGCGCTGTTTGTGGCCGGCAATGTCACGGAAGAGAACCCGCTGATCCGTGCCGGGGTCATTACGGCGGCGGAAATGACCGATTTCCGCCGCAAAGGGGCGGTCGGGGTTATCTGCGGGCGTTTTTATGATCAGGCGGGTGCGCCGCTGGATACGCATACGGATGCCCGTATTCTGGGTATCCGGCTGCCGCAGTTGCGGAATATCGCACGGCGGATTTTTATTGCCACCGGTGAACACAATATCGCCGCCACCCTCGGGGCACTGCGCGGCGGATATGTTTCTGATTTGATTGTTGATCCGCTGATAGCGTCACATTTGCTGTCAGAGAAATAAGTGCAAAACCGCCGGAAGGCGGTTTTTCTACATCAGAGTATCATTATTGCTGGTTATTGCTTTTCCGCTGCCGCTTTTTCTTCCGGTGTGCGGGTATCTCCCTTACCGTTATTCAGCAGCTGAATAGCGCAGTCCATATACTTATCCGCACCGGCCTGAATCAGATCGTGGTTAAATGCAACAGCCGGTGCGCTGTCCTGTAATGCAGTCACATTGATATCACCGTTAAACTGCTTGTTTAAATCCACTTCACCTTCAATCTTTACATAGTAAGCGATACCGTCCGGCAGATAGCGTCCGCACTCTTCAATGCTTTTTTCGCTGAATGACGGGGATTTTTGGGTAGCGGTACATCCGGACAGGAGCAGAACGGCAGAAGCAAACGCAGCATAACAAATGACTTTTTTCATAAAAACCTTAAATTACAAATACATTAAGGTTTTAATTATATTGCAAATGATTATCATTTAAAATAATTAATTACACAAGGTAACAAAAAACGACGCATGGCGCCGTTTTCTGCCGCCGGTAATCACTATTTTCCGGTTTTCAGTCCGTAGGTTTTGAATTTCCCCAGCACCCGCTGCATCTCCTCCGCACTCAGTACCGGTACATCCGGCGTGATGGCACGGACTTTCAGATACAGCGCGGATAGCACTTCGATCTCATGCGCCAGCCACAGGGCTTTTTCGAGGTTGATTTCCATCGCCAGCATGCCGTGATGCTGCATAATCAGCGCCTTGCTGGTTTTAATCCCTTCCGCAACAAGAGCAGCCAGTTCATGTGTACCGAAGGTGGCATACGGCACACAGGGAACATGGTCGGTGCCCGTGACCGGTACTGTATAGGGGATCGCGGAAAGGGATTCATTGAGAATGGATCCCGCCGCCGTATTCAGGGCATGATTGTGTACCACCGCATTCAGCTCAGGACGTGCCTGATAGCAGCTCAGATGAAAGTGCCACTCACTCGACGGGATCTTATCCGCCTCAGCCTGTCCGGTGTTATCCATGAAGACAATGCTGTCCGGGGTCAGCTTTTCATACGGCACGCCGCTCGGGGTGATCAGCATGCCGTCCTGCCAGCGGGCGCTGACATTCCCGGATGTGCCCTGATTGAGCCCGCTTGCGTTCATCTTCAGACAGGTATCGATAATCTGTTGTGCCAGTTCAGTACGGGTCATGATCACACCTCATACTCAGACGGCCACATCTCCGGGAACATGGCTTTCAGCCCGGCCGGAGAGGCATCACAAATACCGCGCTCGGTGATAAGCCCGGTAACGTACTCAGCCGGGGTGACATCAAACGCATAGTTGCCGCAACGGGTACCCGCCGGTGCAGTATTCACCCAACTGCGGGTGCCTTCCGGCGTGATACCGAAAACGTGTGATTGTTCTTCACCGTTGCGCTGTTCAATCGGGATCTCTTTTACGCCGTCCCACACCGTGAAATCGAGCGTCGGTGACGGCAGCGCCACATAGAACGGCACATTGTTTGCTTTGGCTGCCAGTGCTTTCAGGTAAGTGCCGATTTTATTGCAGACATCTCCGCGCGCGGTGGTGCGGTCAGTGCCGACAATACACATATCCACTTCACCGTGCTGCATCAGGTGTCCTCCGGCGTTATCGGCAATCAGGGTATGCGGTACGCCGTGCGAGCCCAGTTCAAAGGCGGTCAGTCCGCCCTGGTTGCGCGGACGGGTTTCATCCACCCAGACGTGAATGTTAATACCTTCATCATAAGCCTGATAAATCGGTGACAGCGCCGTGCCCCAGTCAACGGTAGCCAGCCAGCCGGCATTACAATGGGTCAGGATATTTACCGGCTCGCCCGGTTTCTTGCGGGCAGCGATTTCACGGATAACCGTCAGACCATGTTCACCGATGCGGTGACAGATTTCCGCATCTTCATCCGCGATTCCGGCGGCAATACGGTAAGCGGCGTCACGGCGCTCAGCCGCAGGGAGTGGTGTCAGGGCACCACAGATTCTGTCCAGCGCCCATTTCAGGTTGATCGCGGTCGGGCGGGTGGCAACCAGCACGTTATACGCGTCTTTCAGGGCAGCGTCACTGCTGTCGCGGTGCATTGCCAGCGCCACACCGTAAGCGGCCACCGCACCAATCAGCGGTGCTCCGCGTACCCACATATCTTTGATGGCGGTTGCCGCTTCCTCCATCGTGGTCAGTGTGATGATACTGATTTCAAACGGCAGTTTTGTCTGATCAAAAATACAGACATGGATACCATTGTCTGCGGGCCAGACGGAACGGTAATGTTTTCCGTTAATTTTCATTATATAACCTCGTGTGCAGGTGACGCTTAACAATAAGGAAGAAAGGCTTCGACATCGGCAAAGCTGTGATAATGGCGGGCGTTGACAATCAGTTCCCGTGCCAGTTTCAGTGCTTTGCGCTCAAGTGCCGCGCGTTTGTCCGCATCAGCAATCGTTTTGAAATCAGCAACACCGGCAAACCCGAGCAGGCGGCGGTTGATCTCCAGCCCAGCATTGACCAGGGTGTCCTGAAACAGCTCTGCGAAGAAACTGTCCTGTGCGGTTTTCAGGAAGTTGTCATCAAACATGCCGTCCTGATACAGCTCGCGCGGCCAGGCATCGCCCTGTGATTTTTCTGTCCACAGGCGGCGGAATTCAGTCTCAAACGTATTCCAGGTCTGGCTTATCTGCGACAGCAGCCATTGCTGATAGCGGGCTGTTTCTTCCTCTGTCTCCCGGTGTCCGGGCTGGGAAAACCAGGCCATATATAAGTTACCGGCATAGTTGCCGGTATCAAACGCCATCGGCCCCATAAAACTGAACTCAGGGTCAATGACCTGAACAGAGTCAGTGCCGATCATGACGGATCCGGAGTGCAAATCCCCGTGCAGCAGTGCCTGAGCCTGTGTCATAAATTTGTATTTATAGCGCATGGCGGCCTGCACCATGTCTTTGTCCAGCATCACGGCGTTTGCATCACGATCGAGCTGCGGGGAGGTATGATGGTTACGCGGGGCCGGGAAGTAAGGCTCGGTAAAAATCAGATCTTCGGTGATTTTGCATAATTCATGGTTGGCAGAAAATTGCGCGGTCAGGGCTTTTTTCTCCTGTGCCGCCATACCGATATCCGAGGTGTGGAACAGAGTTTGTGCCATAAACCGGCCGGTTTTCTCTGCCAGCTGAGGGACATACTCTCCGGCAATCAGTGCTTTGCGCAGAATGATATGGTCAGCGAGATACTCCATGGCAAACAGCGCCATGGTTTCGTCATAGAAATAGACAGCCGGTACACTGTCCGGTGCGAAACGTTTCTCCTGTGACAACGCATGGTATTCGAAATAATTACGCTGCAAAGAGAGTTTCCAGGATTCACCGGCGGCACGGACATACGGCAGGGATTGCTTGACCACCAGAGTCCGCTCACTGCCTCTGACAATAAACACCAGGTTGAGATTACCGTCACCGATTTCCTCAATCTGCCAGGATTCCGGCGTACCGCCGGGTAAAATGTCACCCGGTAAATGTGAGGACAGGTAAGCGGGCAGGGTGCCACAGGTTTGCGGGGTATAGCCGGCCGGGGGTTGTTGCGTCATAAGATAACCTCAGAAACAGAGATAAATGGCTACATATGTAAATTATAACTATACATATGTATTTTTTCTGTGATTCAACTAACACATAACCGGAAATAGCCTGTTTTAAGTGGGTGATAAGAAATAAATGTAAATATTTCTTACGTATTCACACGCAATTATTTTTATGAAATACCGGGGTATATTATTATCAATGTGTCATTCTTCTATTTTCTTCAGAAGAATAGTTAATCTTATTAAGACCATTTTTTTATATTAAGTGTGATCGGGTAGGTATTGTTACACTAAATAGGAGTATTGATATTGCAAACAATATCCCTATAAGGTTAAATTTCGTTCACTAAGACGTAAGATGCCGGTTATTCATGACTTTTTATTTTAATTTTTTGCTTTTCATGTGGTTATGAATTTGGCAATCCGTGGATTGCCTGCGGGTGGCAGACGCTTAAAAACGGAATTTTTTGTTATCACGTTGTCAATATAAGTGAAGGAGAATCTTATGGAGACGGAATCTATATATTCCTGTGTCGGAACACGTATTAAAGAAAAGCGGAAATATTTAGGATTAAGTGTTGTCCGGTTAGCGGAAGACATGGGAATAACGCAGCAGCAATTTAACCGTTATGAACGGGGAACAAGCCGGATTAGTATACATTATCTGATGTATCTGGCGGAGATGTTCCATGTTCCGGTGGATTATTTTTTCGATTCGGAATAGTTTATGCCCGCCGGGTAGTGACACCGTATCACCTGTATGTGAGAATAGCCGGCAATTAACTCCGCACTGGTTGCTAATTGCCGGCCGGTCATTTGTGGTACAAGGTCACAGGTATAATGTCACGCGAATTCTTTCGAAAAGTTGCCGATAAGCAACATATAAAACTTACGTACATCACCCATTTCTATTGTAATCAGCAGGATATTTCAGAAGTTATCAGTCTGCTTCGGGAATATGAAAAAATGCCGGCATCCGTGCTGGACTATGTTCAGTTTGTCATTGTTGATGACTGCTCCCCGCTGGAATATGACATTCCTGAATTTGATTTAAACCTGACATGGCTGCGGATCACAACGGATATTCCGTGGAATCAGGGCGGCTCCCGCAATCTGGGCGTGACCTATGCGGCATCGGATAAGATTCTGATGACTGATCTGGATCATGTTCTGCCGGTATCGACATTTACTTACCTGATTAATGCCGCGAATCCGGGCCGGACATTCTATAAACTCTACCGCCGGGATGAGCAGGGGAATATCCGCAAAGGACACTCGAATCTGTTCTTTATGTCCCGTGCCCGTTTTTTCCGTTTTTACGGTTATGATGAAGAATTTTGCGGTCATTATGGCGCAGAAGATTACCGTTTTGTGAAACTGCAGAAATACCACGGTTCCCGCCAGCGCTATCTGCCGAAATCCGTGTATGCCAGGGAGCGGATTGTGGATCGCGATAAGTCCTATCACACACTGGACAGAAGTCTGGAATACAACACGCCGGTTGATAAACGCAAGCATGAGGAAGTCTGCACGTATGGTGCGGAATCCGGTCATTCCCGGTTATTCCTGGATTTTGAGTGGAAAATTCTGCGGTCGGTCTGCCGTACATCACCGGTAGTCAGGGAAAAAAAACCGGGCTGGAAAGCCCGCTGGTGGTTGCGCTGGTTATTTGCGCCGCTGGCAAAATAAAGCAGCATAAAAAAAGCGCCCATCGGGCGCTTCTTTGTATCTGTCTGTTTTATCAGAATGCTTTGCTGTTTTTAGCAATAATGGCAGCAGCACGGGTCAGATAAGAAAAGAAAGTTTTGATGCTTTTCATAATAAACTCCTGCTTTTGAATTAGGTTGGTAAGCTGTTTTGCTTTGATGGACGTATCATAGCATTTGTGTGATGTTCGTCAACTTTTTTATCAAAAATATTTTTAAATATTAAAATTATTTTTTGGCGATATCCGCCGGATCGCGGTCTTCTCTGCATTTTGGTTATAACTCAGTCCAATTCGGTCTTACAAAATTCCGGCATATGGGATTTTTCTGGTTTAATATTTTAGGTTCATGTGAAAATAACAGCTAAATTAATCAGTTATTGATTTAATTTGATTGACTTAAGCAAAATATTTGTCCGATATTGCCGTAAAATTCACGTAAAGTATCCCGCTGTTACTGAAATGTTATCCGTATGGAACAGCAAAGGGTATTTATCAATGCAATGGAAAAATAGCGCACAACGGTACGGACATCTCTCCGTTCTGCTTCACTGGGGTGTAGCGGTTACCGTTTACGGGATGTTTGCGCTGGGGCTGTGGATGGTTTCGCTGGGATACTATGATGTCTGGTATCACCGCGCTCCGGAGATCCACAAGAGTATCGGGATCCTGCTGTTTATTGTGCTGGCTGTCCGCATGATTTGGCGCTGGATTTCCCCGCCGCCCCCGGCATTATCCACTTACAGCCGGTTTACCCGTATCAGTGCCGCACTGGCGCACTGGCTGCTGTACGGAATATTGTTTGCCATTCTGATCACCGGCTATTTTATCTCGACGGCAAATGGTCAGGCGGTATCCGTTTTCGGCTGGGTTGATGGACCGGCCCCACTGACAGCCCAGCAGCA
>OCAE01001302.1_pt1 | contig 11740 bp, 5 predicted proteins | sample 1495581 | NCBI WGS metagenome assembly OCAE01 (sample SAMEA2580278, study PRJEB22360) | human gut metagenome | biome: human gut; feature: human-associated habitat; material: faeces | place: Denmark | collected 2008/2010 | reverse complement strand
CGGCAGTCTTGGCGGGGGCCCCATCGCGGGGGGCCTGAGCCAGCCGGTTCCGCCTCATCATCAATACCGTGAACTGCAAAAAAGTGGAGAAACCGATGCCGAAGCTTCCGGTTGCCACCGCGTTCTGGACTCCGGAACCGAGCTTAAAGACCGGAGCCGAAGCCTGGATTCTGGCCGGCGGCGCTCACCATACGGCATTTTCCTACGATCTGACTGCAGAGCAGATGGGCGACTGGGCCGCTTCCATGGGAATCGAAGCCGTCTACATCGACGAGGACACTACAATCCGCAGCTTTAAGAATGAATTGAGATGGAATTCTGCTGCTTATCGTTAGAGAGGGGGAAAAACTATGACGGATGGTTTAAATGAAAAAAGGGACGTTCTCACGGGGGACGTATATCAAAGCATTTTAGACGGAAGAACGGCTCTGGGTATGGAGCTGGGGTCTACACGCATCAAGGCGGTTCTGGTCGATGAGCACCAGAAGCCGATTGCTTCCGGAAGCCATGACTGGGAAAACCGGTACGTGGACAATATCTGGACATACACGTTAGAGGACATCTGGGAAGGCGTTCAGGACAGCTTTGCAAAGCTGGCGGCGGATGTAAAAGCACGCTACGGTGTGACGCTTACGACCGTCGGATCCATTGGCATTTCCGCCATGATGCACGGCTATATGGCTTTCGATAAGGCCGGAGAAATCCTGGTGCCGTTCCGTACCTGGAGAAATACCATGACGGAGGAGGCTTCGGAAAAGCTGACGGAGCTGTTCCAGTACCATATCCCGCAGAGATGGAGCATCGCCCATCTGTACCAGGCGATCCTGGGAAAAGAGGCGCATGTGCCGGAGATCGATTACCTGATCACGCTGGAGGGGTACGTACACTGGAAACTGACCGGGCGTAAGGTGCTGGGAATCGGTGACTGCGCCGGTATGTTCCCGATCGATACCGATAAAAAAGATTTTTATGAGAGAATGATCGCTCAGTTTGACGAGCTGACGGCCGGAGAGAATCTGCCGTGGAAGCTCCGTGACATTCTTCCTAAAGTGCTGACCGCGGGAGAGGAAGCCGGGGAACTGACGGAAGAGGGCGCGAAGCTTCTTGACCCGACCGGCGCCTTAAGACCCGGTATTCCGCTTTGTCCGCCGGAGGGGGACGCAGGAACCGGTATGGTGGCGACGGGCAGCGTGGCGAAGCGCACCGGCAACGTGTCCGCAGGCACCAGCGTGTTTGCCATGGTAGTTCTGGAAAAGGAACTGAAAAAGGTTCACGAGGAGCTGGATCTGGTGACAACGCCGGCCGGTGATCTGGTGGCTATGGTGCACTGCAACAACTGTACTTCTGATTTAAACGCATGGGTGGATTTGTTTGAAGAGTTTTCCGCAGCCATGGGGATGAAGGCGGACAGAAATCAGCTGTTTGAAACCTTATATAACCTGGCATTGGAAGGCGATCCGGACTGCGGCGGCCTTCTGGCTTACAACTATTTCTCGGGAGAGCACATCACTCATTTTGAAGAGGGACGTCCGGCGTTCGTGCGTCTGCCGGACAGCCGGTTTAATCTGGCGAACTTCATGCGCGTTCACTTATATACGGCATTAGGAGCGCTCCGCGTGGGCATGGATATCCTGTTTAAGGAGGAAGGCGTGAAGCTGGACAGTCTGCTGGGCCACGGCGGTTTATTCAAGACGAAGGGCGTGGGACAGCGGATTATGGCGGCGGCGGCCGGCGTACCGGTGACCGTCATGGAAACTGCCGGAGAAGGCGGCGCATGGGGCGCGGCAATCCTGGCTTCCTATATGCGTTACAGAAAAGACGGAGGCAGCGACTCTCTCGACAAGTACCTGGCAGACAGCGTATTTGCCGACGAAGAAGGCGTGGTAATGGAGCCGCAGGAAGCGGATGAGCGCGGCTTCGAGGGATTTAAGCGGCCTGCCGATCGAGCGCGCCGCAGTCGAGTGTCTGCCGGGGCGTGTCTGAAAAATCGTAACAGTTCAGACGGCTCATTCCTGCCATCTGCACGCACTGAAACAAAAAATAGAAAAGAGGAAATGACACGATGCTGGAAGAATTAAAAAAAGAGGTCTATGAGGCCAACATGGAACTGCCAAGAAGAGGGCTTATCACCTATACATGGGGAAATGTCAGCGGAATTGACAGGGAAAAGGGACTGTTTGTCATCAAACCCAGCGGTGTGGATTACGATAAGTTAAAGCCGGAAGATATGGTGGTCATGGACTTAAATGGAAATAAGGTGGAGGGGGACTTAAATCCCTCCTCCGATACGGCCACTCACTTAGAGCTGTATAAGGCGTTTGAGGAAATCGGCGGGATCGTCCATACCCATTCTCCCATGGCTACGGCCTGGGCCCAGGCGGGCCGCGCGCTGCCGTGTTACGGGACGACTCATGCGGACTATTTCTACGGGGAGATTCCCTGTGCCAGGAATTTAACGCCGGAGGAGATCGAAGAGGGATATGAGAAGAACACCGGTATGGTGATTATCGAGACCTTCCGCGACAGGAATCCGGTTCACGTGCCGGCGGTTCTGTGCAAGAACCACGGCCCCTTTACCTGGGGAAAAGACGCCGCGAACGCGGTCCATAATGCCGTGGTGCTGGAAGAGATTGCGAAGATGAATTTTGTGACTGAGATGTTAAACCGCGGTGTGGAACCCGCGCCGCAGTCCATGCAGGATAAGCATTTTATGCGCAAGCATGGACCAAATGCGTATTATGGACAGAAGTAACGGCAGCCCGTCAGGCCGGGAAGAGGGCGAGAGCGGGAAGACGAAATACTACGTGCTGATGGAGGAACTGAAGAGTGATATCATTGCCGGCCGTCTGAGGCCGGGGGATAAGCTTCCTTCGGAAAATGAACTTTCCGCCTCCCGCCATGTGAGCCGCCATACGGTGCGAAAGGCGCTGTCCATCCTGGCGCAGGAGGGGTTTATAGAAGCGGAGCACGGCAGAGGGACCTTTGTCTCCAGAAAAAATGGAAGAGGTAAATCATCCTCACTTTCGTTCGGTGGGATGGATTACAGGGGGTCGGGGAATATTGCGGTTATCACCACGTACCTGTCGGACTATATTTTTCCTAGGCTGATCCAGGGCATCGACAGCGTACTGACAGCGGAGGGATACAGCATTATCCTGAAAAATACCGGCAACAGCCGCGTGAAGGAAAGCCGCTGTCTCGAGGAAATCCTGGAGAAAGATATCGACGGTCTGATCGTGGAACCCAGCAAGAGCGAGATTCTCTGCGCCAATATGGCATTGTATGAAAAACTCGATTTTTATCAGATTCCCTATGTCTTCATACAGGGATACTATGCGCAGATGAAAAATAAACCGCACATCCTGATGGATGACTGTATGGGCGGTTATCTGGTGACAAACTATCTGATTGAATTAGGACACCGGCGGATTCTGGGGATCTTCAAGGCGGACGACAGCCAGGGAAGGGAGCGCCACAAGGGGTATGTGAAGGCGCTTTTTGAGGCCGGTTATCCCTACGATCCCGATATGGTGATCTGGTTCCATACGGAGGACCGGGCGGTGAAGCCGGCGAAGGTGCTGGAACTGATGCTGGAGAGCGGAGCCGCCATGGACGGCATCGTTTGCTATAACGATCAGATTGCGCTGGAGGTTTTAAAGGCGCTTCAAAAGAAGAAAATCCGTGTTCCGGAGGACATCTCCGTAACGGGATACGACAATTCATTTATTGCAGAAAACGGGGCGGTGAAGCTTACAACCATCGCCCATCCGCAGGAAAAGCTGGGCGCTATGGCCGCAGAGCTGCTGCTGGAAAAGATAAAGGGCGTGCCGGATGAGGAAAGCCGGGTGGAACGGATCCTGAAGCCGGAGCTGATCGTGAGGGAGTCCTGCATGGAGAGAAGAAAAGGAGAGTAGTGACGGCGCAGAGAGGCCTGGTAACCCGCGTCTGTCGGTTTTCTGCTCACCACGAAGATGACCGGGAGTGTCGAACACAGAATGCATGTGATCGGCGCTCCCGGTTATTTTATTGTTCATATCCGGGTGAAGGTGACTTCTATGAGAAAAGGGGGCAAAAAAATAAAAAAAGTACAAGAATATGGTAATATTACATTTTTAAAAAGGCAGAATATTAAAATTTTAATATAATTCAGCAAATTATTTATTTTTGCCAGTTTTTCCCAATGCTATACTTTCCATATATCCTATCATTTACTGCCTTCTGGAATACAGAAGCAGGTTCGTTACTGCCGATAATACGAATTATGTCAAGTATTATCGGTATTTTTGTGTTGAAATATTGCATCAGTCTATTCGCGTTCTGACTATTCAGCCTCTTTTTTCAAAAGAAATTTTTTCTTCTATGCGTGCGGAAGCCGCTATTCCCCAATACTGAAAAATTAAGTCCACCATAATTCGTATTATACTTCCAAAATCAAAAACTGGTATGACCAGTATAAGATAATTCAAGCGTAAGGAGGTTAAAAAATGAAAAAAAGAAGATAAACGGCGTTTGATTGATTCGAAAAAGAGGCGAAAAAAAAGCAAGGGGGAAATATTGTTATGCAAAAAACAAGTAAACGTTTCAAACGAAAAGCCGCGGGCATGATGGCGGCAGTTATGATGATGAGCGCGCTGCCTGTTAATATGGTTGGATTTGCTGATACCTCAGTGAACAGCCGGGACAGCTATGACACAAATGACCGTACCGCGACAGATTCCAATGCCAGCCTTTCTACCGCATCCAATGCGTTAAAGATGCAGACGGAGGGGACGACCTATTACGTGGATGCCAGAGACGGTAACGACACGGCAGACGGAAAGACAGAGGATACCGCCTGGAAATCCTTTGACCGGGTAAATTCCAAAACCTTTCTTCCTGGAGACAAAATTCTCCTGAAGTCAGATTGTATCTGGAACCAGCCGCTGAATCCAAAAGGAAGCGGCCAGGAAGGCGCTCCCATCACCATTGACAGGTACGGCGAAGGAAGCCGCCCTGTAATTAATGGAAACGGCACCTCTGGTCCGTCGATTACCGGAGCCGTCACCATTTACAACGAAGAGTACTGGGAAATCTACAATCTGGAAGTAACGAACCTGGAGAGTACCGATGAGATGGGGGAGGCCATGGACAGCGGTACCAGCGAACGCGCCGGTATCCTGATCTATTCCTCCAATCAGAAAGAGATTTATAAGCACATTGTGGTTAAGAACTGTTATGTCCACGATGTAAACTCTAATTTTAAGGGAGGAAAAACCTCCGGCGGTATTATCGTCATGGGACACTATCTCGATAAGGACGGTAACCGGGTTACCATTGACGATAACGGCAATCTGACCCCTAAGGCTATGGGACGCGCGGCCTTTGAGGATGTCCTGATTGAAGGCAACTACGTGAAAAACGTGGCGATTGAAGGTATCCGGAACAAGTGCAACACGGATATCGGAAGCAGCGGATGGGGAAAGAATGAATTCCTCAAAAACTATTCCAACGTGACCATACGAAACAACTATCTGGAAGATGTGGTCGGCGACGGTATTGTACTGACGGAGACGAAAGGCGGCCTGGTGGAAGGAAACATGGTTAATTCCTCCTGCGGCCTGGATCGGGGAACTGTAAACTACGCTCAATGCTGGACCATGTTCGCGGACGACGTAATCGTGCAGTACAACGAGGCATACGGCAATAAGTATGGCTACGATGACGGAGAAGCCTTTGACTCCGACATGATGAACGTGGACAATATATTCCAGTATAACTTAAGCCACGACTGCGGCGGCGGTGCCATGCTGTTTATGTCCAGCCAGAAAAACACCATTTTCCGATACAATGTCAGTATCAATGACGGAACGGGTACGTATCCGAACGGAAGCAGGATGCAGCAGCAGACCTTCCATTACGACAACACCAGCTCGGCAGGACCGAATGTGGGGAAAATCTACAATAACACGATTGTCGTATTCGGAGAAGGAAAACAGACCTCTCTGTTTGGCGGTAAGAGCAAGAGAACCTGCTTTGTGGACTTTAAGAACAACATCGTGCTGGCAAAAGACGGCGCTGTTATAGACTTTGCGGTCTTGGAACAGGGATCTGCAATCCATGAAGACAGTGTGATTGAAAACAACTGCTTCTACCCGGATACCATAGCCAACACAAACGCGGGCAGCGTCCTGGACAAAGACAGCCTGATCGCAAAAGGCAATATTTTCGCGGATCCGATGCTGAAAGACTATAAGGCGGGAGAAACGTATTCCGCGTATCAGTATCCTTTAGAGGATCTGGAAGACCTGATCGATTCTGATTTTACGAAAGAGAGAATTCAGGGACTGGCAGAGCCGTACCAGCTGACAGATGGTTCTCCCTGTATTCAGGCGGGCCAGAGAATAGAAGGTATGCCGACAGAGGATATCATGGGCAATACCATTGCCGGCCGCGTAGACATCGGAGCGCTGGAATACTCAAGCCAGGATGAAGAGGCGGAAGAGGTAGAGGAAGTCAATCTGGTCACAACACTGGGCGTTGTGCCGGAACTGCCCGGGACGTTAAAAGTTGTACTGGACGGAACCGCGTATCAGTATCCGGTGGAATGGGAGGAGCTGACAAAAGAAGACTGTATGGAGGCCGGCGTCATCGAACTTCCAGGCGTACTTCCCGGACTGTCGAACCAGGTGACAGCGACTATTGTCGTGGCAGATGCACCGGAAAGCTATGAAAGCGTGGACGTTACGACCTTTGCAGGCATTTATCCGGAACTTCCGGGCAAGGTGAATGCTGTATTCGCCGGCGGACTTACCATGGAGCTGGAGGTTGTATGGGATAAATTAACTCTGGAGCAGTATTCGCGCGAAGGGGAATTTACCGTAGAAGGCCGTGTGTCCGGATTAAAGGAAAAGTGTGCGGCGACAGTCAGGGTAATTGGTGATCTTGGTGACGGAAAGACTGTAAAAGAAACCGGGGCAGTCAAGGACGCATTTACGCAGGAAAAGGATGGCGACGCGGCTTACGGAAAGCTTACTCCGAATGTGATAAAGGTCAAGACGGCCAGCAGTGACCCGGCGTATACGCGAAGAGGTCTGCTCGGATTTGACTTGACAAATGAAAGCGAGATGCTGAAGTCAGCAACAAACATCACCATAAAGCTTCAGATGACCAGACCGGTCAGCGACAGCGACTATAAAAATATCAACAACCATTTTTATTTGAAGGTCTATGAAATCGGGGACGAGTGGCAGGAAGAGACTGTGACATGGAATACGACTCCAGCATTTTCCGCTGATAATCTGGTGATAAAAGACAAAAAAATCGTTTATAAAGACATCAGGGACAATCACGAAAACATAGTAGAGCTGGATGTGACGGATTGGGTGAAGAAGGCCTACGCTGAAAATGGCCAGACAAAATTCTCCTTCCTCATGCTGACTGATTATTTCGGAGAGTATGCAAATGGCGACAACGGAGGGATTGACTTTGCTTCCAGGGAAGCGTCCGGAATGATGGAGCCGACGATTGTTTTGAGCAATGTATATGAGATGAAAGTAGATGCTGTATCCGTATCGACATCTGCAGGAAAGAAGCCGGTCCTTCCGGAGACGGTTACCGTTACGTATTCCAATGGGGAAACAAAGAGCGTGACCGTAGAATGGAATTCAATCAACCCTGCAAATTATCAGACAGAAGGAACCTTTGTCGTATACGGAAAAGCAGAAGGCATCAATCTGCCCATTACGTGTACCGTCAATGTTATGGAAGCGCTGCACAAGGTGGTGGCTGTAAAGGATATTCCAGGAATTATTCAGCTGGTGGGAACACCGTGGGAGGAACTGGGACTTCCGGAAATGGCAACCGTACTGCTGGATAACGGACAGGAGGCGGAGGTCGGTATCCAGTACTGGTTCCCCGATAATGCCTACGATCCGGAAAAGGAATTTTCTTATACCTGTATCGGTTATCTGGATTTGGCAAATCATGATTCCATCGAGAATCCGGAACAGAAGTTTGCAACCGTTTCCGTCAGCATCATTGAGCCGGAAGATAAGAATGCACTTCTCGTCCTCTATACGGAAGCGGCTGGACTGATTAACAGCGGTGAGGTGGGACAGCTGACAGAATCAGCAAAGAACCGCTTTATGAAGGCATTTAATAAAGCGGCTGAGGTTCTGGTAAATACAAAGGCCACGGAATTGGAAGTACATACGGCGTATACAGAGCTGATGGAAGCAATCTGGAATATGGACTCGGAAGAGAACCAGAAGGCGGATACAGATGCACTTCGTGATCTCGTCCTCATCGCTGAGTCGAAAAAGAAGAAAGATTATACCGAAGAAACGTACGATGCAATGAAAGAGGCATTATCTGAGGCAAAAGCAGTCTTAAGGGATAAGACGCTGACAAAGGCAGACCAGCCGATCGTAGACATGGCATATGAGAACCTGAAGGAGGCCGTTGACGCTCTTGTATTAAGCGGAAAAACAGATCCGGTTACAAAGGTGATGACTGGAATTAAGATTACGGCGCTTCCATCGAAAACAGAATATAAAGTGGGAGAACGTTTCAGCTCATCAGGTCTGATCGTAGCGGCCGTGTACAGTGACGGAAGCACGAAGACGGTAAGCGGATATGAGATCGGAGATGTGAATACCGGAACAGCCGGAACGAAGGATGTCGTGGTTACCTATCGAATCGCAGTCAACGATGCGATTAAAGTATTCACAGATACTTTCCAGATCACGGTGGTGAAGAGATCGTCCTCAGGAGGCAGCTCGGGAAGCAGCTCAGGAGGTGGTTCCAGCTCTGTGAGAGTGAACCGGACGGCTGTCAATGTGAGCGGTGAGTGGCAGGCAGCAGAAAATAATACCTGGAGATTCCAGAAGAGTGATGGAAGCTACGCAAAGAACGAGTGGGCCAGAATAAACGACAAATGGTACCATTTTGACGGCAGCGGCTATATGCAGACGGGCTGGATTCTGGCTGGAGACAAGTGGTATAAACTAGGCAGTGATGGTTCCATGCACACGGGCTGGGTAAAAGAGGAAGCCGATGGCCAGTGGTACTATTTAAATGAATCCGGAGCGATGATGACTGGCTGGACCATGGTAAACGGTACGTGGTATTACTTAAATCCGGTTACGCAGGGCAATACCGGCTGGCAGAATACAGAAGACGGGAAGTGGAATCGCGGCAGTGCGGAAAGCGGAAGCCGTTCCATGGGCGCCCTCTATACCGGAACTACAACACCTGATGGTTACCAGGTAGACGAAAACGGAGCCTGGATTCAGTAGGGGGGAAATATATATGAAATTAAAATGGAAAAAACTGTGCGCAGCGGCGCTGGCAGTGACCATGGCTATGGGGAATTTGACATATGGGGCCCCATTGGAGAATGGAAGAGCCTCTACACGAGCATTAAGCGCTGCAAAGATCGAAGGGCTTTACCAGGATATTATGGATGAGAGCGGGACCGAGGAACTGCTGAAAGACGGCCTTGTTATGCACTCCACCTTCGATGAGGGCAGCGTTACAAAAGGTCAGATCACGGATGTTACAGGAAACGGAAACAATGGAACCGTGGTCGGAGCACCCGCATATGAGAAGGGAATACGCGGAAATGCCATCTCATTGGACAATGGAGAAACAGCAGGACTGGGGAATACGAAGGCCAAACAGTACGTAAATTACGGCCGTACGAAGGACTTAATGTTCGGTACGTCTGATTATTCCCTGTCCTTCTGGATGAAGACAGAGAACCATGGACAGAACAATGGAACCATACTTTCCAATAAAAATTACTTAAGCGGCAGCAACGTAGGCTGGGCATTTGGAAATTACAATAACAGCAGCGATACGGATGTGCGCATGAACTTTTCCGGAATATCCGGAAAGCGGATCGAGATCAAGAAGATATCCGCGAATGATGACCAGTGGCATCACGTAGTCGGCACATTTGACCGTGATGGAAGCATGACTGTTTACATGGATGGGGAGAAGTATTCCTCCATCTCCATGGCGGGACACAGTGGAAAAACTGTGGATACGGAGCTTGATTTTATCCTGGGAGGTGACGGCAGAGGCTGTTATGGCATGAGCGGCTGCCTGGTGGATGAGCTTCGGGTTTATAATAAGGTGCTTGCGGATACAACCGTAAAAACCATTTATGAGGCAGAAGGTGCTTCGGCCATCGTTGACCAGATGGCGGAGCAGCTGTCTGCGATAAAACCCGGCTCTGAATATCCACAGGACAGAATTGATTCTATGGCAGAAGAGATAAGGCAAACGAAGAGTGCTCTGGAGGGAATGACAACGGCTGCAGTCAGAGCACTGAAAGAGAGGTACAATCAGTTTCTGGAAGGCAGCAAGCCTCTGGCCAGCTTTCAGGTCGTGTCGGATGTGCATATAAAATCAGATGACCTCACGGAAACAAACGCAGTCAATATGATTGCGGGGCTGAAGGATATCAGGACCATGGATCCGGACACGCTTGGCATCATGAATCTGGGAGACTTTACCCAGAGCGGCACGAAGGCCCAGTATGACGCGATGTACAGGATAATGGATCAGTATTCTCCTGTTTCGGACGATAAGATCATGATTACATTGGGAAATCATGATGTGAGAGGGACCAGCTCCGCAGACTGGAATAAGGACGAGACTGTGATCAGCAAGTACTGGCCGACGGCAAAGGCACTTTACCTGGAGCGAAATTCCAGATATATGCCGGATACGGACGGAAAGGTGTATTTTGACCGCTGGCTGGGCGGATATCATTTTATCGCCATTAACACAGAAAACGGCATCAAGGATGCGATGTATTTATCAGACGATCAGCTGGAATGGCTGGAAAAAACGCTGGCGGAGAACGCCAGTCCTGACAAACCGATTTTTGTGCTGGGGCATAATGCATTAAAGGATACTCATTGGAGAAGCAATATTTTAAATGACTTCGGCAATCAGGATAAAAGGGTAAAGGAGATATTCTCGAAATACCCTCAGGTAATCTATCTGTCAGGCCATATACATAATGGGTTTGGAGTCGTGGAAGCCATTGACCGCGGATTCGGTACCATGATTGATCTGCCCTCGTATAATGATTCTGAGAATGGGGTGAAGGAAACCGGAACCGGCTATCACGTGAAGATATACGATGACAGTATTGTGTTCAAGGCAAGAAACTTTAAGACCTCAGCCTGGATGCCGGAATATGATATCACGGTAACTCTGCCGAATCTTCCGGCAGTGTATAAAAATGCAAAAGAGCGGAATGCGGCTGATTATACGGTGGCTTCTTACCAAAAACTGGAAACCCTTATGAAAGAAGCGGAAGCCCTTTTTGCAACGGAGTATGATCAGAGTGATTTGACGTATGAAAAGGTGGGGCCGCCCTCTGAGAGCCTTTTTACGGAGCCAGTCAGAAAGCGAATCAATGAACTGGCGGCGGAGATGGCCACTGCAATCGCAGAACTGGAATCCAGTGAATCTGCCGTAACGGCGATTCAGGATGTATATCTCCAGGGCGGAACGGATGCCGGTAAAGTGAGCACGTCATTCAGCAACTACGATGCGGCGAAGCTGCGGGTAAAGTATTCGGACGGCAATCAGAGCTATACCCGGAAAACACTGCTGAAATTTGATTTGTCATCGGCTGCCGGTGACACAAAGGAGGCAGAGCTGGTCCTCCAGCTGACCGGAGGCATCAGCAATTCCAATCCTGCAAAAGACTTTACGGAGGCTCTCGTACAAAAGATCGGCA
>OCAE01001301.1_pt1 | contig 11749 bp, 7 predicted proteins | sample 1495581 | NCBI WGS metagenome assembly OCAE01 (sample SAMEA2580278, study PRJEB22360) | human gut metagenome | biome: human gut; feature: human-associated habitat; material: faeces | place: Denmark | collected 2008/2010 | reverse complement strand
CCCCCCAGCCGTTCCATGATGCCTGCCAGGGCCTCCTCGTCCACAGGCTTTAACAGGTACTCGCAGACCCTGGCCTCGATGGCACGCCTGGCATACTCAAAATCCGCGTAGCTGGTCAGGAGAATGCTCTTAAACCTTACCTGCTCCGAGGCTTTCTTTATCATCTCTATGCCGTCCATAAAGGGCATGCAGATATCCGTTATGACCACATCCGGCCTGTGCTCCAAAATCTTCTCATATCCGTCCTGGCCGTCGGCAGCCTCCGCCACTACCACGCAGTCCATGGACAGCCAGTCCGTGGTATAGACCAGCCCCTTTCGTATCATCTCTTCATCTTCCGCAATCAACACACGCAACATCCGTCTGATTCCTCTCTTTTCACCGGCAGGGTCACCACCAGGGTGGTGCCGTGTCCCTCCGCGCTTCTGATCTCCACCCCGTAGGGGCGACCGTACAGGATGTCAATTCTTCTGTGAATGTTATACAGTCCCGAATGCCTTCTGGGATTTTCCTTCTGCTCCAGCAGGGCTGTCAGCTCGCTTAGGGTTCCCTGAGGGATTCCCACCCCGTCGTCACGGCATATCATGATCAGCTTTCCCTCATGGATATAGGCTTTCAGCTCCACAGTCAGGTTGAGCTGCTTTCCAAACCCGTATTTCACCGCATTCTCTATCATGGGCTGGAGCACCAGCTTGGGAATCCGCAGGTCCATGGCTTCCGGCTCCACGTCAATCCTGCATCGGAACCGTTCCCCGAACCTGCGTTTTAATATGGTCAGATAGGATTCCAGGTGCTCCAGGTCCTCCTTTAGCGTCACCTCTGCCTTGCTGCCGTCCAGACTGTAGCGCAGAAGGTTTGACAGGCTGAAGACCATCCGCTCCGCTGTTGCCGGCTCCAGCTTGCACATGTACCGGATGTTCTCCAGGGTATTGTACAGGAAATGGGGATTGAACTGGGATTCCAGCTGCTTGTTCTGGGCCATGGACACCAGCTCCGCCATCTTTTTGTTGTTCTCCATCTGGATTCTCAGGCTCTGTATGGTCTCGTTATAGGCGTCGGCAATGATTTTGAACTCATTGTCGCTCTGTATCCGTATGACGCCTTCCAGATCCCCGTCCCTGGCATTCTCCATCACATCCAGGATTTTATAGAAATCCTCTGTCTTTTTCTCCGTCACCTTCCTGGAGTTGAGAAGCATCCACAGGGTCATGAGCACCAGGGCCGTGATGACCAGGCCGCTGCCCAGGCCCAGGGAAATGACGATGTTCTGGATATCGGAGATGGAATACACGGTAAACCCGCCCCTGGGAACCTGCTGCCTGGATACCAGGTACATCTGTTTCTCATGGTTTAAATACCGGCCCGACTCCCTGAGGACCTTCATGACCTGGTTGCTGCTGTTTAAGAAGCTGTAATTACTGCTGACATAAGCCCAGCCAAAGGGATCGGCGATAATGGTCTGTATATCCGGCTTGTCCACAAGGGCCTTAAACTGGCTGCTGGGAATGGAACACAGGATATATCCCAGTTTCCGGTTCCCGTCCATCACGCTCCGGCCTATGGCAATCGTACTGTCGCCGCTCTTCCATCCTTCTGCCAGCCTGAGAGCCGTCTTATGAGGCTCCCGGTCCATATCGTCAAATATCCCCCAGGACACATCCTCCGGCACATCCAGGAACTGGGGGAGGTCACTCCGGCTGGACAGAAGAATGTTCCTGCTGCTGTCCATGACAAACAAATCCCCCTCCAGTCCCAGACTGTTAGTGATGCCGTAAAATATCCCAAACAGCTCAGCCTTCCCGTCCGGCTCGCGGATGTTGTCAAAGCAGCCGGGCTGCGAAGCCATTTCCTCCACGCCCTCCTCATAGCGGGCCAGCACATTGTCCAGCAATCCTGCCACATACCGGTTGTGCTCAATATTGCCGCTCCTTTTCCCGTGGAGCAGCACGGTCATGAAAAGCATGCCGCATACCATGGTAAATATGACCGCAGGGACAATGGCGTAGGCGATAAACATGCGCTCCAGCTCGTGGCGGAAATACCGTTCCTTCTTCACTGGCTTCCCACCTCCCCGGACATGCCCCCATCCTCCTCAAGCACTCTGCTGTAAATAGAGGCAAAATGCTCCAGCCACATCCCTTTTCTGGAATTCACCTCGTCCTCCCTGCTGTATATGATGTGGATGTCCTCCTTATCCGGCAGATAGGAAGGTTCCTCCACATCCATTCTCACAGAACGGCGGTCCAGCCTCATGGAGATAACGGTCTGTGCGTCCCTGCCCGTGACAAAGTCCACAAACTCCCTGGCCTCCTTCATATGGCGGCTGCCCTTTACGATGCAGACGCTGTCCGGCGTGGAGATAACCCCTTCCTTCATATACACCAGCTTTACCGGTCCCCTGTCCGCCACATAGTGGGCGGCCGCCTCCTCAAAGGTCAGGCCCACGGCGTATTTTCCCTGGGCCACTCCCTGATACACCTCCCCGGAACCGCCTAACAGAATGCCGTCCAGGTTCCGGCAGAAGTCCTCCACGTAATCCCAGCCCTGCTCCGGCTCCCCGTCCCCCATCGCATAGAGCATATTGATAAGATGCTCATAGGCCGAGGACGACGTGGCAGGATCGCACATGGCGATTCTGCCTTTCAGCTCCGGCTGTAACAAATCCTCATAGCCCTCCACCTTCACATCCCCAATCAGGTTTGTATTTACCATGATTACACTGGGAATATCCGTGAACCGGCTCATATTGCCTTCCCTGTTCTTAAACTCATCCCGCACCATATCCTCATTGCAGCTTATGTACGCCTCAAACAGCTCCCTCTTGGGACTGGTGGTGGACAGGGAACCTCCCCAGAATATATCGCAGGGAGGATCGCTCCCCTCCTCCGCCATCTTAAGCAGCTCCCCTGTGCCTCCGGTCTGGACATAGACCCGTATTCCGGTCCGCCCCTCAAATTCCGCCACAATGGGGTTGATGAACTCAAGGGGATGGGGGCAGTAAATCACCAGCTCCTCATCCCCTGCATGGTCCCTGCCAGCCCCATGCTCCGTGCCTGCCCCAGAGTCCGTGCCAGCCCCATGCTCCGTGCTTGCTGCACGATCCGCACCTGCCCTATGGCCCGCAGCCGCAGAAGTCCCGCTGCCTGCGCAGCCGGCCAGGCAGAGGGACATTCCTATCACTGCAATATATATGCTCCAACTCTTTTTCATACGCATCCGATTCCTCATACTGCCTATTGTACCAATGCGTCTACAGGATGTAAACCCCCTTGGGATCGAAATCCAGGTATGCCTTCTCCCCTACCTCGTATATCCTGCGGTTTACAGGATTGTAATCCGTAATCTGAATCTCCATGTTCCCCACCATGACCTGATAATACTGATAGGATCCCATAAAGGTGGACAGGGTGACAGTGCCTTCCAAAAGCCCCTGCTCCGCCAGGGTGGCTCCCTCAGGCCGGATAACCAGCACCGCGTCATCCCCCGGCCCTGCCTTTGCGAAATTGTTCACCGTAAGCTCCTGACCCACCACGTCGATGACCGCTTTTTCACCGCTTGCGGACCTGACCCTGGCCTCCAGGAAATTAGCTTCCCCGATAAAGTCCGCCACGAACCTGGAGTTGGGATGGTAGTAAATCTCCCTGGGGGGCCCAATCTGCTCCACCTTTCCCTTGCTCATGATAATGATTTTATCGGAAATACTCATGGCCTCGGACTGGTCATGGGTCACGTAGATGGCCGTAATGCCTACCTTCTGCTGGATTTTGCGGATTTCCGTCCTCATGGTGACCCTCAGCTTGGCGTCCAGATTGCTTAATGGTTCGTCAAAGAGCAGTACGCTGGGCTCAATGACAAGGGCCCTGGCCAGGGCCACACGCTGCTGCTGGCCGCCGGAAAGCTGGTTGGTCATACGTGACTCCATGCCCTCCATCTCCACCAGCTTAAGGATGTTCATGACTCTCTCATGAATCTCCTCCTTGGGGAGCTTGCGTATCTTAAGGCCATAGGCCACATTGTCAAATACATTGTAATGGGGCAGAAGGGCATAGCTCTGGAACACCATGGCCGTATCCCTCTTATTGGGTGTCAGGGCATTGATAGCCTCATCCCCCAGGTAGATATCCCCCTCATCCGGGCTCTCAAATCCCGCAATCATGCGCAGGGTAGTGGTCTTGCCGCACCCGGAAGGCCCCAGGAGTGTCACGAAGCTTCCGGGCTCGATATCCAGGGTGGTATCCTGCACCGCATAGAATTCCTTTCCTGTCTTTGGATCTGTATATATTTTGGAAATGTGTTCCAGACGAACACCCTTTTTCTGTTTCTCCATATCAACTTTCCTCCTTGCTATGAGCACTTGGCGTCTGTCTTTTAGACGCTTACGTGCGATGCATGCCACTGGCGCTTTGCGGGCGTCCTTTGGCCGCTTAGCGCAGCGTCCCGCTATGAGCGCTTAATTCTCCTGCTTTATCTTCCTGCTGACTCCAAAGAACTTCATCAGTGTATTCATGATAAGCACCGCGCCGTAGGTTATGATAATCAGAACGGTTGCATAGGCGCATGCCACGCCGTAATTTCCCTTCTCGGCCTGCTCATTGATCTGGCAGGTGATGAGCAGGAAATCAGGCGTTACCAGAAGAATGATGGCGGAAATTGCCGTGATGCTCCGCACAAAGGCAGTCACCAGTCCGCTGAAAAAGGAATCCTTAATCAGGGGAAGGGTTACGGTCATAAACACCTTGGCAGAGTTAGCGCCCATATCGTAGGCTGATTCCTCGATGGACTTGTCTATCTGGCGCAGGGCTGAGATACCGCTCCTGGTGCCGGTGGGAAGGCTTCGCACAATGAATACGATAATCAGGATCAGGCCGGTGCCGTAAAGGCCGCTCATGACGCCGGTCCTGAACAGACCGTTGGCATAACCCCTGATATATCCGATACCCAGCACGGTGCCGGGAACCGCCATGGCCAGCATGGATACAAATTCGATGAACCCTTTGGCCTTAAACCGTTTCTTTACCACCAGGTAAGAGATGACCATGGACAGGAAAGCTGTCAGGGGAGCCGCAATCAGGGACAGGACAAAGGAGTCCTTAAAGGCCTTAAGTCCGCTGGTCTTAAACATATATTGGAACCATTTAAGGCTCAGGCTGTAATCCCTGCCCCAGAGGGTGAACAGCGCGCCAAAGGGCACCATAATGTACATCAGCATGACAAAGGCTGACACGGCGCCGCAGAAAAAGGTCAGGGGAACCGTAACGCTCTTATCCTCTATGAGCATCCTCATACGGGAAGCTTTTCCCGTAAGGGTGGCTGCGGTTTTCTTCTCAAGGTAATACTTCTGGATCAGGAACAGGACCACGGTCAGGGATAAAAGCACCACGGACATGGCAGCGGCTCCGGTGGAGTCATAGGCCCCTGTTACCTGCAGGTAAATGGTGGTAGCCAATGTGTCGTAGGAACCTCCAATCAGCATGGGGTTGGCAAAATCCGCCACAGACTCGATAAAGGTTACCAGGAATGCATTGCCCAGTCCGGGAAGGAGAAGGGGGAATGTGACGCTGGTAAACACCTTCCACCGGGAGGCTCCCATGTCCCTGGTTGCCTCCTCCAGGGAGGGGTCGATATTCTTAAGGAGTCCCTTAAGCATCAGATAGCATACAGGGAAAAAGGTCAGTGTCTGCACAATGGCGATTCCCTTAAGCCCATATACATTGGAATCATAGATTCCCAAAAGGGAGCGGGTGATGATGCCGCTTCGTCCGAACAGCATAATCATGGACAGAGACAGCACAAAAGGAGGAGAAACAACGGGAAGCATGGAAACCATGGCAAACAGCTTCTCAAGCACCTTTGTCTTAAGCTTTACATACACCTCCACATAGGCAAACAGCAGGCCGATGGCAGTGGATGCGATTCCCGTAATCATGCCTAACACCAGGGTGTTTTTGAAAGCCTTCTGGAACCGCTCCAGGCTCAGCACCCTCCCGAATACCTCCAGGGTAATCTTACCTTCCGAATAAAAGCTGTCTACCAGCAGCATCAGAAGGGGGTACAGGATAAACAATGCCAGGAATACCAGCAGTACCACAATCATACTCACCAGTATGGGGTCTGAAAAAAATTTCTTGCGCTCCAGCTCAGCGCTCTGTTTTCTGGCCACAATGAGGCCCCCTTTCCCGAGGAATTCTTTCCTCTTGATTTCTTTCCTCTCTGTTTCTTATGATCCCTTTTGCCGAACCAGGACCATAATGTAACAAATGCTGCGTAATGAATGATGTCAACCATTACGCAGCACCCGTTTGCAGACTTACACTACATTACGTTTCCAAGTGCCGGACACCGGCAGAAGCTCTGCCTATTCTGTCAAGAAACGGCTGGAGTCCGCGCTGTCGGAGGAGCTTCCAAGAGCTGCGAAGAAGTCCTCTACATACTTGGCACTGTTTTCCTTTGCATCCTCAAAATCATAGTCAATGGTATTGTTCATATCCAGACCAAATTTCGTAGCTTCCTCAGGCTGGGTGGCATTGCTTAATACCAGGAACTGATAGGATCCATTCTCCTTGGCGTGGTCCACACAGTCAGGAGACAGGGCGTATTCAATCCACAGCTTGGCTGCGTTTGGATGTGCGCATCCGTTGAAGATGGCGGTAGCGCCCACCTCAAAGGAGGTGCCGTCCTCAGGAACGATTAACTGGATATTGTCATAGCCCTGAAGAATCTGGTAAATGCCGTCATGAAGGAAACCGATTCCGATTACGCACTCGCCCGGGCCTACCATCTTGGATGGGCCGGAACCGGACTTGGTATACTGGGAAATGTTCTTGTCCAGGGCCTTGAAATATTCCATGGCCTCATCGTGTCCCTTCATCTGAACCATGGTGTTGATGAGCAGTTTTGCCGTGCCGGCCGTGTTGGGGTTGGACAGCATGATAAGTCCCTTGTACTCTTCCTTGGTAAGGTCATCCCATGTCTTGGGAGCTTCCAGGCCCAGACGGTCCAGTTCTTCCGTATTGACCATGAAGCCCAGGATTCCCTTATAGATACCATACCAGCAGTTGGTCGGATCCTTGTACTGGTCACCGATCAGGTTCTTGGCATTGATGGCATTGTACTCCATCAGAAGACCGTCAGCCACTGCCTCGTTATAGGGGTCTGTGGTTCCGCCGAACCATACGTCGGCAGACGGCTTGCCTGCTTCCTCGGATATCTTGGTATAAACCTCTGATGTGGAAAGTCTCTGGTATTTTGTCTTGATTCCGTACAGCTTCTCAAAATTCTGGCAGGCAGCAGACAGATATTCCTCCTCGCAGGAGCCGTATACCGTCAGTTCGCCTTCCGCCTTGGCTGCCTCGATGAGGGCGTCCATGTCCCCGCCCGCAGCCTCAGCTGCTGTGGTTTCTGCCGCTTCCTCCTTGCTCTCTTCCTTTGCAGCCTCCGAAGCTGCTGCCGTGGTTGCTGCCGCCTCCGCAGGCAGTAAGGCTTAAAGCCATGGAGCATGCCAACAAAAGTGCCAGTTTTTTCTTCATAATAATACCCTCCTTCTCATTTCTGATGATTTCATCATAGCAGAAAAGAAGGAGGGTAAAAACCGCTTTTTAAGTAATTTTGTCGTAATTTCTGAACATGCCTTCTGTTTTTTTATCTAATATCCACAACCTTATCCGTTTACAGACATGCATCCAGCATTCTCAGCAGTTCCTCCACACGAATGGGCTTGGACAGGTGGCCGTTCATGCCGCTGTCCAGGGACTTCCTGCTGTCCTGATCAAAGGCATTGGCTGTCATGGCGATAATGGGAATGGTTCTGGAATCCGGCCGCTCCATGGTGCGGATACGTCTGGTAGCCTCGATTCCGTCCATCACAGGCATGCGTATATCCATGAGCACCGCGTTATAATATCCCGGTTCATGATTTCCGAAGGCATCCAGGGCAGCCTGCCCATTTTCCGCTGTCTCCACCAGAAAGCCCTCCATCTCCAGAAGCGACTGTGCAATCTCCTGGTTTAACAGGTTATCCTCCACAACCAGCAAACGCTTGCCATGGAAATCATGGTGCTCCGGCTCTCTGCTGCGGGGCGTCTGCCCGTCCAGCTTTCCAATGGGCAGAGTCAGGGTAAAATAGAACTCCGATCCCTCTCCCAGGACGCTTCGTACTCCCAGCGTGCCTCCCATCATCTGGACCAGGCGGCTGGAAATAGCAAGCCCCAGCCCGGTTCCCCCGTATTTGACAGAAGTGTTTTTCTCCGCCTGCTCAAAGGCATTGAAAATGCTGTCCATAGCTTCTGAAGCAATGCCGATTCCCGTGTCCTTTACGGAAAATGTGAGACGCTGGCCGCCGGAGCTTCCTTCCTCCGGTGTGATGGAAAATATCACGTCCCCTCCCTCTCCTGTAAACTTGACGGCATTTCCGATAATATTAATCAGCACCTGTTCCAGCCGCAGGCGGTCCGTCACAAGAGCCAGTCCCTGACAGCATCTGTTTTCCACAATAAACCGCAGGCCCTTCTGCTCTGCCTGGGGCCGCATCATGCCCTCCAGGGATCTGACGAAATCCTCCATGTCCATGGACTGCACATTCAACTCCATCTTTCCGCTCTCAATGCGGGACATGTCCAGGATATCATTGATAAGGCTGATGAGATACTGGTTGGATGTCTCTAATTTATCCAGGCATTCCAGCACCCGGTCCCTGTCATCCACCACATTTCTGGCTATGGAGGTCATGCCCACTATGGCGTTAAGCGGCGTGCGTATCTCATGGCTCATCCGCGACAGGAAATCCGTCTTGGCCTGGCTTACGGCATCCGCCCTGGCTTTCATCACAAAGGACGGAATGATTTTGCTCAGCTCCTCCAAAAGCTTCCTCTGCTCGTCGTTCCAGCTGTATCCGTCCGTCTTCACCTCAAAGCTCAGAATGCCGGCAAACATGCCCTGGTTCCATATGGCTGCCTGGAGACAGCTCATGGACGACTCATCATAGACAGCGTGTCTGTTCAGGCCTGACGGGTCAAATTGACCGGGCCACTGCTCATACTGCTCCCTTGTAATGTAAAAGGTCTTATGCATCATCAGGTCTGTCTTATCCCTGGCCCACTGGTAGCTGAAGCGGCAGGTCAGATAATCACGGTCCACATCCAGAAGTGACACCCGGTCCAGGCCGAACGTCTTGCCCAGCCTGGCAAAGAGCAGCTGCACCGCGTCGTTTAAATTTCTTGCCTTTCCCAGAAGGTCCAGGGCAAAGGAGACCAGGTCCTCCCTCTGCTCGGTCAGGCCCTGCTCTATGGTATTGAGCTGGTGTTTCTCCGTATAAAGGTCCGTCAGCATCTCCCCCAGCTCGTTGGAGGTGTCCAGATAACAGGCCGCATTGCCCTGACAGTTTTCCTTCACATATTTAAGAGTGCTCTCCGCACACCGGTACAGGCCGCTGTACTCGTCCACCACCTCGGTGGCGCACATGCCGATGCTGACCGATATGCTGATGTCCTTGTCCGACTGAAGCAACAGCTCCCGGACCCTGGCCGCGACGCGGGGACCTGTCACCGTTGCCCCGGCCTTTCCCCTACCCTTTAACACCAGCATGAACTCGTCGCCGCCCATACGCACCCTTATATCATCCGGCTCCGTCTCAGCCCGCAGGATATCGGCCACCTCCTGGAGAACGGCATTGGCAAAGGCAACGCCTTCCTCCTGGTTGATGCGGGTAAAGTTATCCATGTCCAGAAGCATGAGGGCGCAGCGCTCTCCCAGGGGTTTTTGGGCCATATACTCCTGGGCTATCCTGGTCCCGGCCTCCCTGTTCCACAGTCCGGTCAGTAAATCCTTGGATTTGGCCTCCTCCAAAGCCATAGCCATGGTCTGTTCCTTTGTAATGTCCTCTATGATTCCCAGAACGGTTCCGTTCTGTCCGTTTTCTCCGTATTCCACCGCGGACATGGTCACCCTGCACCAGGAATCCTTGACAGTCAGAAACTGGGCGGAGGCAGTTCGTTTTCCGCTGTGGATGTCCTCGTACATCCGGATAAAATCCCTGCGGCCTCCAGGGACCACCATCTCCTGTGCAAAGCTGTCCGGCATATTCACATACCGGCTGCCGCACTGGTACCGGGCGCTGGTCCTGTCCGGAATGACGCAGGTCCGCCGGTCCGGGTAATAGTAAAACTCGCACAGGGATGTGTGCTCCAGAGCCATATTCAGTATGGCGCTGTTTGCCTCGGCCAGCTCCTTAAGCTGCTGGTTCTGGTGTTCGGTGCGCTTGCGGATGTCAATGTCCAGAAATACGCTCTGGGCAATCAGCTCCCCGTCCCCGTCCTCTACCATTTCCAGTTTTCCCAGTATCCAACAGGACGTTCCGTCTTTCTGGCGGACACGGTACTGGAAATTCATGCTGTCGCCTGCCTTTTCCAGATTGTCCAGCTGGTCCAGCTTCATCTGGTAATCCGCTTCGGCAATAAGCTCCTTCCATTGCCAGACTCCGTGGGACCAGAACTCCTCCGGCTCATATCCCAGAATCCGTATGCTCTCCCGGTTGGCATTCTTAAACACCACACGTTCCCGGTCCAGCGGCTTCCACTGCATGATGCCGCACAGAACCGACTGGAACAGCTGGTCGTACCGGCCGGCCTGGCGTTCCTTTTCCCGGTTCTCCTGTTTCAGCCGCTCCTCGGCCTCCGCCTCGGCGGAAATATCCCGGACCACGCTCAGGCAGATATCTCTTCCATCCTCTGCCTGGGCAAAATTCCCGGTCTCATATACATGGATATACCGGCCGTTCTTTTTCCGGATGCGGTAGCGCACCCCATAATCCCGGACTTTGCCAAAGGCGTCCCGGACCACCCCGTACACCCTTTCCCGGTCCTGGGGATGGATGCAGTTACCCACCATGCCCTGACTGTCCTGGCTGAACTCTTCATATGTATATCCCAGACAGTCCAGCATCCTGTCATTGACATAGTACAGCGGAAAGCCCGGTTCAAAGTAGGTGCCCAGCATACCTCCTGGGATAGTCTTCCCCAGCAGCTCCAGGGCGCTTCTGCCCATGCGGCGGGCATACTCCTCACTTACGGATTCCGCAAAGGAAAGGGGAAAGAATTCACCCTCCTCCTGAAAATCAGCGGGTACGGACGCGTGGATGGAAGACACTTTAAAACCTTCCGCTGTGCGGACACAGGTGGATGTAACGCGCACGCCCATGGCAAAGTTCTCGCCGTCGGGAAGTATGCGCACCACAGTAAGCCTGCCCTGCATGACGGCGCAGTCAGGGGTGAGGCTGTTCTCCCTTATATCCTCCCATATAAGCCGGTAGGCGTCCGGGTCCAGTGAAAACTCCTGTTCCAGTGCTTCAAGTACCTGTTCCTTTCCGCAGGAATACTCACCCTTGCCAGTGCCAATCCACTGTACATCATCCATCAGCCAGTCAAGCGTGGCTTCCACATTCCGGTTTACCATGTATTCCTTAAAAAAGGCCCTGGTGGTATTCTCCGCATCCCGCGGTTGTTTCCCCATCTTCCTAGTCCTCCCCTTAGACTGCAGCAGGCAGCCGTTTGCGTGTATTGTTTCAATATATAAAAACATTCTAACACATTCCTGTTAAAATAAAAAGGAGAATACCATTCCCCTTTTTAATACTGTCTTTTTAATACCACCCGCTTTTACCCCCTCTTCCTTTTCACTGTCACGTAAAAGCAGTTCATTCCGTCCTTATACTCCACTCCAATCCTGGCCCTGTGGCTTCTGGCTGTCTCTGCCGCTA
>OCAE01001297.1_pt1 | contig 11775 bp, 9 predicted proteins | sample 1495581 | NCBI WGS metagenome assembly OCAE01 (sample SAMEA2580278, study PRJEB22360) | human gut metagenome | biome: human gut; feature: human-associated habitat; material: faeces | place: Denmark | collected 2008/2010 | reverse complement strand
GGCGACCACGGCGAATCCACGCCCTTGCTCACCGGCACGCGCGGCCTCTACTGCGGCGTTCAGCGCCAGAATATTGGTCTGGAAGGCAATGCTGTTAATGACCGCGGTGATCTCAGAGATTTTCTTCGAACTGGTCGAAATATTACCCATCGTCTGGACCACGCCGGAGACCATCTGTCCGCCACGACTGGCTTTACCGGACGCATCTTCCGCCAGTTTGCTGGCGTGGTGCGCGTTATCGGCGTTTTGCTTCACCGTTGCGGTCAACTCTTCCATACTGGCTGCCGTTTGCTCGATCGCCGCAGCCTGCTCCTCGGTGCGTGAAGACAAGTCGGTATTGCCCGCCGAGATTTCGCTGGTGCCACGGTAAATCTCTTCTGCGCCCTGACGCACGGATCCGACCGTTTGCACCAGCGAACGCTGCATCTGTTGCAGGTGGCGACTCAGACGCCCAATCTCGCTGCGCCCAGTCGGCTCATCCTGCATGGTCAGATCGCCAGCGGCAATTTGCTCAATACGCTGCGCGGCATGCTGCAAAGGTTGAATGACGGTACGACGCAGAACAATAAACGTCATCAGCGTCAGCAGCAGCGCCAGACCAAAGGCACCTATCATGAACATCATCCCCAGTTGTGTGCGCTGATGCGCCTGCTCACTTAACTGGTTAGCACGCGCCATGCGCAATTCGATCGCCTTCAGTAAGACTTTGTTGTAACTGTCATCCAGTTGTCTTGCGTGTTCGCTCTCGTGGTTGATGATCGCTTCAAACATGCCGTTTTTGGCGTACTTGAGCATCGGTTGCATCCCTGCAACATAGGCTTTGAAGCTACTCTCCAGCTCGCCATCCAACGCTTCATCCGCAGGGGTTTTCACCTTGCGTGCCATGTAAACGTTAAATCCTTCCTCAGACTGCTTGATACGCTTTTCCGCTGCGGCAATGTTGGCCTTCATGTCATCCATTTCGGCAATCCGACTGGCAGCGCCTGCATGAATCATGTTGATTCGCGCGGTACGCAGGTGGTTCGAGCTGTTCGATAATCCCATGCGAACCTGGATCTCATCCGTCACGTCCCGCTGATCGCGGTCAGCCTGCATGAGAAAGTAGCCCGCCAGACCTGAGCTCAGCGCGAACAGTAAAAGGATGCCACCGAGAATGGAGGAAAACAGCGGAACCAGCCTGATGTGATGCAAAAAGCCCAGCTTATGTGGTGCTTGCATCGATGTTGTGTTGTCCATGACCGTCGACTCTCTTGTAGGATTAATGCGTAATACGCGCCCGTTAGATAGTCATCGGCATTCCGCGAGGTTTACTTACCGGGAAAAGCGCCGATTTCGTCACAGTTTGACAACATTTATGTTAAAAACAGGAGAGCGCCAGCGGAGATTTCCGCTGGCGGATGAATCAGTTATCGCCGAAATGGATAACGGTACGGATGGATTTACCTTCGTGCATCAGGTCAAACGCGTCGTTGATTTGATCCAGCGGCAGGCGGTGGGTAATGAACGGATCCAACTGGATTTTCCCGGTCATCGCGTCTTCCACCATCCCGGGTAACTGGGTACGCCCTTTTACGCCGCCAAATGCGGAACCCCGCCAGACACGGCCAGTCACCAACTGGAACGGACGGGTTTTAATTTCCTGGCCCGCGCCGGCAACACCAATGATGATGCTCTCGCCCCACCCTTTGTGGCAACATTCCAGCGCCGCACGCATCACGTTCACATTACCAATACATTCGAAGCTAAAGTCGACGCCGCCATCGGTGAGTTCAACAATCACCTCCTGGATCGGTTTGTCATCGTCTTTCGGGTTGATGAAGTCGGTTGCCCCCATTTCAGCCGCCAGTTTGAATTTTTCCGGGTTGGTATCGACGGCAATAATCCGTCCGGCTTTCGCCTGCACGGCGCCCTGAATCACCGCCAGACCAATTCCGCCAAGGCCAAACACGGCAACGGTGTCGCCCTCTTTGACTTTCGCGGTGTTATGCACGGCACCAATCCCCGTTGTCACACCGCAACCCAGCAGACAGACCTTGTCCAGCGGTGCTTGCGGGTTGACTTTTGCCAGTGAGATCTCCGCACACACGGTGTATTCGCTGAAGGTACTGGTCCCCATATAGTGATAGATAGGTTCGCCGTTATAAGAAAAACGGGTAGTGCCATCCGGCATCAGGCCTTTCCCCTGGGTGGCACGCACGGCCTGACAGAGGTTGGTTTTCCCGGATTTACAGAATTTGCACTCGCCGCATTCGGCGGTATACAGCGGGATGACATGGTCGCCCGGTTTCAGGCTGGTAACGCCTTCGCCGACCTCGACCACCACACCACCGCCTTCATGTCCCAGAACCGCCGGGAATACCCCTTCCGGATCGTCGCCAGAAAGCGTAAACGCGTCAGTGTGACACACACCGGTGTGGGTGATCCTGACCAGCACTTCGCCTTTTTTCGGCGGTGCGACGTCAATCTCAACAATTTTAAGCGGCTGGCCGGGGCCAAACGCGACTGCTGCACGTGATTTCATCTGTCTCTTCCCTTTATTGCGAGGTGATAGGTTTATTTTAGATAAGCGCGAAGAAGGTGGCCGATTTCAGCCATGCGCACGGCGCGCTGGTCAGACGTGGTTTCACCACTCACCAGTTCATCCTTCAGGTGGATCTCAACCATTTCGCCCATTAAGCCATTGGACGCGCCGCGAACCGCGGCAATTTGTTGCAGGATAGCCAGGCAAGGTTCGCCGGACTCCAGCGCACGCTCCAGAGCATCCACCTGCCCCCGAATGCGCCGTACGCGAGTCAGAATACGTTTTTTATCTGCGGGTGAATGTGGCATACGCCCTCCTGTATACTATAGGGGGGTATACTATCATAAATATTAACAATTTGTGAAATATAATATTTTATCAAAATCAGTATGTTACAGGCTTGTATTGAAGTACACATGTAAACATACACCGTCTTTTTGGTGCTCCCGAAACACGCCCCACCTCCCCGACTGCAAGTACAAGGACGGCGGTTCAGGATAATCCTGCCAATACTCTCTTTGTCGTGCATGCATTTAGCCCTATCACCTCCGATAACCCGGATGCACTGGGCGTATCAGGTTTCCGTTTTTTAAATGTGAAAGGAGGTAATTCCCGGAGCCTGACATAAAAGTGTTCTAAATAAACATTTCGGGTACGCGGAATTTATGCTTATCAAAATAAACATGAGATTTTTTTTGTTATTTGGTGTATTATTGATGTCCATTCATACAGGAAAAGCCTATGTCAGAACGTAAAGACTCAAAATCACGTCGCAATTATCTTGTCAACTGTTCCTGCCCAAACTGCGCCAAAGAATCTCAACACAGTTTTTCAAGAGTACAAAAAGGTGCTCTTTTGATTTGCCCTCATTGCAATAAAGTTTTCCAGACAAATCTCAAAGCCGTTGCCTGAGTGTTTTGATCCTCCCCGAGTGCATGTAATAGCAAAAAATATATATCATTAGTCAATTGATATAATAAAAAACCCGCAATTGCGGGTTTGATGTGCTTAATTTAAATTGTGATGCTTTTGGGGAAAGCCAGCCCCTACCCACTCTGTCGATATGTCTACTCAGGCAACAGCCTTCTTCGTTATCGCATACAGACAAAGCGTTGGATTTTACTCTGTAGTAACGACATTCGCTGCCGCAGGGCCTTTAGCGCCATCCTCTATTGAGAATGTGACTTTCTGTCCTTCGAACAGGGTACGGTAATTATCATTCTGAATAGCTGAGAAATGCACAAAAACATCTTTGCTACCGTCAGCAGGAGTAATGAAACCGAAACCTTTATCAGCGTTAAACCATTTTACTAAACCAGTCATTTTATTTGACATTTTATATTCCTTAAATTGAGCCTTTCGGCTTAGATGGTTTTTATTACAGAAATTACTTAGTACTTATTGGAGAGACTCAAAGAAGGAATAAGTGAATAACACCTGAAATGAGAACTGCTTTAGTAAACTACTTTGTATATCGTCTGTTCTTCAAACCGACGTCGCCATTAACGCACGGTCATACCAATTAATCAATGTTTATTTTAGCCATCCGGACTCCTTTATACCCACCAGAAAACGCTGGCTTTCGTTCAAATCGTCTGTATAGTGCACCGGGTTATCAGTATTAAGGAATTTGTTTGTCCCGTAAAATGACAGGAATTGTCAAAACCTTTGACTACAAAAGTGGCAAAGGTCTTATCACCCCCTCCGATGGCCGTATAGATGTTCAGCTTCACATTTCAGCACTCAACCTCCGCGATTCAGAAAAACTTACCCCTGGGCTACGCGTTGAGTTTTGTCGGATAAATGGTCTGCGTGGGCCATCAGCAGCGAATGTTTATTTTTCATGACCTGTATAATGACACTTTTATTTCTGATGCCCTCGCAACTGGCGGCTTAGTACCAGCCGCGCCACATTATCAATGATATCGCGAGGCGAAGAAAAACAGGATTAGATTGAGCCTTCTTTTTCAATAACAAGAACCCGGGCCACTCCCTGTGGATGAGCGATGTGTTCTGTCCCTTCACTTGCATAAAAAATATCACCGGCATGCAGTATCTTACTGTTAACCTTACCGTCTTCTTTGTATCGCATTTCCACACTGCCATCCATTACAGCAAAAACCTCTTGTCCATCATTGATATGCCACTTGTAGGGTTGATCGGTCCAGTGAAGTTTTACGCTGACGTTATCAAAGCTGGCAATATGTTGAGAGTCCCAGGCTTTAGAACCGGTAAATTCCCTGCTGCTATAAAAATCCATATTTTCTCCAGGCGCAGAAACGCGTTAGTCGTATCAACAAAATGTGAAATAACCTTATCTCGCGGCTCCTGCTGCTCCGCAAAGGCATCGCAACGCAGAAAGAAAGCCGGGACCCTTCTCGTATATACCACCAACCTGATGGCTTTGCACAACGGGTTATCAGTAGCACCCGGTGTGGGGAGGCTACCCGCACCGGGCGAAAATCACCTTATCGCTTACGCGGCATCATCCGCAGCAGCGTATTATCCTTCCAGAAATAATGGTGCATCAGCGCAGCGGCGGCATGTAGCGCAATGACAAAATAGCCGAGATTCGCCAGCGTGATATGCCAGGACTTCAGCGTATCCACCAGTTCGAAATTGCCTTCTGTCGCGTACGGCATCACCAGACCAAAGGCTAACCATGGATTCCCGCGGTTGTACATCATCACCAGGCCGATCAATGGCAGTGCAATAAACAACAGATAAATCACCAGGTGCCCCAGATGCGCCAGTCCGGTGATCATCGGTTTAGGTTTCGGCACGATGGCTGGAGCCGGATATTTCAGTCTGATCAGCAAACGCGCAACCATCAGAACCAGAATGGCTATCCCGCAAGAAACGTGAATCATGTTAATGACGGGACGGTCGCTGCGCGGGAAAAAACCGCGAAATTCCATCGCGCAGTAGGCCACAATCAGCAGTAAAAAGCCCAGCCAGTGGATACCAATCTGCAGGCTTGAGTACTTATTGCCCATAACACTTCCTGAGTAAAAACAATAAAGCGACAACATAGCGAGCTTTTGTTAAAAATTCATTAATTTTTCTTCACTGCTTATCAGTCAGTTAGGCTCAACGGCAAGAAGTGCGATTGCTCACCCCGCCATACTGGACTATGCCTGGTAGGGAAAAAAGAATGTCCGCGACAACCTCACAGGAGTTAATCATGAGTAAAATTGGCATTAACGGTTTTGGTCGTATTGGTCGTCTGGTGTTGCGTCGGTTACTGGAAGTCAAAAGCGATGTTGATGTGGTCGCAATCAACGACCTCACCTCCCCTAAAATCCTCGCCTATCTGCTTAAGCATGACTCAAACTACGGCCCGTTCCCCTGGAGCGTTGATTTTACGGAAGACGCGCTGATTGTTGACGGGAAAACGATCGCGGTTTATGCAGAGAAAGACGCTAAAAATATCCCGTGGAAAGCCAAAGGTGCGGAAGTCATCATTGAATGCACCGGCTTTTATACCTCAACCGAGAAATCTCAGGCACACATCGATGCTGGTGCGAAAAAAGTGCTGATCTCCGCGCCTGCAGGCGACATGAAGACCATCGTCTTCAACGTTAACGATGACACGCTGAATGCCAGTGATGTAATTGTTTCGGTGGCCTCCTGTACCACCAACTGCCTGGCGCCGATGGCCAAAGCCCTGCACGACAACTTTGGTATTAAGGTGGGCACCATGACCACGATTCACGCTTACACCGGCACGCAGTCGCTGGTCGATGGCCCGCGTGGGAAGGATCTGCGTGCCTCGCGTGCGGCAGCCGAAAACATCATCCCGCATACCACGGGGGCGGCGAAAGCGATCGGTCTCGTTATCCCGGATCTCAGCGGCAAGCTGAAGGGCCATGCACAGCGCGTTCCGGTGAAAACCGGTTCCGTCACCGAGCTGGTGTCGATTCTGGCTAAAAAAGTGACGGCGGAAGAGGTTAACAACGCACTGAAAAAAGCGACGCAAAACAATGAATCTTTTGGTTACACCGATGAAGAAATCGTCTCCTCTGACGTCATCGGCTCCCATTTTGGTTCCGTGTTTGATGCCACCCAGACTGAAATCACCGAGGTGGGGGATCTGCAACTGGTGAAAACGGTGGCCTGGTACGACAACGAATACGGCTTTGTGACGCAGCTTATCCGTACCCTTGATAAGTTCATTAAACGCTAAGCGTAAAGGCGGAGGGAAACCTCCGCTCTTCTTCGCCGATCAGGACTGCAAATAGACCACCTGGGTTTGCAGGTATTCGTTCAGCCCGTGTTTGCCGTCAGCACCACCAATCCCCGACTTACGCCAGCCCGCGTGGAAACCCTGCATCGCCTCAAAGTTCTCGCGATTAATATAGGTCTCACCAAACTTCAACCCTTTAATGGCTTTCATCGCCACGTTGAGATTCTGCGTATAAATTGACGATGTCAGACCGTAGTCGCTGTCATTCGCCATCGCGATGGCCTCCTCCAGCGTGTTGAAGACCACAACGGGCAGCACCGGACCGAAAGTCTCTTCGTGCATAATGGCCATCTCCTGACGGACATCCAGCAGCAGCGTGGGTGGATAATAATAACCTTTACCCTCAACGGCTTTACCGCCGAGCGCCACCCGCGCGCCCTCCTGTACCGCACGCGCCACTTTCTGCTCAACACGTTGCAGAGCGGCAGCATTGATAAGCGGTCCCATGGCGATGTCGTTACGCTCGCCAGGATTGCCAAACTGCACCGCCTTCAGGGCTTCACCCAGACGGTTCACAAACTGGTCATAAATCCCTTTTTGTACGTATACGCGTTCAGCGCAGTTACAGACCTGCCCGGTATTGATGACCCGGGAATCCACAATTGCTTTTACCGCAAGGTCAAGATCGGCATCATCCATCACAATGGCCGGTGCCTTGCCGCCCAGTTCCAGGCACACTTTGGTAATGTTCTTCGCCGCCGTCGCCATAATCTTCTCACCTGCGGCAACGCTACCGGTCATGCTGACCATTGCCACCTTCGGGTTGCCAGCCAGTTCCTGTCCGACGGTCTCGCCGCGCCCCAGCACCAGGTTAAACACACCGCGCGGCAGGCCAATTTCGTCGACAATTTTGGCAAATGCGATGGCGTTATTGGGTGTAAATTCGCTGGGCTTAATCACGATGGTATTTCCGGTAAGCAGCGCCGGAGCCAATTTACGGGCGATGAGGAAGAACGGGAAGTTCCACGGCAGGATCCCGGTGGTGACCCCCAGCGCGCGCTTAAACAACAAAATATTCTCACCGGGGCGGTCGCTTTGCAGAATTTCGCCTTCATAACGGCGAGCCCACTCTGCCATATAGTCGAGGTAATCGGCGGTAAAGGAGACTTCCACCTCCGCCAGTTGCTGAATCTTCCCCCCTTCCGCGACGATTAAGGCGCTGATTTCGTCGGCGCGCTCGCGGATCCCGGCGGCAATTTTGCGCAGCCAGCTCGCACGAACGATCGCCGGTAGCGCTTCCCAGTCGGCCTGAGCGCGATCGGCGGCGTCAATGGCTTTACGCGCGTCTTCAGCCCGACCATCGGGAATACGCGAAATCACCGCTTCGGTTGCCGGGTTGACGACATCAATCCAGGCATCTTCGTGCCAGGTCACAAACTGTCCATCGATATACATTGGATGTTGTACGGGTACTGACATGCGCTGCTCCTGTGATTGAATTGTTTTTAACAAGTAAAACTATTGTTAATAAATATCAATCATGCCTCAGCGATCCCGACTGCCGTCGTGATTCTGTGAACTGCTTCATAAAAGAGGGGGATCGGGCTGGGGAGAACCAAAAGGCAGGCCTTTGCGTTTTGCCCGTTTGGGAGAAAATACGCCCAAACGGGCAGACGCTAGCGCAGCGAACGGGTGTTCATCGCGTCATTCAGCGCCGCATCCTGTTGCAGGATCTGCCATGCGGCCTCGACCTCTGGCGGGAAATCCACATGCACAATGAAATCACGCCCGCGTGGACCATAGCCGGTTTCATCATTGCGCAAACGCGGGATTTCTCCCACCACCAGCGCTAAATAACGATCGACGGTCCACAGGCCGTCAGGGTCGTTGGCGAACGCGACACCGTCTTCCTGCTGACACAATACGGGCGTAATCCCCGGATGGCTTAACCAGCGCGGCGCGTCCGGATCGTCACGGGTCACCCGGCGAAAGGTCGCCACCGTGCGCCGCTGCATGGTGGGATCCTGTACCACGATGGCGGTGTTAATCGGTTCTGCGGCCTGAGCAATCATCTGCGCGCTAAAAAGGGCGTTTTCCCCGCAGTTGGTTGACCTGTCTTCCAGCCAAATTTTATCGGCGGGGAGTTGCCAGAACTGCCGGGCAATATCCGCCAGAATGGCAGCTTCGGCGCGACCGGTAGTTTGAATCGTATTGTAGCGCGGATGTTGAGCGACGGCGGCATACAGGAAGGTCGTGGAGTGACCAATCCCACCGGCGATCAGCAGCGGTATCGCTTGCTCCTGAGCAATTCGACAGGCGGCGTCAATTGTCGGGATGACGGCATTGCCCGCCAGCACCACGCAGTCTGCCGGGTAAGCGGCCCCTGCGCAGAAGTCATCCTGCGCCAGCCACTGCCCCACCGTATTGATAGCCTCAAGGGTGGTGGCGGAAAGTTTCGGGAACGGTTGCATCATTAGGCTCCTCCTCTCATTGCAGCAGAGTACCGCACCCGCGCTGAATAAACAGCAGATCTCTCTGAAAGGCTGGTGATTGATATTTCGACGCTTTTTTTGTCATCTGCGTGAAATAACACAAAACGTCTAAAAACCGGGCGGTTGCACCTGCATGTTATCCTGTTTTTCCGCCATTTTATAAATGATTAACGCTATAACTTCTGTTCATACAGAAAATAACACTGCCAAATCACTCTCTTTTTAGCCCATTCCCGCACGACGTTGCTTGTTAAATGTTAAGAAGGCACCTAGTTTGATTAACAATTTTACAACCATTTAACGTTACAGGTTGCACCTGCCGCGCTGCCAGGTGACACCTTCTTTGTTCTCTGGCGGAGGTTTTAAGGTAATGACAACCCATGAAAGCAGTACGGCTATTCTGAAGAAAAATAAGAAGGTACTCGTCGCCAGTCTGACCGGCAGTGCGATCGAGTGGTTCGACTACTTCCTGTACGGCACCGCGGCAGCGCTGGTGTTCAACAAGATTTTCTTCCCGATGGTTGACCCGGTGATCGGTCTTATCCTCTCGTATCTCTCCTTCTCTCTGACCTTTTTCATTCGTCCGATTGGCGGGGTGATTTTCGCCCACATCGGCGATCGCATCGGGCGTAAAAAGACGCTGGTACTGACGCTTTCCCTGATGGGCGGCGCGACGGTGATGATTGGCCTGCTGCCCACTTATGACATGATCGGTATCTGGGCCCCTATCCTGCTTATTCTGATGCGCATCATCCAGGGGATGGGCATTGGCGGCGAATGGGGCGGCGCGCTGCTGCTGGCCTATGAGTACGCGCCGGAAAAACGCAAAGGCTTCTTCGGCAGTATTCCACAGGCGGGCGTGACAATTGGGATGCTGATGGCGACGTTTATCGTGTCGCTGATGACCCTGTTTAGCGAAGAGGATTTTCTCTCCTGGGGCTGGCGCATTCCGTTCCTGCTGAGCTCCGTGCTGGTGCTGTTAGGGTTGTGGATCCGTCGGGATATCGACGAAACGCCGGACTTTAAAAAAGTGAAAGCGTCTGGTCAGGTCGCCAAAGCGCCGCTGCGCGATACGCTGACCCATCACTGGCGTGAAGTGTTGATTGCCGCCGGGTTGAAGGTGGTGGAAACCGCACCGTTCTATATTTTCTCGACCTTTGTGGTCAGCTATGCCACGAGCACCCTCAGCTATCAGAAATCTCAGGTGCTGGAAGCCGTCACCGTTGGCGCGCTGATCGCCACCGTGATGATCCCGTTGATGGGCCTGCTGTCGGACAAGATAGGGCGTAAACGGATGTATGCCATCAGCGTCTCCCTGCTTGGCCTGTTTATCGTGCCGTGGTTCCTGCTACTCAATACCGGCACCACCTGGGGCATCATGCTGGCGACAATCGTGATGTTCGGTTTGCTTTGGGCTCCGGTGACGGCGGTACTGGGAACACTGTGTTCCGAAATCTTCAGCGCCAACGTTCGCTACACCGGCATCACCCTTGGCTACCAGATTGGCGCCGCGCTGGCGGGCGGTACCGCGCCCCTTATCGCCACCGGTCTGTTGGCGAAATATGACGGCGACTGGGTGCCCGTGGCGTGGTATCTGCTCACTACCGTGGCGATATCACTGGTTGCCATTTTCTTTGCCAGTCGGGTGAAGCGTAACCCGGCGATCAACGCCCAACCCGACGTGTTGTAATCCCTTCGCGGCCAGACCCTCTGGCCGCTTTGATGTAATACCTGCACGGAACATTTGATTTACCAGGCGTTTTCCTATTCACTTGATTTATAATTTACGTAACATACATTACCATTAGCCTGCTAATAAATAGATTCAATGAAGGTAAAAAACCTTATGCGTCTGCCTCAACGCGATCCCTACGCGCCTCGCGACTGGCAGCCTCACGAAAAACCGGCTCTGCTGGGCTCTCCCTCGACGCCTGTTCACAGCACGCCTAAGCGTATTGCTTATGGTGTCGTTGGCCTGCTGGTGTGTCTGACGGGGGCATTAGGCAACGCGATGGTTTCCGCCAACCTGCAAAATTTGCAGGGCACCTTTGCGGCCTGGTCAACGGAGATCGCATGGCTACCTGCGGTTTACGTGATGACCAATGTCTCTATCAACCTGCTACTGGTGAAATTTCGCCAGCAATACGGATTGCGGGCGTTCACCGAAGGGTTTCTGGTGCTGTACGTGCTGGTCACCTTCTTCCACCTGTTTGTTAACGATCTGAGCTCTGCACTCATGGTGCGTGCCGCGCACGGCATGGTCGCCGCCGCGCTCAGTTCGCTGGGGATTTATTATCAGATTCAGGCGTGGCCGGCGAAACATCGTCTCAAGGCGCTGACGATAGGGATTACCGGCTCCTCGCTGGCGATCCCAATAGCCCGTCTGTTTTCGACTGAACTGCTACAGCTTGATGAATGGCGCGGCCTGTACTTTTTTGAGTTGGGTCTGGCGCTGATCTCGCTGGGCTGCGTCATCGCCCTGAAGCTACCACCGGGCGATCGCAAAAAGGTGTTTGAAAAGAAAGACTTCATCACGTTTATTTTACTGGCGCCGGGGATGGCATTACTTTGCGCCG
>OCAE01001294.1_pt1 | contig 11802 bp, 8 predicted proteins | sample 1495581 | NCBI WGS metagenome assembly OCAE01 (sample SAMEA2580278, study PRJEB22360) | human gut metagenome | biome: human gut; feature: human-associated habitat; material: faeces | place: Denmark | collected 2008/2010 | reverse complement strand
ACGCTGGAAGTCACGCAGGCCATCCATAACGATCTCAAGCCGTTTGGCGCCACCATTAACAATGCGACCCAGACGCTGTGGTTCGGCAACACGGTGAACAGCGCGGTGACGGCCATTGATGCGAAAACGAGTGAAGTGAAAGGGCGACTGGTCCTCGATACCCGTAAGCGCTCAGAAGACGTGCGTCCGCTGCAGCCGCGTGAACTGGTTGCCGATGAAGCCACCAACACGGTTTATATCAGCGGTCTTGGCAAAGAGAGCGTGATTTGGGTAGTTGATGGCGAAAAAATTGCGTTGAAAGAGACTATCCAGAATACCGGTAAGATGAGCACCGGTCTGGCGTTCGATAGCCAGGCGAAACGTCTGTATACCACTAATGCCGATGGCGAATTCATTACCATCGATACCGCCACCAACAAAATCCTCAGCCGTAAAAAACTGCTGGATGACGGTAAAGAGCACTTCTTTATTAACCTGAGCCTCGATACTGCCGGTCATCGCGCATTTGTTACCGACTCAAAAGCAGCCGAAGTGCTGGTCGTTGATACCCGTAACGGCAACGTGCTGGCGAAAATCGCCGCGCCGGAATCGCTGGCCGTGTTGTTTAACCCGACGCGCAATGAAGTCTATGTGACGCACCGTCAGGCGGGTAAAGTGAGCGTGATTGATGCGAAGAGCTACAAAGTCGTGAAAACGTTTGATACGCCGACCTTCCCGAACAGTCTGGCGCTGTCAGCCGATGGCAAAACTCTGTACGTGAGCGTGAAACAGAAATCCACTCGCGAGAAAGAAGCCACTGAACCGGATGATGTGATTCGCATCGCCCTGTAAGACGCCAGAGGGCGGTTATGTCGGGCACTGGCGCTAAGACTACCGCCTGATGGCGCTTCGCTTATCAGGCCTACACCTGAGGGGGGTCGTAGGCCGGGTAAGGCGAAGCCGTCACCCGGCAGATACATGAAGGTGCAATCTGATAAGGCCTGCCCGAAAGTGCAGGCCTTATTATTTATTTATGGCGCGGTGCGGTGTATTTCCGCCACGCGTTTACGCACGCCGTACCAGCCGGCGACCAGCAGGATGGCAATCAGCGGCAGAGAAGCAATGGTCCAGGTTCCGTTCGGATAATCAAACGCCATCAGCACCAGAACGCTCAACAGAAACAGCAGCGTTAACCACGAGGTAAACGGCGCGCCAGGCAGCCTGAAGCTGACGTCGGCGGCTTTCCCTTCTTTGATGGCCTGACGCAAGCGCAGCTGGCAAACCACGATAAAACCCCACGAGGCGATGATCCCCAGCGACGCAAAGTTCAACACGATTTCGAAGACCTGTGACGGGACCAGATAGTTGAGAAAAACCCCAACAACATACACCACCAGCGTTGCCAGAATCCCCGCATAGGGCACATGCTGACGGCTCATCTTACTCATGAATTTGGGGGCTGAGCCGCCCATCGCCATTGAGCGCAAAATGCGTCCGGTGCAATAAAGACCGGAGTTCAGGCTGGAGAGGGCGGCAGTCAGTACGACGATGTTCATCATACTGCCAATGTAAGGAACGCCGAGCTTCGAAAAGAAGGTCACAAACGGGCTTTGTCCCGCCTGATAGGCGTTCCATGGCAGCAGCAGAACCAGCAGCACCACGGACCCGACGTAGAACAGGCCGATACGCCAGATCACGCTGTTGATGGCTTTTGGCACCATCGTCTGCGGATCTTTACACTCGCCAGCGGCGGTTCCCACCAGTTCGATAGAAGCAAAGGCAAAGACCACCCCTTGCACCAGCACCAGCGCTGGCAGCAGGCCGTGGGGGAAGAACCCGCCGTTATCGGTAATCAGATGAAAGCCGGTGGCATTACCGTCCAGCGGTTTACCCGAACCGAGGAAAATCGTCCCGACCACCAGAAAGAGGACAATGGCCAGTACTTTGACCAGTGCAAACCAGAACTCCATTTCGGCAAACCACCTCACGCCGATCATGTTCATGGTACCCACAATGGCCAGCGCGCCGAGCGCAAAGACCCATTGCGGAACGTCACCAAACGCGCCCCAGTAGTGCATATACAGCGCGACGGCGGTGATATCGACAATCCCGGTCATTGCCCAGTTGATGAAGTACATCCATCCTGCGACGTAGGCGGCTTTCTCGCCGAGAAATTCACGGGCGTATGAGACGAAACTGCCGCTGGAAGGGCGGTGTAAAACCAGTTCGCCCAACGCCCGCAAAATAAAGAAAGAGAAGATCCCGCAGACCAGATAGACCAGCGCCAGAGCCGGACCCGCCATTTGCAGGCGTGCACCTGCCCCCAAAAATAACCCGGTTCCAATGGCGCCGCCGATGGCGATCATCTGGACCTGACGGTTGCCCATCGCTTTGTGATAACCCTCTTCATGGGCATTCAACCAGCGTCGTTTCGCCGCGTGCTGCTCCGACACCGTTGTCTCTTGTGTATTCATTACGTTACCTGTTTACCTGTCTGATAAGTCGAACTTTTCGTCGCAACCACCTGCTGCGACGCAGGGGGGGCTTCCCGTCATTCTGGGTAGGGATAACACCACCGGCGGAGCATCCTACCTGCAAATAATAAACGGTGCAAAATAGTCCATTCTGAATGGTCAGATTGCGTAATAATCAACCAGAACTGAAGTGAGAACCCGCTCTGAACAGGCAGAGCGGGAGGGGATCAGGCGGAGGTGCCGAAGACGTGTACCGCCTGTTGCAGGCGTGAGGAGCGCCCGGAAAGATTGCCAGCGGCATCCCTGACGCTTTCCACCATCGCGGCATTGTTATCGGTCATGGTGCCAATGCGGGAGATAGAATCGTTAATCAGTTCCAGCGCCTGCGTCTGTTCGCGCGTCGCAAGGCCAATTTCTTTAATCATGGTCGACATCTGGAACACGTCGTCGATCATCCCGGTCAGATGGGTTTCCGTCTGCTCAACCATGCTCACCCCGGCGTTGACGTTGGCGACGTTCTTCTCAATCAGTGACGCAATCTCTTTGGCGGCCGACGCGGAGTGCTGCGCCAGATTCCGCACTTCAGCGGCAACGACCGCAAATCCGCGTCCGGATTCTCCGGCGCGGGCGGCTTCAACCGCCGCGTTAAGCGCGAGGATATTGGTCTGGAAAGCAATACTGTCGATCACGCCAATGATATCGACGATCTGCCCGTTATCGCGGGAAATCGACTGCATCATGCCGATCGTCTGCTTCATGAAGTCGCCCCCTTCGCTGGCGTTAGCGCTGGTTCTGTCCGCCATCGTCATCGTTTGTGCGGCGGTATCTGCCGTTTGCTGCACCGCGCTGCCTATCTCTTCAATCGCGGCCGCGGTTTGTTGCAGGTTGGCCGAGGTCTCTTCGGAGCGCTTATGCAGCGCCGAGCCTTCCTGACTGACGCGGGTACTGATCTCCTGAATACCGGCAATTTGGGTACTGACATCGTCTACCAGTGAATTCAGATTTAATCCGGCCTGATTAACCAGACGCATCATCATCCCCAGTTCATCGACGCGATCTAAATGAATGCTGTCGGGTTTTCGCCCGGCGACCACTTTCTGCATCTGCGACAGGATCTGTTTAACCGGATGACAAATTTGATACTTAAGGTAAATAGCCAGCAGCAGAAATAAGAGGGTAACCGCGCCTGCCTGAATAAGCGGATTAATCGCTAAGAAAATAATCGCCAAGGCGAGAAACAGACTGGCACCAATAGCATAATTGACACGTTGACGGATGGATAACCATTTAAACGCGGATAAAAAGGCCAGGATGCCACGGCGAATAATAATGCCCTTAAATAATCGATGGCCCTTGAAATTGTTATTATTTATCTTTTGATAAAGCTGCTCACTTTGCTCAATTTCCTGACGCGCAGGAACAGTGCGTACCGAGATGTATCCGGTTAACTGTTCGTTATGCCAGACGGGGGTAACGTTGGCGCGAACCCAGTAATGGTCACCATTGTGACGACGATTCTTGACCATGCCGGTCCAGCTGTCGCCCTGTTGCAGGGTAAACCACATATCAGCAAAGGCGGCAGGCGGCATATCCGGATGACGAATGATATTATGCGGTTCGCCCATCAGTTGATTTTCGCCAAATCCACTGGCGTCGATAAACGCTGAATTCGCATAGGTAATATGGCTTTGCGTATTCGTTGTAGATAAGAGCGTCGCTTTCTCGTTAAGTAAAAACTCTTTCTGTGTAACGGGAATGTTACTTCTCATGAAAGACTCCTGGTGATACTGTGCGGAATAAACACAAAAATCCGTCAGCCCGGGCAGACGGATAATAGAGATTGATGTATTTAGAATGCTGCATTCTCTACTAAACATAAGAATGACGAAAGTATTTAAAATGAAATTTACACGCTTTAATTAAAATGAGATGTCAGTAAAATGAAAAATAAATACAACTGCGCAACCTGAAAAGTACAGGCTGTTCTCTTAAGTAAAATCTAACCAATAAAACGATGCCAAAAAGAAAATAGGGTCGTTCAATTGCGGTTAAGATCATTCATTTTACTGACCTATTAATTTTTGTAGGGAGCGGTTGGCAGGAACGTTCAGAAAGCCATGCCAGAAATGCAGGGTACTCTACACTTAGAGTTTTAACCTGCAGGAGGCAGTATGATTAAGGTTTATGGGGCGCCAGGGTGGGGGTCAGCGATCGGCGAATTAATGCTTACGCTGGCGGACATTCCGTATCGTTTTATTGATATCAGCGGTTTTGACAGTGAAGGGCCGCAGCGCGATCTGCTGAAAAAAATCAATCCGCTGTGCCAGGTACCGACGCTGACGCTTGAAAATGGTGAGGTGATGACCGAAACGGCAGCCATCGCGCTGATGGTACTCGATCGTCGCCCCGATCTGGCTCCGCCCGTTGGAAGTACAGAGCGCCAGCAGTTTCAGCGCCTGTTAATCTGGCTGGTGGCTACTATCTATCCGACATATACCTACGCTGACTATCCGGAACGCTGGGTTCCTGATGCGCCCGCACAGTTGAAAAAGAACTGTATTGAATACCGTAAATCGCTCTACCTCTGGCTGAACGACCAACTGAGCGCCGAACCGTATGCCTTCGGCGAGCAGTTAACCCTGCTTGATTGTTATCTGTGCGTGATGCGCACCTGGGGGCCAGGTCATGACTGGTTTCAGGACAATACGCCGAATATCAGCGCGATAGCGGACGTTGTGTGTCAGCGGGCAGAATTACGCCAGGTGCTGAAAAACAACGAGATCATCTGAGAGAAGGTGGCACTGGCAGCGGGGGAAAGCGCAATAAAAAAACGCTGTTCCGGGGAGTGCAATCCCGGAACAGCGGGGCGAAGTCTTCGCCATAGGGACTATCAGGCAGCAGACGGGGTTAGCGTAATGCGATCCAACGGTCCAACAATAAACAGGTAGGAAATAAGGCCAATGAGCCCCATTGAGCCGACGTACAGAATGGCGAAGTCAAACGACTGGGTATTGGCCAGAATTACGCCGATCACCAGCGGAGTGACGATACTTGCCATGTTGCCGCACATATTGAAGACCCCCCCCGCGATGCCCAGTACCTCTTTCGGTGACGTATCGCTAAGGACGCACCAGCCGAGATTGCCAAACCCTTTGGCGAAAAAGGCCAGGCTCATCGCAGCAATGACCACGAACTCCGAAGAGGTGTAGTTAGCAATAACAATCACGCAGGAGAGCAACATGCCGCAAATCACCGGCAGTTTGCGCGCGATGGTGAGGCTGTAGCCGCGTTTGAGCAACCAGTCGGAGAAGACGCCACCGAGCAGGCCGCCGATAAATCCGGCAATCGCCGGGATGCTGGCGACAAAACCCACTTTCAGAATCGACATCCCCTTGGCCTGGTACAGATAGGTTGGGAACCAGGTCAGGAAGAACCAGGTGATAGAGGTGACGCAAAACTGCCCGATGTAGACACCGATCATCATCCGGTTGACACAGACGGTTTTGATCTGGGCGAACGAGACCTTCTGCGGCTCCTTTTTACTGCCAAGCATCGGTTCACCGCCACCCTCGCGGATATAGTCAATCTCCTGCTGATTCACTTTGGGATGGTGCATCGGATCTTTGATTTTAATTAACCAGAAGACGCCGAGAATAACGCCAATCGCACCGATGTAATAAAAGACAAAATGCCAGCTCAGGTTATGCAGAATAATGGTCATCAGCGGGGTAATAATCCCCAGCGAGATATACTGTGCGGCCTGATAAACCGAGGTGACAAAACCTCGCTCATTATTCGGGAACCACTGTACGCTTAAGCGACTGTTTGCCGGGAAGGCAGGCGCTTCGATTGCGCCCATCAGTAAACGCAGAATAATCAGGACAATCAGCGGGCTGGCGTACAGATAGATGGTGCCCTGAAACATGGTCACCAGCGACCAACCGATCAGCGCACAGCCATATACCAGACGCGAGCCGTAACGGTCTAATAACCAACCACCGGGTAATTGCATTATCACATAGGCAATACCAAAAGAAGAAAAAGCCAGTCCCATTGCTTCCGGGTCAAAGCCTAATTCCTTACTCATGATCGGCGCGACGACGGATAACGTTGCCCGGTCGGCATAATTAAATACAGTGGCAAGAAATAAAAATATAAGAATGCTGTAACGCACTTTGGTGCGCTTTATCATTGTGCTCATTCTCTACTCCTCGGTAAGGGCAGAAAGCGTTCTGTAAGGTAAGAGGGCGGGAATGATTCCCGCCAGTGTCATCAGGGGCGTTTGCCAAATTCACAGCTTAATTGGGTCCAGCGGCGAGCCTGCTCGCTCAGGGTGAAGCCCAGACCGTGGCGATCGGAGATCCACATGCGACCGTCGCGCAGTTCAAGCTGTTCGTTGAACAGCGGATTCAGCCACTCGAAATGCTCCAGCCACGGCTCCAGCGGGTAGGCGGCGGACAAATGCAGGTGAACTTCCATGGCAAAATGCGGTGCAAGCTTACGCCCGTGCTTCGCGGCCAGATCCATAATCTTCAGGAACGGTGAAATACCGCCAACGCGAGGAGCGTCTGGCTGGACGAAGTCGCTGGCGTTCCCCAGAATCAGCTGTTCATGTTCGCGGAAGCTGGTGAGCATTTCACCGGTGGCGATGGGCGTATCCAGCGCGGCGGCAAGCTGAGCGTGACCTTCAACATCGTAGGCGTCCAGCGGCTCTTCAATCCAGATAAGATTGAACTGCTCCATTTTGCGCCCCATGCGGATCGCCGTTTCACGATCCCACTGTTGGTTGGCATCGACCATCAACGGGAAGTCATCGCCCAGCGCTTCGCGAACGGCGGTTAAGCGGCGGATATCCTCGGCGCAGTTGGGTTGACCCACTTTCAGCTTGATCCCGCCAATGCCGTTTTCACGTGAAATCACGACATTTTTCAGTACCTGATCGAGCGGGGTATGCAGGAAACCGCCGGAGGTGTTGTAGCACTGCACGGAATCCCGGTGCGCGCCCAGCAGTTTAGCCAGCGGCAGGCCAGCACGCTTGGCTTTCATGTCCCAGAGGGCGATATCGATAGGGGAGATGGCCTGAACCGCCATTCCGCTGCGGCCAACGGATGCGCCTGCCCACAGCAGCTTGGTGTAGATCTTATCGATGTCATTCGGATCTTCACCCAGCAGGTTGTCGGCGATCTCTTTGGCATGAGCGTAAATGCCCTGACCACCGGCTCGTTTTGAATAGCTGAAGCCGACGCCTTCAAATCCATCGCGACTGCGGATCTCGGCAATGATAATCGCCACTTCGGTCAGCGGTTTCTGGCGACCGGTTAACACTTTGGCGTCCCTCCCCGGGGTCGCCAGCGGCAGAAATGCCAGTGACAGCTTCACCCACTCGATGCGATCGCCGGTTTCCGCTGCCGTTCTGGCGTTGGCTGCTTTGGCATAGGTTACGGCGTCAGAATTCGCTCTTAAGGACATGTCATTCTCCTGATTGATGTAAAATGATTGCGCTAACATTTCTATTCTTATGACAGAAATTAATCCAGAGAGTTGATGTTGAATTGAACAATCGATCACATATGGCGAATAAAAAAGGGGAATTCCTGCAAAACAGGTCACGATCCAAAACAATCTGGTAAAATGCACAACATTTAATGATGGCGCTAACATTTCATTGTGCGAGGGGGAAAGTAAGCTGCTGTATTTGCGGCGTTTCCTGGTCAGAAGCTGGCAATAGCCACCGGCATGATGAATAATGCACAGATAAATCAGTGAATTTTGCAGGGGCATCCACAGTGAAGAGCACAAAACCACCTCGCGCGCCGACGCTGGAAGATGTTGCCCGCAGTGCTGGACTGTCGCCCATGACGGTGAGTCGGGCGCTCAATACGCCGCAACTGGTGCGGCCTAAAACGGTTGAGAAAGTGATGCAGGCGGTGCGGGCGACCGGCTATATTCCCAACGCGCTGGCGGGAGGCCTTGCGTCACGGCGCAGTAAATTGATTGCCATTGTGGTGCCGCAGATCAACAACAACATGTTCGTCGATACTATCCAGTCGCTGAGCGATGAACTGGCAAGGCGCGGCTATCATATTCTCCTGTGCGTGGCGGGGTATACCGAGCAGACGGAAGCGGAGCTGGTGGCAACACTGCTTTCCCGGCGTCCGGACGGCGTAGTGTTAACCGGCATCCACCACACCAGCGAACTGAAAAAAGTGATTCTCAACGCGGCTATTCCGGTGGTCGAAATCTGGGATCTCACGCCAACGCCACTCGATATGCTGGTCGGTTTCTCTCATGAAAAAGTCGGGCAGGCCACCGGCGAGTATCTGCTCAGTAAAGGGTATCGTCGTCCCGGTTTGCTGTGGACGGCCGATCGCCGCGCCGGTCAGCGTAAGCAGGGGCTATGCAGCGTTCTGGCACGTCATGATATTCATGATGTGCCGCAGGTCGATGTACCGCTCCCGGCATCGCTGTCGCTGGGACGCAGCGGACTCACGCAACTCTTCAGCGAAGGGGAATTCGACGTAATTGTCTGCAGTTCCGACACCCTGGCGCAGGGCGCGATGATGGAAGCGGAAAGCCGTGGATTACGTATTCCGCAGGATGTAGCGGTTATCGGTTTTGGCGATCTCGATTTTGCCGCCAGCAATCGCCCGTCGATCACCACCGTCAGCGTTGACCGTCGCGCCATTGGTCAGCGAGCCGCCACGCTGTTGGCGAATCGCATTGAACAAACGGCAGTGGAAGAGGCCATTATCGATATCGGTTTTCACCTTATTGAGGGAGTCCGCATAAACTGACACTGGCGTATTCACAACTGTGCTCGTTTTTATCCTCACACTGATAATAAGGAACCTGCAATGCCACACGTTGATATTAAATGTTTTCCGCGCGACCTGACTGATGAACAAAAAGCGGCGCTGGCCTCAGAGATTACTGAGACGATCGTTCGTCATCTGAAAAGCAACGCGCGCTCGGTGAGCGTGGCGCTGACTGAAGTTCCTGAAGACGCGTGGCAGGACGTATGGGATAGCGAGATTGCACCGCAGATGGACGTGCTGATTAAAAAGCCAGGCTACAGCATGTAATAAAACGCCCGGTCGCGAAGGCTGACCGGGCGACGTCGGATTACGGCGTGACGATATTGAACCAGAACTCAAATTTATCCATATAGCCAAGCAGTTCGTTCAGTTTTTCCGCATTGCCGGTGATTTTTACGTCACCTTTATCCGTTGCTTCTTTCAGCGTTTCTTCTTTCAACACGATGCGGTTCAACGCATCGCGCGACAGGCTGATCGTGGCATCAGCATTGGCGTCTTCCACGTTCGCGGTGTGGTTCAGCACGCCGTTTTCCAGTTCGACTTTGTACTTGCCGCCGTCGTCACCGAAATCGAAGTTGAGAACCGCTTTGGCATCTGCCGCTTTTTGGCCGTTAACGTGGACGGCAAGATAGTCAAAGAACATCTCTGGCGTCATCGCGCGCACGGTATCCGGGCTGGCGGTATTCGGCGTAGGCCCTTTGACGACGCCGTTACGCAGTTCCTGCGCGCCGGTCAGGTAGAAGTTACGCCACGGGCCAGATTCCGCCTGATACCCCAACTGTTCCAGCGCGTCCGCTTCCAGATTCCTCGCCGCCTGATTGTTTGGATCGGCAAAGACAACTTTGCTGACCACCTGCGCGACCCAGCGATAGTTGCCCTGTTCGTAGTCCTGTTTTGCTTTTTGCAGAATGGCATCGGCGCCACCCATGTATTCGACAAATTTCTTCGCGCCTTCTTCCGGTGACAGCTCGTCCAGGGTCGCCGGGTTGCCGTCAAACCAGCCGAGATACAGCACATAGGTCGCCTTCACGTCGTGGCTGACCGAACCGTAGTAACCACGGTTAGCCCAGGTATTCGCCAGCGAGGGCGGCAAGGTAAAGTTTGCGGCGATCTCATCGCGGGTTAACCCCTGGTTCGCCATTCGCAGCGTCTGGTCGTTGATATAGCGATACAAATCTCGCTGGCTTTTCAGCAGCTTGACCACATTGTCATTGCCCCAGGTTGGCCAGTGGTGCTGTGCGAGGATAATTTCGGCTTTATCGCCCCACAGATTAAGCGCTTCGTTAATGTATTTAGACCACGGCAGGGGCTGACGAATTTTGGCGCCGCGCAGGGAATAGGTGTTGTGCAGGGTATGGGTGACATCTTCCGCCGTTTCAATGATTTTCTTCTCTTCGATATACCACAGCATTTCGGAAGGGGCCTCGGAACCTGGCGCCATCAGAAAATCGTAGGTCAGTCCGTCAATCACCTCTTTCTGCCCGGTCTTAGTAATGTAATCGGTCGGGGCAATCAGCGTCACCGTACCGGCGGAGGTGGTGGTGCCCAGACCGGCACCGACCTGGCCTTTAACATCCGGTTTCAGCAGGTTGCCATACATATAACTGGCGCGGCGGCTCATCACGTTCCCGGCCATGATATTTTCTGATACCGCTTCCTCCATGAATCCGGCAGGGGCGTAGATTTTCACCTTGCCTGATTTCACATCGGCTTCATCAACCACGCCGCGAACGCCCCCGCAGCCTCTGGCGCCGTAGTGGTCAACGTGGCTGTGGGTGTAAATCACCGCCACAACCGGTTTTTTACTCCGGTTCTTAAAGTACAGATCCATGCCCACTTTTGCCGTTTCTGCGGAAACCAGCGGATCGACAACGGTGATGCCCTCTTTACCTTCGATAATCGTCATATTCGACAGGTCAAGATTACGGATCTGATAAACGCCCTCCGTTACCTCAAACAGACCGCTGATATTAATCAACTGTGCCTGACGCCAGAGGCTGGGGTTTACTGAGTCGGGAGATTTATCGCCTTCTTTAATGAACGCATATTGCTGAGGATCCCAGATAACATTGCCTTGTTCGCCCTTAATTACCTCCTGGGGAATGGGGGCGATAAAGCCTTTGTGGGCATCGGTAAAATCGGTGTTATCGGAGAAGGGCAATTGATTATAGAGCGCATTGTTCGCCTGTTGCGTGGCGGCAGTGGCCTCTTTGGGCGCTTCAGCAGCAATAAGCGGGAGAGAAAAAGACGTTAACAGCCCGGCAAGGAGTAAACTCCTGGCGATGGTATTGAGTTGCATTGTAAAACCTCTCTTATCGAAATGGAGGGCATTCTTATGGGAAAACGCAGGTGCACGTGCTTTTCGAGGTGTAGATTTGAGGTAATGCAACATTAACTATAGTCAGCTTCTGCCAGACGGCAATGGATGTGCAGATATTCTCAGGGCATTGATATCTGCACGGTTTTTGAACAGTTTTGTGCTGTTGGTATTACGCCGGCGTGGTGGAAGAGAACGCCGACGAGAGTTGGGGCCG
>OCAE01001293.1_pt1 | contig 11812 bp, 7 predicted proteins | sample 1495581 | NCBI WGS metagenome assembly OCAE01 (sample SAMEA2580278, study PRJEB22360) | human gut metagenome | biome: human gut; feature: human-associated habitat; material: faeces | place: Denmark | collected 2008/2010 | reverse complement strand
GGTGGACTCGGTACAGTGGCTGAACAGATACCAGGGGGGAGTATCCTCACTGACATCTTTCACCGGTAATAAATCCATATATTCCATCAGAAATTCATGGACTAACATCACGCGGAACTGTTGTTTCTCCGGTGGCAGAACGGTTTTGTATTCATCGCGGTAACAGAGCACCAGTGCCGGATCGACACCCGCCATCGGGCAGCCGAGCCGCGCCACCCGGTTGAGGAAATCTGCGGTTTTGTTTGCCGTGCGGGCAAACCGGGAAAGAAAACCTTTAATATGCTGCGCTTTTCCGTTCGGGCTGAACGGCAGCAGCACCGGCTGAAAACCAAGCTTTTCCGCCAGCGCGGCAAAATCGGCCACCACTTTTGCGTCAAAATAGCTGGTGAACGGATCCTGAACAATAAAGAGATAACGTCCGGCCCGACGCTGCTCCGCACTCATGCTTTCCAGCATTTCCAGGGTGACGGAGACCGCATTGCTCCCCGCCAGCTGCTGTTTCAGTGAGGGTGACGACAGCAGCGGCAAATCCGTCATACCCACCGTTTTTTCACTGAGTTTCTGCACCCACGGCTGTTTCAGGAAAAAGTTAAACACCTGCGGTGCTTTCGCCATCAGCGGCGCACCGGCTTCCACATTCGCCACCAGATGGTCGCGCAGCGGGCGCAGATAGCGTCCGTGATACAACGCCAGAAACCGGGCGCGGAATTCCGGCACATCAATTTTGATCGGGCATTGTGTTGAACAGGCTTTACAGGCCAGACAACCGGACATCGATTCCTTCACTTCATGGGAGAAATCATATTCTCCGCGTGATGCCCGCCGTGTATTGCCGATTTTCTCAATCAAACCACGCAGAGAGATCCGGCTCTGCGGTACTGCCTGTGATAATAATGCCGGGTCCGTACCCTGCTCCGCCAGCAGCCGCAGCCACTCTCTCACCAGTCCGGCGCGGCCTTTCGGCGAGTGAAAACGGGATTGTGTCACTTTCATTGACGGACACATCGGGCTTTTGACATCAAAGTTAAAACACAGTCCGTTACCGTTGCAGTTCATCGCGCCGGAAAAAGTATTTCTGACCCCGACCGGAATCGTTCTGTCATACGTACCGCGCTTAACTGCATCCACCTGCATCATCGGTGCATCGCTGGTTAACGGCGCACAAATTTTGCCGGGATTGAGCCGGTTTTCCGGGTCAAATGCCCCTTTGATACGGCGCAGTTCGCGATACAGCGTGTCACCGAAAAAAGCCTCACTGTACTGCGCCCGGAATCCTTTACCGTGCTCACCCCACAGCAGTCCGCCGTATTTGGCAGTCAGCGCAACGATATCATCGGAAATCTGCTTCATCAGCATTTCCTGTTCCGGTGAGCACATGTCCAGCGCCGGACGCACGTGTAGCACACCCGCATCCACATGACCGAACATGCCGTATTCCAGATGATGGCTGTCCAGCAGCGCGCGGAACTCAGTGATGTAATCCGCCAGATGTTCCGGCGGCACACAGGTATCTTCGACAAACGGGATCGGTTTTGCCGCCCCTTTACTGTTACCGAGCAAGCCCACCGCTTTTTTGCGCATTGCATAAATACGCTCAATACCACTCAGTTCACGGCAAACCTGATAGCCAATCACACCCGCCTCATTATTTGCCATCAATGAATCCAGGCGTTCACACAATGACGCAACCTGTCCGTCGATAAGCGCTTCATCATCACCGCAGAATTCAACGATATTTAATCCCAGCAGGGTTTTATCCGGCACATCCGTGATCAGTTCACTGACGGAATGCCAGACGATATCTTCCCGCGCCAGATTCAGCACTTTTGAATCCACGGTTTCCACTGACAGCGCCTGAGCCGCCACCATAAACGGTGCATTGCGCAGTGCGGAATCAAATGCATCATATTTGACATTCACCAGGCGGCGCACTTTCGGGATTGGCGTGATGTTGAGTTTTGCCTCAGTGATCACCGCCAGTGTGCCTTCCGAGCCTGTCAGGAGACGGGTCAGATCAAAGGTTTGCATATCATCACTGAAAACATGGCGCAGATCATAACCGGTCAGAAAGCGGTTAAGTTTCGGAAAACTGTCCAGGATGGTCTGCCGGTGAGTTTCGCAGCTCTCCAGTGTGGTGCGGTAACGTTCCCCGGCCGCACTTTTCTCCTGTGCACAGCGTCGTGCCTCACTGACCGGCAGCGGTGCGGTATCCAGCAAATCACCGTTAAGCAATACCGAGCGCAACCCCAGCACATGATCAGACGTTTTGCCGTACACCAGTGAGCCCTGCCCGGAAGCGTCAGTGTTAATCATCCCGCCCAGCGTGGCGCGGTTGGAGGTGGATAACTCCGGTGCGAAAAAATAGCCGTACGGTTTCAGATATGCATTGAGCTGATCTTTAATCACTCCCGCTTCCGCCCGCACCCAGCCCTGCTCCGGGTTAATTTCCAGAATGCGGTTCATATAGCGGGATAAATCGATCACCACCCCGTTATTCAGCGACTGACCATTAGTGCCCGTACCGCCGCCGCGCGGAGTAAAAGTAACCGACCGGAATTCATCCTGTGCGGCGAGGCGCATCACCAGAATCACATCGGCGGTTGAACGCGGGAAAACGATTGCCTGCGGCAGAAGCTGATAAATACTGTTATCGGTCGCGAGTGTCAGCCGGTCGCCATAGCGGGTGGTGGTATCGCCGGTAAATCCGCTTTCATTGAGGGCGTGAATATAACGTTCAACCGCCGTGCTTACCTGTGGGGATTGCGTTAATCGTGGGATCATTATCTGCGGCTCTTTTATCATAAATGGTCACATTGCAAATCTGACAATATAATTATGTGGTTAACTCTTCATTCTGATGCATGATTCATGCGAGAATATTCACCTTAACACACAATGTATTCATTTTGCGCCTGCAATAAAATAACGCAATATTCGCGCTCCTTTATCGGGAACAACCAGTTAATTTATTTACAAAGGGAAACTTATCCGTGGAAAAATCGCAACCGGGTTATGATTTACCTAAACTAATATTCGCCGTCGGAGCGATATCAATTCTCATTGTCATTAGTTTTTGGGTATTAAGTCCGTTTCTTCCGGGCTTCGTCTGGGCAGGTATGATAGTCATTGCCACCTGGCCGGTTTATACCGCTATCCGCCGCCGTGTCCGTAACAGCCGCTGGATAGCCGCATCCATTATGGTCATGCTGATTATTCTGTTGTTTGTCTTTCCGCTGGCTTTGCTTATCAACAGTATCGTCGAAAACAGTGAACCGCTGATGCGCTGGGTCAAATCTCCGGGGCAGCTGACACTGCCGGAGCTGTACTGGCTTGACTCAATCCCGGTTATCGGGCCGAAACTGTTTGCCAGCTGGACAACCCTGGTCGCCAGCGGCGGTAACGCCATGATGGCAAAAATCCAGCCTTACCTCGGACAGGGCGCGGCCTGGTTCCTGACACAGTTACTGAGTGCCGGTAAATTCCTGTTCCACCTGGCGATTATGCTGCTGTTCAGTGCCCTGCTCTACCTTCAGGGCGAAGAAACGATGCGCGGCTTCCGTCATTTCGCCCTGCGTCTCGCCGGAATGCGCGGTGACGCCGCAGTATTGCTGGCAGCCATGTCTGTACGCGCTGTGGCGCTGGGGGTTGTGGTCACCGCATTAACCCAGGCGATTATCGGCGGACTGGGTCTGGGGCTGGCCGGCGTGCCGTTTGCCGCGATTCTGACCGTGCTTATTTTTATCTGCTGTGTGGCACAACTCGGCCCGCTGCTGATTATGATCCCATCCATCATTTATCTGTTCTGGACAGGAGATACCACCTGGGCTGTGGTGATGATTGTCTGGGCCGGTATAGTTGCCACCATGGATGGCATTCTGCGTCCGTATCTCATCAAAATGGGGGCAGATTTACCGATGGTTCTGATTCTGACGGGTGTTATCGGCGGGATGTTATCACTCGGCATGATCGGACTCTTTATCGGCCCTGTCGTGCTGGCAGTTTCTTACACACTGCTGAAGGCATGGATGAATGATGTGCCAAAGCCGTCAGATGACCTGACGGAAGTTCGTGCTTATATGGAAGAACAACTCTCGGAAAAAGAATAAGTTTTTAACCAGAGGTGCCGGAACGCACCTCTGATATATTTAATTAATTATTCAATTATGGTTCATAAATAGCATTAATAATTTGAAATATTAATATACATTGAGAAAAATATACCGGAATTATTCCCGTTACGGACAGAGGTTCTGAATATATTTCACTTATCTAACAATCAGTAAATATATATATTGAGACAATTCTTAATGCAGGCATATCTTAATTATTTTAATATATCCGCCATCAAGTAACGAATTAAAAGGTATTGTTATTCATTACAATGATACCTTCCGAATACAAATATTGCTGTGTGTAGTCTTTGCCTGTCAGCCCATGATAGGCTTTTTTTTTGCCTGTAATTCAGGATATCTGATTTGGTTTTATTTTGATTTGCCTTAAGTGCTGACGGATATTCTAACATCGAATACCAAAAAAAAGCCCGAAATAATCCGGGCTTTTAATCATTTAAAATGACTGAATCAGTGATTTTCTGCTAATGAAATCCAGGTTTTCACTACAGTATCCGGATTAAGCGAAACACTGTCGATTCCCTGCTCCATAAGCCAGGCCGCAAAATCCTGGTGGTCGGATGGTCCCTGACCACATATTCCCACATATTTGTTACGTGCTTTCGCCGCGTTGATCGCCATCGACAGCAGTGCTTTCACCGCATCGTTGCGCTCATCAAACAGAGTGGAAACCACACCGGAGTCACGATCCAGACCCAGCGTCAGTTGTGTCATGTCGTTGGAGCCGATAGAGAAGCCGTCGAAATACTCGAGGAACTGGTCAGCCAGCAGTGCGTTTGACGGGATTTCACACATCATAATCAGGCGCAGGCCATTTTCGCCACGTTTCAGACCATGAGCCGCCAGTTCATTCACCACCGCTTCTGCCTGTGCCACTGTACGGACAAACGGAATCATCACTTCGACGTTAGTCAGATCCATATCATTACGCACACGTTTCACTGCTTCACATTCCAGCGCGAAACAGTCGCGGAAATCATCATGCACATAACGGCCTGCACCACGGAAGCCCAGCATCGGGTTTTCTTCATGTGGTTCGTAGATATCCCCGCCAACCAGGTTGGCATATTCGTTGGATTTAAAGTCAGACAGACGGACAATCACTTTCTTCGGATAGAACGCCGCGGCAATCGTGGCAATTCCTTCAACCAGGCGACCGATATAGAATTCCACCGGATCATCATAGCCCTGCATCATGCTGCGGATTTCCGCCTGTAATTCCGGGGTCTGCTGATCAAATTCCAGCAGTGCGCGCGGGTGTACACCAATCATACGGTTGATGATAAATTCCAGACGCGCCAGACCGACACCTTCATGCGGCAGGCAGGCAAAGTCAAATGCACGGTCAGGGTTACCAACGTTCATCATGATTTTGGTGCCCACTTCCGGCATTTTATCGATTTCAGAAGAATGGATATCAAAATCCAGTTTGCCGCCGTAGACGTAACCGGTATCCCCTTCAGAACAGGAAACCGTCACTTCCTGACCTTCTTTCAGGAGTTCGGTGGCATCGCCGCAGCCGACAACCGCCGGGATCCCCAGCTCACGGGCAATGATTGCCGCGTGACAGGTACGACCGCCACGGTTGGTGACAATCGCCGCGGCTTTCTTCATGATCGGTTCCCAGTCCGGGTCAGTCATATCAGTGACTAACACATCACCCGGCTGAATACGATCCATCTGGCTCAGGTCATGGATAACTTTGACCACACCGGCACCGATACGGTGACCGATTGCACGGCCTTCAACCAGCACATTGCTCTGGCCGTTCAGCTGATAACGTTCCATCACCTGCTGATTGGAACGGACGGTTTCCGGACGCGCCTGCACGATATACAGCTTGCCGTTGTTACCGTCTTTCGCCCACTCGATATCCATCGGACGACCGTAGTGTTTTTCAATGGTAACAGCCTGTTTTGCCAGTTCTTCCACTTCACTGTCGGTCAGTGAGAAACGTTTGCATTTTTCTGCATCCACATCCTCAATACGCACCTGTTTGCCGTGGCTGGTGTCATCCGCATAAACCATCTGGATTTTCTTGGAACCCATGGTACGGCGGACAATGGCCGGACGGCCTTTTGCCAGGGTTGGTTTGTGGACATAAAACTCATCAGGGTTTACCGCACCCTGCACCACCATCTCACCCAGCCCGTAAGCGGATGTGATAAAGACCACCTGGTCAAAACCGGACTCGGTATCGATAGTGAACATCACGCCGGAAGACGCGAGGTCAGAACGTACCATGCGCTGAACACCGGCAGACAGCGCAACACCACGGTGGTCATAGCCCTGATGCACGCGGTAAGAAATCGCGCGGTCATTAAATAATGAAGCAAATACGTGCTTGATGGCGACCATAATCGCATCAATGCCCTGCACGTTTAAGAAGGTTTCCTGCTGTCCCGCGAAGGAGGCATCCGGCATATCCTCAGCCGTTGCGGAAGAACGCACAGCAAAAGATGCGCCTTTCTCACCTTCGGACAGCTGTTCATACGCCTGACGGATATCCTGCTCAAATTCCGCAGAGAACGGGGTATCAATTACCCATCCGCGGATCTGTGCACCGGCTTTCGCCAGCTGGTTGACATCGTCAACATCCGTTTTATCCAGCAGCTCATAAATACGCTGGTTGACGCCACTTTGCTCAAGAAAGTCATTGAAGGCCTGTGCCGTGGTGGCAAAACCATTGGGAACAGACACGCCTAATCCGGAAAGATTGGTTATCATTTCACCTAAAGACGCATTTTTACCACCGACACGGGGTACGTCATTCATACCTAATTGGTTATACCAAAGTACATTACACGGGGTTTGACCATTGTTGGACATTGCAAGCAATCCTTTTAACATTCAAAAGAAGGTAAAATCGGAAATACGGGCTCTGCTGAGCATCAGAAACAGATTATCACAATGTTTGTAAGAATATAGACAGGTGAATCGATCAACCCGATTACAATATTTTTTTATCCTTTATAATCATGTTTTAATTTATTTGTGCCGTTGCTCCGGATTATCGATTCAGCAAAAAACATAGGAAAATAAATAACATGTCTATCACAACCGGCTCATCTTCTGATACACAAAATAAAGAAACACGGAGTGTCTTCTTTATTTCTGACGGAACGGCTATTACGGCGGAAGTATTAGGTCATGCTGTATTGTCACAGTTCCCTATTGATATTATCGCTTACACTCTGCCTTTCGTGGCAACCGTAGAGCGTGCGCTGGAAATCAGACAAAAAATCGATACCATTTTTGAAACCACCGGGTTACGCCCGCTGGTGTTCTACTCCATTATCTGTCAGGACGTGCGTGACGCTATTACCGGCAGTCAGGGCTGCTGCCAGGACATCGTCCAGACCCTGGTGGCACCGATTCAGAAAGAGATTCAGATGGAACCTCAGCCGATGTTCAACCGGACGCATGGTTTATCCAAACGCAATCTGAGCCAGTATGACGCCCGGATCGCCGCCATTGATTTCGCGCTGGCGCATGATGACGGCGTTTCCCTGCGTAATATGGATCAGGCTCAGGTGATTCTGCTCGGCGTTTCCCGCTGCGGTAAAACCCCGACCAGCCTCTACCTGGCGATGCAGTTCGGTATCCAGGCCGCCAACTATCCGTTTACCGCAGATGATATGGACAATCTGCAGCTGCCTGCCGCCCTGAAACCGTATAATAAAAAACTATTCGGTCTGACCATTGATCCTGAACGTCTTGCCGCTATCCGGGAAGAGCGCCGTGAAAACAGCCGCTACGCGTCAATCCGCCAGTGCCGGATGGAACTGGCAGAGGTGGAAGCACTGTACCGCAAACACAAAATCAGCTACCTCAACACCACCAACTATTCAGTGGAAGAGATATCGAAAAAAACCATCGATGCTCTGGGATTAAACCGCCGTATGTTCTGACAGCGGAAACGGTTAAGTGGATCACACTCCCCCGGTGATCCACTTTCTGCAATTGTATCTTGTAATCATCACGTTTTCGTTTATTGTGATCGGTATCACTGTGGTTTCACACAGCAACTGACCGAATTCAGAGACAGCATTAATCTATGGAAAAAACGGATGAACTGCGCACACGGGCAATAGACAAACTGATCACCCCGTCTGCGCTGGCCGGCGAGTTTCCGGCCACAGCAGCAATTACTAAGAATGTCGCCACATCACGAACCCGCATTGAACGCATTTTAACCGGTGACGACCCGCGTCTGCTGGTGATTGTCGGCCCCTGCTCCGTGCATGACCCGATTGCCGCACTGGATTACGCACAACGCCTGAGCGAACTTCTGCCAAAATACAGCGCGCGTCTTGAAATTGTGATGCGTACCTATTTTGAAAAGCCGCGTACGGTTGTCGGCTGGAAAGGCCTGATTTCAGATCCGCGTCTGGACAACTCCTGCAAGGTCAATGAAGGTATCCGGCTGGCACGCAAACTGCTGATCGACGTTAATGCACTGAATGTCCCGACAGCCACCGAGTTTCTCGATATGGTCACCGGGCAGTATATTGCGGATCTCATCAGCTGGGGGGCAATCGGTGCCCGGACCACGGAAAGCCAGATCCACCGCGAAATGGCCTCCGCGCTCTCCTGCCCGGTCGGCTTCAAAAACGGGACTGACGGCAATATCAAAATTGCGATTGATGCTATCCGTGCCGCACAGGCCGGTCATATGTTCCTGTCACCGGATAAAGACGGTCAGATGACCATTTACCAGACCAAAGGCAATCCGTTCGGGCACATTATTATGCGCGGCGGCAAAACACCGAACTATGCGGCCGGTGATATTGCGCACGCCTGTGATCAGCTGCGCCAGTTTGACCTGCCGGAACATCTGGTGATTGATTTCAGCCACGGTAACTGTCAGAAAATCCACCGCCGTCAGCTGGATGTCGCCAAAGATGTCGCACAACAGATTAAAGACGGTTCGCGGGCTATCGCCGGTGTTATGGCAGAAAGCTTTATTCAGGAAGGCACACAAAAACTGGTCAATCACAAAGCGCCTGTATACGGGCAGTCGATTACTGACCCGTGCCTGAGCTGGGCGGATACCGTCACCTTACTGGATATTCTGGCTGACGCGGCGAATGCCCGTTTCGGCTGATTTTTTTCCTTATTATGAAACAGGATGCCCGGCATCCTGTTTATTCATCACTCATAGTTATCATTTACACACCATATAGTTGAGATACAGCTCACTTTTTCCATGTAAATCCCCCCTCCGGAAAGAAATCGCTTGTACAGATTCCATCATCTGCTGATAATAATTTGCGAGTGAGAATTGATATCAAATAAAATTATATGACTGAAAATAATCAGAATTCTGTGATATCCGGACGTTCCGGATATAAAAATACAGCAACAAATAAGATCACCGTTATCAGCAGCGAGGCACTCCTGGGGCCTCAGCAACGCATTATTATCCATCATCAGAACGAGGAATATCACCTGCGCCGGACAAAAAACGGAAAACTGATTCTGACCAAATAATATACCGGCCAGCCACCTGTTTCCTTAAGGCAGCCAGCTTACTTTTTGACACCTGTTATCCGGTTTGCACCTGTTTGGTACAAACCATGAAAAAGTAAGGATCTGCCATGAGCGACAAAAAACTCTCCCGTTACATTGCCCTGAGTAAACGGGATTTATTCGCCTGTTCCTATGATATTGCTAAAAAAATGCGCATATCCGAGGCGGAGCTGGCACACTGCCGGGTCGGATATGATACCTGCCGCCTCACACCGGATATCCCCGCTATTTTTCGTTTACTTGCCACTGCCGGCGACCTGGCCGGCGTTACCGAAAATGACAATGCGATGCAGGAACACTACGGCACATATGCTAATGTCGAGTTCGGGGAACATGCAAGCCTGCTGCTGAATCCGTACGGGCTGGATTTACGCTTTTTCCTGTCTCAGTGGCACTCTGCATTTGTGTTAGCAGAAAATACGCTGAACGGGCTGCAACACAGCCTGCAGTTTTTTGATCGTCACGGCTATGCTGTCCACAAAATATATACTACACGTAATACGGATATGACCGTCTGGAAACAACTGACTGCACAATTTGCCACGCATGACAATCCGCGGGTTACCCCCAGGCCTGTCGTCATTCCGGCTTCCGTGCCACTGACACCGGAACAGCAGACTGAATTTACCCGCAACTGGCAGCAAATGACCGATGTACACCAGTTCTTTACTCTGCTGAAAAAATTTAATATTAGCCGCTTACAGGCATTCCGTTATGTGGATAACACGCTGGCACAGCGGATAGATAACAGTGCATTATTACGGCTGCTCGCACTGTGCGAAAAAGATAAGAATGACATCATGATCTTTGTCACCAACCGGGGATGTGTCCAGATTTTCACCGGCGCCATCACCCGGCTCGAAAGGATGATCTCCGCGGATAGCGGAAAATACTACATTCATATTTTCAATGAATTATTCTCTTTCCGCATAGCTGAATCACACATTGCGGAATGCTGGATAACCCGTAAACCCACCAAAGACGGTATTGTTACCAGCATGGAATTATTTGATAAAAACGGCCAGGCTATCGCCCAGTTGTTCGGCCAGCGCACCGAAGGTGAACCGGAACAAACTGTCTGGCGTCGTCAGATTGATACCCTGCTGTCAGACAATATCGATAAGGCTGTAGCATGAAAAAATATATCTTGCTGCTGCTGTTCTGCTTTTGTCCGTCTGCACTCAGTGTTCAAGGTGGTATTATTACCCTGGGCGGGGATGTCACCGAGATTGTTTTTGCACTCGGTGCCGGTGATCGGGTCATTGCCCGTGATACGACCAGTGAGCATCCGCCACAAGTCACTCAGTTACCGGATGTCGGCTATCTGCGGCTGCTTAATGCGGAAGGTTTATTATCGCTTCAGCCCTCACTGATCCTCGCCAGTGAACTGGCCTATCCTTCCGCCGTATTATCTCAGATCAGTATGGCTGGTATCCCTGTTGTCACCGTGAGTGCCAAAGCGGAGCTTACCGCTATCACCACTAAAATCAGCCAGATTGCGGAAGCTCTGGCTTTGCAATCAGCAGCTGCGGCCCTGACTGCCGACATTGACCGTAAACTGAATGCCGTTCCGCAAACGCCCCTGCCGGTGAATGTACTGTTTCTGCTCAGCCACACGGGTACTGCCCCGATGGCAGCCGGTACAGATACCGCTGCTGACAGTCTGATCCGCAGTGCGGGCGGAAAAAATGCTGCCGGTTCTTTTCGCCGCTACCGGCCAATGTCTGCAGAAGGGATGATTTCCGCTCAGCCGGATTTAGTGGTGATCACCCGCAGCGGTCTGGCTTCCCTCGGCAGCACCGACAAGCTGTGGCAGTTACCGGGACTGGCGCAAACCCCCGCCGGAAAACACCAGAGCGTATTGATAGCCGATGACATGGGATTTCTCGGCTTCGGGTTACAAACGCCTGAAACACTGCGTCAGTTACACAAAGCGATGGAGGCAACAGCTGCGCTATGAACAATCCGCCTGCTTTTCACCTGCGCCGCCTGTGCCTCTGTTTGCTGTTATCAGTCATGATATTTACTGCCATGAATACCGGCGGACTGCCGGTTTCTGTCAGTGCATTCCTGCGGGGTGAGATCACCCCGCAACTCTGGCAGATTTGGTTGTCTGTACGTCTGCCGAGGATTGTACTGGGCGGTTGAGC
>OCAE01001290.1_pt1 | contig 11851 bp, 3 predicted proteins | sample 1495581 | NCBI WGS metagenome assembly OCAE01 (sample SAMEA2580278, study PRJEB22360) | human gut metagenome | biome: human gut; feature: human-associated habitat; material: faeces | place: Denmark | collected 2008/2010 | reverse complement strand
AACCGGAAAAACTATCCTGACGGCAGAGCCAATCCCCGTTGCCGGGTGTCTTCCGGGCGGGTGCTGTGGCCGGATCCGTGCCCCGCTCGCCGTAATCAGTCACGACGAAGAATAACCAGTCTGTGGCGACTGGGTCTGCAACCAAACCGGGTAACGTACGTCCTGCCTTTTTATTGCCATACCATACCGCAACAGGGTAACGCTGTGCCGTCACGCCGGGGTGTGACGATATTTCGGTGGCGTCACAGCCGGCGTCATCTTCAGCACGGTACTGCCGGTAAATTTGCTCACCGTTTGGTGATACCGATGATTCCAACAGCCAGACTGCCGTCTGTGACGGATCCGCAGGATGACTGATACGAGCCTGCGTGTTACGGCCGAATAAGTGCACCTGTCCGTCCGGTTCATATATGACCCAGAAATTTTTATCTGTATTTTTTTCAGGGGTCCAGAGCTCCAGTTTGCTGAAGGTGGTTTCGATCCTGGAACGATACGCGCTGACAGTAAAAGTACTGCCTAAATTGAGGCTCAGTAGCATAGTCGTCGTGCGGGTTTCTGGTTTTCCATCATCAGTCAGTACCGGCACAAGCACTTCCCCGTCCGGTCCGGTATATTCATCTGTGCCGTCATACGATGGCACGCCTTTGTGTGTCCGCAGACGAATGGCCGACAGGTTCAGCCCCCAGCCCATACCGAATACACCATTCCCGTTCCTGCTGTGATAACTCAGCATGAGTGAAGGTGCATAACCCCTTCCGGCACTAACGGGTATCGGAATGCTTAGTGTGGCGGCACCGTCCGGCGCCGCAGCTGCAATGTTACCTTTAAGGCCGCTTATTGCTCCTCCGCCGGAAGGCAGGGAAGGGGGGGCCAGACGCAGTTGTTCTGTATTTTGATTTTGCATAATATATTCCCCACAGGCTCCGGCTCGGGGAGCCTGATACCGGAAGTGACTAAAGGAAAATGGTGTAACGGATATGCAGAATGATGTCCGCCAGGCTCAGCAAAAGTGCCTTCTGGCGGCCGTCTATTTGCGGAAAACTCAGTGTCAGCGTACCGTTGTCATTGACCGGAATACCTTCAAACGGCAGCAAGCGACTGTCATTAAAATCTAACCGGAACTGACCGCTGTCATTCATACCGTGCGAGACTGCCAGCGCATTGCAGCCCCCCGGCATGACTATGCTGCCGCCGTAACTGAGCACCGCTCTCACATCTTGATAGGGGCCGACCAATGCCGGCAGGGTTACACTGATTTGCTTTATATTGCGGTAACTACCCAAAGCGGAAGGATAATCATCATTAATCTTCAGGTCTGAAAGTTTCAGTTTGGCATGCAGTTGCTTGTCATTTTCAGTCACGGAGAGGCTGTTGGTATTTGGAACACCTGCACTGCCCTTACCTGCCTCCACGAAAGCCGTTATCTTCTCTACCAGATTAAAAGCACCGGAGGGAAGCCCTGCATACACTTCCGACAGGCAGACTGTACGTACCACTTCTTTCTCCCGCTGATCTTTTTGCAACCAGCTCTGCTCCATCTGTGTCAGGTTCAGCATCAGCGTTTCACCGGCCATCAGGCCTGCGTAAGTTCCCTGCCAGACCCCAGGACGGATAAAGGAGGTTGAATCAGCTCCGGTAGCCCACTTATACGCCTCCTCCGCCATCAGGCAACGCGAAACCGCCAGGTCGTAATACTGGTAGTAGATAGCAGACAGTTTACCGCGTAACCAGCTATACAGCGCCTTACTGGTGAATTTGTTCTGCAGAAACATCATCTGTACTTGAGTCTGGGACTGCTGCGTTTCCAAATAGACTTTTTGCAGCATTGCCCCCTCACGGCGCACAGCCAGTACAGCCAGCTGTGCGCGTATCTGTGCCACATCAGACTGTGCTGCATCACGCTGGATTTTCCATTCCTGACGGCGTCTGCGATATATTTCAGCCTGACTGATGTTCTCTGCCGCTGCCCGATTTGCGCCCGCGCCAATCTCAGTGCCATGGCCAACTGCCCGCGAAATACTGCCATACTGAGCACCACCACAAGCAAAACCATAAATATTCGGCAGCGAATCCAGCGCGGCGGCAACGGTATAAGAGACGGTGGACGTGGTTGACAACACAAAGGCAGAGTGCGCCAGTGCCATAGATTCTTTTTCACCGGCACTGACGTCCTCGTCGTACAGCGTTGTGTAACTGTCAAGGCGGGACTGCGCACCACGGAGTCTCTCCTCAAGAGTGGCTTTATCCTCATCAATTTCATGGAGAGTAGTATTTTTCAAAGCGATACTCTGCAACATCAGTTCAGCACCCTGGGTCTGCAGGAGTTCGGTCATTGCCTCCGCGTCCTGACTCACGGACAGGCTCAGAAGCGAACTGCCGAACTGTGACAACTGGTTCACTATGTTACGGGCACTGTCCAGTATTACCGGGAAACGATATAAAGGCATCACCGCAGGCGGAAAATCCTGGCTTCCTGAATAGGTATTCACCGCTGCGCTGAGTAAAGCGGCGGGATTTGCCGGCTGAGCATAAAGAGAAAGTGACAGTGGATTTCCCTCAATAGACAAATTGTGACGCAGGTTGTGAAGGCGCTGTGCCAGCGTTTGCCAGTAAGCGGTCAGCTTTTCATTCGTCTGGGGAAGGAACAACTCCGTCAGGGAGTTAGCGGTACGTAATTCACCGGAAGCCATCTGCTGACGCACTATTATCATGGCTGTTTGCCTCTCATTCTGAACTGTTTTACTGGCGGCCTCTTTCAGCGACGGATTTTTCCAGTCAACATCGTGCGTGGCGTATGGCTCACCACCCAGCATATCTAAAGCCTGGACATACCACATTTTGGCTTCATTGAGCGCGTCACGTTCGAGCTGACGATATGCCATGTCACCGCGGGCAATCAACAGGTCAAGCCAGCTCATAAAGGTCGCCAGCTTATAGTGCATCGGGTCAGCCTGTGCCACGGCATCGGGGTCCACAGAGTCCAGCTGGTCAGAATGCCAGCTGATTTCGTCTTCCAGTGGGCGCACGTTCCATGTGTAGCTGGCCGGCTGCCCATTAGTCAGGTAGCCGTCCGGAGACCAGACGTACTTAATCCACTGCGTCGCTTCGGTAAATTTATTTTCAATAAGCAAGCGCTTAAAGACCATCATCGGAACGTAGTAGAACATCTCCCAAAAGTAGATAGCATTCGCGCCATTGAAGTCCATTGGTTCAGGCAGACTGCCTTCCTTGTCCGACTGAATCGATGGTTCAGGCAGATACTGTGTATCCATCGACAAAACAGCGTTAATCCCTAAATTTGCACGTTCAATCAACTGTCTTGCAAACAATGTATTCACTCTGATACGGTCATTTCCGTACTGGAGATATTGTGCGCCTTTACTGGTTTGCCTGAGTGGAATGACAACCATGTTTTCAGTGATCTGACGAAATAGCTTCACACCACCAATGGAACGCCCCAGAGATTTTCGGAAGTCTAATTTGTCAGAGGGAACAGCATTTGTGATAAAATTAATTGAAAGAGTCTCTTTGTCGCCGAATTGATTCAGAGGTATATCTATTTCTTTGTTTCTAAAAATAAATATCGAGCTATTTAAACTATATTCGGTCTTGTCGTCAGGATGAAAAACAGAAATAGTTTCATTTTCAGCTGAAATGGTCACGTCCTCCAAATTAATTTTAGTGTATAACGTTTTAAATTCGGAGAATTTAAGCTCGATTTCTGGAGGAAATAAATTATTAGCTATATTGAGTCCTGAAAAAACATATGTATTATTTTTACGATCATTTTTTAATATATCTTTCGTAAAGAGATTATTGCCAAGGATTTTACAATACGGGAGAAAGATATCCAACGGAAAATCATTTTGCAATTCATTAAGGCTATTATCACTTTGACCAGCATACACAAATTCACCGCGTAGATAAGTGCCGGATGCAGGGTCAATAGCTATTTTATAATTAGCTCCATCATGCATCATGATACAGTTGTAATCATGCCTGGATATATAAGAATAATCAGTTCTTTCTGTGATGAACGGAACCTCAAATACATCATCCATTTTGCCTATCTTATTAAATAAATCAATCTGACCTTTGGTTTCTCCCCCGAAATACCGGATTGACACTTTCGCATCAAAAGAAAATGTAAACATCTTTTTATTTTTTGGATCTTTAAAAAAACAGGAGCCGTCAATTATCTTAAATTTTAGAGATGTATAACCATTATCTCCCCGACCCGTAAAACTGTAAAACGAGGAAGGAATATATGTTACTTCATCATTCCCGCCCGCGTAAGGTGTATTCAGTCTGACTTCATCAACTGTATCAAACTGTGAGCGGACATAACCAGACATCATTACCATGTCATCTTTTGGAATATCTTTAACTACGCCATCCGGGAATAAATTAATTCCGTATATTATGGTTGGGGTGCTGTCTTTTTTCAGATAAAAACAGATATATAACATATCCAGCCCGAAATTGTTTGCACAATACATTCCTGCCCCGTCAATATCGTCAATACCACCATCCGATAAAAGACTGATTTTATCGAGTGCAATAGATATCGGTGAACTCCATGTTCCATCATGCTGAATATGCGCATACTTCAGCTCATAATCAACAGATATCTCTGTAAACTCCGATCCCTTCATCTCGGCCAGTTCTTTGCTTTCAACCCACACAATATAGAGCCTTGACTGAAAGATGACCGGACGTATCAGATTGTTTTCCGGTGTCATTCCCACCGTAATTTTTTTCCACTCTCTCCAGGCGTTGGCAGGAAGTTTACCGTCGGATAACAATCGGATATCTGCTGAACGCCAGTAGTAATCACCTATAGCCGATTTTCCGATAAGGTAAGTCGTTCCGTCCTGAATGATGCTGTCGTGATAACCGCTGGTGATATCAAGATTAGCGATCTCCTCAAAGCGGGTCATATAGGTTTTAAACGCATCTTCCACGGTATCACGGGTCAGCGGACCCTGGCTGAGTGACTGCAGCATTTCGTCCATCATGCTGGTCTGCCCGATACGCAGTGTCGGGTCAATGTAATTTTCAGGGAAGTAAACGAGCCGAGAGACGCCCGCCCAGGTGCTATAGCGCTTGTTATACGTGTCCCAGTCATCGCTGAAGAATGCTTTTGATTTCTCTGTGCTGACCACGCCGCTTTCCTGCCCGCTCAGCGCGCGGTTTACATACAACTGAACGCCGGCGATGGCTTCTGCAATACGGGTGGTTTTTATCTGCGCAGAAACCTGATTATCAATCAGTAGCCAGCTGTACAGCGTGTCGCGGCTTACCACCCATTGCGGTGAGCAATTTTTGATAACGTAACGGCTGGTCGCCATACTGAGTTTCTCTTCCAGCGTTGCGTTCAGCTGAGTAGTCTGCTCCATATCCAGCCCGGCCTGAAGAAAGCGTCCCCCGGTGGTCCATTGCTCATATGATACCTTTTTAGTCACATCAAGAAGTTCGGTAAGATACGCCACATTTGCCGGTGTGATAGCCAGGATAGTGGCGACATCCAGCCACTCCAGAGCGGCACTCAAGTCTGTCCAACAGTAAAAATACGGGTGCCCGGAACACTGCGCCAGTGCCTGAGCGAGGGCTTGTTCATCAAGGCTTAGTGCCGTGGCCAGCGTATTGACCGACAGATTATTTTTTTCAGATGCGTCGTTGCCACTCAGAGAGGTCAATATCTCAGCGGAATATTGACCGCAACGAGCGAGTAAAGCGTGCAGTTGTGTCAGCTTATACAGTGTGTCGATATTGTGAGCCAGCAGAGTGGTATTCTTTTCGAAAATGGAAGGGTGTGACACCACCCATAACAGCTCTCCGGCACTCAACCCGTTATAACGCACAATCAGCGCCAATTGCCCCATGACCTGGCAGTAAACCACCATTTTTTGAGTTTCAGTATCTGTCCGGGCATCTTTGTTAACCAGATTAAGGAAGCCCGTAACTGTCAGCTCCTCAGGTTTCAGCTGACTCAGCCACTGAAGGACTGCCTGAGCTGTTTCGACCGAGTCAAGTTGTGTCGCCGCAGCAATAAATGGCGCTGCGGCAGTGATGGATTCAGCCTCACTGACCTGGTTAGTAAGACCATTTTTCAGAGTGGCAACCAGATTCTCAATCGCCGGCGTCAATGTGTCACTGAAGTTGTCTGTCAGCATCAAATGCAGCTCACTGACTGTCCAGCCCATATCCGTCAGCCACTGTGTGAGTCTATCAATATAACTGACCAGTTCGGAAAATTCCTGTTGGGGTATGCTGCCAATCGGTTTTGCATCGAAAGGTGGAACCAGTAAGGCGAGTAGTGCATCCAGTTCTCTTACTGTCAGGCCGTGCACATCCGCCAGTAATTTAATCCTGTACAAAGTCGATAAGTTGCTAACTGAGCAGGATAAATTCCCGGTTGCACTTCCGGTGGACAGTAACGTGAGCGTGTACAGCTCTGCATCATTGACACCAAAAGCCCGCTTTATAACGCTTTTAGTAAACGTATTCTTGTTGTTTTCGCTGGGTTGCAGATTTATCGTTTCGTTATTATCCGCAGTAAATTGTTTGTTATCCAGCATCGGGGTGTTAAACAAACGGGTGAAAAGGCTGTCCTGGCCAGGGCTGTCTATCTGTCCGATATTGGCACCAGCGAGCACAAGGGTAGTCGGTATATCAATTCCGTAATGGTCTGAGTAATAATTCACAAAGAAAAATCGCTCAAGTACAGCTGGCGTGATTTTTTTATATTCATTATCACTTTCAACAACATTAATAATTTCTTTGACATTGACACCTGTGGCTTTATAGAGACGAATAAATTTATTGAATTTTAATAATGATTTTTTAAATTCATTATCATTAGTCTGGTTCTCTAATGAATAATCAGGCCCCCCCACATAAAAAAGCACTTCATTTAATTCATCATAAGACAGGCCGTACCAGTGAGCGAGATATTCGCTGTTCAAAAATAAGCCGATGAACTCATCGCCAAAATTTTTCTTTATTTGCGCATCCAGCTGAGCTGAATCACTCTCAATGGTTTCTGTCAGAATAAGATTTAATTCCGGGCTGACATCTGCATGAATACCAAGAAGCCGGGTGGAACTGACTAATGTGGCCACGGCAGGATTGCGGTTAAAGGCTTCGAGTTTCGGGTCCCGGAGTATGATGGATTGACGGCTCACTTGATAAGGCTGATGATAAGGGGTATCTACTGTCTGACGATAAACAGATAACATCTCCATTGTCTCATCATACTTTTTTTTACAATGGGACATGGTTTTATCGATAAGTAATTCGTTTGATAGTGCAAGGGTGGATATCTCATCATCCAAATTCAGCTGAGAAAGTGTAATTGAAGCAAAATCGGGACGACGGGAATCGAGATTAAACTCAGAAGTATCAGGGTGAAGCGGTTTTGCTTCCCGGTAAAGCTCCGTGAGGTATGCCGCGGGTGAAAACATTGAAGCCACGGAGTCAGAGTTAACAAAACTGAGCGCACGCGGCGGGAACAAATCGTTATAACTGCCCATCATCGGTGTAGGCCGTATTGCGAGCCGGATAGCGTTTTGCAGTTGAGGATTGGCCCGGCTGAGAATACGCAGCTCAGCCATTTTATTTTTGCCGAGTTCTTTTATCGATTGCTGATACAGAAAATCTATTTCTTCCCATGTCAGTGTATCTTTTGCTAACTCAGCAAGTTGATAAAATGAATAGGTCATTACTTCGGGAAAATCAATATTTTTCCCGGTAAATTTATTAAGTCGGGAAAGAATGGTGTTAATCTGGCACATAATCAATCCTCGTCATTATTTACAATTTAAGTAATATTTAACATTAATTATCTGTCAGCTAAAAATCTCATACTGATTTATTGGGCTTATTCCAAATAAGAATTAGTGCGTTTTTCTGACCCTGTAAATAATTCTGTGTAATTGCCACCGAATTAAAGATAATCGCTCAAGCGGTCACCGAACTCAATAATAAACCGTGTCATGCCCAATCGCCAGTTACTGATCGGTATACTCCATTTTTTTGAGGCGTCCATTATCGCCAGGTAAATTACTTTCCGTACCGAATCGTCGGTCGGGAATACTTTGCGTTTCTTTATTGCCTGACGGATCACGCTGTTCAGCGATTCTATCGCGTTTGTTGTATATGCACCCAAAAGAAGCAATTCAATCTCCTAACCATCAAGCCCCTTTATTTGCAACAGCACCCTATTATTTAGGGTGGTTATTACGACGATAGTTATATTATAAAAATATAAAATACCGATCTTGACTATAAAACTCTTTATTATGTAAATAAATCCAATTTTGAGCATGAGATAAATTACTGACTTTAATTTACACATTTATGTTTATTTAACCACTTTATTACAGATTCAGTTGAAATAACTTATCTGTTCGCTATATTTAATTTTGATGTTCATTATTAAAAATAATATCAATAATAATGTTAATGTGACATATAAAATAACTGTCGTTGAAAAGGGTGAACTTGATTCCTTTTACTCGATTTATGTCGCATATGGTTTTATAATGTAAAACAAACCTCCTTCTTAAATCAGAAAATGACAAATTTATTATTTAAAGGACTTATTATGACTGAGTAAATTATTGACTTTAATTTGCAAATTTATGTTTATTTAACCACTTTGTTACAGATTCAGTTGAAATGATTTATCTGTTCGCTATATTTAATTTTGATGTTCGTTATTAAAAATAATATCAATAATAATATTAATATGACATATAAAATAACTGTCGTTGCAAAGGGTGAACTTGATTCCTTTCACTCTATTTCTGTCGCATATAGTTTCATAATGTAAAACAAACCTCCTTCTTGAATCAGAAAATGACAAATTTATTATTTAAAGGACTTATTATGACTGAATACATTAAAACAATTTACCCACATGGTATCCCAAGAGTTTATGCGGACAAAAACAAAAGAGGTCTAACTTGGAGCCAATATCAATATGTACCATATTATATAAATGAAAATGAATTGCTGGATGTTTTTATAACAGGAGAGGAAGTAGAAGGCACATTTTTTGCTGTTGTTGGTTTACCCAGTGATTCTAAAAATTTATCCACTTATTCTTTAGTTAGCGGGCACAATCGCATTACTATTAAAAATAATGGGTTACTTAGTTTTGTTAATAACAATGATAATGGCAACGTAATTATTAATATAAGCTCACAACATCAAAGAATTCCTTTTTTTAATTTATATGAAAATAGTAATTTAGATTTTAATACAGAAATGGAGTTATATCATGATGCTAAGTACGTTATTTTAAGTAATAAATTATCTGATATAATAGTTACTTATTCAAGTGCTAAAAAATATATTAAAGACGTTACAGAGTTAATGATAAACTATGATGTATTTATAGAGGCGGAAAATAAATCAACCGGTGTTTTTAGTAATGGTAAAGCTGATTATAAATTAGACCCTAATCGAAATTTACATATCGAGGTTAATCATGGATACATGTTTGCAACAAATGAATATACAGGGTATAACAAAAACCAAGGTGCTATGTCGCAGCTTTTAGGGTTATCAAATGAGCGTTGGGGAGTGTGGCATGAAAATGGACACAAGAGACAACAGTTTCCTTGGCAGTGGTCGGGGGGGACTGGGTTAACAGAAGTAACAACTAATATTTACTCTTTATTTGCCCAAGAAGCTATATATGGAAAAGCCAGGCGTATTGATGAAGAGATGCCTGAAATAAAAAGATTTTTAGAAAACAACGATCCTAATAAATCATATGATGATCAAGATGTTTTTTTAAAATTAGGTCTTTTTTGGCAATTAAAACTAGCTTTTGGAGACCAGTTTTATCCACAACTCCATCAACTTTATAGGCTAATGCAAGACACACCTCCTACACATGACAATCACGAGCAAAAACAACTGTTTATTCTAACTGTTTCTAATTTAGTTAATATCAATTTATCTCCATTTTTTTCAAAATGGGGTATTGAACCGGATTTAAACACACTATCCCATATATCTTTTTTACCTAAATTGAAAAAAAATATTTGGGAGTATACAAATGATAATTATCATCAAATAGAAATGCCAGAGTCTGAATATATTCCAGAATTAATTTACCTTAAGAATAGTGTCATCGATGTATCTATTGAAAAGAATAAAATTCAATTTACAATAGATAAAGAGTGGTATTCACCCTATCATTATATATTTGAAATTAATGGGGTGTATCTTGGCTCTATTCGTGACGGAGTGTTTTATTATTGCCATCCAACATTAGTTGATAATGGCTATCAAATTGTCAGAACCTTGCCAGATGAAGAATCATTATCTCAAAGTGATATCTTTAGTATCAGAGTTGATTACCAAGGGAACCATATTATTTATTACTCCAGTATGGAGATAAATGATTTATGGGATAAAGTAAAAAGTATATACACAGATGATAATTTTACAGAATTGAAGTCTGAAATTATTCAGGATGACTTGAATGAGCTATGGGAGTTATATGATTCTGTAAGTAATGATTCCACAATTTACATCAAAAATAAAATATTACTTGCTCAACAACTATTGATATCAAAATTGGTTGATAGAGATTATTTTGACCATTCAAACTATACGGTTTGTTTTAATAACTTATCATTTGAAAATTATCAATTTAAGGCAATGTCTGGTAATGATTTAATTGCTGAGCTGAATAATGGTACGCCTGTTAACTCTACTATTAATGGACTGACATGGAATATTCCCTTAAATGGCAATTCAAATTCAAGAATTGATATATTGGTTAATTTCAACAGTTATAATTTTATAGCCAAAATTGGTTTTTCTGAAAGCACTTTATTCGAATCAAAAATTGATGAGCTATACAGTCAAAAAGAAAATGAAATTTTAAAAGAGAGTGTCAGTCAAACGGATATTGATAGCATACGTAACCCCATTTTAAATAGCCACTTGCCATTTTGGAAAAAAACATTATTACTGAATGACTTAGATGTTGTCCAAAGAATATACTTAGCTAACACAATCCAGAATATTTACATTTCAGAAGGTAACTTTAATGTCACTTTTGTAGATAATAATCTATTTCGAGATTATAGATACATGTTGCATTCTGATAAACATTATATATCTGAAATATCGTATGGGAAAAGTTACTATTCGTCATTAAATCATACAACATGGGCCTCAAGAGTAGAAAATTACAATCCTGAATCATTGAATATTACGGCATATGTTAATGATAAATGGTATCTAATATATGAAAGTTCATCAGAAACTAAAAATATAGTCTATGATTATCCGGAGAATATGCTGTAAATAATGGCTTAATGTTAAGAAATTTATAGTATTTTTCATACAATAAATGTGGGGTTCCAGTGCAGAACCTCACATCTTTCAATGTTCTGTATTCACTCACCGGCCGTCTCATGAAGGAGCCGGGGCTGGTAAGTTGTCAGCAGCCTGTTCACCGATATAAACGTGGGGGACACGAGCATATTGCTATCCCGAATCACCTCGGACGTCAGTTTGCAGTGACAGTGCCTGACCAGGTATGGTGCGGCGATGTGACGTATATCCGGACGGGTAAACGCTGGGCTTACCTTGCTGTGGTACTCGATCTGTTTGCGCGGATCAGGAGCCTGAAAAGCGAGTGGGTGCCGGTGACCGGTTACACCAGCTTCAGTGAAGCTGCTCATGCAATAACGGATTATATCGTCGGGTATTATAGCGAACTCAGGCCGCACGAATATAACGGTGGATTACCACCAGGCGAATCAGAAAACCGATACCGAAAAAACTCTAAAACCGTGGCCAGTTTTAGTTGACCACTACA
>OCAE01001275.1_pt1 | contig 11930 bp, 11 predicted proteins | sample 1495581 | NCBI WGS metagenome assembly OCAE01 (sample SAMEA2580278, study PRJEB22360) | human gut metagenome | biome: human gut; feature: human-associated habitat; material: faeces | place: Denmark | collected 2008/2010 | reverse complement strand
GTACTGAAATCAAGGTATTATTGGGAATCCCAGCTTAAATCATAGATACCGTAAGGGATTTTATTCTTTATTTAAAACTTTGCAACAGAACCAATATGAGTCTATCTAGTTTCTAAAAAGGGAATAAGTAACAATGATGGAGGAATTAGTGATGAAAAAAAGTAAAGTTATAATGATTGGTGCCGGTTTAGCAAACATGGCAGCTGCTGTCTACTTGATTCAAGAAGGCAGATGGAATGGCGAACAAATCACCTTTTATTCTTTAGATGATCATGGTTCAAATGACGGTGCCCCAACAGAAACAGTCACAGATGAATATTGGAATAAAAATCATCCCCTTGAAAACCAAAAGGGCTATGTAGCCCGTGGCGGACGGATGCTGAATTATCGGACGTATGTTGATTTAATGGATCTTTTAGATCGAATCCCTTCTGCTACCGAGCCTCATATGACTGCCGCAGAAGATACCCGCGACTTTGATGCAAAACACCGCACATTTGATAAAGCACGGTTATTGGAGGGCGGAAAAGGAATCATTGATGGCGGTCACTTGGGATTGAACAATAAAGACCGTGTTCTTTTAACTAAGCTGATTGCTATGCCGGATTCGGAGGAAGAAAAACTGGATAATGTCTCTATTTCCGAATACTTCAAAGACGATCCTCACTTCTTTGAAACAAACTTCTGGTTCATGTGGGAGACCACTTTTGCTTTCCGTTTGCAAAGTTCTGCTCAAGAATTACGTCGCTATATGCATCAAATGATTTATGAATTTACTCAAATTGAACATTTAGTCGGTGTCAATCGTACGTGTTACAATCAATATGAAAGTATCATGCTTCCATTAGTCAATTATTTGAAAGATCAAGGCTGTCACATTGTACTCAATCGGCTAGTCACTGATTGGGAATTCAAAGAAACAACAATGCAAGATGAAATCACTGTAACCGGGTTAAAAATGACTAATACTGAAACGAATGAAGAAGAATTTGTTCCGGTAGACGATGATACTGCAGTCATCTTTACAAATGGCTCAATTACAGATTCTGCTACTTTAGGCGATTTTGAAACACCGGCTCCTGAAAATATGGACTACGGGGCAGCATCCAGTTTATGGAAAAAAGCCAGCGAACGTTTCTATAATGTAGGAAATCCCGACAAATTTTTTGCTGATCGAAATGCCAGCGAATGGGTCAGCTTTACCTTAACGACGCGTGACCATATTCTTTTGAATGAAATCACACGAATCACGACCCAAATTCCTGGCAATGCACTGAACTCCTTTGTGTCGACTTCGCCAATTACGCCGTTAGGCCAAAAGGATGTCAATATGTCGATTGTCGTCCATCATCAACCCCACTTCACGACCCAAAAACCAAATGAAACAGTCATCTGGGGTTACTTCTTGTATCCTCGCCGTCGTGGTGAATTTGTGGACAAACAATACATTAAGATGAATGGAAAGGAAATGCTGCAAGAACTGATTGGGCAACTTTCTAAAGTCGATCCTGGTCCGGGCAATATCCGCGATAAAGAAGCAGAAATCATGGCTAGTGTAATCAATAATATTCCGGTCTACATGCCCTATGCTTCAGCATTATTCAACAATCGTGCCAAAACTGATCGGCCAAAAGTAATTCCTCAACATTCTACAAACCTTGCCTTTACCGGTGAATTTGTTGAACAGCCTTATCAAATGATTTTCACTGAACAAAGCGCCGTCCGTTCTGGAGAAATTGCGGCCTTTCACTTCGCAGGTATTCCAATGTCTCGCTTAGTACCAACCCCTCGTTACGATAAAGATTTGAAGACATTGGCTCGTGCCGCGAAAAAAATGTTTGCCTAATAAAAATGCCCTACAAAAACTTTTTAATGAAGTTTTTGTAGGGTGTTTTTATACGATATTCACTTTTAACTTTGTACAACTCCCTACCATCGACTAGAAACAATTCTTGCACCCTCTTTTAATCTTTTAATATTAAGTTTACGTTTTTCTCTCAATTCATTTTATTCTTTTGCTGAAAGTACAACTTTTTTTCTATAGAATTTTTCTAATTCTTTGGAGCAATCATACATCACTATCACCCTTCTTTATTTTCTTCCTACTTTCATTAGTAACACCATACTTCATTCTGTACCTTCTAAATGTTCTTCGATTTATACCTGTCTGTTCTTCAACTTCTTTGTCTGTAGATCCTTCCAAAAATAATTTAAATGCTAATTGCAGACGCTTATCATCTTCTCGATACTTTGGCTTTCCACCCTTATACTTACCTTTTGCTTTAGCAAGCGCAATACCTTGCTTCTGTGTTTCAAGTATATATTTACGTTCATCTTCAGCCTGGTACTTATATAATTCAATAATCAAGTTATTAAGTAATCGGCGTAGGTTATCATCAGTAATACCTGTTAACGCTGGTAAATTTAATACTTCAAGCGTGGCTTTCTTCAATTGAATTAAATTCATTGTTTCCGTTAATTCTTTATTATTACGACCAAGACGTTTAAGTTCGGTGACTACCACAATATCGTCTTCACGAATAAAATTCATCATTTCTTGAAATGCTTCTCGATTTGTATCCTTTCCACTCAACTTGTCAGTAAAAATTTTATCACAGTCAGATAAAAGCTCTAATTGTCGATCTAAATTTTGATCTGTACTACTTACTCGTGCATATCCAATTTTGGCCATAGAAAAAACTCCTTTGAAAATTCAAAATTTGGATCATTTTAAAAATCCTGTTGCCCAACTCTGTTGACCTCTTAGAAAACCAAGTATATCATGAATACAAAAAAAGACCAACAGGGTATACTCTGTTGACCTCTTAATGAAATACTTTCTGACCTAATAAATTGAGCTGCTGAAAGAGCTATGAAATGAGAAATCAAAAAAGGATCAAAAACTTTTAAGTTTCTGACCCCATACAATATTTGTCCTAATACTCATAAATCTAAATTTTAATTGAACAATGATTTAGTTACGAGTTCATGAACACATAAATAAAGCAATACTTATTAAGTATGGTATCTAAAAAGAGCGTCCAGCAAATCGTTATTTCATGAACATTCAAACAATCACTTGAATATAGATAAATGCTCTGGTACAATACATTCAAACGAATATTTGAATGTAAAGGAATGATCGTATGACTAATGAAATTTGTGAAATTAATTGTATTCATGAAGATAGGGTTAATCGTGCTAAAGCTAAACTAACCGACTTTGACACTCGGTCAGTAACTGGTTTCTTTAAAATATTGTCAGATGAAAATAGACTAAAAATTGTACACGCCTTGGTTCATGAAGATGAGCTATGTGTTTGTGATATTGCAAATATCATTGATGCTTCAGTTGCAACAACTTCACACCACCTGAACTCCTTAAAAAAATTGGGAGTAGTTGATAGTCACAAGGATGGTAAGTTAGTCTACTATTTTATTAAAAATATCAAAATCTTAAATCTTATGGAGCTTGGCGTAAATTTTAAAGAAGAGGTGCTAACATGAGTGAGAAAATGACCGAAAAAACCTATCGAATAGAAGGGTTAAGCTGTGCAAATTGTGCAGGTAAATTTGAAAAAAATGTGAAACAGTTACCAGGGGTTACGAATGCAACAGTAAACTTTGGTGCAAGTAAGATTTCAGTAGAAGGCCAAACAACTATTGAAGAACTCGAAGAAGCGGGAGCCTTTGAAAATCTTATCATTCGTAATGATCAAGAAAATCCTGAACAAGTCAGATCAAAAGAGTCTTTTATTAAACGGAATATCGCTTTAATCATCTCTCTTGGTTTTATACTTGTTGCTGTGATTTCCCAACTCTCATTGGGCGAAGATCATCTATTAACGAAAGCTCTTTATATATTGGCAATAATAATTGGTGGATATGATTTATTTAAAGAAGGATTCTCTGATTTGATCAAATTGGACTTCTCTATGGAATCCTTAATGACTATTGCAATTATTGGAGCCGCATTTATTGGAGAATGGGCCGAAGGTTCTATTGTAGTAATACTATTTGCTATTAGCGAAGCTTTGGAACGATTTTCAATGGATAAAGCAAGACAGTCGATTCGTTCTCTTATGGATATAGCTCCAAAAGAAGCTCTTATCAGGAGAAACAATGTAGAGCAATTAATCAGTGTCGATAAAATCGATATCGACGATATTATGATCATTAAACCCGGACAAAAAATAGCCATGGATGGACTTGTTATCAACGGTCATTCCTCAGTAAACCAAGCAGCAATAACAGGAGAATCGGTTCCTGTTGAAAAACAGTTAGATGATGAAGTGTTTGCAGGCACACTAAATGAAGAAGGTGTTCTTGAAGTCAGAGTAACAAAAAAAGTAACGGATACAACGATTGCCAAAATCATTCACTTAGTTGAAGAAGCGCAAGGAGAACGTGCACCTGCTCAAGCTTTTGTAGATAAATTTGCAAAATACTATACGCCATTCATAATTATTATGGCTCTTATGATAGTTGTTGTTCCTCCGCTATTCTTTGGTGGCGATTGGAATAAATGGCTTTACCAAGGGTTATCCATTTTAGTAGTCGGATGTCCTTGTTCATTGGTGATCTCAACACCTGTTTCAATTGTTTCGGCTATTGGCAATGCAGCAAAAAATGGTGTTTTAGTAAAAGGCGGAGTCTACCTGGAAGAAATTGGTCATTTGAGAGCAATTGCTTTCGATAAGACTGGAACTTTAACAAAAGGAAAGCCTGTCGTAACAGATTTCATTACAACCAGTTCTGACACTGGTATAAATTATCTATCGATTATTTCATCGCTGGAATCTCTTTCTCAACACCCATTAGCTTCTGCTATTTTAAATGAAGCAGATAAGACTAATGTTGATTACAAGTCAATACAAATCGAGGATTTCCAATCTATCACAGGTAAAGGGCTTACGGGGATATATCAAAACATACGTTACTATATTGGAAGTCCTAAACTGTTTTCTGCATCAGTAATCGAAGAAACAGCGGTCAAAGTACAATACAGACAATTTCAAGAACAAGGGAAAACCGCCATGTATTTCGGTACTGACGAACAAATTTTAGGTGTAATTGCTGTCGCGGATGAAGTAAGAGATTCAAGTGCTGACGTTATTTCTGAACTCCACAAATTGTCAATTGAACACACTATTATGCTTACTGGTGATAATACTAAGACAGCTGAATCTATTGGCAGACAATTAGGTGTGACTGAGATAAAAGGAGATCTAATGCCTCAAGAAAAATTAGATTCGATTAAAGCATTGCGGACAACTTATAATAAAGTAGCAATGGTGGGCGACGGCATTAATGATGCACCAGCATTAGCTGCATCAACGGTAGGTATTGCAATGGGAGGTGCAGGAACAGATACGGCTCTCGAAACGGCTGATGTTGCTCTAATGGGTGACGATTTACAAAAATTACCATTCATTGTTAGACTTAGTCGCCAAACTCTAAAAGTAATTAAGCAAAATATCACGTTCTCATTGGGGATAAAATTATTAGCTCTACTACTAGTCATACCAGGTTGGTTAACACTATGGATTGCTATTGTAGCAGATATGGGAGCAACGCTTTTAGTAACATTAAACGGATTACGATTGATGAAAGTTAAATAACACAACAAATAAAAGAAGGCATGTTTATAAGCGTGCCTTCTTTTTATGATACATTTTTAGTTTTTTTGAACGCTAGTTATGAAGCAAACTATGCGCCATTTAAATATTAAAATGACAAGGCCCTAAAAGAAAAGTGATTTCCTCTTAGAGCCTCTAAGGATGGAGCGATTTTAGCGAATGTGACATAATCTGATTGTGTCACATCAGTAAAATTTATGGAATATATTTAAGCAGATACTTTTTAATAGCACTTTTCTCAGAATGTCTTGCATAAGCCCATTAAAATTAATGATTTTTATTCTCTACATTTGATATTTTATCTGATAGATAATCAGTGATCACCAAAAGCACACCAAACGTCAACATTACATCTGCAATATTAAATACAGGGAAATTTAGAAAATCAAGACGTAGCATATCAACTACATATCCAATCCTTATTCGATCTACTAAGTTTCCCAATGCACCTGCAATAATAAAATTCAGGCCACTCGTCAGAATCTTTTTTTTACTTTTTAACATTAGCCAACCCAACATAGCGATTATGGGCACCGATATAACAATCAATAAGTTTGTATTATTACTCAAAATCCCCCAAGCTGCCCCACTATTTTGAATATAGGTCAGTGAAAAAATATCGGGAATGATGACTCTTTCTTCATATAATGCAAAAATATTAACTGTCAATAATTTAGCAATCTGATCTACACTTAGAAGAACGAATATTGATATTACACTTACAAATAACATGAAAGCCCTCATCATCTAAATATTTATTTATTGAATAAATTTGAAAGTTTTTCCCATAACAACAATATAGTTTCCTTGTTATTAAAAAAAGGTATTTGCACAGTATCTAAATTTTCAAATAATCCAGCTGCCTGATCATAATAATCTGCTAAGAATGTAGCTTGTTCATTCAAAAGAGCATTTGCTTCTTCAATATTGCCATTAGCTATTAGATCTTTGATTGTTTGTAAAATTTCTTCTCTATTCATTGAGTTCCTCCGTATCAAAATATTTACCTCAATTACTTAACACATCAGCTAATAATCACAAATTAACACTGATAAAGATAAATGATACTATAATTAAAACTAGGAATATTTGAGTTAAACAGCCTAAGCAGCCTCTGTTACTTCTATAAGAACCATGATTACCATGATGTTCTTTTTTGTAAGCGTTACTTTTATGGTGGTTATCTCTATAATAATCTTTTTTGTGATGGTGTCCCACAAAATTCACCCTCTTCCATAGTGTGTTCAAACAGAACTTTTAAAATAGTTTTTATGTGCTCATCTTTCAAAGAGTAGTACATATATTTTCCTTTACGCTCTGCTGAAACCATCCTGTTTTTTTTTAACTTAGACAGATGATGCGATGTTGCTGTATGTGACCTTTGGACCAATAACTGTAATTCAGAAACATTTCTTTCCTGTTTCGATAAAAAAAATAATATTTTTAGTCTGGTTCGATCATTGAGTACTTTTACAATTTGCTGGACTCCCTCAACTGATCTTTCTAAATCCTTATTCTTCATTTAGAATCTCCGTCCTATAATTATTACATTTCTTTTTGAGGAATTAATAATCTCAATCCGTTAAAAATAACCAACACAGTACTTCCCTCGTGAGCTAAGACTCCTATTCCTATAGTCATTTTACCTACAAAGTTTAATGATATTAATAGCAATACAATAAACATTGAAAAGATAATATTCTGCCAGACAATTTTATTTAATCGTTTAGATACTTTATGAGCATACACTAAATTCGATATGTCGTTCTTCATTAAAACTACGTCTGCCACATCAATAGCGACGTCTGTTCCATCGCCCATAGCAATTCCTACATCCGCATTAACTAAAGCTGGCGCATCATTGACTCCGTCACCTACCATTGCAGTTAGTCCATATGAATCCTGTTGCTGTTTAATAATTTTCGCCTTATCTTCCGGTAAAACATTAGCAATTACTTGACCAATCTTTAGCTCATTGCCAATCGATTCACCCGTAAGTTTAGCATCTCCTGTAATTAAAGTAGTGTGAACACCTTGATCATTGAAGTATTCTATTGCATCTTTTGCATTCGAGTTAGGGACATCCATTAATGCAATTAAACCTATAACTTCCTTATTAATTGCTATTAAAACAACAGTCTTTCCCTCTTTTGAATACTCATTAACTTTTTCTTTTATGTTTTTATCATAACTGTTAAATTCCGAAGGTTTAGAAATTCTATATTCATTATCATTGAAAGTTGATACTAATCCTCTGCCAACCTCATTTTCTACTGATAGAGTTTTTGTCTCCGTATGTGGAAAGTTACTAACTATAGCAGTCGCTAAAGGATGATTTGATTCTTTTTCCATTGATACAATAACGTCGATTACCTCTTCTTCGTCGACCCCATCAATGAAATATTGATTTGTAACAACGGGTTTTCCTTTCGTCAAAGTCCCTGTTTTGTCAAAACAAATAGCTTTAAGTTCCCCTAAATTAGATAAAAATGATCCCCCTTTAAACAGTACACCTCTCTTAGCTAAATTAGAAATCGCTGATAAAGTAGCTGGTACCGCACTAGCTGCTAATGCGCAAGGTGAAGATGAAATTAAAAATACAATACTTCGATATAAAGTTACATTCCAGCTCCATCCAAAAACTGTTGGACCCAAGACCAATATAAATGGGAAAATCATCAATACTAAGGTCACATACTTGGGCTCTAACCTCTTTATGGTTGTTGCTGTTTTACTCAAATTTTTCTGCGATTGATCAACTAGTTTTAATATTTTTGCAAATACAGTATCACTACTATCTTTTGTAACTTCCATAACAAACGAACCGGTACCATTAATTGTACTTCCGAATACATCGTCACCTACTGTTTTTTCTTTTGGAATACTTTCACCGTTTATAGACGACTCATCGATTGATGTTGTTCCAGAGATTATTTTTCCATCTGTAGGCACTTGTCCTCCATTTAAAACTTGCACTTTATCTCCGACCACTAATTGATCAACTGACACGACTTCAACAGAGTTGTCAATTGATAGTCTTCTGGCTTCCGTGGGATTTAGCTTTAGCAGATTCGTAATTTCTCTCTTACTCTTACCCTCTGCGTAATCTTCTAAGAAATGTGCTCCTGCAAAAATCAAAATTAATAGACCAGCTTCCTCGAAACTGCCAATAATCATTGCAGCAGCTGCTGCTAATACCATTAAAAAATGAATATTAGGCATAAATTTTTTTGTTTTCAAACTATCTTTTATTGTATCTCCAAAGCCCTCTATGATTACATGGTACCCTGCAGAAACCACCGTAATACTAAATAACATGTTAGAAAGTATAAGTAGATCTTCTCCTAAAAATAGAGCAATTAAAAATGCGATTAACCCAATGAAGTAAAAATACACTGGGATATTCCCATGGCTGTGATCGTGTTCTTCATTATGTTTATGCTCAGTACCCCCATGGTTACTAGTCTCGTTTTTAAGAGAATGATTTTTGTTGTTGATTTCATCTTTGTCCATTTATATTACCTCCTAAATATTGTTTATGATTAATCATAGTTTTTGAATTCTTTGTTTTCATTTAAAATCTCATCCACATTTCGCCGATAAAAATCATGCTCTTTCAACCACTCCTTAAAGCTACCCTCAGATAACTGATAGATTCCTTTTATTTCTTGGTTATTGAAACCTAAGCTAAGTAATTTTAAATATTTTTCTAAAGTTAAGTCTCCAATTTTTTTGTTTTTGGAGCTATATCCTAGAAACTGTCCCAACAACTGAATTTCTTTTTTTAGTTCTGTATGATCACTATCTAACCAGTTAGGATTTTCATTTAAAAGCTTAATCAATTTTCTCCGTATTTCTTTTTTTCTTTCTTTTGACATCTTACTCATCCTTTAGTTAATGTAATAATATTATAAATGACCAATCACACATATGTCAAATTATTCATATGTTTTTTTAAAAAATACGGTTTTTCTTCTGTGTAATTAGCTTCGACCGATTACTTTTGAACATATAGTACCAATTTTTACCTAAATTTACGTCGATATCTAAACCACATTCTATAAATGAGATTAAACTATTTTGAAAAATATTGAAATAATTATCTAATTTATATTCTTTATACTTGTCTTTAACGTATTAAAAGTTAATTCTATTACTTCGAATAGTTTAAAAAAAGGTGTATAAATCAAATGAAAAATCTAGCGTAATAAAGCATACTGCCTTAAACACTAGATTTTTCTAAAACAAAAAAATTTGCAATTCTATAAGCCTATATAAGTCGCTGGGTCCACAAAACCGGACCACAATCCTGTAGACATGCCCAAGTGAAGGTGAACTCCAGTAGAATTACCCGTCGTTCCCATCCCTCCTAAGTATTCTCTTGAAGAGACTGACTGGCCTACTGATACCGCCGGTGGTGTACTCATATGCATATAATAACTATACATACCGTTAGAGTGTTTTATAATCACATGATTTCCAGTAGACGGTCCATAACCTGCCGCAACAACTTCTCCGGAATTAATTGAATAAATCGGAGTTCCAGTAGATCCGGTAAAATCTAAACCGTCATGCTGATTTCCAGAATATCCTGTAGGATCTGAGCGAAACCCAAATCGGCTTGAAATATTAATAGAATCCAGAGGCCTAGTCCAACCATTATTTGACGAACTAGACTCCTCGGTTGATGGAACATCTTTTTCTTTGGAAGACAAATCTACGTTGCTTTTTTCTTCATCCGATACAACATTTTCTTCAGATTTACTTGTCTCGCTTGGATTTTCTTTTGTAGCTTTTTCATCAACCAATTCCGCATTCTCTGCTGAATTATCAATAATTGTCTCTCGTTTCTTAGATACTTCCAAATCAGCCATTCTCTTAGCGTCTTCTTCAATTTTTCGTTGCTTTTCCAAAGCCTCTAAAGCTAATTTCTTTTTCTTTTCTGCCTCATCTCTTTCCTCAATGAGTTTCTGTTTCTTTTCTTCTTCAGTATTTAAAGATAGGGATAATTCAGCTAACTCTAATTCTTGTCCCAATTTGATATCAACTAAGTTTCTTTGTTTCTTATCTAATTCAGCAGACTGATCTTCAATGTCAGTTAGTTTTTTTTCTAATTCTTTTTCAAGTGCAACACTCTTTTTTATATCCATCTGCTGCTGTTCTACTACACCGTTACTCGCGTTCATAATCGTAATAGAGGCAACGGCTTTATTTATTGCATCACTAATAGATTCTGAGCTAAGTAATGTCTCTATTAAACTATTAGATGAATCAGAAGTTTGAATATCTCTAGCTTGATTTCTTAGCAATTCTTTTCTTTTGTTAATCTTTATTGTCAGCTCCGTTATTTCTTTAGAAATTTCATTTGCTTTTTTTTCCGTAACTGATTTATTTTCAAGTATTTCTTTAATCTCGGCATCAATTTTCTTAATTGAATTATCAGTATCTAACTTTTGCTCCTCTATGGTCTTTGTTTCTTTCTTTATCACGTCAATTTTCTGTTCCTGTTTACCAATCTCATTATCTATATCCTCCGCATATGCAGAAACCACCGACATAGAAAACAACATCAAAATACTGGAAATAAAAATATTTTTTTTCACAAAAATTCTCCTATACTTTTGATAAATATTATTTATATAAAGCATAGCAAATAGAATAAACAATACTCGAAATAATAGAATTTAAAACAAATAGAAACAAATAGAAATATTTTGTCATATTTTTGAAATACAAGTAACCGATTTTGATAGTAATCCGATGGATACTCAACAATATCTGATTACACCTTGTAGCATTAAAAAAGATATACAACTCCTTGTTAAGCTTTTCTTATCCTATCTCAGCTTTACATAAATGGGGGGATTAAAGGACTTTAGTCAATTAATTAAAATAAGTTTATCCTCAATTAATTCTCCTTGTAATTCTCATCTTAGTAATATATTTCTTAAATTGAAATATCAGAGACTTTTAAATCTAAAAATCAAGTACATTTACAGTTCATGAGTAAGCAGTGACTTCCTACAAATCATTCCCATTGGAAGCAATAACCCCTTTGTACCAATAAAAGGATTTCTTCTTGTATCTTTCAAAGTTTCCGCTCTGGTTGTCATTTCTATTGACATAAATCAATCCATATCTCTTTTTCATTTCCCCTGTGCTTGAACTGACAATATCTATAGGGCTCCAAACCATGTAGCCCCAGATTTCGACACCCTCATATATTGCTTGCTTCATTTGGAATGGCAACAGTTTTTTTGACAAATTTTATAAGGTGCAGAACTTCTTTCCG
>OCAE01001273.1_pt1 | contig 11949 bp, 8 predicted proteins | sample 1495581 | NCBI WGS metagenome assembly OCAE01 (sample SAMEA2580278, study PRJEB22360) | human gut metagenome | biome: human gut; feature: human-associated habitat; material: faeces | place: Denmark | collected 2008/2010 | reverse complement strand
CTGATGGGTCTGTTTGCTAATCTGCCGGTGGCGCTGGCGCCCGCGATGGGGCTGAATGCGTTCTTTGCCTTCGTTGTGGTCGGCGCGATGGGTCTGTCGTGGCAGGTCGGTATGGGGGCGATTTTCTGGGGCGCCGTCGGCCTGCTGCTGCTGACTATCTTCCGCGTGCGTTACTGGATGATTGCCAATATCCCGGTCAGTCTGCGTGTGGGTATTACCAGTGGTATCGGTTTATTCATCGGCATGATGGGTCTGAAAAACGCAGGCGTGATCGTCGCGAATCCTGAAACGCTGGTGAGCATCGGTAATCTGACCTCCCACAGCGTACTGTTGGGCGTGCTCGGTTTCTTTATCATCGCTATCCTGGCGTCACGTAACATTCACGCCGCCGTGCTGGTGTCTATCATCGTCACCACGCTGTTGGGCTGGATGCTGGGTGATGTGCACTATAACGGTATTGTCTCTGCGCCGCCGAGCGTCTCGTCGGTGATTGGGCATGTCGATCTGGCGGGCTCGTTCAACATCGGTCTGGCTGGGGTGATTTTCTCCTTCATGCTGGTTAACCTGTTTGACTCCTCCGGGACACTGATCGGCGTGACTGACAAAGCCGGTCTGGCGGATGAAAAAGGGAAATTCCCGCGCATGAAACAGGCGCTGTTTGTTGATAGCGTCTCTTCCGTGACCGGGGCATTTATCGGTACCTCTTCCGTCACCGCTTATATTGAGTCCTCTTCCGGCGTTTCTGTCGGTGGGCGCACCGGCCTGACCGCTGTGATCGTGGGTTTGCTGTTCCTGTTGGTTATCTTCCTGTCGCCGCTGGCGGGGATGGTGCCGGGCTATGCGGCTGCAGGTGCGCTGATTTACGTTGGCGTGTTAATGACCTCCAGCCTGGCGCGCGTGAAGTGGGACGACCTTACTGAATCCGTGCCGGCGTTTATCACTGCCGTGATGATGCCATTCAGCTTCTCAATTACCGAAGGGATCGCGCTGGGCTTTATCTCTTACTGCGTGATGAAAATCGGTACCGGTCGTTTGCGCGATCTGAGCCCGTGCGTGGTGGTTGTGGCGCTGTTGTTTGTGCTGAAGATTGTGTTTATCGACGCACACTAACTTCTTGCCGTTGCCGGATGACGCTGCGCTTATCCGGCCTACAAATTGCGATAGTAGGTCGGATGGTTTTACGCTTTCACGCGCGGGATGTAGTTTGTGGTGTCAGGTGGCGCTTCGCTTACCTGACCTACAGGAGAGTGTCGGCCCGGTAAGCGCTAGCGCCACCGGGCTTTTTATTAGGCTTTAACCCGCTGGATATAGTCGCCAAACGCGGTGAGCTGGCCAGTCAGATGGTCCAGGGTACTCTGATCGATCACTTCACCCGTCTGCGGGTCCACTTTGTTCTGAATCACTCCGCCCATAAATTCAGGCTTGTTCATCACCATCGCATCCAGGAAGACCAGAATCTGGCGCAGGTGATACTGGCAGCGTGCACCGCCAATCGCCCCCATTGAACTGGTCTGGATAAGCACCGGTTTGCCGGAAAGCGGTTGATCGGGCAGGCGCGACAGCCAGTCGATGGCATTTTTCAGGCCACCCGGCACCGAGTAGTTATATTCAGGAGTGACGATAACCACGCCATCGGCATTGCGAATTTGTTCAGCCAGTGCTTCAACGCTTGCCGGAAAACCTTCTTCCTGTTGCACGTCGGCATCGTAAAGTGGGATATCACCGATAGACGGTAACGCACTCACTTCCATCCCCGCCGGGGCTATTTTCGGCAGCGTACGGGCAACCATACCGTTAAATGAACCTTTGCGCAGGCTTCCCAGTAACGTAACAACATTCAACGTTTCAGACATGGTAACTCCATCAGTTATGCGTATAAGACGTCGCAGCAGATAATTGCGCGAATCGCATCAGACGACCCGTTGGCGCATTCGCACGGGTCTGGATATCAGGCAGGCTTTTCCAGCCCTGCTTACCATCAAACTCCCAAAGCTGAAGTTTATCAATGCCTGGTGTAACCGCAACCGACCACACCAGCAGGTCTTCGGCATCACAGATGGCTTCAATCTGGGTAACATGTGCACATTTCAGACGCCCGGCACCCGGTAGTAGCTGCAGCTCGCGCGGATCGTCATTGCGGACGTCCCCCGTCAGTTTCAGGACGCTCTGACGCAAGGTGATCATCTGTGCACGCGCTTCGTCCGGATCGTTTTGCTTGCTGATCCACAGATTTTCAATGCTGGAAAAGGCCGGAACCTCAACAGAATGGGGGCTGATAAATCCTCGGGTAGCGCGCTGGAGTTCCATATCCAGTCCACATTCCCCTTCGGTTGTCAGCGTCACGCCGACCATATTGCCAGCATAGGCGATGGAAAAACTCGGCAAATTTTTATCGCGAAACGCCGGCTTACCTTTGGCTTTGTATACGATTTCCGGTAACTCGAGCGTGCCATACAGCATAAACATCAGCTCGGCGAGAAGGCCTCGGGATGCCAGAAAACGGGTCTGGCGATGTGTTGGCAGTCTTCGTGCTTCATGATGGCAGGATGACGGGAGACGCATAGAAATCAGGTGTCCCTCCGTCAGGATCCCTCTGGCAAAATGGGTCGCCATTTTTCTCTCCATGATTAATGGTCGTTGATAATGACGAGAGTAACATTTACTCGGTTTATAGACAGAGTAAATCGCCAAAAAGTACGACTGAATCAGCCTCCCTTACGCGCATTTACATTTCCTGGTGCATATTGGCTGTTTTTGCGTCAGGATCGGTCGTGATACAGGGCGTTGATGTTCTCTCTTAACCAGATGAATTTCGGGCTATGGCTGCTGCGGTTGTGCCAGCGTTGGGGGAAAGGTATCAACCGTTTTTCCAGCACGCGGCATTGAATGGCAGAGATCGGGCGACAAGGGGGCTGGTGGAGTTGGTTATGGTGATGACAATAGGCGCATTTGCTAATGCCTCCGATATGACTTTGACGTCCATCAGCCACCTGGAAATGATAATGATCTTGCAGCATTTTTCTCATGGTGAGATTTAAAATCCCTGACCGTATCGTATGACAAAGTGCTCTGTCTAACATGCCACAGCGAGTTAAATCGAAAGGCCATCGGTAAATATATCGAAGTCTGGCATTATCCGGATGGGTGAAAAGAATAGCGGTTTAATGGTTCAGTTCTTTCCTACGTCACTGATGAGAGTTTCTCGGAAATCGACCTTGGGTTATCGTAGACAATCAGCGTCTTGAATTCGTTCAGGACAAACGCGACATTAATCATTCACAATGAATTCTCGCGGCGATGTTCCTTCGCGGTGGCGGAGAAAACCAACAGAGAATAAATCTCAGCGTTTGCTGGGCTGTGACGATATGCGCGATGCGTTGAATATATTGCCCTTTCGCTCTGAGGCATTTTAGGTTGAATAAATCCAGTGATATTGGATACAAAAATAATGAATGGCTAATCTCATTTCTGGCTGGAAACAAAAAACCTCATTGTATGGTGAACTATTTGTGCTGAGCCTCTATGTCAATTGCAATCAGTATGCCTTTTTTAATGGATATTAAATCGCGGTCTCTGAATTTTTTTAACTCTTCCATTACGGCACTTTTGGATACTTTTGTACGTTCACAAATATAGGAGCAAACATTTATTTTACAACGTTCAGTCTCAGGGAGATTATTTATTTGAATAAGATACAGCCATACAATTTCACTCGTTTTTCTTTCTGACATTAACCGATCTCGGTAAAGTGCAACACTTAACTGAAATGCTAATATTGTTGAAACTGCAGCCCAGTGTTCAGGCTTGTCATTTAACGCTTGTAATACATTCTCTCGTGGCACAAACCAAAGTTTACTTTTGAATCTGCGATAAGTGGCTATCTTCAACCCAGTTATGACTTCACTAAGACAAAAAACATTCGGTGCCGGAACTTGCCATATTATGTAATCATCTTCTATACTGGAAAGTTGCACGATACCTTCGGTATGAAGTATAACGCCAATTTCCGGTGTGATGATCTGATGACTCCTGAGAGGCTGTGCCCAGGGCATTAGTAATGAAATCAACTCGACTATCTCTTCTTTAGGCTTAAAGATCGGCATGTTAATTGCTGGTGTAATAAGCGTTTTTTCCATTATATCCTCCAGGAAAATCATTGATATGTTATTGTAAACGCAATCATTGCATTTATAAACCCCGGTTAAACACTATTCTCGTTTTAAAAGTAATGTCGCCGCAAGGGGGTAACAAAAATACCTTTTGCATTTGTCATCCCGACGTTGATAAGAGTGTTTAGCTGGACTTGAGTTCCTTGTATTAACAATTGGATACCAAAATTTTATACAGAACCCGTAACCGTACTATCTTCCATAATCCGCTTGTTTTGTTATCAACACCATCCGTCAGGAATAAAAAATTATGCAAAAATCAAATTAAAATTGTAAGTTATTACCTTTTTCTGAAGACTACTGAGAGTACAGGCATAATATTTAACCAAAAAAAGCTTTCTTTGTCAGAAGACCGGTTGGATGTATCTATTTTAGTGGCCTGGATAGATTTTTTCTGATTATTATCAGTTTGAAATAATTGAGGGTTAAAGTAAATGGTTTATATCACCGCTTCAGATATATAAACGTCACCACCAATAATCTCAACCGGTGTAGTTAAGGATGGAAGTGTGCACAGAAACAGCCATCAAGTGAAAGAAAATATCACTGATCCTATAATATTTTTTATACAAGCCATGTTACGTGTGAAAAATCCATGGCTGGAATAAAAATCACATCATGATTGGAAAGGATAATAGCTATATGTTCTCAATAAAAGTAGTTAACCAAACCTACTTGAATTCTGTGTAAGAGTATAGGGGTACTAGATATATACAAGATCTGCAAACAGAAAATGACGACTAAGTTTAATAATTAGTTGAGGCGATAAGATAGGGCTCTGGTTATTATCTGATGTACTGGTTTTGATTATTCAGTCGTAAATAAATAATTGCCGTCAATAAAATAGTGGTTCCATTGAAAATGGAAACGGCAAATAGATATATTAGTCAAGTCTTATAGTGATTTTTGATATGTAACCCCCAATAATCAAGTAATTCTATGCTGATATACGAACTGGGGTATTCAGAATCCTTTTCACCATAATAAGGTATGCATGGATATACCTCTGGAGCTGTTTCCTTAAAAAACTCATGGATGTCACTTTCTGAAAAGCAAGAAAAATCATATGTTTCCAGAAACCATTTTTTATAATCTAAAAAGGAGTACAAGATAATAAATTTTTTCACAATGACACCATCCAGATAATGTGGGTGAATGATTAAGGTATAATATATACTGATATGAAATTGAAAACACATTAAGTTTATCCATTTTTGGAACAAAAACAGGAGAGATTTACTTTTGCAGAGAGTAATGAGGCTTGTAATTAATTGAAGAAAAAGACATGCATGATATGTGATGACTCCTTAAATACATTATGCATCTGAAATTAATGTTTTTTTTCATTTGTACATATCCACTCATATGTTGCGGATTTTCTGTTCCAACTCTGGAGTTCCATTACTCCCCGTGTTTAACATTGCACTCTTGTAACAGAAGCTGCAGCCAAAGCATCAAATTTCGCCGCTTGCAAAGCCCATCACTTCACTTAACAACACAAAGGAAGTATTTCACCAGAGTGAGGATCACCGACATTCTGAGAGCCGTTACGGCCAGTCAGCTAAGGAAAAAGCGGTTTATTGAAGAACAGGCTTTGCCACCGAAAGCGCAGCATGAGCGGATGTGAACCGGTGTCAGAACCGGAACTGATATAGGTGATGCCGTTTAGCAATAACAGTACTTTTGCTTTCAGGCGATCGTTTGGCGTGGCGCTAAGGATACGGGGAGATACAGGAGAAGGCGAATTGCTGTTTGGACAACCGCAATTTCCTGAAAGGTCATGCCGCCTTGAATGAGGCGGCATGTCAGCCTGGAGATACAGCGAGTTAACTGAATCGGGGTAAGAGGTGGAAAACGTTGCCAAACCAGCAAACAATGACTGCTACGCCGAACAGGATAACGATGGTTGGAATGATGAGGCCGCCCCAGACGGTAAACATTTTATTGGGAAATTTCTTGCGGGCTTTCAGAGCCAGTACCGCAGGGATGATCACCGCCCATATCGTTGCGCACAGCCCTGCGCCGCCGATGCCATAGATAAAACCGTTCGGGAAGATTAAGTATAAAAGCGCCGGGGGCAGGAAGGTTAACAAGACTGTTTTAAAACGACCTACCGATGAGTTATCGAATTTGAACAGATCCGCAAGATAGTCAAATAGCCCCAAAGTCACGCCAAAAAAAGAGCTGGCAACGGCCAGGTTTGAAAAAACTAGCAGACAAAATTCGATGATTCCGCTTTGCCTGGTACCGAGGAATGACTTCACTAATGAGTCAACATTACCACCAGAGGCGATGATCTCACTGAAGCTTTCCCGTGAAATGTTACCCATGGTGCAATACAACCAGAACAGATAAATCACCAACGCCAACAAAGAACCAAAGACAATGCTTTTTATTAATTTATCTTTTCTCTTGCCATAGCAGATGATCAGGCTCGGAATGTTTCCGTGAAAGCCAAATGATGCTAGGCATACCGGTAGCGCCATAAAAATATAGGGGAAATAGGAGGCGTCGTTTTGGGCCTGGCCTGCCGTATCCCGCAATATAGAAAAATCGACCTGGAAGAAAAACGATCCAAAAACGATTATAAAAGAGATGATTTTAATTCCCAGGAACAGGGAGGTGATTCGGCTGGCTGCCAGTGAACTGATCCACAGCACGCTGGCGACAAAAATGGCGGTGCAGATCCCGACAATTCTGGGGTTAACGCGATATCCCATATTCATTGAGATCGTTTCACTAATAATAGCACCATTTGCAGATATATAGGCGTAAGTGAGAATATAGAGAACAAAGGCGACTGTAAATCCACTCACAATGTTCCATTTGTTGCCAATAAGATCTTTAGTGATAGTATTAAAACTGGATCCGACGGGGTAATTTAAATTTGCCTCTAATAACAAGAGTCCAGAATGCAACATTGAAAACCAGGCGATGATTAAGATAAACGCCCCCCAAAAAAACCATGCACCCGACAAGTCAACGGGGAGAGCAAACATCCCCCCGCCAATCACCGTGCCGGCTATAACCATAATTCCCCAAAAGGAGGAATGTTTAGCGTTCGAATTTTCTTCCATGATGCCTCATTAATTATAGTGAGCCTATAACATTTTAATTATGCAACAATGTAAAGGAAGTGGATTTATCGCTGGGGTGGTTATTATCGTATAACCACCCATAATATTTATAATTAAACTTCTTTCAGTTTAGCGGTGAAGTGACGTAATACTTTAGGTTCGTAAGTGAAGGTTAGCCCTTTAATGTTCACTGCATTTTCTTTGACATGCTCAAAGGCTTCGATAATGAAGTCCATATGAGACTGGGTATATGTCGCCCTGGGGATAGTTAAACGCAGGAGCTCAGCCGGACAAGGTAGCTGCTTACCAGTTTTAGGATCTCTGCCTAATAAGAATGACCCGATTTCAACGGCCCGGATTCCGGCCACTCTATAAAGTTCGCAAGCGAGAGCCTGAGCCGGGAACTGTTCTGCCGGAATGTGCGGCAATAATTTACCCGCATCCACAAATGCCGCATGTCCGCCAGCCTGTTGGCAGGTGACACCAATCGCTTCGAGGCCATCGACCAAATATTGTACCTGTGCGATACGATAGGCCAGCCAGTCCTGATTCATGCCATCAACCAGGCCCACCGCAAGGCGCTCCATTGCCCCACCTTCCAGACCACCGTAAGTCGGGAAGCCTTCCTGTACGACGCACAGGGTTCTGCACTCGGTATAGACGTCAAAATAGGTGTCGTCTTTAATGCACAGTAAGCCGCCCATTGGCACCATTGCATCTTTTTTCGCGGACATTGCCAGCATATCGGCATATTTGTAAGTCTCGCGGGTAATTTCTTCGATGCTCCAGTCCCGGTATTCTGCTTCGCGTTTCTGGATAAAATACGCATTCTCGGCAAAGCGTGCGGAGTCCATTACCACCGGAATATCATATTTTTTAGCGATATTATACATGGCTTTCAGGTTGGCTAATGAAACAGGTTGCCCACCCGCAGAGTTACTTGTGATAGTCGCCACAATATACGGTACGTTGTTTGCGCCAACTTCCTGAATGCCGCGCTCTAATCCATCGAGATCAAAATTTCCCTTAAAGTCGTAACGAACGCCGGTATCAAAAGCCTCTTTGATATACACATTGCGTACGGTACAGCCGTTGATTTGACTGTGTCCCTGGGTGGTGTCGAAGAAGTAGTTGGAGAATGCCACCATTTTACTTCTGTCTAACCCTTTTTCCTGCTCACGCTTTTTGATTAATACTGGAATATAAATTTGCTCTGCACCGCGGCCCTGGTGCGTTGGAATAGTATATTGATAGCCGAAAATGTTTTTCACTGCTTCAGACAGCGCATAATAACTGCGACTGCCGCTGTAAGCTTCATCTCCACGCAACATTGCAGCTTGCATATTCTGTGTCACTGCGCCAGTACCACTATCGGTTAGCAGGTCAATAAAGACATCTTCACTATCCAACAGAAAAGGGTTCATTCCTGATTTAATGATTGCGTTATCCCGATGATCTCTGGTTGTACGTTTTACCGGTTCAATAACACGAATACGGAAGGGTTCTGGTAAATGTTTAAAGTTATCCATGACATAATCCTTTAATTTATTTGACGGTATTGAATCAATACGTCCACATACGGGCATATATATGCCCGGCACAATTCATTCCACATTTATTTCAGCCATGACTGTCTTTTCGTTTTAAAAACGAACAGGCATACGTGGCGTTGCGATATGCAACCACAATGAGGAATTGAGTTATGTTTGAAATGTGCCAAATGAACAGACTACGAATAGCCTATGCTCTGGCAAAATAAAGGCAGGGAAACTTAAGGGTGGTGATTGACAATTTTATTGTCAACATTAAACCATTTTGAAATGATGTATGAACTTAAGATAATCATGATGAGTTATCCTCTTTAGACACAAGGCTACATTATGGGAATGAAAATATTTGTCTATGAGAGAATAATTTAACTGTGATAAAAATCACAGTTAAATTAAATTTGAATTAATTAAGGATCATTCAATAAAATCCTAATTACAATATTACGTTAACGATTCACCGAACGCGCGATACGCGTATAGGTATGCCTGACGCCGCGAATCGCCACGCTATAGGCCAGGATATTTTCTGGTAATGCCATCCCCATATAGCCGGTATCGCCAATATGATGGAGGTCCGCTCCTGCCATTTTACTCATCAGGGCTATCTGGCGAATCGTACTGACGTCTGCGCCCTCCTGAGAGGTGCCGATTGCCGTCATTGCCAGCGCACCGTGCGCGTGTGCACACGCGATCAGCGACTCTACCTTTTGCTGGCTCATGCCGGGCACGGTTCCCGGAGCCGGTATGAGCACAATATCTGCGCCTTGCTCCGCAAATGCGGCGACGTCACTTTCGCTGATAATCGCGCTGCCGCTCTCTCGTACGATGCCTGCACCGTGCATTTTACCGGTGATGATAATGGCGCGGTCACCCACGGCTTCGCGGATCGTTTTCACTGCTTTTCCCAGAGAGTGATTGCTGACGCCGTTGTTAGGGTTTCCCGTCAGTACCAGGATCTTCGCCCCCATCTCGACCAGTTTGCGGGCATTCTCTGCGGTTGCGGCACGGCCTGGCTTCATCTTCCAGATGTCATCATGCGCAATGGCAAACTCAGGGTCGACCGCCTCCAGGTTGACGCCAATGATGCGACCAGTCAGGCGCTGCAGTTCATGCAACGTCTGATCCGGTGCAGTACCGGCAGGCATTCCCTGGATCAACGGTGCTTCGCTATCGAACATGTTAATCAGCAGAATGTCCGCCCCCTGCGACGCGGCAAGTTCGGCATTGGTGACGTTATTGAGCAGCGGTTGGGTAATGGCGATAGATTCACTGACCAGAATACGCCCTTCACTGGCGCGGATTGCATACAGCAGCGCGGTTTTGTCCATGCACGCGAAATCTGACGCCGTGCAGTCAAGTAAACGTTTATGTTCCATAAAAAGGGATCCTCTTATAAAACGATAACGCCCCGAATTAACCGTCGATTAATTCGGGGCTACGGGATTACTTACCGATACAGAAGCTGGAGAAAATCCGTCCCAGCAGATCGTCGGAGGTAAACTCGCCGGTTATCTCACTTAAGCTTTGCTGTGCCAGATGTAGCTCTTCAGCCAGTAGTTCACCCGCCCACGCGCCTAACAGTTGAGCTTTGCCCTGCTGGAGATGCTCAGCGGCTTCTGCCAGCGCCTGCAGGTGACGACGACGGGCCAGGAAACCGCCTTCCATATTAGTATCGAAACCCATGCTCTGTTTGAGATGGTTACGCAGCACGTCCACGCCTTCACCGGTACGTGCCGAAAGGCGAACCAGTGAGTGACCATTCACCTCGCTGATACCCAGCGGCTCGCCGGTGATATCCGCTTTGTTACGTACCACGGTAATCGGCAGTTTTGACGGCAAACGGGCGATAAAGTCCGGCCAGATATCAGTTGGGTCAACGGCATCCGTGGTGGTACCATCCACCATGAACAGTACGCGATCCGCCTGCTCAATTTCCTGCCAGGCACGCTCAATACCGATACGTTCGACTTCGTCGCTGGCCTCTCGCAGACCGGCGGTGTCGATAATGTGCAGTGGCATGCCGTCGATATGGATGTGTTCACGCAGCACGTCGCGCGTGGTACCGGCGATGTCGGTAACAATGGCGGCTTCACGGCCCGCCAGCGCGTTCAGAAGGCTCGATTTTCCGGCGTTAGGGCGTCCGGCAATAACCACCTTCATTCCTTCACGCAGTAGGCTCCCCTGACGCGCTTCAGCGCGGACGGCATCGAGGTCGGCAATCACGCCATTCAACTGCGCTTCGATTTTGCCATCGGACAGGAAGTCTATCTCTTCATCCGGAAAGTCGATGGCCGCTTCAACATAGATGCGCAGGTGAGTGAGTGCTTCCACCAGATGGTTAACGCGGGCGGAAAACGCCCCCTGTAACGAGTTCAACGCCGAGCGCGCGGCCTGCTCAGAGCTGGCGTCAATCAGGTCGGCAATTGCCTCCGCCTGGGCTAAGTCGAGCTTATCATTGAGAAACGCGCGTTCAGAGAACTCGCCGGGTCGGGCAATACGCAGACCCGGCAGCGTCAGAATACGTTTTAACAGCAGGTCGAGAATGACCGGCCCGCCGTGTCCCTGCAACTCCAGTACGTCCTCGCCGGTAAACGAGTTAGGGCCGGGAAACCACAGGGCTATCCCCTGGTCCAGCGCGGTACCGTCGGCATCTTTAAACGGCAGATAGTCGGCGTAACGAGGTTTGGGCAGCTTGCCCAGAACGGCTTCGGCTACCTCACGCGCCTTCAGGCCGGAGATACGCAGAATACCAACACCACCGCGTCCCGGTGGGGTTGCCTGGGCGACGATAGTGTCGTTATGGCTCATGATAGTTCTCTTCGTAAATGTAAAAAAGGCGGTCTGATGACCGCCTTCTCTGGCATTAACTTTACCGTGAATACTCGAAATAATTCAAGTTGCAGGAAGGCGGCAAGTTTGTGAGCCCCAGGAGCTTACTGAAGTAAGTGACTGGGGCAAGCAAACGCAGCCAACGCGCCTGCGGCTTGAAGAATGAAGAGTATCAGGATTTTTTCTTCTCGCGGCTATGCAGACCACGTTTTTCCAGACCACGGTAAATCAGCTGCTGCTGAATAATGGTCACCAGGTTGCTGACGATGTAGTACAGCACCAGACCTGACGGGAACCACAGGAAGAACACGGTGAAGATGACCG
>OCAE01001272.1_pt1 | contig 11953 bp, 7 predicted proteins | sample 1495581 | NCBI WGS metagenome assembly OCAE01 (sample SAMEA2580278, study PRJEB22360) | human gut metagenome | biome: human gut; feature: human-associated habitat; material: faeces | place: Denmark | collected 2008/2010 | reverse complement strand
CCTCTACCCAGGTGACACCGGCTGCGGCCGCCAGACTGAAGCAGCCGCCGACAGATACCGCGGTTAAAAAACTGATATTTGCCAGCACTATTCGGGAAAATGCCTGCTATTTCCAGCCTGAGGTAAATGGAAATATAAGGCTGGTTCCTATTCTGCACCGGGATGCAGAGGGATGGATGGTTGAGTTTAAAATCGGTTCGGATCATCTGTATGTATTAAAGGATATTACCGCTATGGTAAATGCTCTGAAAGAAGAAAAGTATGTACACTATGGACAGAAACTGGCATTTTACCATGTAAAAAGCGCATTTACTGAGGAGAGCCGCAGACTGGTGGACTTTCTGGAAGACTGTGTGAATCAGGAGCAGGACTTTATTACGGAATTGTATGTGATGCGGCGCAGTTACCTGCCCACAGCAGCTTCTGCACGGAATCTGGTTCTGTCAGGTGATAAAATGGTGCGCTTTTTGCAGGCAGTGGGGCCGGGATTCATTGCGCTTCAATCCAGATTCTCCAATCTGACCCGGATAAAGATTGTGGAAAAGGATCCTGTACTTGGATTTTCTATTGTGGAACGGAGTAGTGGCGGCTGTCTTATTTCCGTTCCCAGAGGGGAAGCGTTTGTAAGTAAAAACGGGCTGTGTGTTTTTACAGAAGATACCATATATTTATGCAGTGAGGAGTTCGGAACGCATATGGGTGGTATCTGTGGTCTGATGGAGCCATATAAGGAACAGGAATATCATGTAAATGAAGAAGATATGCCGGTGCTCTGTACTTCGGTACTGCCTTCGCTGGAGGAGTATTCAGTCCTTAAAAAGCCGGATTCACTGGAACGTTATATGCCGAAGCCGTGTGAAATACTCCTATATCTGGATTATGTGGACCGGACTCTGATTGCATCTGTTTACAGCCAGTATGGAGAGGTGCGTTATAATCTGATTGAGGGACTGGAGGTCAAGGATTTATATCGTGATATGAAAAAGGAGCAGTATGCGGCGAAGCTGGCAGGCAGTTATTTCCAATATGCAGACGAGGAGAAAAATCTGCTGTATATTCCGGAAGAGGACGAAGAGGCGCAGTATCGTCTGCTCAGCACCGGAATTGCGCAGTTTCAGCAGATAGCTGAGGTATATATTTCTGAGTCCTTAAAAAGGCTGAGGGTCTTGAAGTCACCTAAAATAACCATGGGAATTACCAGGAACAGCGGACTGCTGGATATTACACTCCAGACTGAGCGGTTAGAGCCGGGAGAGTTGGAGGGGCTGCTGTCCAGCTACCGGAGGAGGAGAAAATATTACCGCTTGAAGAATGGGGATTTTCTGGAGTTGGAGGATAATGGACTGTCGGCAGTGGCAGAACTGGCCGAAGGGCTGGAACTGAGTGTGGAGGAACTGGAGGAAGGCCATATCCGGGTACCGGAATACCGATCCTTTTATTTAGACCAGGTTCTGCGGGAGAATGAAGGGATCGTAGAAGTTAAACGCAGTTCATCCTATAAGGCATTTCTGCGGTCCATGAAAAATGTGGAGGACAGCGACTATGAGGTTCCGGCCGGATTGAACGCGGAGCTAAGGCCGTATCAGAAGTTTGGATTCCGATGGCTCATGACTCTGGGGGCGATGGGATTCGGCGGAATTTTGGCCGACGATATGGGGCTTGGGAAGACTGTTCAGGCGATCGCGTATCTGGTGGCGGTGAAGGAAAATTATGAGGGGGATACGCCCCGGCACAGCCTTATTATCTGCCCGGCTTCCCTTGTCTATAACTGGGAGAGTGAAATACACCGGTTCGCGCCCGGACTGACTGTGGAGACGGTCGTGGGAGGGGCCGGGAGCAGGAAGGAAAAGATACGGAAAAGCAGGGCGGATATTCTGCTCACATCCTATGACTTATTAAAACGGGATGTGGAGGCGTATCAGGAAGCTCTGTTTGATACTGTTTTCATCGATGAGGCGCAGAATATTAAAAATCATGGAACGCAGACAGCGAAAGCGGTGAAGGCCCTTGGCTGTGCCCGGAGGTTTGCGCTGACCGGGACGCCTATAGAAAATTCACTGAGTGAGCTGTGGAGTATCTTTGATTTTCTGATGCCCGGATTTTTAGGAGGCTATAAGCATTTTAAGGAGAAGTATGAGCAGCCTGTGGCAGCGAGACAGGATGAGGTGGCTGCGGAACGGCTGCGGCGGATGATAAGGCCGTTTATCCTGAGGCGTCTGAAGAAAGAGGTCTTAAAGGAACTGCCGGACAAGCTGGAAGAGGTGGTGTATTCCCGCATGGAGACGGCGCAGAGGGAGATCTATGAGGCCAGAGTGCAGAGGCTTCTCGACTCTCTTTCGAAACAGAGCCAGGAGGAGTACCGGGTCGGAAAGCTGCAGATACTGGCGGAGCTGACTCATTTGCGCCAGCTCTGCTGTGATCCGTCGCTGGTGTATGAGAACTATAACGGCGGGGCGGCAAAGGTGGATACGTGTGTGGAACTGGTGAATAATGCGGTGGAAGCGGGAAATAAGGTTCTTCTGTTTTCACAGTTTACGTCCATGCTGGATATTATCCGGAGACGGCTCGATGAGGAGGGGACCGGTTATTGCATCCTGACGGGATCGACCTCCAAGGAAAAGCGGAATGAACTGGTGAAGTCCTTTAACGGGGATGGACCGCCTGTCTTTTTAATTTCCTTAAAGGCTGGAGGAACGGGGCTTAACTTAACTGCCGCCAGTATCGTGATCCATTTCGATCCGTGGTGGAACCAGGCGGCCCAGAACCAGGCCACAGACCGCGCCCACAGAATCGGGCAGCAGCAGGTGGTCACGGTGTATAAGCTGATCATGAAGGACACTCTGGAGGAGAAGATTCTGGAAATGCAGGAGAGAAAGGCGGGGCTGTCTGAGGAGATTATGGCGGATGGAAGCATCAGCGAGGTGATTGGGTCGAAGGAGGAGTTTATGGAGATTCTGCGAGGGGCGGCGAAAGAATCGGCGGGCAGTCAGTAAGTGGCGGCAGGACAGAATAAAACCAGCAGATGAAAGATACGGGGGATGAAGAAATACATGCTTAAAGTATTAATTGCAGACGATGAATATAAGGTAGGCTTTTTAGTTAAAAAGTTAATTGATTGGGATAAGCTGAATCTGGAGTTTGCCGGGCTTGTGCAGGATGGGATGACCGCATATGAGAAGATATGCGAGTGCGCCCCGGATATTGTGATTACGGATATCCGTATGCCGGTTTTAAGCGGCCTGGAACTGATAAAGAAGGTGATTGATGAGGGACGCAGTGTCCATTTTATTGTAATCAGCGGATATAAATACTTCGAATACGCCCAGCAGGCTATAAAATATGGTGTGGAGGACTATCTTTTGAAGCCGATTGACGAGGTGGAGCTAAACCAGATCTTGAAGAAGATTGCGGACACGGAGACAAACAGGGAGAAAGAGAGCCGCAGCGTGGATACGATGGTAAAAAAACTTCATGACAGCCGTTATATCCTTCACAGAGAGTTTTTAAATTCCATATCCGGGGACTGGGAGATGAATCTGGAGGAGGTCAATAAGAATTACGGCCTGAATTTCGGAGACGGTCTGTTTCGGGTTATCTGCTGTAAACTGGACGGCGACAACCGTGTGGAGAAGAATGAGCAGCAAATAAACCTGATCTTAAAAAAGACGGGAGCACTGGTGGAACAGGCGTTTCAGGGGTGTGTACGCGACATTGCTATTACTTATCAGAAAAATTCTGCCGTTACGGCAGTCATCAATTATACGGCTGAATGCAGAGACGAGGTGGAACAGCGGATTGACAGGCTGTTTCAGTCACAGATGGACTACTTAAGCGGATTTGAACACTACGAGCTGACGATGGGACTGAGCTCGGAATGCGGGGAATTCGGCAGACTTCATGTGGCAGTGGAGACAGCCAGGGAAGCTGTAGCGTGCCGGATTCTGGGCGGAGCCGGGAGACAGATTGACGAGCGGTCCATAGAACGGGATTCTACAGTCTGTGCGGAGGAGATCTGCGGGGAGCTGGAGGAGAAGCTGGCCGGAGCAGTGGAAACCGCAAGATACGACGATGTGAAGTATATGATCGGACTGGCGTTCCACGAGGCCAGAAAGCGCAGGGCGTTTGCAAGTGAGTATTATCAACTGGCAGGGCTCCTGTTTCAGTGTTATCTGGAGCTTAATCCATTTAAAAGTCCGGCAGATAATGTGGAACTGAAGGAACGTTGGAAAGAGGGTGCTGGAAACTGTGATTCTGTTCCGGCCTTAACGGAATATGTAGCAGAACAGGTAACCGCCGATCTTATGGCGTGTGTGGAGGCAAGCCGTGAGAAAGAGCGGAGACCAGTCTTAACCGCGGCAGAGTATATCAAAAAGAATTACAGCCAGAAGCTTTCTTTGGAAGAAATTGCTGAGCAGGGAGGGTTCAATATGAATTACTTCTCCGAACTGTTTAAGAAAGAGACGGGAAAGACATTTACCGCCTATGTGACGGATGTCCGGATGGAGGAGGCTAAAAAGCTTCTTAGGGATACGGATATGCCTGTTTACGAGGTGGCGGGGGCCGTGGGTTATAAGGATTCAAAATTTTTCAGCCAGCAGTTTGTGAAGACAGTCGGAATCAAGCCTATGGAATACCGGAAGCTTTATTATTAAGAGATGGAGAAGTAGGATGGAGATTGCCGTGACGACGGCAGTGCTGGCGACAGCAGCCTGTATGCTGCTGGGGCTGTATTGCCTTTATTTAAAAAATAGGATAAAAAAGGTGGAAGCTGAACGGGAACGCCAGTTGTCAGAGCTGGAGGAAAAACTTCAGGATGAATATTCGGTCCGCATGGTGGACAAGCAGGCTAAGCTTTCCGCGCTCCAGAGTCAGATCAACCCCCATTTTTTGTATAATACGCTGGAGTGCATCCGGAGTGAGGCACTTCTTTATGATTGTGACAGTATTGCCAGAATGGCCAAGGCACTGGCGTCCTTTTTCCGCTACAGTATCAGCAAGAAGGAGAATATTGTGACACTCCGGGAGGAATTCAATAATATCGAAAACTACTTTCTGATTCAGAGCTATCGGTTTGATGATAAATTCTCTTTTGAGATTTTGGCCGCGCCGGAGGACAGAGAAGCATATTCCTGCCTGATTCCCAAGCTGTCCCTGCAGCCGATTGTGGAGAATGCCATTTTCCATGGTCTGGAGACGAAACCGGATAAGGGAAAGGTTACGATCCGGGTAGAGATGACAGAAAAGAATGTGATTATTATTGTATCGGATGATGGTATGGGAATCGGGAGAGAGGAACTGGAGCGGATGCGGGATTCGCTAAAAAACTCCAGGAAAGAAACGGATCAGGAGGGTAAATCTCCGGGAGAACGGGGTAATGGAATCGCGCTCACCAATGTCAGCCAGAGAATTAAGCTGATTTTCGGGGAGGATTATGGACTGAATCTATACAGTACGAAAGGAATTGGCACGGATGTGGAAATCATTCTGCCGATTATGACGGATAAGTCTTTGATATGAAGAGAGAACTGTTGTTATTAAAAAAAGTGACTGTCGAGGGTGCAGACAGCAGTAATAGGCTGTACGATGTGGATTTGATCCTGCGGGAGTCAGAGTGCTTCTGCCTTGTCAGTGCGGTGCATCAGAAGGAAGTCCTTGTGGAGTTTTTGCAGGGATTGGGAAAACAGATTTCCGGAAGCATTAGGATTAAGGGAATGGAACTGAACCAGGAAGACAGGAAAACACTGGAGAAAAATAAGGTATTTGTGATCAGCAGGATTACACCGTATATGAATACTTTAAATATTGGTGAAAATATCTTTCTCCTCAGAAGGAACAGCTTAAAAAAGGTTGTAATCAATGAGTGTGCGATCCGAAGCCAGACGGAATACTATTTTGAAAAATATAATATAGAGCTTGATTTGGACACGGCTTCGGAGACCTTAAGCAATGCGGATAAGATTATCATCGGAATAATCAGAAGCGTGTCTCAGGGGGGGAGGCTGCTTGTGCTTTCCGATACGTCGGGGGCATTTTCCCAAAAAGAAATGATGCGTCTCACTTCTCTGATTGAAAGACTTAAGAAGGAAGGGATCGGAATTCTGATTTCAGATAATAATCCCGAGGCATTTTACTGTGTGGCAGACCGCCTTGTTATTTTCAAACACAGGAAGATCGCAAAGAAAATTTACGATCCAGAGCAGTTTCCGCAGGCATCGGATATCATTCTCCGCGGAACAAATGCCGGGGAGGGAAGCAAGAAGGAGAAGACGAAAGGTGTAGCTTCCATACGTATTAACGGATTGAAGGCAGGAGAACGCACGGTTTCCATAGAGGTCTGTAAGGGAGAGATTGTATTGGTTTCTCGTGAGGCCGCGCCTATAGACTGCTTTTGGGATCAGTGCCAGCGGTCCTCAGACAGCGGTTTGGAGTTCATTATTGACGGAAAAAAGGTTGCGTCCCATACAATGGCTGATCTGGTCAAAAACAGAGTGGGAATGATAAGCTGTGAGATATCCCGTATGGGAGTAATGAGAAATCTGACTAAAGAGGACAACATTCTGATGCCTTCTTACCGGAAGATCAGCGGCAGGCTCGGATTTTACCGCAAAGCATCCTCGTATATCTTAAGAGATAACTTTCTGTTTGAGGATGGAGAAGCCTTAGATGATATTGATTTTGAAAAAAATGGGTGGAAGCTGGTTTTTTACCGGTGGAAGCTTTTTAATCCGCGTGTTTTGATCGTTCATAACTGTATTACGGCAGCGGATCTATGGGAGCGGGACTGGATTAAAAAGCGGCTGATCGAGATGGCGGAGAGGGGGACTGCCGTGATCCTGCTGGAAAATGAGGCGGCATTCTGTTCCGGCTTTTCCGACAGAGTATGGACGGTGGATAAGGTATGAAGATACGAAAGGTTATACGGGTGAATGTTCTGAATATCGTGGTATGGGCCGTGTTTTTTATTATATGGGCGGCCGGTATGTCCAGTAATGTGTACTGGTCCGTCACACGGCAGCTTTTGACCATGATTTTCATGACATTTGGCCTTATGATTCAGATGATAAGCGGCGTGCTGGATTTGTCATTTGCCGCTGAAATATCGGCATCGACCTGTATCGGTGCCTGTTTGCTGCGTACAGGGATGCCTCTCGCGCCGGCGATGGCTGCGGTGCTCGTGTGCCATCTGGGACTGGGAGCTTTAAAAGGGTTTCTGGTAGCTAGTCTGCGCGTCAATCCGGTCATCATCACCCTGGCGCTTCAGATCATAGTGAGTAATTTATCAGGTCTGTTTACCGGTGACCACATGGTTATTTTCAACCGAAAGGATGTGTATGCGAGCCATGCCTTCTGGCTGTCTCTCTTTGTCCTGGCCGTGGTTTCCAGTCTTTTTTTGTGCTTTTTTCTCAAAAGAACCTATTATGGAAAATATCTTCGGATGCTGGGAGAAAATCCGGCAGCTGTCAGGGAGAGCGGACTGAATCATACGGCTATCCGGATGATAATCAGTATGGCGGCCTCGGTTTTTTATGGAATTGCGGCCATGATTCTGCTATTTATCACTTCATCGGGCAGCTCATCTAACGGCAGCCATTATCTCTATCCGGTCATCGCGGCAGCCTGTATGGGAGGAATCAGCTTTTTAAATGGCAGAGGAAAGGTATTTGGTGCGTGGTTGGGAACTCTGAGCGCTGTCATGTTCATGCATATTATCGTGATTCTGGGAATCCAGAGCAGCTTTGAGACGATTCTGGAGGGCCTGATTATCATCATTTCCATTCTATTGGCGGTAAAAACTGCAAACAACTGAAAATAGTCCCCTTAAATCTGAAAATCCCCTCATTGAGAGTTTGGGTACGACAGGGTATCATTAAGACATCAAAAATCTCAGGGAGGAAGCAAAAATGAAAAAACAGTTAGCAGCATTACTTTGCGGAACCATGCTTTTAACGGCAGCGCTCAGCGGCTGTACCATGAATTCACCGGTTGAGGGAAAAGCGGAGACAACCACCGCGGCAAAGACGACCGATGCGGAAACGAGCAGAGCGAATGGCATGGAAAGTGAAGGCACAAAGGCCGTGTCAGAGAAGGCTAAAATTGGTCTTCTGGCACCAACTCTTCAGACCGAGTTTTTTATTAACATAGACGACGGTTTAAAGAAGGAATGCGAGGCCAGAGGCTGGGACTATGTAGCGGTCAGCTTTGACAATGATTCTGCGACAGCAGTTACTTCTATTGAAAATATGGTCACCGGAAAGTGTGATGTGATTGTCGCCATGGTATCCGATGAATCGTGTGACGATGCTTTAAGAAAGGCACAGGAGGCCGGAGTAAAAATCATTGAATGCGGTGTGCAGACGGAAGTATTTGACGTTTGTTTGAATACAGACCAATATACGATCGGCAAAGAGATCGGCACTATGGCTGGGGAATGGATCAACAGTACACTGGATGGAAAAGGAAAAGTAGTCGTTTATACCACCTTCCAGAACACGGATATGCAGAATCGCGGAAACGGGATTCAGGACGGGCTAAAGGCCGCCGCCCCCGATGCAGAGATTCTGGAGGTTGTTGACATCGGAAAAGACGTGGTTGGCTCTGGCACCACGACGACGGAGACCATGCTTCAGAAATATCCGGAACTCAACTGTATCGCTGCCTATGGCGACGCGGTGGAGTCCTCGGAGGCTGCCAAAGCAGCAGGTAAGAGCGGGGACAACTTCGGTATTTTCTCCTGTGATGGAACAAATCAGGCGTTAAAGGGAATTGCAGAAAACGATCCGATGCATGGAACCATTAAATTCGAGGAAATGGGGCCGATCATGGCTGAATACAGCGAGAAGCTGCTGGCAGGCGAGACATTCCCTGATCCTATTGATTTCCCAACACAGCAGATCACTTCTTCCAACGTTTCAGAATTTTACACAGCGGAGTAGGAGATGTAAGGAGTTCTGGAAACGGAACTCCTTTGTAATTACTGAAAGAGCGATTGTGGCAGAGGAAGAGAGGAGTGGTCAAATGCCGGAGAATACTATATTAAGCGTCAGAAACATCGTAAAGACTTATCCTGGTGTAATCGCGATTAACCATTTTTCCATGGATGTAAGAGAGGGCGAGGTTCACGCTCTGATCGGAGAAAATGGAGCAGGAAAATCCACGCTGATCAAGACCCTGTCGGGGGCCATCACCCCGGATGAGGGAACTGTCTGTGTATGTGGGAAAGAGTTTGCTTCCATGACTCCAAAGCTTGCAAAGGAGCAGGGAATCGAGGTCATCTACCAGGAATTCACACTGGTTCCGGGAATCAGCGCGGCGGAGAACGTATTTCTCGGTGAGAAGACGAAGCCGGGATTATTCGTAGATATTAAGGAGAGGGAGAAGAGGGCCAGGGAACTGTTTGACCGGTTAAATGTGGACATTGATGTCTCAAAACCGGTGAAAAATCTGTCCCCGGCCCACCAGCAGCTGGTGGAGATTGCGAAGGCCGTCAGCAAACAGGTAAAGATTCTGATTATGGACGAACCCACAGCGCCTCTTACAGTCAGCGAGGTGGAGACGCTGTTCCGCATCATTAAGGACTTAAAGAGCCAAGGAGTTACCATTATTTACATCTCTCACCGACTGGAAGAACTCTTTGAGATCGCGGATCGTGTCACGGTCATGAGGGATGGCTGTTTTGTGGATACAAAGGACATCGCGGGGATAGACAGGAAGCAGCTGATTTCCATGATGGCAGGCCGGGAGCTGAACGAGAGTTATCCTGAAAAGAAATGTAAAATTGGGGAAGAAGTACTGCGGGTGGAACATTTGACTGGAAATGGGGATACGGACATTTCCTTTAACCTTCGGAGAGGGGAAATTCTGGGGTTTGCCGGTCTGGTAGGTGCAGGGAGGACGGAGCTTATGAGAGTCATCTATGGGGCAAATCCGAAAGAAGAGGGCCGTATTATTGTCAATGGAAAGGAAGAAAAGATAATATCCTGCCAGGATGCGATACGGTGTGGAATCGGTTATATCCCGGAGGACCGGAAGAATCACGGTGTATTTTTAAGAATGTCCATCAAATGGAATACGGTGGCCAACAATTTAAAAGGGTATTCCAACGGCCTTTTTGTAGATAAGAAACGCGAGGCTAGGGCAGCGGAGGAATATCAGGATAAATTCAAGATCAAGACTCCAAATCTGGATCAGCTGGTCGGCAACTTATCGGGAGGTAATCAGCAGAAGGTGGTTATTGCGAAGACACTGGCAGCCAACAGTAAGATTATTATTTTCGACGAACCGACGAGGGGAATTGACGTAGGAGCCAAGCACGAGATCTACAAGCTGATGAACGAGCTGGCGGAAGCCGGACACTCTATCATCATGGTATCTTCCGATATGCCGGAGCTGCTCGGTATGTCCGACCGGATTGTGGTTATCTACGAGGGCCGTAAGACGGGTGAATTGCCGAAAGAGAAATTTGATCAGAATTATATATTGGATTTAGCTTCAGGAGGAGAAGAAAATGAAAAAAACTAAGACAAGCTGGATAGATTTATATAAGAAATACGGCATCTATATCTTTTTGGTGGTGGTATGCGCCTTCTTTTCTGTGGCAGCTCCCAATTTTCTGTCAGCGTCCAATTTAATTAATATTCTGCGTCAGGTATCCATGTTTGGAATCGTGGTAATTGGCGTCACCATGGTTATGATCGGCGGTGGAATGGATTTATCGGTTGGCGGACAGATGGCAGTCGTGGGGATGGTAGTAGGGTTTCTGCTGGTTAAATTAAAACTGCCAATTCCGGTGACGGCGCTCATCGGGATACTGACTGGAATTGCGTTTGGTACGGTTAATGGAATTGTAGCCATTAAGTTAAAAATTATGCCAATTATCGTTACGCTTTCCACGATGCTGATTCTACAGGGGGTTGCCTATCTGATCACGGGCGGCTATCCAATTACCGGTATGCCGAAGCCGTTTTTGATGCTGGGCCAGGGATATATAGGGCCGATCCCGATTCCCGTTATCATATTTGTGTTGTTTATTCTTTTTGGCTGGATTGTGATGAATAAGACGTATCTGGGCCGTATGATCTATGCACTGGGAGGGAACAAAGAGGCGGCCAGACTGGCGGGTATTAATGTAGATAAGCTGACTATTATGGTATATGCGTTTGCGGGATTTGCGGCAAGTATTGCGGCACTTATTATGGTAGCCAGAACCAATGCTTCACAGCCCGGAGCCGGAAGCTCCTATCCATTTGACTGTATGACCGCAGCCTGCCTGGGTGGAATCAGTATTGCGGGCGGCGAGGGTAAAATATCAGGAGCGGTCATTGGTGTTATTATTATCGGCGTGCTGGATAATGGGCTGGTGCTGATGGGCGTTAATTCTAATTTCCAGAGTGTGGTAAAGGGAATTATACTTCTGCTGGCAGTGGCGATTGACTGTTATGAGGCAAAGAGTAAGAAAAAGGCGTGAGAGAAGGGTGTGAAGGAAAGGGGGGGTTATATGTTAAGCAGGAAGCTTCCATTTTATGAGATAGAGGATGGGATTTATGAGATCGACGAGTTTGACTGTGTGAGTGTGTTTGTTATCGTAGGGGAAAAGAGAGCTCTCGTTGTGGATACAGGTACTGGAATTGGGAACCTGAAGTGGATAATTGAAGAGAAAATCACGGATAAACCGTATGATGTGGTACTAACTCACAATCATGGGGATCATACAGGCGGAGCAGGATTTTTTGATGAGGTGTGGATCCATGCGGCCGATATGGACTGGAGCGGCCAGGCGGCGCCGAGTGTAGAGTTTAGAAAGGATTATGCGGGAACGATCAGGCGGAGAGAGAATAAGAATTACGATTATGATGTGGAGACGGACATTCGGCCGTGGGAGAAGGCCCCGAAGCTTAAGAAGATGACAGACGGACAGGTCTTTGATCTCGGCGGTCGCCGGGTGACTGCGTATCAC
>OCAE01001270.1_pt1 | contig 11967 bp, 10 predicted proteins | sample 1495581 | NCBI WGS metagenome assembly OCAE01 (sample SAMEA2580278, study PRJEB22360) | human gut metagenome | biome: human gut; feature: human-associated habitat; material: faeces | place: Denmark | collected 2008/2010 | reverse complement strand
AAGAAAGGCAGGAAACTCTACTTTATACCGGTACTGAAGAAAGGGAAGAGATCACTGTGACGGCAAATTTATTGCTGTCGGAACCAACGATGAAGTTATGCAGTTCCGGAATGAAGAAACAGAGATTATTGATCTTAAAGGGCAGGTGATTATTCCCGGCCTGAATGACTCCCACCTTCATCTTATCCGCGGCGGACTGAATTATAATCTCGAATTACGCTGGGAAGGGGTGCCGTCATTATCGGATGCCCTGGCGATGTTAAAAGCACAGGCCGATGTGACACCGGCACCGCAGTGGGTTCGCGTTGTGGGAGGCTGGAGTGAATTCCAGTTTGCCGAAAGACGGATGCCGACATTAGACGAAATCAATGCGGTTTCACCGGATACGCCGGTTTTTGTGCTGCATCTTTATGACAGTGCGCTGCTGAATAAAGCGGCACTGCGGGTGATCGGTTATACCAGAGATACCCCGAACCCGCCGGGCGGCGAAATTCAGCGGGATGAGCACGGTAACCCGACCGGGATGCTGATTGCCAAACCCAATGCCATGCTGCTGTATTCCGCGCTGGCGAAAGGTCCGAAACTGCCGCTGGATTATCAGGTTAACTCAACCCGTCAGTTTATGCGCGAACTTAACCGTCTCGGGGTAACCAGTGCGATTGATGCCGGGGGCGGATTCCAGAACTACCCGGAAGATTATGAGGTGATCGCGGAACTGGCAAAACAGAATAAGCTGACTATCCGTATCGCCTATAACTTATTTACCCAGCGCCCGAAACAGGAGCTGGAGGACTTTCGCGAATGGACATCGATGGTGTCGCCGGGGGAGGGAACCGATTTTTTCCGTCACAATGGCGCGGGGGAGATGCTGGTGTTTTCTGCGGCTGATTTTGAGGATTTTCTGCAACCACGACCGGATCTGCCGGACACTATGGATGCAGAGCTGGAAGCCGTGATCCGCCACCTGGCTGAACACCGCTGGCCGTTCCGTTTGCATGCCACTTATGACCAATCCATCAGCCGTATGCTGGATGTGTTTGAAAAAGTCAATAAAGAGATCCCGTTTAACGGCCTGCACTGGTTTTTCGATCACGCGGAAACCATCAGTGAGAAAAATATTGAACGGGTAAAAGCGCTGGGCGGCGGACTGGCAATTCAGCATCGTATGGCCTTCCAGGGGGAATACTTTGCGGACCGGTATGGTCATGAAACGGTGAAGCACACGCCGCCGGTGGCGAAAATGCTGAATGCAGAGGTGCCGGTCGGTCTGGGAACAGATGCGACGCGCGTAGCCAGTTATAACCCGTGGACAGCCCTTTACTGGCTGGTATCAGGCCGGACAGTCGGCGGCATGAAGATGTATGACGACAATAACCGGTTAGACAGAGATACCGCATTGGAGTTATGGACTATCGGCAGCGCCTGGTTTTCTGATGAGCAGGGCAAAAAAGGTCAGATCAAATCAGGACAGTTTGCAGATTTTATTGCCTTATCTGACGATTATTTCCGTGTACCGGAAACGGAAATTAAAGCGATTGAATCACTGCTGACGGTAGTAAATGGTGAGGTTGTTTACGGTAACGGTATTTTCGGGCCGCTGGCACCGCCGTCAATTCCGGTATTACCTGACTGGTCACCGGTTATTAAAGTGCCGGGACACTACTCTTATTTACAGCAGGAAAATAAAGCGGCGATTCTGAATCAGTTACACCAGTGCTGCGGTTCGTGTCATATTCACGGACATCAGCATGATATCGCCCGTAAATCGTCTGTGCCGGTTGCGGATGATAATGCCTTCTGGGGCGCGCTGGGCTGTTCCTGTTTTGCATTTTAATTATCGCTGTACATGTTAATACTGTGGCTGGTGGTGAAACATCAGCCACATTAAACCGGAGATCATATTCACATGACTAATCCGCAATCATCAGCCTGGTCGCCGCTGCGTAACCGTATATTTTTTGTGTTATGGATGGCGACATTATTTTCTAACATCGGAACATGGATGAATGATGTCGGTGCGGGATGGCTGATGACAAATCTGAGTCCTGATCCTGTCATGATTGCCGTCATTCAGGCGATGACAACCTTACCTGTCTTTTTATTAGCCTTACCTGCCGGGGCGATTGCCGATATTTTTGATAAGCGTAAGCTGCTTATTGTTGTCAATATCATGATGTTTTTTGCCGCTGCATTACTGGCTGTTCTGGTTTATTTCAATGTGGTCAGTATCGGCTGGTTATTATTAATTACCTTTATTCTCGGATCCGGTGCTGCCTTTTTAGGCCCGGCGTGGCAGGCGATTGTCCCGGGGATTGTAGCACCGCAAGAATTAAAAGCGGGGATCGCACTGAACAGCATGGGGATTAATATCAGCCGTGCCATCGGTCCCGCACTGGCCGGTGTGCTGATTTCACAGGTGGGGCTTTATCTTCCTTTTATGCTTAATGCACTCAGCTTTATTGCCATTATTGTGGCGGTATGGTGGGGGAAAGGGGAGAAACACAAAGAAAATACCTTACCGGCGGAATCCGTTGTCGCCGCGATGATTTCCGGGCTGCGCTATGCCCGTTACAGTCCGGCATTGATTAAAACCATTATCAGAGCCGCTGCCTTCTTTGTGTTCGCCAGTGCGTACTGGGCGATGCTGCCGCTGGTTGCCAGAGTGTCGCTTCAGGGGGATGCCACGTTATACGGGATTTTAACCACCAGTATCGGTATCGGGGCGGTCGCCGGGGCATTCAGTTTATCTGCGCTGCGGGCCCGGTTCAGTAGCGGAATATTAGTGACTGCAGGGACTGCCGGAACGGTCATTGTGCTGGTGATATTTGCCGTGACCACATCAAAATACCCGGCAATCGCCGGCAGTATTATTGCCGGGTTCAGCTGGCTGATCACACTTTCCACCCTGATGGTATCAGCGCAGACAGCACTGCCGGACTGGGTCAGAGCAAGAGGACTGGCGCTGTATCTGACCGTATTCTCGGGGTCAATGGCACTGGGGTCATTAATCTGGGGGCAGATAGCCTCACACACATCAATAACAATCGCGCTGCTTGCGGCGGCCGGAATTATTGTTGTCTGGTTATGTGTGCTGAAAGTGAAAATTGACCACGACACTATCAATTTATCACCGTCGGAACATCTGACAATGCCGGAGGAATTACCGTTTTATTCTGAGGAAGATAAAAAACCGGTGATGGTGTGTATTCAGTATAAAGTGGATGCGGAACATCAGGCGCAATTCTTTGCACTGATGGAGCAATTAAAACGGATCCGGTTACGGGATGGCGGTTATTCCAGAGGGCTGTTTTCGGTTCCCGGCACGCAGGATGAATTTATGGAGACATTTATGGTGTCATCCCCGGCAGAACATCACCGTCAGCATAAACGGGCAACCGTGGATGATCGCCGGATTGACAGTCAGTTAAATGCGATTATCCGAAGCAAAACGGTTGTGCATTATCTCTCATATTCAGTGACTGCCGGAAAACAGAAATAAAACGGGAGGTACTGATAACAAAAATAATGAAGGGCACTATCCTGCTGATAAGGTGAAAGACACTAATAGTCATCAAAAAAAGAGACCAGTAACAGTATATTTATTGACTAAACAGCCAAGTAATATCATCATAATGTGATGGCTTTCAAATAACTAAAATATAATGAGCAACGTGATGGATTCTGAGCAGGATGGGTAACAAACACGGACTGGTATTTCTTGAGCAGACAGTTAAGGGGATATTCAGGGTATTACTCTCATTGGTTGTAATTGCGTTTTTATTGCCGGTTATTCTCTTTTCTGTGCTGTGAATGGCACCGGCAGCATCTTTTTTCGGGCTGTCTGTGAGTGTTTAATGCTGTTTTTCTTATAAGGTGGCGGTATTTTTAATTTTATATTTCACCGGGGTGTCGTTGTCCGCAATTAATTACCGGATTACGGTTGGTTTTCCCGGGGAAATAAATCCGTCTGCCGGTAAGCATTATCAGAATCGGCTTTTGCCACCAGTTACTTTGGCGTATTTATCCGGCTGAATGTCAGTCATGTCCATGGTAAGCAGCGTTGAGAGGAAAAAAACGGGACGGGATGAGAAAATAAAACAGCACGGCGGACCGTACTGTTTTAGTGAATAAATAAGAAATAGTGTGTTATTTTTTACTGCGTTCGTTGTTATCTTTCTCGACTTCCGCTTTCCATTCGGAAGTAATCGGTTTTGATTGCTGTTTTACTTCAACGGCTTTGTTGACGGCATCATATGCTTTACCGTAACCGGCTTTATCCTGCACATAACCGGTGGCGTTATCACTTTTAATCCCGATATTACCGGCTTCTGCAATAGCATCAATATTGGCACCGAGGAAAATAAAGTCCCACTTATCTTCTTTTTCCGCAGAATTAATCATTGATTTAATTTTGTCCCGGCTGTATTTACGGCTGCTGTTTTCTTCACCGTCAGTAATAATCACAAATAACACATTATTATTTTTAGTGATTTTGCGATTTTCACGGATTTTTTCAATAGTGATACCGACAGCGTCCAGTAATGCGGTATTACCACCGACAGAATAATCATCCAATGTCAGGTTTTTGATTTTGCTGATAGGCTCGCGGTTATGCAACGTGCTGTTTTCGTGGTTGAATAAAACGGTGGTGACGTAAATATTGCCTTCTTTTTTACGGTTTTCGGCAAGAACGGCGTTATAACCACCGATAGTGTCCTGTTCAAAGCCGGACATGGAGCCGCTTTTATCCAGAACAAAGACCAGATCCAAATCTGCCGGTGCTGCAGGTTGGGTTTCGCCTGCCGCAAACAGTGAGGCGGAAAATAACAGCAGGAGTGGTGCAATAAAGGTGCGGGAGAGTCTGAACATAGATATTCCTTATACTATTTTCTGACGGGATAACACGACGGATAATGATGTATTCTGAGGTGAACAAAAAATATTCACAGCAGATTTATCCGATTAGCGGTCACTCTGTTTCTTCCGTCCGCTGCAAAATAGCGGTGAGATATCCGGTGTCCTGATGCAGGCGCAGGTAACGGGAAACAGCCTCTTCCCATAAATGACCGTCACCCAGTATTGCCCGGCTGCGGGTGGAATGGCGTCCGTAGCGGTTCTGATACAGGCTGATTAATGTCTGGTTGACCTTGCGGACGTCCGGGCGCGGGGTTTTATCCATCTGATGCGCTATTGCCCGTTGTACTTTTTCAATCGCGGCAGGATCCGGCTCATAGCTGCATTCATGGTACTGGCTGAGCACAATAAAGGATGGCGGAATATTTTCATCATACGCTGCCTGCAACCGCAGATGGCCATCCAGTATAATGTAGGATGCCAGACCGCTGATATACCAGACCAGCACCGGCGGCAGTTTTCCTTCGCGGGCCACTTTGCGCCAGTATTTCAGGCGGCTCTGAGGTTCAACGGTATAGCGCGGCAGCAGCCGGTAACCGCCGAACCACCAGTCCACAAACATAACCCGTTCGGGGGATTGCAGATCAGGTAAATCACCGGGGTATAACTGCCAGTCCGCATTACTGATATCTTTGGTGAACGGCGAACGGAAGCACCATTTTTCGCGGGGATGCGGTGCGCTGACAATATAAGGGGCGGATGGCGGTGTAATATTCATCGGGCGCAGCAACCACTCTCCGGCGGTGAGCAGCGGGGAAGACCGTTCCTGCAAATCCCTGGCGAAGTAACGGCACCACTGCGGGGTTTGCTGCTCAGCCGGCAGAGCAGCAATTTTCTCAGTCTGTTGTGAGCGAAGCGGCGATAACAGATTCTGCTGAGCCGGATGGTTCTGATTATAAATCAGCCAGACACCACTGTGATCTTTCAGAACGGTTGCCCAGAACAGCGGACTGCCGCTCAGCTGCAACTGCATCCGGCTGTTATGGCCGCTGAGCAGCGCAGGAGCATCGTCATTTACCGTTTCAGGATTAACCCTGACAAGCAGGCTGTGCCATTGCTGATAATCATCAATTTTATCCTGCCACCAGTAGGTTTTCATGGTATGGTTTCGCCTCAGATTTTCCGTCACCGGCACAGGCCGTTGCCGGTTGCACCCTTACATTATTTCACAGTGAATGATTATGTCTTACCAATGTCCGCTTTGCCAGCACCCGCTGACGCACCGCCCCGGCAGTTACAGCTGCGAAAACCATCATCAGTTTGATCTCGCGAAAGAGGGGTATATCAACCTCCTGCCTGTTCAGTTCAAACGCTCAAAAGAACCGGGCGACAGTAAAGAGATGATGCAGGCGCGCCGGGCATTTCTGGATAATCACTATTACCGCCCGATGCGGGAGCAGGTAATCGCGGCATTTGAACAGCATTTACCGGCACAGACGGAGCAGGTACTGGATATCGGTTGCGGTGAGGGTTACTACACCGGCGCACTGGCGGAAAGCCTTGCAGCACGGCAGGTGACGGTGTACGGGCTGGATGTGGCGAAGGTTGCTGTCCGTTACGGCGCAAAACGCTATCCGCAGGTCAGCTTCAGTGTGGCATCCAGCCAGCGGCTGCCGTTTGAGGATAACAGTCTGGACGGGGTGCTGCGGATCTATGCACCATGTAATCCGGATGAGTTAACCCGTGTGGTGAAACCGGGCGGCATTGTGATAACCGTAACTCCGGGCCCGCGTCATTTGTATCAGCTGAAATCCCTTATTTATGATGAAGTGCATCTGCATCCGCTGAAGGAAGAGCATTTCCCCGGATTCGGTCCGGCGCAGGAGCAACAGGTGGCTTACCCGATGGTGCTGAACGGCGCGGATGCACTGGCGCTGTTGTCAATGACACCGTTTGCGTGGAAAGCGACAGAGGCAGTTAAACATCAGCTGGCGGCAGAAACGGCGTTTTCCTGTGAAACGGATTTTCTGATCCGGGTATACCGCCGGGAAGCATAATTCAGACGTAAAAAAAGACCCGCCGCAGCGGGTCATCAGAACGGATTAACCGATGTGTTCATACAGGATGGTAAATCCGATTAGGATCAAGACAATCCCGCCGATAATTTCTGCCCGTTTGCCCAGCAGCGGGCCGATATAGCGCCCGAGGATCATTCCGGTGGTGGCCATAATCATGGTCATCAACCCGATAGTCATCGCAGTATGGACAATATTGACTTCCAGGAATGCAAGACCGACACCAATCGCCATCGCATCCAGGCTGGTGGCAACAGCTGTGGTGGCAAGATGTAATGCGCTGTGACGCTGTGGTTTTTCATGACGGGCGCAGCAGTCATCACCGGCGGTGATACTGTTATAAATCATACGTGCCCCGAGGATAAACAGCAGTGCGAAGGCAATCCAGTGATCCCATTCAATAACATACTGACTGGCAAAAATACCGATGGCCCAGCCGATAAGCGGGGTGACTGCTTCGATTATACCGAAGATAAAACCGGTGCGCAGGGCTTCACGTAAAGGTGGTTTGTTCAGGGTAGCGCCTTTGCAGACGGCAACGGCGAAGGCATCCATAGACAGGGCCAGGGCAAGGACGAGGGTGGCGTAAAAACTCATAAACTCAGTCTCGGTCGGGTAGCTTATCCATATACACACAATCCAACCCCGACCTCCGGTGAACTGCGTGTCTATGGTCTTGCCAACCGAAACGGCATCCGCACCATGCTGATATAATATCACGCAAGTATGTTGACACGGATTTTCTGTTATTTCTCTGAGAGGTTAATAACAGAACAGGCTACTCCCCAATGACGTGACCGGAAAGATATCACAGAAAATAAAAAAGGCAAGAATATATATTCTGATTCCAAAAGATGCTAATGAGAATGATTTTCATTACGTGGCGTTTTAATAAGATAATAAAGACTAATATTATTATTAGTCTTTATTTTTGTAGGGGGATAAAAAGGAGGGGTTATTATTTATTATTAATCATAAAATTATAAATCTTTTGTAAATCATCAAGATGTGTCACCTTGATGTAAATTTTACGATTTTCCAAACCCACAAGAAGAATACCGTCTTCTGATAAATTCATGGTTTTAATTCGGTCATATTTAATATAGGCATTGGCGTAAAAAAATCCGTCCTGTTTAAAATATAACTTCGGTGAACGAATAAAAGCCAGATAAATAGCAATGATAATACAGCCGGAAAGTAAATAGGTTGTTAACGGACTGCCGTGCCCGGTTATATTATTATAAATAACAATACCGATAAGAAGGATAAAGATCACGGCATCCGCACGGTGATTACGGCGCAGTTTTATCCGCAGCTGTGTTTTGCCTTTCAGTGTGCTGACAATAAATTCGTCGTAGACGGCAAACAGCAGCATCAGCACAATCACAGCCAGCAGAACAATATCATTTACACTCATTGTGGTTCTTTTCCCCTGAAATGAAACAGAAAACGGGAGGCGAGCCTCCCGTTTAAACTACCATACTCTTTCTGAAAATACGCGTTCGTCAGAACGTGTTTTTTACCGGTTACAGTCCGAGGAAACCAAAGACATAACCCGCAATACCCAGTATAAAGAAGCCGATGATAATCAGCAGGGCATTCACTTTATGTCGCAGCAGCCACATACAGCCGAATGTCAGCAGCAGCGGCATCAGGCCCGGCATCAGCTGATTAAGGATGGTCTGGACAGTGGTGATTTCCATCTCGCCGGTGGTCGGGTTTTTAATTTCCGACACCACCAGCGGGATATTCACTTTTGTCCATTTGTTCACCAGTGCCCCCATGACAAACAGGCCGAGGATTGACGCCCCCTCGGTCAGTTTCTGCAGGAAGCCGCCGCCCATATCCTGAACAATATCCAGGCCTTTTTTGTAGCCGTAAGCCACGCCGTAGTAACGGGTTGCCAGGCGGACCAGGTTAAACAGGAAGAAGAACAGTAACGGCCCGAGCAGGCTGCCGGTCATGGCAATCCCCGCACCGAGGGCGGCAAAGACCGGACGCACGGTACCCCAGAAAATCGGGTCACCGACACCGGCCAGCGGCCCCATCAGACCGACTTTGATACCGTTGATGGCACCATCGTCGATAGCCGCACCGTTAGCGCGCTGTTCTTCCATCGCACAGGTCACACCGAGGATAGGTGCAGCCATATACGGGTGGGTGTTAAAGAACTCCATATGGCGTTTGATAGCCTGTCTGCGTTCTTCATTATTTTCCGGATAAAGACGGCGGATCACCGGTACCATGGAGAAGGCGTAGCCCATTGCCTGCATACGTTCAAAGTTCCATGAACCCTGAAACAGGTTTGAGCGGATGAAGACACCCCGGATGTCGCTCTTTCTTAACTGTTTTCTGCCGGTTACGTTGCTTGTAGTATCAACCATGTTGCTCACCTTCTTAGTCTAACTCGTTATCCAGGTCGTTTTTGCTGCCGGCAGCGACAACGACTTCCGATTTGTTGTATTTCGGACTGAGCTGGATATACAGCACAGCCATCACCGCACCGATTACACCCAGCGCAACCAGGTTGAACTCAGTAAATGCGGCGGTAACGAAACCCAGATAGAAGAATGGCATCAGGTAGCCGGCACGCATCATGTTGATAACCATGGCGTAACCGACCACAACAATCATGCCGCCGGCGATATTCAGGCCGCTGGTGACCCAGACCGGAATCGAGTCAAGCATTTCGCGGACAATATCTGTCCCGACAGACACGGCCACGATAACTGCCGGAATCGCGATACGCATTGCCTGTAACAGCAGAGCACCGACGTGGATCATCCCCAGTGCGGTGAGATTGCCCTTGTCAGCAGCACGGTCACCCCAGTGCTGGAAGGCCACGGTAATGGTACGGACGATGATAGTCAGCACCTGACCGGCAGCCGCCAGCGGAATAGCCAGTGCGATACCGGCACCGATATTCTGACCCCCGGCGATAACCAGGATGGTGGAAATGATGGATGCCAGCGCTGCATCCGGTGCGACAGCCGCACCGATGTTCATCCAGCCGAGAGCGATCATTTCCAGCGTACCGCCGATCATGATCCCGGTTTTCATATCACCCAGTACGATCCCCATCAGTGTACAGGCGACCAGAGGGCGGTGGAACTGGAATTCATCGAGGATTGACCCCATACCCGCGATACAGGCAACGATGAAGACCAGGACGATTTGTACAACGGAAAGTTCCATTGTGTTTCTCCTTTAACCAGTCATTTTGCAGACAACAAATTTTGTATTGAGTAATGGGTCAAATTAACTTTCAGCTTTGCTGATTAAATCCATCATTTTTATTTTTGAATCGGTGGAGACTTTGCGGACTTCCAGCTCGATGTTGCGGTCATTCAGCGCTTTGAATGCCACGATATCGTTTTCATCGATAGAAACCGCGTTGTTAACCTGTTTTTTACCTTCGTGGAAGGCCATCCCGCCGATGTTGACCGATTTGATCTCCACGCCGTCTTCCACCAGGCGCAGAACATCCGCCGGGTTGGTGAACAGGAGCATGCAGCGGTCATTGGCGTATTTCGGGTTATTCCAGACGCGCACCATTTTCGCTACATCCACCACGTGCGCGGTCACACCCGGAGGAGCAACCTGCTTGAGCAGTGTTGAGCGGACGGTATCGTTGGCAACCTCGTCACTGACGACAATAATGCGTTTGACGTTGGTTTCTTTGGTCCAGCGGGTGGCGACCTGGCCGTGGATCAAACGGTCATCGATACGGGCGAGGGCGATAGTCATGTGTCCGCCCGGGCCTGCCGGTGCCGCCGGCTGTGCGGCCGGTTTAGGTGCAGGAGACGCTTTGGGTGCCGGTTCGTCCTGTGCTTTCAGGGCACGGATCCCTTCACGGCCGGTTTCCAGAGCTACCGCAACCAGTTCCTTCAATGACGGATTATCATCACGGCACATAAAGGTTTCGACCAGCATCGGTACGTTAACGCCTGTGACTATCTCATAATTGCTGTTGCCGTCTGCGCTCTGATCCTGCTCAGTCACGATGCGGTTTGCTGCGTTGAACGGGCTGCCACCCCAGGTATCAACGAGGAATAATACCCCGTCAGCGGTTGATAAACCGGGCAGCTTCTCATTGTACTTCGCATATAGTGTATCGGCATTTTCCCCCGGTACGAAATCGATGAAGGAGACGTTCTCCTGTTCACCGATCAGCATTTCCGTTGTGCGCAGTAACTGCTCAGCGGCTTTGCCGTGGGTGCCAATCATAATGGCTATACTCACCTCTGTTCCCCCTTAACATCAGTCAGGATGGTTCTTGTGTATTACACAGAATCTTTTATGGGTCAGAAAAAAACCGTAAGACTCCGGTGTAAAGATAGTCTCAGGCCCGTGTTACCGCTAATTATTTACGTTTAAACAGCGATAATTAATTTCGGGGCACTAATTAAATCAGAGGGTAACATTCTATGAAGGTAAAAAAACTTGCTTTCTGTCAGAAAACAACAAAACAGAAACATTGAAGACGCAATTATAGTTAATTATTGTGTTGAATGTATTATTTGCCAGAGTGATAGGGTGATTTCTGTTTATTTGGTAGCGTGATATATCGGAGTGTTTTACATGTTGTTAGCATCTTTACCTGAAAATGGCACAAGCAGATTAAAAAACAACCCGTGCTGATGCGCTTCAGGTAAAAAATATCCCTGCAATGTTGCAGGGATATTAATGTTATCGAATTATGTTTTGTGAGTTAACTCACAAAATCAGTCGCACTGAACCTTGATTGCAAGACCGCCGCGTGATGTTTCACGGTATTTGGCGTTCATGTCTTTCCCGGTTTCATACATGGTTTCGATGACTTTATCGAGCGAAACGCGCGGTGCGCTGGTACGGCGCATGGCCATACGGGCGGCGTTGATCGCTTTCACAGAAGCAATAGCGTTACGCTCGATGCACGGCACCTGAACCTGACCGGCAACCGGGTCACAGGTTAAGCCGAGGTTGTGTTCCATGCCGATTTCAGCTGCCACACAGACCTGGTCCGGGCTGCCGCCGAGGATTTCAGTCAGACCGGCAG
>OCAE01001260.1_pt1 | contig 12011 bp, 10 predicted proteins | sample 1495581 | NCBI WGS metagenome assembly OCAE01 (sample SAMEA2580278, study PRJEB22360) | human gut metagenome | biome: human gut; feature: human-associated habitat; material: faeces | place: Denmark | collected 2008/2010 | reverse complement strand
CAGTTCAGCAACACAGTCTCAGCGAAAAGCAGCAGCTGATGCAATTGCAGCAGAACGATCTTACCAACTGGCTCAGACAGAGCTTGAGCTTGCACGTAACACCAATGCAGAGGCAACAGCAACGCAGAACGCTATTGCGAAAAGACGGGCTATGATCACGGCAAATGCCGCGCTGGTTCAGTCTAACCGTGCTGTTACTGCATCACAGCAGGCTCTTAACTCTGCGACCTCTGTGATGGGACTTGTCAAAAGTGGAGCAACAGGGCTGCTTTCACTGGTCGGTGGTCTGCCGGGATTACTGATGCTTGGCGCTGGTGCCTGGTACACCATGTACCAGAATCAGGAACAGGCCCGACAATCTGCCCGCGAATATGCAAACCAGATTGACGAGATCAAAGAGAAGACATCGAAAATGTCTCTTCCTGAGTTGGACAGCAACCGTAGTCAGACTGTCGCAGCACTGGAAGAACAAAAAAGGTTGATTACAGAGCAGGAAAAAAGTGTAGCCAGCCTGAACCGTCAGATTAATGAACTTAATGAGGCGAGAAATAAGCCGGGAATAACTCAAGAAAACGATCTCAACATTCTTAAGTCAATTTCAATACTGACTGATCAAATTTCAGTTGAGGAAGAAAAACTTGCTCAACTGAGAGAAACATCTCGATCGGTATCGCAAGCTCTTGAGGAAAACGAAAGGCGGCGTAATGACCTGATTAAAGAGCGAGCCTGGCGTCAAAATGCTGAGTATCAGTCTCTGGTAAACATGAATGGCCAGCATACTGAATTCAACAGGCTACTGGGGCTTGGTAATGATCTTCTTCGTGCGAGACAGGGACTTGCCAACATTCCTCTACGTATACCTCAGGCCGATCTGACCAGCAAGCAGACTGATGCACTGGCGAAGAGTCGCCGCGAACTGGAGCTGTCACGGTTACAGGGAGAGGCGAAAGAGCGGGCGCGACTCGGATACGCCGCTGACGATCTCGGGCTTACAAATGATCCTCAGTATCAGACAAACAGACAGGAGTTGATAAACAACGGCCTGGCGGAATGGAGAAATAATCAGGCTAATAAGCCGAAAGCTAAAGGCGGGAAAACAGAAACTGAAAAAACGGCGGATACTTACGACAAGCTGATTAAACAGCAGAAAGAGCAAATCGCTCTGGCTGGGCAAAATACCGAACTGGCTAAACTGAAATATCAGGTAAGCCAGGGTGAGCTTGCTACGCTGACCGAAACGCAGAAACAAACGCTTTTGCAAAATGCAGCACTTATCGACCAGCAGAAGATTCGTGAACAACTGACAGCATATGAAGCAAACCTCGCTGATGCCAACGCCAGTGCGCGATCTTCTAATCAGGCAGAGCTGACAGGGTATGGGCAGGGAAGCCGTATCCGCGAGCGAATGCAGGAAATGCTGCGCATACGAGAGGAATTTCAGCAGAAGAACGTTGATCTACAGCGGCAATATCAATCTGGAGATATTTCCGAGGACCTCTACCGTCAGGAACTGGCGCTGAATAAGCGCTATCTCGATGAACGTCTTCGCGATCAGGAAGCTTATTACACTGCCTCTGATGCCCAGCGCAGCAACTGGACCGCTGGCATGCGTGAAGGATTCGCTAACTGGGCTGATACTGCTTCGGATTACGCTTCGCAGTCTGCTGATCTGGTTAATAACTCCATGTCTGGGCTGGTCGGTAATATTTCTGATGCTCTGGCCGGTAATAAAGTCGACTGGGAAGACTGGGCCAATTCGGTGCTTCAGTCTATGCAGAAAATCATTCTGAACGCGATGCTGGTGGATTCCCTGCGGTCGGCCAGTAATAGCGGTTTTTTCAGTTCTATTGGCGGAATGTTTGGTGCGTCTGGGGCTGGTGGAAGTACACCCTCAGGCGCTTATAACTCTGCTGCGTCTGGTATTAAGTTGAATGCCAAAGGAGGTGCCTATGCTTCTGAAAGTCTCAGTGCTTACAGCAACAGCGTTGTGAGGACACCAACTTATTTTGCTTTCGCAAAGGGCGCGGGGCTGATGGGAGAAGCTGGGCCAGAAGCGATTATGCCGCTGACGCGTTCTGCCGATGGTTCTCTGGGGGTCCGTATGGTTGGGGCACAGCCCGCATCTGGTGGGAATGGGGATATAAATATTACCCAACACTTTTCCATCTCCGGTAACGGAGATGCGGCACTTAAACAGGCTATGCAGGAAGCCGCCCGTCAGGGGGCGAATGATGGCGCTAAGCAGGCGCGTCAGGATTTGCTTCAGGACTTTTCCAATCGGGGCCAGGCGCGTCGTTTATTAGGCGTGTGACGTCCAAATTTTTCAATATAAATTGCCGAAAGGCAGGAGATAGTTATGACTTTAGAGCAACGAGTGGAAGCGCTGGAGTTCAAGGTGGAATTTCCAGAAAAGAATGGATTAAGTTTCACTATGAACAAAGACTTAGCCATGAAATTCATACAGCGCATTGGCAGCAATGTGTCGGTAAATATCGGTTCAAAAACGCTGGCTAACATTCCATACAGTGAAGAGTTAACAACTGATTTTACACTAGAAGGGTACAATCAGCGTGCAAAAGAGCATGCTCAAAATGTTGTCGTGAAGATTATTGAAGCGGCCCAGAAACAGGCCGCTCATAAGATGAATATCACTAATGATGAAGTGAAGATAGTTGATAAATGTGGATCTATTCGGGTTTCGTTAGGGCCACTTTGGTAATCATTGCAAGCCGCGCTATATCTTTATGGCAAGGCACACCCTCATTCATTTTATAGGCATTATCAAGCGTCTCGAACAACGCGGAGGAGAACTCAGGATCTAATTTATCTATTGCTCTGGCTAGTGCTGCGTAGCCAACAATAAGTGCATCCACAGTGCGCTCATATGATGGCATATCCAAATCCATGCCTATCTCTTCGAATGTATATTTACTCATGTCATTCCTTATCCAGAGGTAATCAGCCATCCCTCTGCATATAGGTTCGCCAGCGTCCCACCACTGACGGGCTGAGTAACAACCATAACCAGGTATGTAAATCAGTAACATCCTGATAAACGATCAGTAGCCGCCTTATGCGTATTTCTCCAGGAGTGATTTATGGCTGCACTTGAATGGCCGAATGATATCTGTCCGGCGTCTTTAACTTGGCGACCTGAAAGCAACACAAAAACTTTTCGATCCCCCTTCAACGGCGTATCACAGACTGTCCGTTTCCCTGGTACCCGTTGGGTATGTTCCCTAACTTTCAACAATCTTTCAGATGAGAAGTCGCGACGTATTGATGCGCTAATTGCTGAACTCGATGGTGAGTATGGCAGGGTGAAAATCCACGACTGGGGGCGGGGAGGAAGAACACCGGCAGGTGTACCGGTTGTGAATGGTGCCAGTCAGACGGGGACACAATTGCAGACGCGCGGATGGACTCCTGGCGTAATGGTTTTGAAACAAGGCGACTATATCACTGTGAACGATGAACTGAAGATGATCACCGCCGACGTGACGAGCGCCGCTAACGGGACCGCCATGATTACGTTTGCGCCAATGCTTCGTAGTCCCCCGCCAGCTAATGCTGCGATTGAGGTGGAGAAACCTTACGGCATTTTCAAACTGAAGGATAACCAGCAGGGGGCGGGGAACAGGGTGCCAGGAGTGTTTACGAGTTACACGCTGGAGCTTGAGGAGGCGTTTTAATGTTGTATTCACCATTTTCTGACGCAATGGTTGACTGGCTTTCCCGCGACCGGGTGACAGCGGTGATCGCCGCAAGCATTCAGTTTGAGTCCGGCACTGTTTACGTGCATTCCGGTACCGGGACGATAGTGCTGGGTGGCTACGTCTATTACGGCATGGGACGCATGGGCTCGATTGATGATGCCACTGAGACGAACACGACCAGCCCGACGCAGGTGAAGATGACGCTTTCCGGGCTTGACCTGTCACTGTTCGCCAAAACACTGAATGAACGTTGTGTTGGGCGTAATGCTGAAATCTACCTGGTTGCGATGGATGACAACGGCGTGGTGCAGGTTGCCGATCTTCTGTTTAAAGGGAAGGTATCGGGTACCGGGGCCACAGCCGGGGAAACCAACGCTCTTCAGTACACCATCAGTAATATTTTTGAAGACTGGCAACGACCTTTCCCGGATCGCTATACCGACGAATCACAGCAGGCTTCTTATTCTGGCGACCGCATATTCCGCTATGTGGCGCAGATGGCTGAGCGTTCCATTTTCTGGGGCAACAAAAAGGATGCGCCTGGGTTTACTTATAAGTGAGGAAGCATGAAGCACCCTGACTGGCAAAACAGATTAAATGCAGTGATGAAGGCCGCTATTGAGCGGCCTTTTTCATGGGGCAAACATGACTGTTGCTTGTTTGCGGCTGACTGCGCACAGGCCATGTGTGGCGATGACTATGCGGCAGACTGGCGTGGAACTTATGACAATGAACCGGGGGCTAAAAAGGCCATTCTTCGCGGTGGTGGTTCACTTGAAAAGGTGTTTGCACGATATCTCGACGAAGTACCGGTGAAACTGGCTCAGCGTGGGGATATCGCCATCGTCGAGAACGGCGGGGCGAAGTGCGCTGGCGTGGTGTATTCCGGTTCGGTCTGGGTGCCAGGTGAAAATGGTCTGGTGAGTTTACGAGTTAAACCGCTGAGTGTCTGGAGGGTTCGTTAATGCCTGCTGCTATTCCTGTCATTGCGACCGTTGCTGCAGGCGCAGCTGCTTCATATCAGTATTACGGGATCGCAATGGCTATCACTGTTGCCGCCCAGGTTGCAACTCAGGCACTCACCAAAAAACCATCCATCGATTCATACCGTGACACATCAGAACGTAAACAGGTTCTTCGTGCAGCGGCCAGCGCCAAAACGGTTGTGTATGGACGTACCACTGCCGCCGGTACGTTGTTCTTTTAATTTCAGGGGAGATGCTGCATCTGGCGGTAGCCCTCGCAGGGCATTCATTATCCAGCATCGGAACGGTATGGCTCGGCGACGAACCCATCAGCAGTTATCCCGAGCATGCATCATTCCAGTTGCACACGAACCGGCAGACCGCTGATCCGTTCATGCTGTCGAACTGCCCGTCATGGAAAAATGACATGATCGGTAAGGGGATCACATGGCTTCGTGTCTCCCTGAAATTCAGCGCAGAGAAATTCCCGTCCGGTATTCCCAATATCAAGGTAGAGAAGTTTGGGCGCGTCGTATACGACCCGAGAACAGGCCTGACCGGATACAGTAACAACGCGGCGCTGGTTATCCTGGACTATTACCGCAACTACCTGAAGGTTCCTGATTCAGACATCAACTGGGATCAGTTTCAGGAAGCCGCCAACATCTGCGATGAGGATGTGATCACTGGCGGTAATACCGTCGAAAGACGCTACACGATCAATGGCGAATTTGACCTCAGCGAAAACAAGGTGAGCATTCTGGAGGGGATGCTTGCGGCCTGTGCGGGTGACGTGACCTATATCGCCGGCAAGCATGGTTTGCTGGTTGGTGCGTACTATGGCCCGGCAACGGAAGTGATCACCGAAAGCCAGCTGGCCGGTGATATCGAAATCATGCCGGAAGTCTCCCAGTCTGAGCGTGTTAACACTATTAAGGGAACCTTCGTCGATCCGCAGCAGGGGTTTACTGAAGCTGACTTTCCATCCGTATCTGTAAGCGAGTGGGTGGCGGAGGACGGCGTCGAAATCTCGCAGGATATGAAACTGCGATTTGTGACGAGTGAGTTTCAGGCGCAGCGCCTGGCTGATGTGAAGTTAAAGCGTACCCGTATTGCCAGAACGATGAACGTTACGCTGAATCTCAGCGGCTACCGATATCGCCCTGGGATGTACGTGAAAGTCAATTTCCCGTCTATCGGCATTGTGAACGTTGAGATGCGGGTGACGGACTGGAAATTCGGTGTACAGAACGGCGTACAACTGACACTGAAACAGGAAACGGCTGATGTATGGGGTGATGCTGTCGGTAAGCCTATTGAGCGTCCTCCATTCACTCAGTTACCGTCCGGTGGTGTTGCCCAGCCGCAGAACATGAAATATACCGTAGAAGAAATCGGTCAGGTGGTTCAGGGGATATTGTCCTGGGAAAATATCGGGCAGGTTGTCTATAACAAAGTCGTCATTCGTCGAAATGGCCAGATGGTGCTTTCTGCTCAGGTGCCGGGTTCTTTCACTCGTCTGACTGGGTTGCCAAGGAATACCTACACGGCGCATGTTTCAGCGGTAAATCAGATGGGGGCTGAATCGCCTGAAGCTTATCTTGAGTTCAGTGTTGAAGCGCCGCCGCCGCCCTCGCATGTTGATATTGAGCAGGGTTTCTTTGCGGTGACGATGATCCCCCGCCTTGCTGCAATCACCAACGTTTCCACCCAGTTCGACTTCTGGACATCAGGTGAGACGCAACTGTCGGGCACTTCAACTGAAATCGTTGAGGACAACGCCAGCAGAGAGGGGATGGGTACCACATGGACCAGCAATCAGTTACAGGTCGGGCATACCTATTACTGGTATATCAGGACCATTAACGCATTCGGTGCTTCTGCATTTATCGAAGTTCCAGCTCTGTGCTCAATGGATACAGGAAGCCTGATCGACCTCATTGATGATTCTGTTCAGAATTCCGAAGCGTTCCAGAACGTTAAAGGCGGGGTTGATACAAACCTTGAAGGCATAATGGAAAATGCCCTCGCCAATCACGGTACAGTTCAGCGTCAGTTTGAGCAGTATGGTGAAGTCAAAGCCGAAGTTATGACGGTGACCACTACGGTTGCAAATCTGGATGGCGCATTAGCTGAACTGGCTGATTATGTACAGGCGCAGATCGGGCCGGATGGGGAACTGATGGCGGCTGTAAATCAGAAATTAACAGCCGAAGTGAACAACGATGGTACTGCGAAAGCGTCGTACACACTGAACCTTGGTATTGTCAGAAACGGTGTGAAATATAACACCGGGTTTGGTATGTCCATCGAGCCATCTGGCAGCACATATAAATCCACGGTGGTTTTTGCTGCTGATCAGTTCGGCATTTATTCTGGTAGCGATCCGGGAAATTACACCGCCGCCTTCTTCGTCTATAACGGACAGGTATTTATCCGCGATGCTCTTATTCAGGATGCCAGTATCACCAACGCTAAAATTGGCAGCTATATCCGATCCAATAATTTTCTCGCCGGAACACGTGGCTGGAATATTGATAAGAGTGGTGACTGTGAATTCCATGGGAAACTGTATGCGACCAGCGGCCAGTTTGCATTTAACGGTGTGAACAATACGGTCGTTATTAACGGCAATGGAATTACTGTGAATCTGTCTGGTGGCGGGCGCGTCGTTGTCGGTAAATGGTAGGTGAATTATGCCAGAAGGTATTCTGATTGATTATAACGATGGTCGCCCGGTGATGGCGATTACAGCGGGGCTTCGTGCCCCGTCCTTTTGTACGAACTTTTCGGGGCGCGGTACGGCCGGTAATCAAATGACAATAAGCACCCCGCTAACACCAGGGTCACAGGTGATTGTCGTACCAACGAAGCCGGCAGAAGTCCAGGAAATCATCGATAACCAGGTATTTCTTCAAATCCCAGTATCAATGGCGTCAGTTGCACGAAATGGAAATAGCGGAGTAATCATTAACGGCGGTCCTCAGTTCGGTTACAACCTCACCCCGCAGGACTGGCGCGGCACGGTTCTTGAGATATTGCCAGCTGGAACTTATAACACCGGCCTGCTGGTGGCTGACTCTACCGATTTCACCGCTATATCGAACAACGCAAAATTAATGACATGTGCGTGGGTTGGGCAGTGGGTTGTGAACGGGTCCCGCGCCCTTCCTGTAAGCGGGATACCCTTCGCCCGCTGGGATAATGGCGGTGTATCAGTAGGATTCGACGGCACCAATATTATTGTGCGGGATACTAATTACACCGGGGCCGATGACGTTACAGGGAGTGTTACATTAGACCTGGTTATATTCAATAATACCGCTCCGGTTGGTGGGGACGGTATCACCATGACCAACTCAGCGGGGCAGGTGACATTTTCCACACTCAAGCGACCGTTTATTTACGAACGCCTTCTTACCGTGTCCGACAGTAACCAGACAGTCGGAACCAGCTTTACGCAATTATGTTTTGTCGGGTCAAATAGCCGCAAGATTGGTGACTACGATAATGTGCGCTTTAAGGGAATGATTCGGTCCGGGAGTAATATCCGCGCCGGGCTTAGTCGGGTTGTTGGTAATTATTACAACCAGGGCTTTAACAATAATTTTAACCAGAACATCGCAATGCCGATCCTTGTCCTTCCCCCCATGTATTGAGGAAATACTATGTCAGCAGGAACATTAACCCTGACCAATAACTCAGATTTGGTCTCCGGGGCAGGCACCTCATTTTCCACGGAACTGACCGCCGGTGATTTCGTTGTCGCTACCGTTGGGGGTGTAACTTATACGCTGCCGGTTAAGTCCGTTGAAGGTGATACTGAAATCACCCTCATCAGCAAATATCCCGGTCCTACACAGCAAGGTTCCGCGTGGAACGCAGTACCACGTGCCACGCAGAACCAGATTACGGCGGCGTTGGTGGTGCAGAGCACCGAGGCATTGCGTGGGCTGAACTACGACAAACAAAACTGGCAGGCTGTATTCAGTGTGGACGGTCATATCACCGTCATGTTACCGGATGGCTCCTCCTTCACTGGCCCCTCGTGGTTAAGTATTGCAAACATTCTGAACACACTGGATGTTGAGTATCTCGATCAACTTGCTGCACAAATCAAACAGGATGCGCAGCAGGTTGAAGCCGATAAAAACACGGTCGTTGACACTGCTCAGCAGGTATCAACTGATGCGCAGACTGCATCCACTGCTGCAACCGGCGCGCAAGGCTCAGCCACTGAGGCTGCCCAGAGCGAAACGAATGCTGAAGGCTATAAGGAGCTGGCTCGAAAATATGCGCTTAATCCGGAGGATAGCCCGGTAACAGGTAACGAATATTCAGCGCTTCACTATTCGGAGAAAGCGAAGAAATCCGCAGCAGAAGCGGCATCTCACAATCCTGCTGAGGCACTCGTTAAATCGCTGAACCTGTCAGACCTGGCGGACCGTGCCGCCGCCTGGCTTAACGTTCGCCCGATCGGGTCAACCCCGTTAGCGGGAGACCCGGTAAACCCATATGACGCAACGACGCAACGTTGGGTGGAGAACTATGTATCTGGCGGAGGTGGAACCGGGCCAACCATGAACGGGGTACAAAACTTCGGCGTGGGTATGCCGATTTTGTGGACCAGTCGCGCCTTTACTCCGGCGTGGGCGGTGGTGTCGGACGGGCAGATCCTTAACCGTGCCGACTGGCCTGAACTATGGGTGCACGCGCAAATGCACACGCCGATCGACGATGCCGATTGGTTGGCTAACCCTGGGAAGCGAGGCAACTACTCAAACGGCGATGGATCGACTACTTTCAGGGTGCCAGACTTTAACGGTGTTCAAAGCGGGTCAATTCCGGGGCTATTTGGTCGGGGCGATCAGGGTGGATTATTGCCAGCGGGCAATGTATACGAAAGCGCCGCACCTGACATTGCCGGTACATTAAACTTCCGGCAAGTTCGAGCGCCAGCGGGAGAATTAAATAATAACCTGGTTGGGAGTGGTGGCGCGTTCTCCACATCAACCGGAACAACAGGACAGTACGGACCTATTAGCCTCAACGGCACGCTAGCCACTGCGTTGCAGTTGCTATCATTTAAAGCTTCCGACAGTAACCCTGTATATGGGCGTAGCGCTAACCAGGTATGGCCTAACTCTTTTGTCGGTGTCTGGATCATCCGCGCATCCGGCGGGTTTACGGCGGCTAACACGTTGTGGAGCGTTATTAACGAGGACGCAGAAGCACCAGGCCCCGGAGTATTAACGCGCGGCGGTAATGTGATTAGCTCTTATAAAATCGCCGGTGTAGAAGTGGCGCGTGGGTCACTGAGTGTATCGCATAACACGTATTCTTCCGGTTTCAGAGATGTGAGTGCCGTAATAGAAGCATGGAGCACAGACGCTTCGGCTTCATGGTCATTTAACCACGCTGGATTTATAAAGCCTAATACCCCTAGCGGTCAATTCATCACGCAAGCCGAAATCGGCCTTTCTGGGGGGTTATTTTCCAACGGAGACCGATTTATTGCCGTAGGGCTTCGTGACCAGAATACGGCAAACGCCGATGCCGTTGGAAAAACGTGGATAATGTCGCTTAATGGTACATCAGGCTTGCAATTTATTGCCCGTAACCGCGCGCAGTCGAACGTGGGGCAATTGGTTATTAACATGCCGTACTCAAGCGGCACATTAGCGCTTCAGGGTACATCGGGTCTGGCATATAAGCGCGACATAAAAGATGCCGACCTTGCGGAAGCAGTAAACCGCATTGACGCGCTTCGCATGGTTAACTTCGTGTACAACGACGACGAGCAAGAACGCCTGCGATTCGGGATTATCGCGGAAGAGGCCGAGAAGGTGGCGCCGCAATACATCAAACACAACTCTGAAGAAATCGCCGATATCATGGATGACGACGGTAACAAGATTGGGGCGGAAACTCGCGATCGGCCATCTGTAGACAACAACCCGATCGTGATGGACTTGCTGGGGTATGTGAAACACCTGAAGGCAGAGATCGAAATGTTGAAAACTGCATTGAAGGGTTAATTAACTGAAGGGGCCAGTTGGCCCCTTTTTTGCGTTCAACATACAGCCCGTGAACTCTGAGTTTTAAAAATCAGCTAGATACTCAGTGTTAAATATTGATAGTTTCCGCCTGTATTAAACTGTGTCGAACCGGGCATGATAGTCCATTTCGGCATACTAAAACCTGTAATGTTTGCGTATCCGAAGGCTGGTAATCATTATAAAAATTTAGCTCAATTTAGGTAACTAGTGGATATCGTCTATCAGTCTGTAGTAAACAATATAGAAGGATTTTCTTGCGTAAAATGAGGGGAGAGGGATTTGCTTACGTTTTATGAGATTGCATCAATCAACCATAGATTACTGGATATCAGTGATACATGGGCCGATTTGTGGGTGTGCCTTCACTATTTACCAGTTGGTATCGGAAGGGTAAGAATGCTTCGCTATACTAACTTGGTTGGTAGTAATTTGACCTTTGAGCAAAGAGGAAGATTGAAGGAAATAAATATAATAGCTCCTTCGCCGGTTCGAAACATAATTTTACGCAGAAGGGAAATTTATCCTGATGATGTTTATGTTTTCCAGAGTCATTCTAATCGAGTTAAAGCAGAGGAAAAACCCGTGACAGTTGTTGCATTTAACCGGGCGCTTAAGCTCGCCTCTTCGGGGGTTACGACAAAGAATGTCACCAGTAAATGCGCCTGAAAAAAGTTGCCGTTGTTCGTCGTATGCAGGAATTGCGGCCGACTGGCGAACGTTCGATAGTGCGAGTATTGAATGATTGCCAGCCGGTGCGGATTCTACATATGCAATATGACAAAACAATGCTCTTATTCTGACACCAGCCACATATCAGATTCTTCAAACATTTCCTCAAGCATGCGGTTCAGCCGTTCTTTCTCAGTTTTGGTGCAGTCGCTGTTTAAGGCGTTAGCCTGCATTGGCTTTACCTTCACCTCGGCATCGGGAAAAATCCGGTGCACCCGCTTCGTCAATTCGGCCAGAATGATGTTACTTGCTCCTGGCAACCCGGCAACGTTTCTCTTGTCATAAACCAGCTCAACAAACATTTTTACCTTCCCTCTTTTACTGGTTGGATATACAGTTAATTTATACTGTGTAAATAATCAGTGTCAAGGTTGTCGAAACGCGGAATGGTGAGGTGTTTTTGTTACCCTTAGTTACAAATAGAAAAACCCCAGATCGTGAAATCTGGGGTTCTTTTAAAGTGCACGTGCATTTTACGTGCATATTTTTGTCTTTTCTCGGTCTGCGCACTGTCTGGCCAGTGTCCGTAAGTGGCTGGTTTT
>OCAE01001257.1_pt1 | contig 12043 bp, 9 predicted proteins | sample 1495581 | NCBI WGS metagenome assembly OCAE01 (sample SAMEA2580278, study PRJEB22360) | human gut metagenome | biome: human gut; feature: human-associated habitat; material: faeces | place: Denmark | collected 2008/2010 | reverse complement strand
GCCAGATTACGCACCTCACCGGCGACAACCGCAAATCCGCGACCCTGCTCACCGGCACGGGCGGCTTCCACGGCGGCATTCAGTGCCAGGATGTTGGTCTGGAAGGCAATACCGTCGATCACACTGATAATGTCGGCAATTTTCTTCGAGCTGTCACCGATGCCGCGCATGGTGTCCACGACATCATCCACCACTTTCCCGCCGCGCTCTGCGGTCTCAGAGGCGGTTAATGCCAGCTGGCTGGCCTGGCGGGCATTATCAGCATTCTGACGCACGGTGGCGGTCAGTTCTTCCATACTGGCGGCGGTTTCTTCAAGAGACGCAGCCTGTTGTTCAGTCCGCGAAGATAGGTCGTTATTACCGGCAGCAATCTCACTGGCACCGTTGTAAATCGCATTAACCCCATCACGTACATTACTGACGGTTCCGGCCAGTTCATGCTGCATATAACGTAAAGTGTCAGCCAGTTCATTCACCTCACGACAGCCGGTTACAGCAATAGTTCTGGTCAAATTTCCCTTAGCAATATACTGGATATTATCCAATATATTATTTAGAGGCGCAATCAGTATACGTTTAATACCAAACCACACAGCTATCACAATGAGTAGTATTGTACTGAGAATAGTGACCAATATAAATATTGTTCGTGAATAAGATTCACTACTTTCATTCACTACATTTTCTGTAAATTCTTTATTTGACAATCGGTAAAGATTATATTGCTTTTCATAAAAAATCTGGCTTGCTTGTGTATCTTGTGATAATGCAGAATTAATGTTTTCGTCATATAATAACTTTACAAGCTCACTAAGAGTTGAATGATAATGGTTATAGGCATCCTCTAACTCTTGTCTTTTTTTACCTGTTCTACTTGGTATAGAATCAAATAGAGCCCAGTTATTCTCAGATTGCCTGAGATATTCAGTAGCATTATTTAAAAACTGTATTGATGCCTCGCTTAATTTACCGCCATTATTTTGCATCTGAGTAATAGCTCGATTAGTATTTAATCTAGCCTTCAATAACTCTGAGTAAACATCAGATTGTACATTTACTCGCATAGCCAAATTATTTAACTGATTAAAAATCACAGCATCATTTTTCGTTGCATTAAGAAAAAAACCACTTGTTAACAATTGAAACCCGGAAAATATAATCAGAGTCGTAAGTAACAAGGTTATTACCTTTAGGCGACCAAGCATTCTCTACTCACTATATTAAAATTAAAAATAGATTACTTGAAGTGTATGTTTAAATACTATTCAATATCAACTATCAATATACCACACACAGTATTTTATATGGAAATATAACAGATCATCTTTTTTTTACTGGTTGAATGTAATATGCGATATTTTATTTTTATATGCATAAATATTCTATTTTTTGACTAAATTAATAAATTGATTAAAAAAAGACAGCTTTATGAGGCTTTAATATTTTCTAAATATAAATTGTGGCAAACAATTTCATGATCCGATAGCTAACAATAAATTTAATAAAATGAAATTTTCGCACAAAAAATTCACACACCCCTTGTGATTGAGATTAATTTTTTACTTTTTTAACATGTGCACAACCATATGTTTTACTTAATACAATACTCTTAATCCCCCTGTGATTTTGCTGCAATTTTAAAAATCATGAAATATAAGGTCATTATTAACACGCTGGAGTGACTCCTTAATCCAAGGATAGAACTAAAAAAACTTACTATTTAGCGAAACCTATTTCTCTTTTGCTTAGCTTTTGTTTAATTTTATTTATGTTAAGTCTGTATACTCAACCAAGAGTAATTGAAGTTTGTGATTTCATTATCCCTTCCGATCTTGCCCCTTTCCTTGGTTATGGGGCTATTTTTTGTCCTCTTCGTTTCTATCTCTCGTATTGATCGCTTATCCGGATTGCATGCTTTATGCTATCGGTTCAGCCAGCTAATCATCGGATAAAATGTCCGTTTGAGATTCAAGCCACAGCACCAACTTGTTGTCAGCAGTCTTCATGCAAATGAACCCAACCGTCTCATACCCATCTACGCCATCAATGTCTGTTTCAAAGTCTCAATGACCTTTCTGAATGGCAAACAGGAACATACCTTTATCGCTCCAGCCTTCACGATCAAACTCTGCGCCAGCTTGGCTGGCTTCTGATGCTTGACCGAAATTCATACAAACCTCTCTGTTTGGATATAAAAAAGCCCCACTATTTTAGCGAGGAGTTACCTCCTTATTTGACTAAGTATTATCCTGGATAATTTACCTAATATTATTTCCCTAAAATCCGAGTATTCTGGGATGGCAGTTATTTCAAACTGTAAAAAAATGTTTAAATCTTAAATACTATTTGAATATGCTATTAGCCCCTTTTTATTTTAAGGGGCTTTTTTTATCCTCTCCGCTTCAATCTCCCGTATTGCCCTCTTATCGTGATTGCAGTTGGCAATGTATTTCATGGCATCAGCCAACAGCTCAACTGCACCACCGAACGTCAGATCATTCGGTATATCTACCTGCTCACAATCAGCGGTCAGTTGTGGCGGAATCGGTATCACCGGTATTGAGTTTGCGCAGCATAGTGGAGCGCGAGAACGCGCCGGGGCCGACGTTGTAGACAAATGAACAGATGGCCGCCCGGGTATTGTCATCAATCGGCACTTGGATCATAGGATCAACCGCGTGCCGGACTTTCGTCAGGTCGTCGTGCAACAGGGCCTTGCATTCAGCGTCCGTGCACAGCTTGCCGGGGTGAATATCACTGCCGGTATGGCCATAACATACGGTGAGCACTCCGGTCACATCACGATAAGGCATATACTCAACACCTTCATATCCGGGGATCAGCACCAGCGCACCGGCAATTACCCCGGCAGTACAAGCAGCTATTACCTTTTTAACCAATCGCTTATTCATGATGTTCTCCGGCTTTCAGCTGAAATTCCTTCCGTTTGTAATACCAGTTCACCAGGAACGTTCCGACAGTACAGATGATCCCGGCAACAATAGCCCACTGATCCAGAGATAAAATGCCAAAGGCAGAGGTTATAAGCCCCCAGGCGTATGCTGTAGGGCTGGAATATTTGTCAGACATGCGCATATCCCCCCCTGCGGAGTGTTCCGTATGTTGAGTGATAGGGGTAATGCCGCAACCGGTTATATGTTTTAAACGGGTTAAAGTGTGGTGGCTGCGGCATTGTTCTGGTAATCCCACCAGCGGCGGGAAAGCAATAATAAGAGCACTGCAATACGACAGGCTCATTATCTAATCCTTATTCGGACACAGTGCTCTTTTTATTGCCATGGATAAAAAATCGCGTACAGCTCTTATGTTAAGTGATAATAAGGCAATTGATGCTGTGGCAATATAAACGAAAATGGCCGCAAAAGGCGACCTTTGGAATTTAAATACATATTATACAACCTTTCTTAATCTAAATGACGTACCACTGTTGTAAACAATACATCTTAGTTATGTTGTTGGTATATACTTGTTCCTTTCCCGGTTGCTGTTTACGGTTTTTTTATACACAACTAATGATCTATCCGGTGATTCAACAGAATTGAATATGTGAGCTATCATTATGGTTTTTTATCATCCTGATTCAGGCATAGCGAACATAAAACAACAGGCCCTTTTGCTATAATAACAGCCTGCTGAATAGCTGCATGCTCTCCCCGGAAATATCCGACATACGCTGTACTTTTGGCCTGCTGTAACTTTTGACATGTAATTAACTTATCGCCTAAAAACACAAGCCATGGATAAGGCATCTGAACCAAACAGAAAAGCAACAGGATACCAATCCAGGTTAAAATGTACCTTGGGTGAAGAAGCCTGATAGAAAATTTATTCAGAGAATACATTTTCTCCTGATAAGTAATAATTACTGCATAATAAAAAGGCCTGATAATATTATCAGGCCTTGGAATTTAGTTTTTTCTATTGCCCGGACAACAGCATCACCGTTTTACAAAAAATGCATTTTGCTCCATGCGGATTTGATGCGGAAACATCAAAATGCGAAGTTCGGTATTGTGTTCCACTGCAACAGGGGCACTGAAAAAACAGTGCTATTATCATTGGTGCGCCTTAGAGACCCACCACATTTGATGCAGACGGACCTTTTGCCCCGTCTTCAATATTGAAGGTAACATTCTGACCTTCAAATAATGTTTTGAAGCTGTCACTCTGAATCGCAGAGAAGTGAACAAACACATCTTTGCTACCATCTGCCGGAGAGATGAAGCCAAAACCTTTCGATTCGTTAAACCATTTTACTGAACCAGTCATTGTATTAGACATAGAATTTCCTTTAATTTTTTGATTGCCATAAGGCATATGAGGTTTGTTTTTTATTTTTACTTATGGGAATTAATTAGAAGGAATTCGCAATGAAGTGGTATCGAGGATAACGCTAAATGGTGAACGACTTTAAACTGACTAGCATAAATAGGCCTGTACTTCCAAACCAGTGACGCCATTAAGCCACAAATGATCAAAAATAGCAAATTTTATTATTTTATCCCTCAGTTGTTACGTATCACTACACGTAAATCACGACAGATTTTAACAACTTATCTTATCTGTTTATCAACATAAAAAAACCCGTAAAAACAGGGTTTCAGTTTATAATCAATACGACACAGAAATAACTCTGATCACAATAGCGTCTTTTTTGCGATCGTAAAGTATTAATTTTTAAATCATGTAATTTGTTCATAAATGTCCGCATACCTCCACGATGTGATGTAGCGTCCATTTCCAGTTTTACATCTCCCATTATGAGCATTCCTTCCACCAGCCCTTCTGCCTTCTGGCGTTTTTTCCCTATGTGAGTGCATGAGCACCCGTATTTCTTCGCCAACCGGATAAACGTTTTACCGAAAACATAGTAGTCAAAAAGCAGATCATGCATATCACTGTTGCGGATATTCAGTTTTGCCATAATGCCGGATATCACCAGAGCATCATCATCACTGCATGAATGGTCACAAATAGATATGTCGAGAAAAGTAGCGTGGATTCCCCCGGATCAGACCAAATCAGGGAAAGCATTGGGTGTTGCTCTTAACGATACTGCGTGAGCAGATAGGCAATCACACAAAGTATGTCTTTGTGCACACAAAGGCCAAAAACAGATCTGACGGCTCAATGACTCCCGTTGTCAGAAAAATGCGCGTTGACGGTAACACTGCGTTCAGGACTGCACTTAAACGTGCCGGTATAGATAACTTCCGGTTTCACGATCTTCGCCACACATGGGCGAGTTGATTAATTCAGGCTGGGGTACCACTATCTGTATTGCAGGAAATGGGAGGATGGGAATCGATAGAGATGGTACGCCGGTATGCTCACCTGGCACCGGGTCATCTGAGCCAGCATGCGCAGCAAATCGATGCTGTTTTTGGTGAGGATGTCCCAAATATGTCTCACCCGCCCCTGATCGTGGTTGGTGAGCACAAAAGAAAAAACCCGCTAACTGGTTGAGAGTTAACGGGTCTTTATATGGTGCCGGCTACCGGAGTCGAACTGGTGACCTACTGATTACAAGTCAGTAGTTTTGTTTTTTAATCAATTAGATACCGCATTAAATCACGCTTTCACGTCCCAACAATTAAAAAGATTGAAAAGGTATAAAGCACATCTAAAACCATTTGTGTCCCAAATATGTCCCACCACTCCTACCAACAGCTATACACCCATCTTTTAAACAAACTGCATATTTGCAACAACTCTTTATCTCACTGGTGCCACATTAACTTTTCACCACCGGTAACTGACTAAAGTTTGTTGTGTATGCCGGTGACAGCATTTCGCGCTTCATCTTATACCCGCTATCGCTGCCTTTACCGGCAAACCACACACGGCCCAGCCCACTGTTGTTTATTGTGTCCATAGTCTTCATCAGCTCATCACTGTTTTTGAATGGCTTCCGGGTGGCGAACATATCGAACTGGGTGACGGTTGAATCAGTGAAGTCTGACAAGATGATGCCAGCCTTATGATACCGATACCCGTCACACCAGATACTATCCAGTGCTCTCATGGCGGCATTGATGATGTCCCGCGTGTCGCAGCTGGGATACTCGAGCGAAATGTTTGCACTGTTCGCATAATCCGGCCCGTTAGCGTGTCTGCTGGTCTGTACAAACAGTCCGATCATCCGGCAGCGCTGTTTTTCTTCCCGGAGTTTTTCCGCTGACCGTTCGGCATATTCACACACAGCCTTTCTCATGGTAACAATGTCCGTCACTTTGGTACCGAATGATCGGGAGCAGAGGATCTGCTGTTTCACCTTTCTGACTTCTTCCAGCTTGATGCAGGGTTCTCCGTTCAGTTCCCGCAGCGTACGCTCAGTAATAACACCGAAAGTTTTACGGATAGTCGCCGGTGCGGCGTTCGCCAAATCTAATGCAGTGCGAATCCCCATGGTGTTCAGTCTGGCCGATATTCGCCGACCGATACCCCACACTTCACTGACCGGTATCAGTGCCAGTAACTTACGCTGGCGCAGCCTATCAGAAAGGTCGACCACTCCGCCGGTTTTTTTCCATGTTTTTGCTGCATGGTTGGCAAGTTTTGCGAGTGTCTTTGTCGGTGCAATGCCAACACCGACCGGAAGGTGTGTTTTCTGCAGAATAGCAGCCTGTATCTCACAGCCGTAATCTTCCGGGCTGAATATCCTGGTCATGCCGGTAAAATCGAGAAAGGCTTCGTCTATAGAATAGATTTCTGTGGCGGGTGCGAAGGATGAGAGTAATGTCATCACACGGCTGCTCATATCGCCGTACAACGCATAATTTGAGCTGAATACTGTCACATTGTTTTTATAACAAAAATCGCGACACTCATAATACAGCGCCCCCATTTTGATGCCGAGGGCTTTCGCCTCTGCTGAACGGGCGATCACGCAGCCATCATTATTGCTCAGGACGATAACCGGCTTACCTGTCAGATCGGGCCGGAATACTCTTTCACAGCTAGTGTAAAAGCTGTTTACATCCACCAGCGCAAACATCACTGCGCCCGATGGATGATGTAGGTGACCACACCGAAAATCTGTAAATCCTGCTCACTGCTGATTACGATAGGCTGATAATCCGGATTCATCGGGATCAGCATAGGTACCGGTGACAATTGCAATTTTTTGACAGTAAACTCTCCGTCAAAACTGGCAATCACAATATCCCCCTCCGCCGCAGTTACCGCGCTGTCCACGATAACCACATCACCGTCAAAGATATTCGCATCTATCATCGAGCTACCTTCAACCCTGAGTAAATAGGTACTTTCCGGGTGTCGGATCAGTTCACTGTTCAGGTTTATGCGTTCCTCGATATAGTCCGCCGCCGGTGACGGGAACCCAGCGGGGACATGCTCCAAGAACAGAGGCAATGTCAGAATTGTATCATCGTTGATCTTGACAAGTTTCATACTCAGAACCGATTAACTGTATATATATACAGTTAATGATAGAGAAATTTGACTGTCTCATCAATCTGATTTTTACTAATCTTATGCGTCACATATTTTACTCGTTGAAATCAAATCCGGCAGTCCGCTATAAGCGAAGAACGAATATTGCTAACAGCATTCTGTGTGAATCAATGGGGAGCAGGCCAAAGTTAAAAAAGGGAGCTTTATGAAACAAATCACACTTTATCGTATGATACATACCCATATTTAAATTGTGTGTTACCATTTGTTCCGTAAATACCTTTCAACTAACCCGAGGCTTTGATGCTGGAGAATGTAATCATCCGATAATCAGCTTACCGACCTTTTTAGGTCGAACTGATTATCAATGCGCCGAAATCGAATGCGGACACCGCTATGTGTTTGCACGTTTTGCACATGATGATTAAACAGGTTTTCCAGTATGAATTTATCCCGTCAGGAACAACGTACCTTACACGTTCTCGCTAAAGGTGGTCGTATCGCGCAAGTCCGAGATACGTCTGGCCGCCTCATCGCCGTTGAATGCTACACCCGCGAAGGGCTGTTGCTTACCGACTGCACCCTTGCCACCTTCAAAAAACTCAAAACCAAAAAACTTATCAAGTCCGTTAACGGTCAGCCGTACCGCATCAACACTACCGGGCTGAATAACGTTCGCGCACAGCTTGATAACCGCTAAGGAGGCATGATGGATATTAATACCCTTATTTACGCATCCCGATATGACCGGCTTTCAGCGGATGAAAGCAAAATTCCCTGGGATGAACCAGCATTCAGCCAGCGCATGCTGGCGAACCACTTGTCGCAGGATCACGACTGGGCCAGCCACAGGCAGGAGATCATTGAGCAGCAGGTAGAGTGGATCGCCAGCCAGTTATCCCCTGGCGCGCACATCCTCGATCTCGGCTGCGGTCCAGGCTTTTATACCCACAGCTTAGCGGAGCGCGGATTTCGCTGCACCGGCGTGGATTTCTCACCAGCATCTGTGAGCTGGGCCCGCCAGCAGGCGCAAAATGCCAATTTGAACATCAACTATATTCAGCAGGATATCCGTGCATACTGGCCGGATAGGTCATTCGATTTCATCATGATGACGTTCGGGGAACTGAATGTGTTCAGCACTGCGGATGCACGCTTACTAGTCAGCCGGTGCGCGCTGTGGCTGGAGTTGGGTGGCAGGCTGCTCACTGAAGTCCATACTTTCGAAGAAGTTAAGCGTCAGGGAATGGCTGAAGCGAGCTGGCAACGCTGTCCGGATGGACTTTTTCTGGGCGTCCCTCATCTGCTGCTGACGGAACATAGCTGGGATAAAGAAGAACAGACCAGCTCAACGCAGTTCTGGGCCATAGAGGCAAACGGTCACACCACTCGTTTCGGCAGCCAAATGACGGCCTGGCGCGATGAAGAGTACGTCAGCCTGCTCAATAATACCGGATTTACCCTGCTGCCTCCCCCTGCAGGCCACGACTGGCCAGTCAGCGAGACATTTGAAGGGAAGCTGTTTGCTCTGTTGGCTGAAAAAGCAAAAACCTCAGGGGAGCTTCCTCTTAATACTCAACGCAATAAAAGGAATTCAGCATTGGATATCCCACGTATTTTTACCATCAGTGAAAGCGAACACCGCATCCACAACCCGTTCACCGAAGAGAAGTACACCACACTGGGCCGTGTGCTACGCATGAAGCCGGAGACCCGCATTCTTGACCTCGGCAGCGGCTCAGGGGAAATGCTCTGTACCTGGGCGCGGGATCATGCGATTACCGGAGTCGGTATCGACATGAGCCAGTTGTTCAGCAAGCAGGCCAGACGGCGCGCGGAAGAACTTGGTGTCAGTGATCGGGTCCAGTTCATACATAATGATGCCGCTGGGTATGTGGCAGAAGAGAAATTCGATGTGGCCGCCTGCGTAGGTGCGACATGGATTGCCGGTGGATTTGCCGGGATGATGGAGCTGCTGGCGCAGAGCCTTAAGCTGGGCGGAATCATGCTTATCGGGGAACCCTACTGGCGTCAGCTACCCTCAACAGAAGAGATAGCTCAGGCATGCGGCGTCAGCGCAATAGCTGATCTCCTGATGTTGCCTGAACTTATCAGTGCGTTCGACTACCTCGGCTACGACGTGGTGGAAATGGTGCTGGCAGACCAGGAAGGCTGGGACAGGTATGAAGCCGCGAAATGGCTGACCATGCGCCGCTGGCTGGAAACGAACCCTAACGACGACTTCGCGGCAGAAGTCAGGGCTGAGCTAACGGTCTCGCCAAAACGTCACGTGACCTACGCGCGTGAATACTTTGGCTGGGGCGTGTTCGCGTTCATCGCCAGGTAACAACAGACTCCCGGTATTTCTTTCCGGAAATACCGGGACTTCTTCTTTGCATTGAACAGATGCATTGATCTGATCTCTATAAACTGGCTCACGAAGGATATAAACTATATCTATTGTTGGCACAGAGCGGTCTGTAAGATTAGATTTGGCTTTATGCTCCAGTTATGTCAGGTTACATTTGGGCCAACGCAATAAAAATTGCCGAGCCGGACATCCGCCAGCGCGGCTTTGTTTTATTCCTCTGTGTCTCCGGCCTGCTCTGCCGCTTCCCGTGCGTCACGCTCTGCCTGCTCACGGTCCATCTGTTCGCTGCTTCACATTCCACACTGAGCTCTGCGGCATTTCAACACGTACATCGAGGCGGGTTGGATTCCAGTAGATCGCATAGCATAACGTCCTGACAGAATACAGTCACGGCCCGCGCCGGTAACCACCGGCGCAGTTTACCCTGAGCTTTCTCCGTCCCCGCTATCTGAATGATGCGGAACTGCGTTTGAAGGCCATCACAACCCCTTCCCTCAGAACCACATGTGCCCTGCCTTTATGCCTGACTCCCACTTCAATTTCTATTTTCACATTCTTTCGTCCACGAGGAATAACCGCATGAGCTGATCCCATAACACTCAGTCCTGACCACTGAGAAGTTGCCTGCTGACCAACGCCATCCACACGTATACTGAATCGCAGTTCTCCCGATACCGGACGCGGATTGCCGAAATTATCTTCAATAATGGCAGTTATCGAAGGAAGTACTAACGTCATATCATAAAGCATTCCCCCTGCGTAAGTAATTACAGACGTTGCCGTAGTCCAGCCTCCCCCGCCACCATGTATATTTTGTGCGGATGCCTGCGGGTACGAAGCGGCAACCGCAACATCCCCGACCAGTCTCTCCGCATATATCGTCCCCGTAAAACGACCGTCCACACCGTCTAGGGTCCCTCTGAACACTCCATTGTTAAATTCTGCATTTCCGGTCTGCGCATTCAGAAAATACCCGTTCCGGCCTGTTTCATAATTCACTGATCGGATGTGGTTACCGACCAGTAACTTATCAATCGTTGCCTGGCTGATTAGCGCATCGTTAAAAAATGCCTGCCCGTTCTGAATGACAAAAGGGGTTACTACTTTCCCGTTCAGTGACGATATCACTGCAAAATTTTGAGCATTAACAAGAAACTGACTGTTTCCCTGAGCATTAAACCCCAGTCCGATACCTGTAATGACCTTATTCCCTTTGCTGTCCAGCTGGACTTTCATTGTCCACGATGCAGAAATCCTGCCGTTTAAGTCAGTAAGAACCTTTGACGTTTGTTCAATTTTTGCCGAATCCGCCCCGACCTGACTTTCCAGACGTGTCACCTGCTGAGCCGTTGATGTGACCCTTCCTGAAACCTCTGTCACACTCGTTTCAAGCCGGTTCACCGCGTTTGCTGTGGCATTAAACCGCTGTTCACCGGACACCGGTATTTCACCGGCAACAAAACCTTTTGGTGTAACAGATTGCCCGTTACCTGTGTAAGTATCAGTGACAATCCGGTGACTGACACTTTTATGCCTGGTCAGCTGATATTTTGCGCCTCCGCGTAAATACACATATTCCACTGAGCTGTGAGTCAACTGCGCAGGACCCATGACAGGAGACTGGTTTGTCCATCGCCAGTCAACATTATTAATAATACGGTTTTCAGACTGAGTCCCCCATCCTGAACCGCTCACCTGCCACTCAACAATCATGGCAAAACCGCCGGAGCCGTGAGTTGCATAACCGGGTTTGTTATCTCCGTATTGCCCCAGCGTACGAAATACCCTGAAGTAATAGCGGCGGGAGGTCGTCAGAGGGAGAATAACCGGGTAATAAGTATTTTCATTTAATGCTGACAGATCCAGATCAACAACAACTGACTCTGTTAAATCAGCCTTTACTTTGTCCAGTTTACCGGACAACGCCTGTACCTGAGAAGTTGCCTCAGTCACCTCCCCGCCAATATCCGACATACGTTCGTCCAGAGCACTGACCACACTGCTGTCCGCTTTACTGTTGATTTCGGTCAGCAGGTCCTGTGCTAATTGGTCATGACCTATCTTCCCTGACAAATCAGCCAGTATTTCTCCTGCATCAAATTCAGAGATCCCCCTGACATAATCGGTCCATGCTGAATAATTGCCACTTTTATCCACCAGCCTGGCCCGGAAATAAAATGCCGTACCGGCGGCCAGACCGGCCAGTTCGTGAGAGCGGGACGGGTACGGCACATC
>OCAE01001255.1_pt1 | contig 12074 bp, 8 predicted proteins | sample 1495581 | NCBI WGS metagenome assembly OCAE01 (sample SAMEA2580278, study PRJEB22360) | human gut metagenome | biome: human gut; feature: human-associated habitat; material: faeces | place: Denmark | collected 2008/2010 | reverse complement strand
CGGGAGCGTGCTCCGCAGACTTTATCTTCGCCCGCAGCCCCAAACCACGACAATCACACCCGGGACGAAAGACTCATAAAACAATCCCACCACCCCGTCCGCTGGCCGTACCGGCGGCGTCCTCACCTGCTTAACTAAATCTCCAATCAGATCTCAGCCCCCCCGTCTGAACAGTAACAATCCTCAGGTTTTACAGGCATTTTACAGACAGGAAATGCTTGTAAAAGCGCCATTCTTTTTATATAATAGAACAGATAGCGAGGTGAAGAAAATGATACGTTTTATAATTGTGGCATTAACAGTAATTGGCTTTCTTGTTTTCTCCGCGGGATATCTGCATAAGATGAAGAAGCTTGGCAGGACCGATCAGGAGAAGATGGAACGGGAAAGTCTGCGGGTTGTAAAAAAGGTGTTCCGCTTTATTCTTAAAGTATCAGGAGTCAGCGTAACCGTGAAAGGGATGGAGAATGTTCCGGCGGGGCAGCCCGTTCTCTATGTGGGAAATCACAGGAGTTATTTTGATATTCTGGTAGGCTATACGACGGTGCCGGATTTGTTAGGTTTTGTAGCCAAAAAAGAGATGAAGAAATACCCGTTTCTTTCAGACTGGATGGCTAACGTAAATTGCCTGTTCCTGGACAGGAAGAACCTGAAAGAAGGACTCAAGACGATATTAGAGGGAATTGAAAAAGTGAAGAGGGGGGTCTCCATCTGGATATTCCCGGAAGGAACGAGGAACAGAGGAGATAATATCCTGGAGCTGCTTCCTTTTAAGGAAGGAAGCTTAAAAATTGCCGAGAAGTCGGGATGTCCGGTAGTTCCGGTTGCGATTACCGGTACGGCGGAGGTATTTGAAAAACATCTTCCATTCATAAAACCGGCTCAAGTTACGATTGAATTTGGCGAGCCGTTTATTATTAAAGAACTGCCTCCGGAGGAACGGAAGTTTGTCGGGGCTTATACAAGAAAGCAGATAATCAGAATGCTTGAAAAGGAGCAGCATGGACTTAGCGGAAATCAGAATTAAACTGGATGAAATAGATAAGCAGATCGAAAATCTGTTTGAAGAGAGAATGAGGCTCTGCGGTGAGGTGGCGGAGTTTAAAATCCGGACAGGGAAGCCTGTCTATGACGCAAAGCGGGAACAGGAAAAGATAGAAGCCCTCACCGGTATGGCGGAGGGGGACTTTAATAAACAGGCAGTCGGCGAGCTGTTCCTTCAGATGATGACCTTGAGCCGGCGCTATCAGTACCAGACTATGGCAGAGCGGATTGGCCTTACAGAGCTGGGATTCCAGAAGGTTTCGGAGCTGGATACGGCAGGCAGACGTGTTGCATTTCAGGGACTTGCCGGAGCTTATGGGCATGCAGCCGCCATTCAGTATTTCGGAAAAGACGCGGACATTCATCATGTCCGCAGATTTGAAGATTTGATGATAGAGCTTCAGGAGGATAAGGCGGACTTTGGGGTGCTTCCCATCGAGAATTCTTCTGCCGGTTTCGTCACGGACAATTACGATTTGCTTCTGAGGTATGACAATTACATAGTGGCGGAGACCTTTGTTCCGGTAAAACATTTCCTTCTGGGAACGAAGGACTCAACGCTGGATGACATCAGGCGCGTATATGCCCATCCACAGGCGCTGCTGCAAAGCTCGGAGTTTTTGAATAAAAGAGCCGGATGGCAGCAGATCAGCATGGAAAATAATGCGGTGGCAGCCAAAAAGGTCCGCGATGAGAATGACAGGACACAGGCTGCCGTTGCCAGTGAAATTGCAGGGGAGATTTATGACCTGAAACCATTGGCGGAGGCGATCAATAACAGCAGGGATAATACAACACGCTTTCTGATTCTGTCAAGAAAACCGGTGTACAGAGAGGGGGCGGAGAAGATCAGCATCTGCTTTGAACTCCCCCACAAAAGCGGTTCCCTCTACAATATGCTGGGCAATTTTATCTTCAACCATGTCAACATGAGGATGATTGAATCCCGGCCGGTTCCCGGCCGGAGCTGGGAATACCGTTTTTTCGTTGATATTGAAGGCAATCTGGAGAATCCAGGAGTCATCAACGCACTCTACGGAATATCCCGGGAGGCGCAGAATATGAGAATCCTGGGCAATTATTGATTTGATGAGACTTTACAGCCGGAAAGAGGGCAGCATGGAAGAAAGAATAAGGAAAGAGAATGAGATAATTAAAGGGAATCAGATGATCCTGTACAGAAACTTAAAATATCAGAAACTATTTGACGATGTATGCACACTTCTGGCATCCGAAAAAGGCGACAACAGCCCGGATGCCTATGCCTGCGCCAATAGTCTCATTGAACTGGCAGTGACCTATGGTTTTAAAGGAAATCTATGGCACTGCTTTTTAGCATTCTGTATGGCTAACCATGAGAATGCCTACAGCACGTCATGTGAGATTAAAGGCCCTGTGGGAGGCACGCTTAATGTGCTGGCGGCCCATGATTTCCGTCTCATGAGAAAACTGTTTTCCAGCGATATCGCTGTTCTGGATGAAGAATCCGGCGGAATCTGGGAGCTGATGAAGAATTACGAGAGTACCTCGGAGGAGAGCAGGGTCTTCAACCGGAGAATCCGCAACCGGATTGTGGAGCTGGCGGCGGCGCTGGAGCGCACGGAAGATGATACGGCGTTCCAGGATACGGTGACGGAATTCTATCGGGAATTCGGGGTCGGTAAATTCGGCCTGAATAAAGCGTTTCACATTAATATGAATGAAAACAGCGGCAGAGCGGTAATTGAACCGATTACCAGGGTAGAGCATATCGGCCTGGAAGATCTCGTGGGCTATGAGATGCAGAAGGCAAAGCTGATTGAGAATACCGAGGCATTCATAGAGGGACGGGCTGCCAACAACGTTCTTTTGTTTGGTGACAGCGGAACGGGAAAATCTTCCAGCATAAAGGCAATCCTGAATAAATATTATGACAGAGGATTGCGGATGATAGAGGTATATAAGCATCAGTTCAGAAGTCTTTCCGATGTCCTGGAGCAGATTAAGGACAGAAATTATAAATTTATTATTTATATGGACGATCTTTCCTTTGAGGAATACGAGATAGAGTATAAGTATCTGAAAGCAATTATTGAAGGGGGATTGGGGATTAAGCCGCAGAATGTCCTGATTTATGCGACATCTAACCGCCGTCATCTGATCCGGGAGAAATTCAGCGACAAGAGGGAGCTGGACGATGAGCTGCATGTTAACGATACGGTTCAGGAGAAGCTGTCTCTTGTAGCGCGGTTTGGCGTGACAATATATTACGGTTCTCCCGATAAGAAGGAATTTCAGAAGATTGTCAAGGTTCTGGCGGATAAATATCACGTGGAGATACCGGAGGAAGAATTGTATCTGGAGGCAAATAAATGGGAGTTAAGCCACGGAGGATTGTCAGGAAGGACGGCCGCCCAGTTTATCACTCATTTGCTGGGTAAATTAAAGCTGGAGGAGTGAAAGTATGGCCATTAAAACATTTGCTGCAATTGACGTAGGATCATTTGAGCTGGAACTGGGAATATACGAGATTTCCGGTAAGTACGGCATCAGGGAAATTGATCACCTGCGCCATGTCCTGGCTTTGGGAAAAGATACCTACAATGACGGAAAGATCACATATGTGCTGGTGGACGAAATGTGCCAGGTCCTCAGGGAGTTTATGGAGGTTATGAAAACCTACAGGGTGCAGGATTACAGGGCCTATGCCAGCAGCGCCCTGAGGGAGGCCAGAAACAGCCAGATTGTTCTGGATCAGATTCTGGTACGGACCGGCGTGCGGGTAATCCCGATTAATAATTCGGAACTGAGGTTTATGACATACAAGGCGGTTGCCTCCAAAGATGCGGAGTTTCAGAAAACCGTACAGACGGGAACGGCAATTGTGGATGTGGGATTTGGCAGCTCCCAGATATCCCTGTTTGACAAAGATACCCTGGTATCAACCCAGAACCTGATTCTGGGAGTCCTTCGACTCAGTGAGATGGCGGCGCACTGGAAGGTCAATTACCACATGATACCGGAGGTGATTGACGAACTGGTGGATAACGAGCTTTATACATTTAAGAAGATGTATCTGAAGGACAGGCAGATTAAGAACCTGATTGCCACCGGTGAGAGTATCATCTATATGGTCAAAAAGGGGATGAAGGAGGCAAACAGGGATCGGTTTACAGCCGAGCAGTTTAAGGCGTTTTGTAAAAAGCTGACCTCCATGTCTGTGGACGAAATTGAAGACTATTATGAGATTGAGCATGACTATGCGGCTCTTCTGATACCGGGAGCTATTATTTACAAGAAGGTTCTGGATATGCTGGGAGCGGAATCTGTCTGGATTCCGGGAATCCGGCTCTGCGACGGCATTGCCGCGGAATACGCGGAGGAGAGCCGGCTGATTAAGTTCCACCATGATTTTGAAGGCGATATCCTGTCGTCAGCCCGCAATATGGCCAAGAGGTATAAATGCTACGCCGCACATACCCAGGAGGTGGAACGGACGGCGGTGGCTCTGTTTAACGCAACCAGGAAATACCACGGCCTGAGCAACCGGGAGAGGCTGCTGCTGCAGATAGCCGCCATCCTGCATGCCTGCGGGAAATTTGTCAGCATTACAAAGAGTACGGAAAATGCCTATCAGATTATCATGGCTACGGAGATTATCGGCCTGTCCCACCTGGAGCGGGAGATTGTAGCCAATGTCGTGCGGTATAATATTCAGGAATTTGCCTACGACGGAGTGATTCTGGAATCTGATTTCTCCCGCCATGGGGGCATGAATATATCCAGACGGGAACTGACCATCCTCATTGCCAAGCTGACCGCTATCCTGCGTCTGGCCAACTCCATGGACAGGGGACATAAACAAAAACTGTCAGATTTTAAGGTGGCGGTCAGGGAAGGAAGCCTGGTTGTAACGACCGGCTATACGGACAGTATTGTACTGGAACGTTTTTCCTTTGAGCAGAAGGCAGATTTCTTTGAGGAAATCTTCGGTATCCGTCCGGTACTCAGACAGAAAAGGGGGATCTAAACGATGGCAGAGATATCATCCAAATATTTGAGTCCTGAAAATTATGTTAACCGAGAATTGAGCTGGCTGGAATTCAACTACCGTGTTCTGGGAGAAGCCAGAGACAAGACGACGCCTCTGTTCGACCGGTTGAAATTCTTAAGCATTACGGCATCCAACCTGGATGAATTTTTCATGGTGCGCGTGGCTTCACTGAAGGATATGATCCATGCCGGATATACAAAGCCAGATATAGCCGGAATGACGGCGTCAAAACAGCTTGAGGCTATCGGAGTGAAGACGCATGAACTGGTGGCAGATCAGTACAGGACATATAACAGGGGATTACTGCCTGCTCTCAAACAGAATGGTCTTAAGATTATAACCAGCCATGAAAATCTTACCAGGAGAGAAGCGATTTATGTGGATAAATACTTCGAAGAAGTGGTTTATCCGGTGCTGACCCCGATGGCGGTGGATTCGTCCAGACCCTTTCCGCTGATTCGCAATAAATCCCTAAACATTGCCGCTCTGGTGAGAAAGAAAAAGGGCGACGGCGAGCTGGATTTTGCCATGGTCCGTGTGCCGACCGGACTTCCCAGAGTCGTTGTCATACCGAATGGGGAGAAGAACGGGAAGGACGAGAGCCAGGAGCAGAATGAGACGAAAACGACAATCATTTATCTGGAAGAGGTTATCGAGAGAAATATCGACAAGCTGTTCCTGAATTACGATATCATCTGTTCCCACCCCTTCCGCGTCATGAGAAATGCCGATCTGAGCATTGACGAGGACGAGGCGGAAGATTTGCTCAAGGAGATTGAAAAGCAGCTAAAAAAACGCCAGTGGGGCGAGGCAATCCGACTGGATATTGAAGAGAAAGCGGATAAACGCCTGCTTGACATCCTGAAAAATGAGCTGGAAGTGACAAATGATGAAATTTATGAAATCAGCGGCCCTCTGGATTTGACGGTTCTGATGAAGGTTTACGGACTTCCCGGCTTTGACGCGCTCAAGGCGCCCGGTTATACGCCCCAGCCGGTGCCGGCCCTGATGAATGACGATGACATTTTTACAAATATCAGAAAAGGAGATATCCTTTTAACACATCCGTTCGAAACATTTGAGCCTGTGGTAGACTTTATCAAGAAAGCGGCAAAAGACCCGGATGTTCTGGCCATCAAGCAGACATTATACCGAGTCAGCGGAAATTCCCCGATTATTGCGGCGCTCGCGGAGGCTGCGGATAACGGAAAACAGGTTTCCGTGCTTGTGGAGCTGAAAGCCAGGTTCGATGAGGAAAACAATATTATATGGGCGAAAATGCTGGAAAAAGCGGGCTGCCACGTTATTTACGGCCTGCTGGGACTTAAAACCCACAGTAAAATCACTTTGATTGTCAGGAAGGAAGAGGAAGGAATCCGCCGTTACGTTCACCTGGGAACAGGAAATTACAATGATACCACGGCGAAGCTCTACACCGACTGCGGCCTTTTCACCTGCGATCCGCAGATAGGAGAGGACGCAACTGCCGTATTCAATATGCTTTCCGGCTATTCAGAGCCTCTTGGCTGGAATAAGCTGTCACTCGCCCCGCTGTGGCTGCGAGGCAAATTCCTGCGCCTGATTCAGAGGGAGACGCGGAACGCAAAAAACGGCAAGCCGGCCAGAATTATCGTAAAGATGAATTCCCTCTGCGACAAAGAAATCATCGCCAATCTTTACGAGGCCTCCTGTGCGGGGGTAAAGATTGATATGATTGTCAGGGGAATCTGCTGTCTGAAACCAGGTGTTCCGGGGCTGAGCGAGAATATCACGGTCTGCTCGATTATCGGTAATTTCCTTGAGCACAGCCGTATCTTCTTCTTTGAGAACAGCGGAGACCAGAAGCTGTTCATGGGAAGTGCGGACTGGATGCCCCGGAATCTCGACCGCCGTGTGGAAATTCTCTTTCCGGTGGAGGATGAGAAGCTGAAAGAGCGCCTGCTCCATATCCTGGATGTCCAGTTAAACGACAATGTGAAGGCCCATTTTTTACAGCCTGACGGAACTTATGCAAAGAAGGATAAGAGAGGCAAAACTCTGGTTATTTCCCAGGAAGTTTTCTGCGAGGAGGCGCTCCAGGCTGCCAAAGCAAGGGAAGAGATGACGGACCCGGTGAAAAACAGGGTGTTTATTCCATTGGAACAGTAGAGATTTAACTGAGGTCTGGAGGACGCGTCCGGAACGGACCATGTCCGGTGTGGCGAGGAGGCTGGCTGAGTCTTCCGTCCCCGGTTTGGAGGTTGTCGTGAGGGGGGAATCCGGCCGGAACGAATTGCTGCGGGGACCGTTTGCACTCTTTGGAGTACGAGGCAGTGCTAAGCTCGTGAGGAACCTCGCTAAGCACCGGCGGACTCCCATGTCCCCTCCGCAATTGATTCCGCCTACTTCCCCGGGTCAGGTTTCCGACGGGGACGGAAGACTCAGGCGAAGGTTTTCGCACACCGGTCATGGTCCGTTTCGGGCGCTGATTGTCTCCAACCTTAAATGGGGAGGGCCCTGTCGCAGCCCCAGACCACGGCAATCTTCCCCCGGGACGAAAGACTCATATACACACCCCACCACCCCGTCCGCTAGCCTGCGGCGGCGTCCTCACGTAGTTGAGGAAACATCTGACAAAAATGTAAGATAAATTTAAAGCAAAATTCCTTTCCATATGGTAAACTAAAGCTGTATGATTTCCTGAGAGTGATAAAGGCGGGAAAATGACAGAAAGATTACTAATGAGGGAGGATTTTTTATGTCAGAAATTAACATCCTGGTAGTGGATGATGAAAAAGAGATTGCGGAACTGGTGGAAATCTATCTGGTCAGTGACGGATATAAAGTATACAAGGCGGATAACGCACAGGCGGGACTTGACATTCTTGAGAAGGAGACGATTCATCTCGTCCTTCTGGACATCATGATGCCCGGGATGGACGGCCTTGAGATGTGCAAGAAGATCAGGGAGACGAATAATATTCCGATCATCATGCTGAGCGCCCGCTCCACGGATCTTGATAAGATACTGGGACTGGGAACGGGGGCCGACGATTATGTAGTGAAGCCGTTCAATCCTCTGGAACTGACGGCCAGAGTGAAGTCGCAGCTTCGCAGATACACTCAGTTAAACCCGCAGAGCAATGTCAGCTCTTCGGCTAAGAATGAGATCTCCATCAAGGGACTGATTATCAACAAGGATAACCACAAGGTTATAGTGTACGGGGAAGAGATTAAACTGACGCCAATTGAATTTGATATCCTCTATCTTCTGGCTTCCAATCCCGGGCGTGTGTTCAGCACGGATGAAATTTTTGAGAAGGTGTGGAATGAGAAGGTATACGAGGCCAATAACACAGTAATGGTACATATCCGGCGCCTTCGAGGAAAGATGAAAGAGGACACCAGACAGAATAAGATCATTACCACCGTTTGGGGGGTAGGATACAAAATTGAAAAGTAATGATATGAGCAGACGGTTTCGCACTAAAATCGTTACGAATATATTTTACAGTGCAGTGATAACCTGCCTGATAGAGGTATTTCTCATTGCCAATGTATCGATGATTGTAAGTTATCTGAAAGAGACGAGATATGCAGATTCATTTCTTCTTCAGATGACGGAAATCAATACGCTGATGGTACTCATATATGTGATCCTGGGGATCGCCGTGTTTACCGTCACATTTCTGACACTGCTGGAAAAGGCTCTGCGTTACATAGGGAAGATATCTTCCGCCATTCAGAACATATCGGAAGGCGATTTGAATACAACGGTGGAAGTGATTGGTGATGACGAGTTTACTCAAATGGCGGTGAACCTTAATAAGATGATGGAAGATATCCGGCGCCTGATGGACAAAGAGAGGGAGGCGGAGCGGACAAAGAATGAGCTTATTACCAATGTGGCGCATGATTTGAGAACGCCTCTGACTTCGATTATCGGGTATCTGGAGCTGCTTTCCGGTAAAGTGCAGATCCCCCAGGAGATGCAGAAAAAATATATTGATATTGCATATGCAAAATCAAAACGTCTTGAGAAGCTGATTGAGGATTTGTTCGGATTTACCAAGATGAATTACGGAAAGATGACGATGCATGTGGGGAAGGTGGATGTTGTTAAGCTGTTAAGCCAGCTTTTGGAAGAGTTTTATCCGAGCTTCGTGGATAAAAACCTGTCCTATGAACTTCAGAGCAATGTGCCGGGCAAAGTCATCACCGCAGACGGGAATCTGCTGGCGCGCCTGTTCGATAATCTAATCAATAATGCGATTAAATACGGGGCTGACGGAAAACGTGTCCTGGTAAAGATCCAGGTTACGGAACCGACGGTGACGGTTTCGGTCACCAATTATGGATATGTAATTCCGGCTGATGAACTTCCGCTGATATTTAATAAATTTTACCGGGTAGAGCAGTCGCGTTCCACAAATACAGGCGGTACCGGGCTGGGACTGGCTATTTCCAAGAATATTGTGGATATGCACGGCGGCTCAATCCAGGTGACCAGTGATTTAAACGGCACGGTATTTACCGTTAAGCTTAAGACAAACTTTGACGTAAACAAAGAGAACTTCGATACGCCGGCGTAGAGCGTGTCTCTGAGCCGAAGGACGCAAAGGAAGAATAGAAATGAAGGAATATATAACGCGGGGAAAAAGAGGGTATGGCCTCTTTTTTGCCTTATTAGCACTGATAATTCTGGCAGGAGTTCTGCTGCATCCGCTCAGGACCCTGGCTGCCGCCCAGGCGGGAAAGGAATCCTCTGTCGGAATGGAGGTTACCTATGGATTTGATGATACTGCGAAAGGCAACCGTTATCTACAGATAAAGGTTCAGATGGAGAACCGCAGGGAATCGGATTTTACCGGAAAGCTTGAAATATTGACTACGGAGTCGAGCATGGAGGTGTACCGGTATGACTATCCGGTTTCCCTTGCTGCCCTGGGACAGGATGAAAAAATCGTCTATATTCCTCTGGGAATCAAAACAGATCAGCTTTTTGTCAGCATTACGGATGAAAGCGGCAGTGAGGTGATCCGAAAACGGCTTAAGCTTAACATCAGCGGAGATGTTGCGGAAACATTTGTCGGCGTATTCAGTGACAGACCGGAAGAACTTCAGTTCATGGACGAAGTGGGAATCCACTATGGTTCCATTAAAATAAAGCAGGTTTTTCTTGATAAGGATTCGGCTCCTGAGGATGCCCTCGGCTATGATCAGCTTGATATGATTCTTGTCTCGGATTACGATTTAAACCAGCTTTCCGAAAATCAGCACCAGGCCGTCAGCCGTTTTGTTGACAATGGCGGAACTCTGCTGATTGGAGGGGGAGCAAGGTACAAAGAGGCCATGGGACGTTTTGCATCCGAGCTTCTGGAACCGCCGCTTGAGGAAGCTGTTATGCAGGAAATCAACCTGGGAGCGGAATATTCGCAGAATGCCCCTCAGGATGCCGTTATGGAGATGGTCTGTGCGAACATCGGCCTGAAAAACGGGGCCACCCTGATGCCGGGAGATGCTTTTCCGCTTCTTTCCTATGTCCACAGAAAAGAGGGCAGAATTGTTGTCGCTGCTTTTGAACTGAAAGATATCCGGGGATTTTGTGAGACACATCCCGCCTTCATGGAGAAATTCTATACGATGGCCATGGGGGAAGTGAAAACAAATGAACTGGCCCAGATGGAATATTCGGGATTTGCCAGCCTTTATTTCGCCGTGCAGGGGCTGATTAACACCGGAGATGCGGGAAGACTGCCGAATATTATTCTCTATACGATTATAATTCTTGTTTACCTGATGCTGATCGGGCCGGGAATTTATCTTTATCTGAAGAAACGCTCCATTCACCGGTATTATATGGGAGGCGTAACTGCCTGTGCACTGATTTTTACCGGCATCATCTATATTATGGGAATGAAGACGAGATTCAGGGAACCCTTTTTTACGTATGCTACAATACTTGACGTGTCCGGCAGCCAGGCGGAGGAAGATACTTATATCAATGTCAGAAGTCCCTACAACAAACCGTATACGGTTAAGCTCAATCCGGAATATACGGTGCGGCCGGTGACGAAGGGGTATTATTATGATTCATTTACTGCCGCCCGCTTTACAGGCGAGGAGGATTATAAAACGAACATCTGTTATCTTCCGGACAGAACGGAGATTAAGATACGCGATACGGTTGCCTTTACGCCAAAGCTGTTTATGCTTCAAAAGCAGCTGAATAAAAGGCAAAATCCGGGAATTGACGGCAAAGTGATATCCTACGGCGGGAAACTGGAGGGAACACTCACGAACCGGCTGGATCATAGGCTGGAGGATGCGGTTTTGCTTCTCTACGGCCGTGCAGTCCTTCTGGGAGACTTGGAACCCGGACAGGAAGTAAAACTGGACGATTTGGAGATTCTGAATTATCCGCTGAATTATACGTACGCCCTGGCCCAGAGAGTTACCGGAGGGGATCAGTATGAAAAGACGGATATCGACGACGAAGATTATATGCGTTCCCAGGAGCGCAGCCGGCTTCTGTCCTTTTATCTCGACTCAAATCTGAATGAATATACGCCGGAAGCCACGATTGTAGCTTTCAATCCGGAGAAAAAGGAAGAATTTCTTGAAGAAGACGACTTTGTTACGGAAGGCCTTACGATAGTGACATCAAAGGTGGAGCTTGTCAGGGAGAGGAACGGAATCATTTACCGGACGGCCATGGAACAGGATCCGAAGGTGATATCCGGAAATTATCAGGCGAGATATAACAGTATGTACACGGGAGAGCCTGCGGAACCTGCGATTATTGAATATTCCCTGGGTAATGACCTCGAAATCATGCAGGTTGACTTCATGCCCCTGTCACCGGTATTTATTAATAACCCGCGGTACCCGTATCTGAATCTGTTTACCGGGAAGATGTATTTCTATAATTATGATACGGGCCGCAATGACCTGATAGAGGAAAAGCAGAGCTATACGGCTGACGAACTGAAACCTTATCTGTCTTCTGTAGTGGTCT
>OCAE01001254.1_pt1 | contig 12077 bp, 8 predicted proteins | sample 1495581 | NCBI WGS metagenome assembly OCAE01 (sample SAMEA2580278, study PRJEB22360) | human gut metagenome | biome: human gut; feature: human-associated habitat; material: faeces | place: Denmark | collected 2008/2010 | reverse complement strand
TAAATGGGGAGAGCCTTGTCGCGGCCACTACGTGTTTCCGGCAGGCCGATATCAAATCTAGCGCCTTTTATAAAGGCGCATTGAAGACTTATCGCCTTTCCCGCACACGGAAGCACTGAGTGGCCGCGACAAGGTCCGCCCCCGCACTTAACGCGTGAGACACTCAGCGGCCGCAGCCCAAAACCACAACAATCTTCCCCAGGGGACGAAAGACTCATAAAACCACCTCACCACCCCGTCCGCCGGCCGTACCGGCGGCGTCCTCACCTGCTTATTCCAATCTATAAAACATAGCCTCATCGAATAAAGCCGCCAGCTCAGCCTGGTCGCCGTACTCAAATCCGATTCTCCCCTCATATGCCATGGAATCACAGGAATCCGTCGCCACGTAGATTCGAAGCGTCCTGCCATCCTCCCTCAGGAAATCGATTGTTGCCGCATAAGGACACTTGGAAAAGCCGTACACATTGGTATCGTTTATCGCCCGGTCCATCATCTTTGATAAGGTATTAAGCTTTTCCCTGTCTTCGATTGTCTGCGTTCTCACCTCCTGGGTGAATGTCTCATCACCGCTGCCCGACGGAATCAAAAATTCAGGGAATGTCATTGCGGCGCTCTTTAATGGTGTTTTAAACCAATCTGGATCAAAGTCCCTGTAATCAGTCCCAACGACATTCTGTATTTCCTCCATTACAAGCCGGTAAAGTTCTTCATTCCTCTGAAGGGCTATAAATTCATTATCGTTTTTGGAATGGACTATCATATAACCCGGAGTATCATGATTCCCAAAAAACTCATATTCCCGGTCATCCAGAATCAGACTTGCACCGGTGGGCAAAAGAGAGCGGTCCATTTTGCGCAGACGCGTCCAGGCCTCCTGACGTGTGGCAATACCGGACTCTGTCTCCGAGGAAGACAGCAGTCCGCGGATTATTTCCGTTTTTTCATCATCTAAGGAAATCTGGCAGGGATATGGTTCTGAATAAAATTCCACCGTGTCATCGTTCTGGTAATAGAACCAGACCGAAGGACTGTTTCCATCGTAAAATGAAAGGCCCGGTTTGCTTTTCAGGAAGTCAAGCGCCGCCCTTCCGTTTTCATTGAATGCATATTGAAAAGACGGATGAGCCGTACTACCTGATGCTCCCGACAATCCAAAACAAAAGCTGTCCAGCGTATCATATCCGAACGGCATGTCTAAAAATGTATATCCGCCCAGGCGGTAGAGAAGAATTTCCGTACCATCCCCGTTGTAATAACCAATTCTCAGCTCTTCACCATCCGTATCAGGTCCCGAATAATTGGCAATGCTGACATTCTTAAAATCATCGTAAACCGGCGCATCCTCACGCCGGACCGCAATATAATACTCCATCTTTCCGCCGTCGGTCCGTCCCGTAACATCATAATGTCCCAGAAGCAGATCCGACAGCTTTTTTGTCCTGCTTTCTTCCACCGGCCGGAAAACGGCATCGTCAATATAGCGTTCCACGAGGGAAATATATTCATCCTGCAAACGGAGAGCCGTTACTTCCTCTGTTTCCTCTGTTTCGCCTCCATCCGGCACAGCAGGGACGGAGACGGCGGGTTCCCTGCTCGCAGAGGGCGGTTTTGCGCATGCGGATAGGGCAGCGATAGCTCCAAACAGGATTGCGCAGTATAACTTTTTCATAAAAGATACCTTTCTGAATACTATGCTGACCGTTTATACGTTTGACGGGCACAGATGTCAGACCTTCCATATTTTAGTTCTTCTGTCAACAACTTCATAATTACAATATCATAAATGGAACAGGAGTTTCAATTAACAATCTCTTAAGAGTTATTACCTTTTTTGCGATTCACCGGTCCCCTCATTATTCGGCGGTACTGTGAATGTTTTTGTCATTATATGCCGGTAGTGGAAGCTGCTTCCTCATTTTCCAGCAAAAACAGCCCTTCAGTGGGGGAATTGTAGTAAAAATGTAAGATAGAGGGAAAATTCGTAAAAGAAATGCACTTGATAAATTCATTCCATTATAGTAATATTAACTAATGTATGAAAACGATGGAAGATGTAAGGAGAAATACATATTTTATGACTTCAATAGATTACGAGACAATCGACCTGTCCGGCCTGCCCCCGGAGACGGAGCCTGCCAGACAACAATATTTCATTGCCAGGTGCAGACAATGGGTCACAGAAAAGAGCGAAGAGCTGGGAAGACCGATGACCTGTTTTATCTCAACCTTCGGATGCCAGATGAACGCCCATGATTCGGAAAAGCTGATGGGAATCCTCCTGGAAGCCGGATTTACGGAGGGGCAGAGCGAGGAATCCGACTTTGTTCTTTATAATACCTGCACAGTCCGCGAGAATGCAAATCAGCGTGTTTACGGACGGCTGGGCTATCTGAACAGCCTGAAAAAGAAGAATCCCCATATGATAATCAGTCTCTGCGGCTGCATGATGCAGGAGCCTGAAGTGGTGGAGAAGCTTAAGAAGAGTTACCGCTTTGTCGATATTATTTTCGGCACCCATAATATATACAAGCTGGCCGAACTTCTCTCAGAGAGAATTGACGGCAGGAAAATGGTAATTGATATCTGGAAGGATACCGCGAAAATTGTCGAGGATCTTCCGTCCGAACGGAAATACCCGTTTAAATCGGGGGTTAATATCATGTTTGGCTGCAACAATTTCTGCAGCTACTGTATCGTTCCTTATGTCAGAGGACGGGAGCGGAGCCGTAATCCGGAGGATATCATACGTGAGATAGAAGCGCTGGTTGCAAGCGGTGTCGTAGAGATTATGCTTCTCGGCCAGAATGTCAATTCTTACGGAAAGAATCTGGAAAAGCCCATCACCTTTGCAGAGCTGTTACAGCAGATCGAGCAGATTGAAGGACTTGAGCGGATCCGGTTTATGACATCCCACCCCAAGGATTTGTCGGACGAGCTGATAGAAGTGATGAAACATTCACGCAAGATTTGCCGCCATCTGCACCTCCCGCTTCAGTCGGGCAGCAGCAGAATATTGAATCTGATGAACCGGAAGTATACAAAAGAACAATATCTGACGCTGGCCACGAAAATTAAAGAGGCGATACCGGATATATCCCTGACCACCGATATTATTGTCGGTTTTCCGGGGGAGACGGAGGAAGATTTTGAGGAAACCATGGACGTGGTTCAGAGAGTCCGCTATGACAGCGCCTTCACCTTTATCTACTCCAAACGTACCGGCACGCCGGCCGCCTCCATGGAGGATCAGGTTCCGGAAGATGTGGTAAAGGAGCGGTTTGACCGTCTTCTCAAAGAAGTGCAGGCGATCTCTGCCCAGGTTTGCGGCAGGGAAGTCCACACCGTACAGGAGGTACTGGTGGAGGAACCGGATGATCATGAGGAAGGTTTTCTTACAGGAAGGCTTTCCAATAACACCATCGTGCACTTCCCCGGAAGCAGAGAGCTTATCGGAAAAATTGTCAAAGTATACCTTGAGCAGTCCAAAGGCTTTTACTACATGGGCAGGCAGCTTGACGCCGCCCGGGACTCTCTTAAGGATAAATAAGGAGGAAATTTTCTATGAAAAAGCACTATAAGGGTCTTGCTGTTGCCTTGTCGGCGGTAATGCTGGCCGGCGGAAGTTTTACAGCATATGCAGGACCTGCAAGTGAAGCCGGCTCACCGGCCGCACCATCAGGCAATTCAGGCGATAGCGGTTTTGGTCCGGGCGGCACAACTGCCGCAGGGCACCAGCAGCAACAGTCTGACACAGAACAGGCAGCGGTGGAGGATACCTCTCTTCATGTAGCAGTAAATTATACGTTTGAGTCTGCCGGAGATATCACGGCTTTCTCCATGGACTTGAAGAATTTTGACGGAATCGGAGGAGTGTCCTACCGTGCCTACACGAATACAGGAGGATTCCTGTGGTGGTATCATGACGGAGGCCTGACAGGCGTTCCCGGAGACGGCAACTATGTAGAGGCATTCCAGATCCAGCTTACCGGAGATGCCGAGCGTCTTTATGACGTCTACTACAGCGCCACATCAACAGGCCAGGGGAAGATGGGCTGGGCGATGAACGGTCAGATTGCCGGAACCAGCGATATCGGTGAGAAGCTTCTCGATATCGAAGTGGTACTTGTTCCGAAAGGAGCCCAGGGACCGGTGAGCGATGCTCCCAGATATGTGACTCCGCTTTCAGGCCGCCTTGTCCTCGCAGAAAATGCGACAACACTCGTCAATGAGGATGGAACGGGCTACAACGGATGGGTATCCAACGACCATGCCCGCTATTATTTCATCGACGGACATGCGCTTACAGGATGGCAGTATGTAGACGGCTATAAGTTCTACTTTGATTCCTACGGCCGCCTTGTACAGAATGTGGAGCCGTTAATCGGCAAACAGAGCAGCTATCTTTTGAAGGTAAATAAAACCCTCAACTGCCTGACCGTCTATGCAAAGGATGGGAATAACGGCTATATTCTCCCGGTAAAGGCTATGCTGACCTCGGTGGGAGACGATACGCCAATCGGAACCTTCTATACTCCTGAGAAATACCGCTGGAGACTGATGGTAAACGATACTTATACGCAGTATGCAACAAGAATCACTCAGGGCTTCCTGTTACATTCCATTACATATGAGGAGCCTGATATTAACAAGCTGATGACAGTTGGATACAATGGTCTGGGAGTTACCAGATCGCTCGGCTGCGTACGCTTAACGTGTGAGAACTCCAAATGGATCTATGATAACTGTGCTCTCGGCACAGCGGTTACGATTTATGAAGATCCAAATGTAGCCTCCCCGTTCGACGTGCCTGAGCTGGTTCCGCTCTCCTTCGAGCAGACATGGGATCCGACTGACCCACTGATTGTGAGATAAGAGAAGAGAGGTAAAACGTGGCACAGCTTTCACCAATGATGACCCAGTATCTGGAGACTAAGAAACAATATCCCGACTGTATTCTGTTTTACAGACTCGGAGATTTTTATGAGATGTTCTTTGAGGATGCCTTAACGGCATCCCGGGAACTGGAAATTACATTAACTGGAAAAGACTGTGGACTTGAGGAACGCGCACCTATGTGTGGCGTTCCTTATCACGCGCTTGAAGGTTATTTGAGTAAACTGGTCCAGAAGGGCTACAAGGTGGCAATCGGAGAGCAGGTGGAGGATCCGAAGACGGCAAAAGGTCTTGTGAAGAGAGAGGTAATCCGGGTCGTTACGCCGGGTACCATTACCAATTCCCAGGCTTTGGAGGAGTCGAAGAATAATTACCTGATGGGGATCGTTTATACGGACGGAATATTCGGAATCTCCGTGGCCGATGTCAGCACCGGCGATTACCTTGTCACCGAAGTCAAATCAGAGCGCAATCTGATTGATGAAATCTACAAATTTTCACCTTCTGAGATCATATGCAATGAAGCATTTTATATGTCGGGAATCGATTTAGATGATTTGAAGAACAGACTTCACGCTGTAATTTCAGATCTGGATAATCGGTTCTTTTCTGATGAATTCTGCAGAAAACTTCTGCGGGATCATTTTCATGTAGAGAATCTGGAAGGCCTTGGACTTTCAGACTATGAGACCGGCACCATTGCCGCCGGTGCCGTGCTTCAGTATCTCTATGAGACGCAGAAAAATTCACTGGAGCACCTGACCAGAATCACCCCCTATACAACCGGCCAGTTTATGATGCTCGACACCTCCACAAGGCGTAACCTGGAGCTGATTGAGACGCTCCGTGAAAAGCAGAAGAGGGGGACCCTGCTCTGGGTGCTGGACAAGACAAAGACGGCGATGGGAGCCAGGATGCTCCGTTCCTTTGTGGAACAGCCGCTGATTCATAAAGAAGAGATTTTAAAACGGCAGAATGCCATCGAAGAGCTGAATATGAATTATATCTCCCGGGAGGAAATCTGTGAGTATTTGAATCCAATCTACGATTTGGAGAGACTTCTGGGACGCATCAGCTATAAGACGGCCAATCCCAGAGATCTGATATCCTTTAGAAATTCCCTCGAGATGCTGCCGCACATTAAACATATTTTAAAAGAATTCCGTTCAGAGCTGCTCACAGAGATTGAAGGACAGCTTGATCCGCTGGAGGATTTAAAAAAGCTGATTGACGAAGCCATTATCGACGATCCGCCTGTTTCTGTCAGGGACGGCGGCATTATAAAGGACGGCTTTCATGAGGAGGCGGACCGGCTGCGCCATGCCAAAACAGAAGGAAAGACATGGCTTGCCGAACTGGAGCAGAAGGAGAAGGAGAGCACCGGTATTAAAAACCTGAAAATCAAATATAACAAGGTGTTTGGTTATTATTTTGAGGTTACAAACTCCTTCAAAGATCTGGTTCCCGATTATTTTATCCGGAAACAGACGCTTACCAATGCGGAGCGTTATACAACCGACCGTTTAAAAGAGCTTGAGGATGTGATTATGGGGGCGGAGGACAAGCTGTTCTCCCTTGAATACGAATTATTCTGCCAGGTCAGGGACGGTATCGCCGCAGAGGTAAAACGGATCCAGGAGACGGCCCATGCCGTCGCCCTCACCGATGTGCTGACTTCCCTCTCCGTGGTGGCTGTAAGGAATAATTACGTTAAGCCTTCCATCAATGAAAAGGGGATTATCCATATTAAAAATGGCCGCCATCCGGTGGTGGAGCAGATGATGTCCGGAGGAATGTTCGTGGCGAACGACACTTATCTGGATAACGGAAAAAACAGGGTATCCATCATTACAGGCCCCAATATGGCCGGAAAATCCACTTATATGAGACAGACTGCGCTCATCACGCTGATGGCCCAGGTGGGCAGTTTTGTACCGGCGGATGAGGCTGATATCGGCCTGTGCGATCGGATATTTACCCGTGTCGGCGCATCCGATGATCTGGCTTCGGGCCAGAGTACCTTCATGGTGGAGATGACTGAGGTTGCCAATATCTTAAGAAACGCAACCCGCAGCAGCCTGCTGATTCTCGATGAAATCGGGCGGGGAACCAGCACCTTTGACGGTCTTTCCATTGCCTGGGCTGTTGTGGAGTACATAAGCAACACAAAGCTTCTGGGTGCGAAGACACTCTTTGCCACCCACTATCATGAACTGACGGAGCTGGAAGGCACTATGAGCGGTGTCAACAATTACTGTATCGCCGTCAAGGAACAGGGAGACGACATCGTATTCTTACGTAAAATCGTAAAAGGCGGTGCCGATAAGAGCTACGGAATCCAGGTCGCAAAGCTGGCAGGTGTTCCGGAGCTTGTAATCGAACGGGCCAAGGAACTGGTGGAGGAGCTGAGTGATGCTGATATCACCGCCCGGGCCAAGGAAATCGCAGAAAACGGCCCCGGCATTGTGGCGCACAAAAAACTCAGCAAACCGGATGAAGTGGATCTGCTTCAGATGTCCATCTTCGATACGGTCAGCGAGGAGGACATTATAAAAGAACTGATGGAACTGGAAATCAACTGCATGTCCCCCATAGACGCCCTGACCACGCTGGATAAGATGCAGTCCCGTCTGAGGAACCGGTGGGTTAACCAGTAAGTATAAGGAGGCGAAACGATGGCAAACATTCAAGTATTAGATCAGAATACGATTAACCAGATCGCAGCCGGTGAGGTAATTGAACGCCCCGCCTCCGTTGTGAAGGAGCTGCTGGAGAACGCTGTCGATGCCAAATCCACGGCGGTTACGGTGGAAATCCGTGACGGGGGGCTCTCCATGATCCGCGTGACGGATAACGGCTGCGGAATCCCGAAAGAAGAAATTCCGCTTGCCTTTCTGCGCCATGCGACCAGTAAAATCAGGACGGTCGAGGATTTGTTCACCGTAGCCTCCCTGGGGTTTCGCGGAGAGGCTTTATCCAGTATCGCCTCCGTGGCCCAGGTGGAGCTTATCACAAAAACCACAGGGAGCATGTCAGGTTCCAGATATCAGATTGAGGGCGGAGAGGAGATAGCGTTAGAAGAGGTGGGGGCTCCGGAAGGGACCACCTTTATCGCGAGAAATCTCTTCTATAATACGCCGGCCCGGAGGAAATTCTTAAAGACTCCGATGACGGAAGGCGCCCATGTGGCGGATTTGGTGGAAAAGATTGCCCTTTCCCATCCGGAAATCTCCATACGGCTGATTCAGAACGGACAGAGTAAGCTTCATACATCCGGCAACCATAACCTGAAGGATATCATTTATACTATATTTGGACGGGAGATTGCCGCCAACCTGATTGCGGTGCAGTCGGGGGCCGATCCGGTGAAAGTCGAAGGCTTTATCGGCAAGCCGCTGATTGCAAGAGGCAACCGGAACTATGAAAATTATTTTATAAACGGACGGTATATTAAGAGCAGTCTGATAAATAAAGCAATTGAGGACGCCTATAAACCGTTCATGATGCAGCACAAATACCCGTTTACAATGCTGCAGTTTACAATTGAGCCGGAATTTCTGGACGTGAATGTCCATCCGGCCAAGATGGAGCTGCGTTTCAGGGACGGAGAGATGGTCTACAGAATGGTGTACCATACGATTTCTATGGCCCTGTCCCAAAAGGAGCTGATTCCCCAGGTGGAACTGCCGGGAGGCGGCCAGGAGAGCGCCAATGCGCAGGCCAGGGGCCTGAAGCCGGTTGTAATTAAGGAAAACCGGCCTGAGCCTTTTGAAAAACGCAGGCTCCAGACGGAATCACTGATTAAGTCTGCGGCCACGTCAGAGCTTTCGGGAGAACCGGAGACCTCCGCTTATACCGAACGTGTGTCAAAAACTGCTTTTCCGGCCATTGCCGACATGCCTGCCGTTTACGGCCTGCTTCGGCAGGCATGGCAGATGCCGCAGAACAGCCGGAAACTCTTCGAATGCCGGAAACTCCAAAGGCGCCGGAAGCCCCCAGGCCTTTGGAGCTCCCGGAGCAGTACAGGCCGGTACCGGCAGAAGGAAAAACACAGAATCCGGCAGGGGCCAAAGAGATACTTCCGGAGCAGGAGCCGCCGAAGCAGTTAGATCTCTTTGAAGAAAAGCTGCTGACAAAACAGGCAAGAAATGAACATGTTCTGATCGGCCAGCTTTTTGACACTTACTGGCTGGTTCAGTTTCATGATAACCTTTATATCATCGACCAGCATGCGGCCCATGAGAAGGTACTTTATGAAAAAACCATGGCCTCGCTTAAAAAGCGGGAATACACCTCCCAGATGATCAATCCTCCCATCATCCTGACTCTCTCGGGAAATGAAGAGCTGATGCTGAAAAAATACATGGAACATTTTACAGCGGTTGGTTTTGAGATAGAACATTTCGGCGGTAAGGAATATGCAGTGCGGGCCGTTCCGGCCAATCTGTTCTCTATTGCCAAGAAGGAACTACTGATGGAGATGATAGACGGCCTGACCGACGGCGTCGATCAGGGAACGCCGGACATAATTAATGAAAAAATAGCATCCATGTCATGCAAGGCAGCGGTAAAAGGCAATCATGCAATGTCGGCCGCTGAAGCAGACAGTCTGATTGACGAACTGCTGGAGCTGGAAAATCCGTATGCCTGCCCCCATGGAAGGCCAACGATAATTACAATGAGTAAATATGAGCTGGAGAAAAAATTCAAACGAATCGTATAGGAGGTTTACATAATTAAATTATGTAAACTATATAACGGTTTTCAACTCGGGAGCAGCACCGCATGTGCAGGAATAATAGCAAGGACAATAGCAGGAACAATATATGAAGAAACCTATAATCATAATAACAGGCCCTACGGCCGTAGGAAAAACCTCCCTCTCCATCGGCCTTGCCAAACGGATTGGGGGAGAGATTATCAGCGCTGATTCCATGCAGGTTTACAGGCATATGGATATCGGGTCCGCAAAAGCCACAAAAGAAGAGATGGATGGAATTCCCCATCATCTGATTGATATACTGGAGCCTTCCTGCGACTTTAATGTCGTCATGTTTCAGAAAAAGGCCAGGGAAGCTCTGGAGGATATTTATTCCCGCGGTTCCCTGCCGATTATTGCCGGAGGCACCGGCTTTTATATACAGGCTCTTCTCTACGACATCGATTTTACGGAGACAGAGGAGGACAACGCTTTCCGCTGCGGGATGGAACGGCTGGCCCGTGAAAAAGGTCCCGGCTTTCTCCATGCCATGCTTAAACAGGCGGATCCGGAATCAGCTGCCGCGATTCATCCGAATAATATTAAAAGGGTCATCCGAGCACTGGAATACTATCATCAGACAGGAGAGAAGATATCGGATCATAACGAGGCTGAACGGCAGAAGGAATCACCCTATCAGTTTTTCTATTATGTCGTAAATACCGACCGGGCGATTCTTTATGAACGGATTGACCGCCGCGTGGATCAGATGATCCGGGACGGACTGATAGAAGAGGTGAAATCTCTCAGGGCCATGGGCTGCACCAGACAGATGGTATCCATGCAGGGACTTGGCTATAAAGAGATTATGGATTATCTGGATGGTTTGTACAGCCTTGAGGAGGCCATCCATATTCTGAAGCGTGATACAAGACATTTTGCAAAGCGCCAGCTTACCTGGTTTAAAAGAGAACGCTGCGTGCGCTGGCTGAACCTGCCTGATTTTGATAATGACAGGGAAAAAGTGCTTGAATATATAATCGCGGAGTTCAATCAGGAGACGCAGACAGCACATCACTGAATTTTACCGTTATGAAAGGAAATGAAAAATGGAATTGGAAGAGATATACAAAAACCTTGGAATCAGCCGGGAAGTACTTGAATTCGGCAGCAGGACCGAGGCTATGCTGAAAACGCGCTTCGAGGAAATCGACAGCAATGCGGAATATAACCAGTTGAAGGTGATTGCTGCAATGCAGAAAAACCGGGTCAGCGACATTCATTTTTCCGGTACGACGGGATATGGATATAATGATCTCGGCCGGGAGACACTGGAACAGGTGTACGCAGACGTGTTCCACACAGAGGATGCCCTGGTACGCCCGCAGATTACCTGCGGAACACACGCGCTTTATACGGCCCTGGCCGGCAATCTGCGCCCGGGTGACGAACTTCTGTCACCAGTCGGAAAACCATACGACACGCTGGAGGAAGTCATCGGCATCAGGCCGTCGAACGGTTCACTGAAAGAATATGGGATTACGTACCGTCAGGTAGACCTCCTCGGGGACGGAAGCTTTGATTTTGACGGGATTAAAGCCGCCGTTAACGAGAAAACAAAGCTTGTGACCATACAGCGTTCCAAAGGATATGCCACCAGGCCGACTCTCTCGGTGAAGAGAATTGCCGAGCTGATCGCCTTTGTCAAAGGAATCAGGGCGGATATCATCTGTATGGTGGACAACTGCTACGGCGAATTTGTAGAGCGTATCGAGCCGAGTGACGTGGGCGCCGATATGGTGGTCGGCTCCCTGATTAAAAATCCGGGCGGCGGCCTTGCTCCCATCGGAGGCTATATTGCCGGAACAAAAAAATGCATTGAAAACGCCGCCTACCGTCTCGGCTCCCCCGGACTCGGAAGAGAAGTGGGGGCCAGCCTTGGTGTCAATCAGGCTCTGTTCCAGGGACTGTTTCTGGCCCCGACCGTGGTGGCGGGAGCTTTAAAGGGAGCCGTATTTGCGGCAAATATCTATGAAGCCCTTGGTTTCCAGGTCGTACCGAACGGAACCGAATCACGCCACGATATAATCCAGGCCGTCACCTTTGGAAAACCGGAAGGCGTTATCGCATTCTGCCAGGGAATCCAGGCGGCCGCCCCGGTGGACAGTTATGTGACACCCGAGCCCTGGGACATGCCTGGCTATGATTCCCAAGTCATTATGGCGGCCGGGGCATTCATCCAGGGCTCTTCAATAGAATTGTCTGCCGACGGGCCCATCAAGCCTCCCTATTCCGTGTTTTTCCAGGGCGGACTGACTTGGTACCATGCAAAGCTTGGGATTCTTATGTCGCTCCAGAAGCTGCTGGATGCCGGTCTGGCAAGGCTAACCTGATCATGGAGATTTAAATAAGCAGGTGAGGCCGCCGCCGGTACGGCCAGCGGACGGGGTGGTGGGGTGTGTATATGAGTCTTTCGTCCCGG
>OCAE01001248.1_pt1 | contig 12115 bp, 9 predicted proteins | sample 1495581 | NCBI WGS metagenome assembly OCAE01 (sample SAMEA2580278, study PRJEB22360) | human gut metagenome | biome: human gut; feature: human-associated habitat; material: faeces | place: Denmark | collected 2008/2010 | reverse complement strand
AGTACCAGCAAAGGAAACGGGATCCCAGGAGCGGCATCAGCGAGCCGTTCCGCGGGCTGCGCAGCGTACGCTCCGCTTACGCCAATGCCTGCAAGGCAATCAGCCGCTGTTACCTGATCGGCAAGGATATCCCGATCTCCATCAAAAAATATGAGGACGACGGCAGCGGACGCACTCTTCGCGAACAAGCGGAAAAAGAGATCTGTGACAGCATCCTCAATGGAGATACGGCGGCGGTGCATCTGGCGCTGGAGCGCGCCGTTGCCGGCATCCGCGCCCTGCCCGGCGAGGACGAGCAGCAGAATTTCATGCTTTTCCTTCTTTTGCTGCCCACGCGCCTGATGACCAATATGCGCACGGAAAATATGGGCCCCTATGCCTCACACCTTAAATTGACGGCCAGCTTTCTGCAATGCAACAGCCTGGGAGAGCAGGAGGCGATGCTTGCTTCCGTATATGAAGATTTGACCCTGCACCTGCAAAAAATGAGCACGCCTCACACAAATACGGTCATCAAGCGCGTGCGGGAGATCATCGCCGCGCAGTATATGGAGCAGCTTTCAGTAACAAGCCTCGCAGAAGCCGTATATCTTACGCCCACCTATCTGTGTGTGCTGTTCAAGCAGGCCACAGGAAAGACCATCAACGAATACATCACGCAGGAGCGGCTGAACAAAGCCAAAGAATTTTTAGCGCAGACAAACATTCATCTGTATGACGTATGCTATAAGGTGGGATACCTTTCCCCCAGTTATTTTTCGCGCCTGTTCAAAAAGTACACGGGCCAAACGCCGGGCGAATACCGCGAAAACATCATGCTGAACGCCCGCCCCGCGGCCGAAAAGGAGGCGGAGCAGCTTTGAAACAGGCGACCGCCCGCTTCAGGCGTCCCGCAAACGGCGGCGTCGGGCCCGGCCGTGCCCGCAGCGCCGCCCGCCTGCTGATGTTCGTGCTTTTGCTGGCTGCGCTGGTGCTTCTGACGCTGGCCGTATTCTACTACACCCGCAACACCGCCCAGGCCATGGAAGCGGAGCTGTGTCAAAAAATGCTGGTATCCGCCGGGCAGACCCGCAACAACATCGATTACCGTTTTGAACAGGTCAAAGAGAGCGCATCGGCATTGATCGGCACATTGTATCCCTATCTCAATTCAGACGCGGACACAGCCGTGCAACTGGAAGAATACGCCAAGATACGCCGCGCGCTGTCTGAACAGCTGGACAAGCATATGATCACGCGCCTGCGGCTGTATGTGCCCGACGAAAAAATTTATTCCGGCCAGAAAACAACGCTTTACTCCTTGGACCCTCTGTCCAGCCTTGGAGAAAACGGGTCCGTTTATCAAAAAGGCGGCGTATTTTGGCACGGAACACACCTTGTCAGCCTGGGCATATCCGAGCCCACCGCCGTTGTTTCCTGTGCTGTGGCGCTGAAAAGCCAGGCGGATTACGACAAGCTGTGCGGTGTGCTTTTTGCCGATGTGAGCGTTTCTCAATTTCATGAGATATTTGCCGCAGGCAGCACCAACCATGACGAAATGTTCCTTGCGGATGCGCAGGGCCGTATTCTGGCGCACACAGACGACGCGCATCTGGGTGAAACGGCCCTGCCTCCGTCGCTGATGGAGCAGGTGTGCAGCCTGGGCTCCGGTTATCTGCTTGAACCGGACGTCATCCTTGCATTCAGCCGGCTTGAAACGACGGAATGGTATGTTATCTCCTCCATGCCGCGGGCACAGGTCTACACCATGGATTCCGGCGCGGTAAACACCATTGTATCCATGTGGGTAGTCGCGTGTCTGATTTTGTTTATCATCGCCGTCACGGCAGCCTACAGTCTCAATCTCAACCGTACCGTTAGCCGCCTCAACGCAGCCATCCATACGCTGGATGCCGAAAACGGGACCGGAAATACCGCTTCCTGCGCGGGACGCCGCAAAGGAGGCCTCATCACGCTGGAACGCGATACCGAGCAGATCGTACGCTCCATCGCCGCTGTTGTGGACGCCCGTTACCGCGACAGGCTGGCTATTTCCGAATATCAAATGGAGTCGCTGCAGGCTCAGATCAAGCCGCATTTTCTTTACAACACGCTGGATGTCATCAAGTGGATGATCCTGGACAAAAATCCGGATGACAGCGTATGGATGGTGAACGCGCTCTCCCGCTATCTGCGCATGAGCATCAATAAAGGCGAAGCCATCGTACCGCTGTCCGACGAGCTGGATCTTACCCGCACCTACCTCGGTATCATGCAAAAACGCTTCTCCCATCAGTTTGAGGTGGAGTATGATTTGGATCAGGCTGCAATGGAATGCCTGATCCCCAAACTTTCGCTCCAGCCGCTGGTGGAAAACGCATTGCTCCACGGCATTTTGTACTGTGACAAAACGGAAAAGCGTCTGGTCATCCGCGCATGGCGTTCCTCCCGCGCTTTCGGTGTAGAGATCGAGGATAACGGCAACGGGATGGCGCCCGAAACGGCACAGAAGCTGACCGAGCTGGATATCCGCACCAGCAAAAGTTACGGCGTAGCCAATGTACATAAGCGGCTCGATATCTTCGGCCAGGGGAAATGCAAGTTTTATATCTCCGCCCGCGAAGGCATCGGCACCTGTGTGATGATTGAACTTCCGGTGCAGCCCCATGACAGCGATTGAACGCTCCTGTACGAGGTCGTCCGCAGAGCCGCGAAGGCGGCTCTGTTTCATTTTTTTGATTCTGTTTCATTTCTTCTGCGCCCATGCCGAAAGACATGGGCGTATTTTTGTAAGAAGTCTACAACGTCTTCGAATTGAGCAACAATTACATAAAGAACGGACTAGAAAACGAAATTTTGTGATATTTACCACAACGCTGGCCCGTACTACAATTGATATCAGAGCACAAACAGCCCGGAACACTCCGGCAGCTGAATGGAAAGAGAGGGTTTTACAATGAAGATGGCACTTGACACAACGGCTGTACCGTCCGGCGGACTGAGAGCCAAAACCGGATTGCGGCATAAACTCCACAGTTTTTTTGTGTATGTAAAGCATCATCCCATGCTGTATCTGATGCTGATACCGGGCTTGTTTTTCCTTTTTATTTATAAACTCGCGCCGCTGTATGGTATTCTGATCGCTTTCAAGGACTACAATATTTTTCTGGGCAGCAACCCCATCGACGCCATCGGCTTGAGCGACTGGGTGGGGCTTGAACACTTCCGGCGCCTGTTCGCCAGTTCCCAATTTACGAAAGTGCTGGCCAACACGCTGATCATCAACGGATTGAAGATCCTCTGGCTGTTTCCCATCCCTATCATCTGCGCGATACTTCTCAACGAGATCCGCCGCGCTACCTACCGCAAATTTGCCCAGACCGCTATCTATATGCCCTATTTCTTTTCATGGGTCGTCATCTTCGGTATTTTTTATTCGCTGTTTGGTTCTTACGGCATCATCAATACCGCTATCACCGCGATGGGCGGCACGCGCATCGGATTCTTTACCGATAACAGTGTATTCCGCAGCGTGCTGGTGTTTACCGAAGGCTGGAAAGAAGTCGGCTACAATACGGTCATTTATCTGGCGGCCATCACGGGGATCGATATAACGCTGTATGAGGCGGCCCGCGTGGACGGCGCCAGCAAATGGCGCCAGATTTGGAACATCACCATGCCCGGCCTGCTGCCCACCATCGTCCTAATGCTCATTCTCAAGGTGGGCTATATTTTGGAAACGGGATTTGAGCAGGTGCTGGTATTTTACAATCCTGCCGTATATGAAGTTGCAGATATAATCCAGACTTATGTATACCGTCTGGGTATGGGGCAGATGGATTTCCCTCTGTCCACCGCTTTGGGACTGTTCAACTCCGTGGTGGCGTTTGTTCTGATCGTAAGCGCCAATGCGATAAGCCGCAAGCTGCTGGGACGCAGCATCTGGTAAGAAAGGGGATGCAATAAAATGTTAAATACCAAAAAGAAACCGCTATACCGTGAAAAAGGCATTCCCCTGTCCGGCAGTGAAAAATTCCTGTCCGGCTTTGCCTACATAGCCATGGCATTGCTGAGTCTTATCGCCATCCTGCCCTGTCTGCACGTCATCAGCAAGGCTGTCAGCAATGGGCCGGACGTCACAGCCGGCAACGTTTACTTCTGGCCCGTTGGGTTCCAGCTTGAGACCGTCAAGTATGTGCTGACCCAGACTTCATTTTTTACGGCGCTGAAAAATTCTCTCATCGTTACGGGAGCAGGTACACTGCTCAGCCTGTTTACGACGATTACGACAGCCTATCCCCTTTCCAAGCCCGGCTTCAAGGGGCGCAGGGTCGTTTCACTGCTGTATGTCATCAGCATGGTGTTTTTCGGCGGTATGATCCCCGCTTATATGGTCGTACGAAGCCTGGGGCTGCTGGATACCTATGCCGCCTGCATCCTGCCTTTCGCCATCGTGCAGTTCAATATGTTCATTGTGAAAAATTATTTTGAAAGCCTGCCTGAAAGTGTAGAGGAATCCGCCCGGATCGACGGCGCCGGAGATCTGCGCACGCTGGTGTCCATCGTGTGCCCCATGTCCAAACCGGTGATCGCCACCGTCGGCCTGCTGTATGCGATCAATTACTGGAACAATTATTTCCATGCGATGATGTATACCCGGTCCCCGGATATGAACACCCTTCAGGTATACCTGTACAATATCATCAACAACAGCCAGGATTTTATTCAAAATCTCGCCAGCAACAACTACATGGCCAATATCACTTCCGAAGGCATGGTCGCGGCCGCCGTCACGCTGTCCATCATTCCCATTGTCGCCCTTTATCCCTTTGTGGCCCGGTTTATGGTACAGGGCATCACAATCGGCTCCGTCAAGGGATAACCTTTTTGGATCCATTCCGGGATGCACCGGTAGGAGATAGTCGAATCGATCAAAACAGGAGGTAACAAGATGAAAAAAGCATTGTCTATTCTGCTGACCGCAGCGCTTCTGCTCACATGCCTTGCAGGCTGCGGAGGCGCCGGAAGCGCTTCGCCGTCCGGCACGGACACATCCGGCACCAGCCAAAGCACGGCGGGCGCAAACGTCCCCGCATTGAAGGGCCCGGGCAACGTAACATTAAAGCGTCTGGGGTATAACGTTGCATGGGACCCCACCACCGATATCATGGTGGACGTTCTCAAAGAGACCACGGGTTATGATGTGGAATATTATGCTCTGCCGGCCGAGAATGCCGACGAAAAGCTTGTGATGGAGGTTGCCGGCGGCGCCTCCTATGATATCATCCAGTGCTCGCCCGACCAGTTCCAGACACTGATGAGCCAGGGTGCCCTTATGCCCCTGAACGATCTGCTGGACGTCTATGGCCAGGATATCCTGAACGGTGTATCCGAGGATTCCTGGCGTGCTGTCTCCGGCGAGGACGGCAACATTTACGGCATTCCTTATAAATATCCCTATGCCCAGGAGGTGCAGGGCTTTATGGTATGCCGCTGGGATCTGATGCAGGAGGCAGGCATCGAGGCCATCCCAACCACGATCGACGAATTTTATGACTGTCTCGTAAAATTAAAAGAACATTTCGGAGATCAATACATCATCTTCTCTGGCCCGTACCGTTCCGCCTCGGAAGGCAACGGCACCTGGATCTTCCCGCAGGCCATTGCCGCGGCGTTCGGCATCTACAACGACTGGATGGTAGATGAGGACGGCAATGTATATTATATGACGGAGCATGAAAACTTCGGAAAGATGATCGAATTTCTGTCTAAGTGCCAGCAGGAGGGTCTGCTTGACCCCGACTGGGCCGTAAACACCTCGTCCACCGTGCAGGAAAAGCTTGCAGGCGGCAAGGCGATCATCGCTCAGATCAACCGCAACGGCCTGGGCGAGACCACTCCCACCATGCTTGAGACTCTGGGCCTCACTTACGATGACCTCGGATACATCGGCGCACTGAAAGGCTCTGACGGTACCTGCAAATACATGCGCACGGAAGCCATCAACTTTGTCACTGTCATTCTGCGCGGCTCGGAAAACGCCGCCGATGCCGTGAACTGGATCAACCTGAAGCAGCAAAACCAGCTTTATATCAACATCGGTGTGGAAGGAACTCACTTTAACTATGATGAAGACGGCGGCATCGCCCCCATCAACCCCATTTTTGCCGAGGAGCGCGGCAATTCCTACTGGTATATCGACTCTACCAACGAGGAAGAGTTCGCAACCGAATGGCCGTCCCGCGTCCGCAAATCCGACGCCCAGTGGGCAGGTTTCGAAGCTGTTACTTTGTATGCCAACGAAAATACGCCTGAAATTTTTGTAAACAATGATTTCGCCTTTAAGCCTGCCACCGAAAACTATGCCAAATACAATACAGCACTGTTCAGCAGCATGAACGATTATATCCTGCAAATTCTGGCCGGGAGCAAAACGCTGGACGATCTTCCCACTTTCCAGGCGGACTGGAAAAATGCCGGCGGCGATGCAGTTCAGGCTGAGCTGCAGGCCTGGTACGACAGTTTTTATGGCTGACCATATTCCAACCGCACCAAAAGGGGCCTCAGGCCCCTTTTTTGTGGAAGGTTGCAGATAAGAACGGAGGAATTGCTATGGACAAAAGGCCCAATATCCTTTGGCTTTGCACAGACCAACAGCGGTGGGACACGATCCATGCTTTGGGCAATTCATTCATTGATACGCCCAACCTGGACCGCCTGTGCCGCCAGGGTGTCGCTTTCACCAACACATACTGCCAAAACCCCATCTGCACACCCAGCCGCGCCAGTTTCCTGACAGGGCGTTATCCGTCTTCGATCAACGCCAATATCAATGGGGCGTGCAACCTGCCGGAGCACTGCACGCTGATCACAAAACGCCTTGCCGACGCCGGATATTATTGCGGGCTCGTCGGGAAACTGCATATCACCTCGGCCTGGAACGATTACGAGCCACGCATGGATGACGGCTATTCTTATTTCTGTTACAATCTCGCGTCCGGGCATCACCTGAACAGCCCCGGCAACCCCTATGTGGAATGGCTGAACCAAAAAGGTGTGGACTGGCATGATATTTTTACCTCCGATGAAAAGCACGATTATCACTGGTACCGCTCCGACGCTCCTGCGGAGCTGCGGCAAACCGCATGGCTGGCGGAAAAAGCCGTCTCCTTTATACGGGAACGGTCCGCCTGCGAGCAGCCATGGCTGTTATCGGTCAACTGCTACGACCCTCACCCGCCTTATGACGCGCCGGCGGACCTGGTGGAGAAATATCTTGCCCGCAATCTGCCCGACCCCATTTACAGCGATGCCGACCTCGCTCTGAACAATAACCTTAAAGATTTTTTCTTTCAAAGTACGGCCCATCCCACAGACGATGCGATGCGGAGGAACAAGGCGTCCTATTACGGGATGATAGAATTGATCGACAGACACTACGGACGCATCATTGACGCACTGGACGAAATGGGGCTGCGGGAAAACACCATCGTTATTTTCAATTCCGATCACGGTGAAATGCTCGGCGACCATGGGCTTACCCATAAAGGCTGCCGCTTTTACGAGGGTATTACACACGTCCCGCTTATTATTTCCCTGCCCGGTACCTTCCGGCAAAACGCCGTGTACGGCGGCCTAGTGGAACAAACCGATCTGGCCCCCACCATCGCCGACCTGTGCGGCATCCCACCAGCCGACACCCATGGGCGCTCCCTCGTTCCCGTCCTCACAGGGCAGAACGCGCCGGCGCCGCGCAAATTCGTGCGCGCTGAGTTCTACGATACGCTGGAGGTGGATATGAACTACGACGGACTTCGCGCCCCTGGAGAAATTCAGGCGGCCGGCAAACCGGCCGAAAGCTGCTACGCAACCATGTATTACGACGGACGGTTCAAACTCAGCGTTTATCACGGCATCCAATTCGGAGAGTTGTACGACATGGAAAACGATCCGCAGGAACAGCACAATTTATGGTATGACAAGGATCATCAGGATGTCAAACAAGCCCTGATCCTGGATTCTTTCGGAGTTTCCACAAAATATTCGCGCCCGGGGCAGACCAGGCGGGGCCGCTATTGACCCCGCACCTCAGGCAGAACAAAAGAGCGGAGGTAAACAATGGAGACCGTATCCTTTACCAGGCAACTATCCGTTGCTGAAAATGTAGACGTTCTGGTAGTCGGCGCCGGCCCCGCCGGTATCGGTGCCGCTGTCTGTGCGGCCCGCAATGGGGCCCGGACCCTTGTGTTTGATCAGAACGGATGTGTAGGCGGCCAGGCCACAACCGGCCTCGTCGGTCCGTTTATGACCTGCTATGATGCACAAAACAAGAAAATGGTCATCCGGGGTATCTTTGAGGAGGTTGTGGCCCGTATGAAAACTCTGGGCGGCGCCGTTGATCCGGCCGATGTAGAGGCGGAAGAACCGTTTTCCGGCTTTTATAAAATCGGCCACGCCCATGTTGGCCCCTTTGACCATGAGTGCTTTAAACTGGTATGTACACAGATGCTTGCTGAAAGCGGTGCAAAGCTGCTGCTGCACACCCAGTTTATAGATGTACTGCAAGAAAACGGCCGCATCACCGGTGTCGTAGCCGCCAATAAATCCGGCCTGTTTCTGTTTCGTGCCAAAGTTGTGATCGACTGCAGCGGCGACGCAGACGTTGCTGCACGCTCGGGCGTAAAATTTGAACTTGGGCGCGTGGAGGACGGCAATATGCAGCCAGCCACGTTGTTTTTCCGTGTCGGCAATGTGGATACGCCCCGCCTCAAAGCGCACATTCGGGAACACCGGGATGAAATACGCCCGTTTTACGGGCCTTTCAGCTGGCTGATCCGGGAGAAAGCCGCAGAATGGGGCGACGTGCCCCGAGGCGAGGTGTGTCTGTTTGAAAGCCCCGCAGCCGGGGAATACCGTTTGAACGTTACCCGAATCCTGGATGTGGACGGTACAAACGCGGAGGATCTGACCCGCGCCGAACTGGAGGGACTGCGCCAGGCGCACCAGGTATTCGGATTTCTGAAAAAATACGCGCCCGGCTTTGAAAACGCGCGTTTCCTTGACACTGCAGCTACCATCGGCATCCGCGAAACGCGGCATGTCGACGGATTATACCGGCTCACCGTTGACGACGTGCGGGCCTGCCGTGTACCGGATGATTCCATCGCCGTCATGGCGACCAATATGGATACCCACAATAAAAACGATCCCGGCGGCACCTACTATACGCTGGAAAACGGTCCGTTTTTTGGTGTTCCTTACCGCTGCCTTATCCCGCGCGGAATCTCCAATCTTCTGGTGGCGGGACGTTCCATTTCCGCCGACGCAATGGCCGGCTCTGCCATCCGTATGATTCCCTGCTGTCTTGTGTTCGGCCAGGCGGCGGGAACCGCCGCAGCTATGGCCGCATCCGGCGCCTGCGATCCGTCCCGTGTCGACGCTCAGGCACTGCGCAGCCTTCTGCTGCAGCAGGGAGCTTATCTGGGGCAATAGCTTGGTCACACGCAAAAGCCTCCCGGCGGGAGGCTTTTGCATTATTCATTAAAGAAAGCGGGCGGCAGCTGAAAATGCTACCGCCCGTTTTTTCATACCGTCATTATTTGCTGTACAAATCTACTCCTTTTGATTCCAGCGCCGCCTGAAGTTTTTTCACATCCAGAGTGCGGGGCGTACAGCCTTCCCGAACACACAGTGCCGCCGCCATCCCCACAGCCTCGCCCATCGCCATGCAAATTGACATCACCCGGTAAGATGCATGCGCCCGGTGTGTGCCCGAAATGCACCGTCCTGCAGTGAGCAGATTCTCCACCTTGAGCGGCACAAAACAGCGGTAAGGCAAGTCGTAGGGCATTACATACTGTATCCTTTCCTCCGCCTGGCCCGCTCCTTCCGGATTATGGATATCCACGATGAACTCGGCCTTGTGTACCGCCACATCAAAAGCGCTTCCCCGCCGCCAATTCTTCCGCAGTAACAGTATACTCCCCCATCACACGGCGTGTTTCCCGCACGCCCAGCGTAGCGCCGCTGGCAATGCACCTGCATTTTTCATACCCGGGCAGATTCTCCCGAAAGAAATGCACCAGTATGTCGATTTGGCGGCGCAGCTCCAGCTCCGAGGAATAAAGCGCACGCACGCAAGTAGCGTCTATGCCGTTGCGCTGTGTCGTGTTCACCTGCCGCTGTCCGGGATGCGTGGTACGGTGCAGCCGCACAGCCGCCAGCTGCTCCGGCAGCAGCCCCTGCCGCGCGCAGCGCGCACAGTAATCAAGAAACCGCTCACCGTTCAGCCCGGCTCTCGTCCACACCATCCAGTGTAAATTCCAGCGTCACCGGCTGCATCAGTCCATCGGCGCGCCCCTTTTCCACAGGAGCGCCCGCAAACCAGGCCACGTCGCCATCCCCGGTGGCGTCTATCACGATTTTCCCCTCCATGGCGCGCAGCCCTTCCTTGGTTGCCACCAGCAGCCCTTCCAGAGAGGCGCCAGCCATAAGCGCGTCCACGACGGGCGTCTGCAGAAACACATCAAGATTCTCACATGAAACAAATTCGGCCAGAACCCGTTTGGCCTGTTCCATATCGTGGGCGACGCCCACCTCTCCGATCATATCATTCTCCGGTACCCCCAGCAAGGCCATCAGCTCATCCCGCATGGTCCCACTGCCGACCATACCCAATATCGGCCCGACATAACCGGCCGTCAGATTTCCTCCCAATACTCCGTAACGTTCCACCAGCGCCACGCGCGCCCCGCTGCGGGCCGCTGCCACCGCCGCACATATCCCCGCCGGGCCTGCCCCTGCTACCACGACCTCATAAGAGCCCAGCACCGGTACGTTTTTTTTGTAGTCGACTGTCGTCATCCTCTTCCCTCATTTCCTATGCCCATGCAATCTATTCGCCTGCTTTGCTTTTTGAAAGCCCTGACGCTCCTTTAAATCAGCGCACCCCATTTGCGCAGCATGGCCTGCAGCGTGTGCACATCGGCTTTGTGCACGCTCGTGCCCGCACAGGCACACTGGGCGGCGGCACAGCCCGCCGCCTGGCCCAGCCCCATCACCGAGGCCTGCACCCGCACCGAGGCTGAAGCCACCTGGTCGGCTGAAAAACAACGCCCCGCCACCAGCAGATTGTCGAAGCCCGGGACGATCAGGGAACGATAAGGGATATAGGCCGCGTTCTTTAGAAACTGGCACTTCTGCGTCGTGTCACCCGCGGTATGGATGTCAATGGGATGCGCTCCCCGGCTTACGGCGTCTTCAAAATGTACGGCATTCAAATATTCTTCTCCGGTGAGAACATGTTCGCCTTTTATATGCCGGGTCTCGCGCACGCCCGTTTGCGCGGCGGTAAACAGCAGTTCTGCGTTTTTGAATTCCGGAAAATATTTCTTCAGCAACGCTACAAAAGCGTGTACGTCCTCCCTCAGCCTGCATTCGGCACGGGTCGCCTGGGCAGGGTCCAGCATATCCGCGGGCGTCCTGGTCATGTTCACCATTACTCTGCCGTCGCGGTGAATACTGCAAAACCAAGGGCCGCCGAATACTGGAACATCCTCCGTCTCAGCCAATTCACGCAGCTTTGTCTGGACGCGCAGATTGTGATAATTGAGCCCCTGCTTTTCATGATGGATCAGCTCCAGAGCGTCCGTATCCACGCCGCCGATACAAAAGCACAGGGAAGGCGGCTGAAGCGGCATTGTATTTTCCTGCATCGGCACACCCGCCATAGCGCAGAGATCGCCGTCTCCGGTGCTGTCGATCACATATTTTGCCTCCAGCGCCCTGGGACCGCTTTTGGTGTCCAAAATCACATGCGTTATCCTGCTGTCCTCCCGGACGCAGCCTGTGAGCACTGCGTGAAAATGCAAATCAACGCCGCTCTCCAGCAGCATCCGCTGCGCGATCAATTTATAGCATTCCGGATCATGGGAAATATTCCCCAACGGATGCTCTACCTCCGCTCCGTCGGCTTCCACCATACGCTGTACGAATTCCCAGGGAATCCCCCCGCATACCAGCTGTCCGTTGTAGGTGAATACGCTGATCGGCACTACAAGGGCCGCCGTAGCCATACCGCCCACAAACCCATAGCGCTCTACCAACGCGGTACGGGCGCCTGCGCGCGCAGCGGCTA
>OCAE01001247.1_pt1 | contig 12116 bp, 13 predicted proteins | sample 1495581 | NCBI WGS metagenome assembly OCAE01 (sample SAMEA2580278, study PRJEB22360) | human gut metagenome | biome: human gut; feature: human-associated habitat; material: faeces | place: Denmark | collected 2008/2010 | reverse complement strand
CCAGCCAAGCGCGATCAGCTCCAGCGTCCCGCCGAGCATCACCCCGGTTTTTAAATCACCGAGGATCAGGCCGATAACCGTACAGGCAATGAGCGGGCGGTGGGTCTGAAATTCATCCAGCACGCTGCCCATCCCGGCAATACAGGAAAATATAAATATGGCGATAATTTGTAGGGTACTGATTTCCATAATGGGTCACCTTAAAGTGTGAACATCCCTGCCTGTTAAAGCATACGTACACAGGCGCTTTTATTTATTCAGCGAACGACTGCTCTTTTATTTTTTCGAGAATATTAATGGAGGGATCGGAGGCGACCACGCGCAAATCCAGGTTGACGCCAAATTTATCCAGTTCGCGAAACGCATTAATATCATCGTCATCTAAGGATACGGCTTTGGTTAATTGTTTTTTACCTGGTCGCCAGGCCATGCCGCCAATATTTAATGTGGTAATTTTTACCCCTTGTTTTACCATTGCTAATGCATCCTGCGGGCGGGTAAATAGATAAAAAACGGTTTCGTTCTGGTATTGCGGATTATGGTAAACTGCGACCGCCTTTTCGATATTAACAACGTTCACTTTCATTCCCGGTGGGGCGGCCTGACGTAATAATGTACGACGTACTTCATCGTTATAAACGTCGTCATTACAGATAATAATCCGTTGGGCATTTGCCACCTTCGACCAGACGGTGGTGACCTGACCGTGGATCAGGCGGTCATCAATACGGGCAAGGGTAATATTCATCAGAAATCCTCTTCGGTCGTTTCCAGATGCTGCCAGACCACGCAGGTTTGTTGTGCAATGGTCGTCAGGTGTTCGCACAGTTCATCCACATTCATACTGCTCTGGTTATCCACCAGTTCCAGCGCCAGCGGCAGGGAAAGCCCGCTGATCACCCGAATATCCGGATTGCGCATCGCAAGCAGTGCCGCGGCGTTCCACGGACTGCCGCACTGCAGGTCAACGGCTATCAACCATTCACTATTGGTGTGAGTACTCACCAACTTTTCCAGCTTCGCGACGATATCGCTGGCGTTCTCGCCGGGGACAAAGGCTACCGCCTCAACGTTGGCGTCGCCGTAAACCATCTGCACCGATTCCAGCATGGCGCAGGCCAGTTTGCCGTGAGCACAGAAGATTGCATTAACCATAACGCCTCCTTAGCCGCGCGTTTTTCCGCCCGCAATGTTAGTGGTTACTCCGGTAATGTAGCTGGCGCGTTCTGACAGAAGATAACAAACGAAATCAGCAACTTCGGTCAGGCGTCCTGAGCGACCAATCGGAATGGCGTTCTTGCTATAGCCTTCACGCAGTTGATCAACGGTGATATTGCGGGTCCAGGCCAGCGCTTCTTCATATTCCGGTGTGCGCAGTCCGGTTTTTTCCAGAATCCCGGGAGCAATGCCGACCACGCGAATACCGTGTTTACCCAGCTCTTTTGACCAGGAACGGGTGAAGCTATTCAGCGCCGCCTTCGTTGCGGCATAGCAACTCTGGCCTTCTGACCCTTCCAGCCCGCTTTCAGAAGAGACGTTAACGATAACGCCGTTACGTTGTTTCACCATCTGGCGCGCCACCGCTTGTGACATTAAGAACACGCCTTTCTGGTTGATATTGACCATTTTTTCAAATGCGGCTTCGTTTAATTCATACTTTCCAGCCGGGGCTTTTTCATCGACCAGTAGACGGGGGAAGTTAACGCCGGCGTTATTGACCAGACCGTCAATTCGGCCAAAGCGCTGGATGATTTCATCCACGGTGTGATTAACGTCTTTAGCGCTGGAAATATCCGTCGGCCAGAAGTGATAACCGTTATTTCCTTCATGTGTTGCTTCACCACCGTGAATATCCGCCATCTGGACATTCGCGCCTTGTGCTAATAACTCTTCGACAATAGCCAGGCCAATTCCGGATGCACCGCCGGTTACAATAATGACTTTGTCCTGTAGGTTTAACCACGTTTGCATAATTAACTCCCAATTTCAGAGAAGGGGATCCTGCATAAAATAAATTACGTCAGGATCAAGATGAATATATCTACTTCAATAACAATTCAGCGGTATGGCTGTTAGTGACTAAACAATTAATATATTTTCCACGTAATGCACCGAGAATACCGCTTAGCTTTTCTTCACCCATTGCGATGCCGATGGAATAACGCGCCTGCTTTAATTTGTTGGTTTCGATGGAGAGTGTTTTTTCGCTCATATTGGTCTCCACCGTTACGCCGTTGGTATCGTAAAAGCGCGAGCAAATGTCTCCGGCAACCTGCCGGGCGTGCAGGTCGTCGCTCTCTTCGCTACCGTAAAATGCGTGCCAGTTTGCGCCGTCGCGAATTGCCGGAGAACCGATCCCCACCAGTGCGACATCCAGATTCTCCCAGTAGGCAGAAATCGACTTAAAGTGCTGAGACTGCATAATACCGTTACGAATCAATGGGTTTTCCAGCAGCGCCGGAAAATCGGCCAGGTGTGATTCTCCTTTCAGCTTTGCCGCCGCGCCGTAGGTCAGCGTATTGACGTGATAGCGGCTCTCAAGCTTGCCGGACGGCCCGCCGATGATCGGCACACAGATCAACTGACGTGACTGGCTGGCTGGCGACAACCCCTCGACCAGCGCGCATACCGCGCGTCCCCAGGAAAAACCAATGATGTCGCCGGGTTCCAGTAAACGTTCCAGCAACTGCGCGCCATGCACGCCCATCATCGCGAGTTGTTCCTCTTCCTGCTCGCTGTCGCAGGTGATCACCACCGCCTCTTTAAGACCGAATCGTTGTTTGAGCTGCTGTTCCAGCCACAGGTTTTCGTTGTAGTCGTAGTTGATGGCAATAGTGACAATGCCCTGTTCGCGACCGCGTTTCAGCAGGCGGCTGATGGTGGTGCGATAAATCCCCAGTTCACGGGCGATCTGCGCTTGTGTCATATCCTGTTCGTAATAGAGCTGCGCTATTTTTACGATCAGGCGGATATCATCACTGTTTTCCGTCGCCATCTGTAGACTCCTGCACATTTGTGCAAATCACGAACCAGCCTTCTTGATCTGATATAACCTCATAAAAGCGGGAGTTCAAAGCGATTTTCTCTTCTTTCCACGTCCTGTACTGGCGGTTTATATTGCACATATGATGTGCGGGTCGATCGTTGTTGGCACAGATGTGCACGTCATCCTAATGTCTTGATTCTGCTGATTTTCATTCAACAAAATTGCAGGCTAAGATCGGCGACACTTTTGTGTCGAAAGGTGTGGCGGATCACAAATAGTGCAGAGGCCATTGCGCACGATTATTTTTTATCGCCAGCAAGGTAGGGTATATTCCGCATTTATTACACAAAGCATTCAGGCTGTATCAAGGCGGCAAGGGAGCGAATCCTCAGGAGCATAGATAACTATGTGACTGAGGTGAGTGCGGGCAGCCAACGCAGAGACAGCCTGAAGGATAAAGTGTACAAAGGAGAAATTATGCTGCCCGACTCATCATCTATTCGACTCAACAAATACATCAGTGAAAGCGGAATCTGCTCGCGTCGCGAAGCGGATCGCTTCATCGAGCAAGGAAACGTCTTCATCAATGGCAAACGCGCCACCATTGGCGACCAGGTAATGCCTGGCGACGTCGTGAAGGTGAATGGTCGGTTGATTGAGCCGCGTGAAGCGGAAGATTTGGTCTTTATCGCGCTGAATAAGCCGGTGGGGATCGTGAGCACCACTGAAGACAGCGAACGCGACAACATTGTTGATTTCGTTAACCACAGCAAGCGCGTGTTTCCGATTGGCCGTCTGGATAAAGACTCCCAGGGACTGATCTTTCTGACCAACCACGGCGATCTGGTGAATAAGATCCTGCGTGCCGGTAACGATCACGAAAAAGAGTATCTGGTCACGGTCGACAAACCGGTTACGGATGAGTTTATTCGTGGGATGAGTGCGGGCGTGCCGATTCTGGGCACCGTCACCAAAAAATGTAAGGTGAAGAAAGAGGCGCCGTTTGTCTTTCGCATTACCCTGGTTCAGGGGCTGAACCGTCAGATCCGGCGCATGTGCGAACATTTCGGTTATGAGGTGACGAAGCTTGAACGTACGCGCATCATGAACGTTGGCCTCTCCGGTCTGCCGCTGGGTGAATGGCGTGACCTGACGGATGATGAGCTGATTACGCTGTTTAAGCTTATCGAAAATTCCACTTCGGAAGCAAAACCGAAGGCGAAAGCGAAGCCGAAAACGGCGGGAATCAAGCGCCCGGTGGTGAAAATCGAAAAGACGGCGGAGAAAGAAAAATCACGCCCGGCGGCAAACGGTAAACGCTTTACCTCGCCGGGGCGTAAGAAGAAAGGACGTTAACGTCTGCCGCGCGTTGGCGTATTCGCGGACCAGGAAAAAGAGGCTTCCGCATCCGGTTTATAAGCCTGCTTTTTCTTCAACTGGCGGGCTTTTTTTGCCTCGGCTTCGCGCAAGACCATCAGCTTATCAATGTACTCTTTCTTCACGCTGTTGGTCTCTGCGTTGGTCAACTGACGACCATGCGCGATACGGGCGCGATCGAGCAGCGTTTTCAGTTCGCGCTGTTCGCGCTCGGTCATCTCTTTTTGGGTAATGCGGGGGAGTGCCATACGGGTGCCCTCTGTCTGCCAGGTGATTTCAGTGTACGGCAATACGCCACGGGCGGATAGCGCTCAGTCAGCAATACGCAGTTTTCCTGCGAAATCCTGCTGTGTATAACCCGTTGTTTTAAATCCCTTATCCGTAATGACGTGATCAATCTCTTTGAGCGTGGCGATACACATCACGCCGTCCTGACCAAATTTAGTATGGTCGGCGAGAATCACGGATTTTTTACTCATTGCAATCATCGCTTTGGCAACGTAAGCCTCATCAAAGCTCTTCACGAGTATGCCATGCTGCGGTGAAATGCCGCCCGCACCGATAAAGCAGATATCGGCGTGAATTGCGTTAATCTGCTGGCATACCGAGACGCCCAGATTGGCGCGGAAATGGTAATCATATTCGCCGCCCAAGACATAGACACGCGCCTGGAGATTATGCTCTTTTATTTTATCGGCAATTAAGGCGGAATTGGTAATAACGGAAAATGCGAGAGGAGGTAAGTGTTCGGCAAGAATAAGATTCGTGGTACATGAATCAATAAACAGCGTATCGCGCTCGCTGACCATTCCCGCGGCGACTTTGCCAATTGCCATTTTTTCTTCACGATGCGCATCTATTCTTGCGCCAAATGCATCTTCCTGGACAACCTGTTTTTTGACTGCACCACCATGAATTTTGGTGATCTGACCTTCAGACTCCAGTAAAGAGAGATCGCGGCGAATGGTTTCTGAGGTCACATTTAGCGTTTCTGATAATTTAATAACGGTCACTTCACCGAATTTGTTTAATTCATCAAGAATATGTTTTCTTCTTTTAATCGGGTTCATTATTTTCCGCCTGGGTCGAGCTTTGCCGCATGGTAACTGGATGCGCAGAGCAACGCAACCACTCCAGCGCACAGACGATACCCTCATCATCATTCGTGGTTGTCACATAGCGGGCCTGACGTTTCACACTCTCTGGCGCGTTGCCCATCGCGATGCCGAACCCGGCAACGGCAAACATACTGACGTCGTTCTGCTGATCGCCAATGGCGGCAATCTCTGCGGTAGGTCGATTTAATTGCCGGGCGATTTCATTTATCGCATAGCCTTTATTAATCTCGCTACGTTGAATATCAATATAATTGCCGCCAGTGATCGTCGCCTTATAGTCATCAGGTAGCAGGCTGTTTATTTTCAGGCACAGATCGTCGATTCTGTCGTGTTCTGCCACCAGCGTGATTTTAAATATATCGCGACGATTAAAGATATTCCCTGGTGCGGCGTTAATAAGCGGTAACTCAAATAAGTCGGCCTCATACGATGTCCACGGAGCGATAAGGCGATCGTAACGGTGATAAATTGCCTGTGGAGTAAAAAAATGGTGAGGATAGCGGGACAGCGAAATATGCCGGTCAATATCTCTGAGATCCATTCGGGTGAGCGCGGCAGAATGCAAAATGCGCTGCTGCGCCGTTTCAAGAATTTGTCCGCCGTTGAAGCCGGCGCACCAGCCAAACAGCGTCTCAACCTGCTGCTGTTGTAACAGGCGCGCCATGGAGGAGACCGGTCTGGCGGAACAGGCGGCCAGCAGACCGCCGTGCTGGCGAAATTCAACCAGCGCCTGACGCGTGCGTGAACTGATGGTCTTCTGCGACGTCAGTAATGTTCCATCCAGATCGGTAACCAGTAGCATTGTTGTTCTCTGTGGTTATGCGTGCGCAATAAAGGGGGCTACGGCCTCTTTAGCGGCATTGCAAACCATATTGTCGATTGCCGTGCCGACGACCAGAATATTGACCCCGGTGTCCTTAAACGCTTTGGCATTGGCAAGGTTAATACCACCTTCTGCCAGCGTCGGAACATCCACCGCGCCAACCAGCGCCCGGAGGCGGTCTTTAATCATCTGCGGGATATCGCCTGCCGCCACGCCTTCATAGCTCATCCCGGTCATCAGGCCAATCATATCGACACCGATCTCCTGCATGCGCTTCGCCACGCTGGCGACCTCCTCCGGAGTGCGAGCCGGAATGCCGAAGGTATGCAGATCGTCCGGATGACCAATGTAGGCGTCAACGGTCAAGCCATATTCATGGGCGAGGTTGACGATGTCCTGCAGGTCGTCCCAGTCAGATTTGTGGGTGTGTAAACCGTCGGCCCCGGCGCTGGCAATCTCAAGAATCTCTGTTTCACTGAGCGGGACGGGCAGCGTTTCGGTAAACCCGCCCGCAATACCCACGGTGATGAAGATGTCGTCCGGCACCACATTACGCACACCGTGCACCGCTTCAGCCATCTGACCGTTGGTGATTTCGTGGCGGATTTGCTCCGCGGCGTGCATGTTGCTCACCCCCTTGTGTCCGCGAGCCAACGCCAGTGCCGGATGGTTGGGCTCCAGCAGTTTCACGCCTGCTTCACACACCGCTTTCGCCAGGCGCGCATCGTCGCCGGTGATCCCCGTACTGAGGATGGTTTGCCCGCCGTGCAACGCGATGGCATCTTTCACTTTCTGTAACGCTTTGGCGCGTTTTTTATTCATATCGCCTTTAAACATGGTGTACCTCTGGTGTTGGTGCATTAATTAACGGGCAGACGGCACAGATTCACTCTGTACGACAGCCTTAAAACGGTTCGCAACGATGGTGGTAATGCAGGTCATGATCATGACGGTGGCCATCACGATAGCCATCTGCAGCGCATTGCTGGATAAGAACGGTGAGGCGAAAGCCGGAACGTAGGCCACCCCTTTGACGTTAAAGAAGCCGAGCATCATGCCGCCCATTCCTGCCCAGAAAATGGCGGAGCCAAAGACGATTTTGTTGGCGAACATGAAGGGGTAGGCGGATTCCACGAAGGTCCCGAAACCCAGGTTGATAAGCAGTCCTGGTGTGGCAACGGCCGCTTCGCTTTTTTCGCGTGGCGCGATGACGTTGGCCAGGTTGATACCGGCTGCGACCATGACCAGACCGACCATGTCCACTGCACCGAGGAAGCTGACGCCGGATTTTTCCATCTCCAGCAGCACCAGTGGCAGGATGACCGCGTGATAGACGCCACCCAGAATGGCAGGCCAGATAACCAGACCGGCCAGCAGCCCGGCAAGAATCGGACTGAATGCCAGCGTGCTTTCGATAGCCAGTTTGATGTAGTTACCCGCGGAGAGCGCCAGTGGGCTCAACAGATAGTGCATGATCAAGCCGGCAGCCAGACCCGAAATACCGCCAGCGACGATGTTGACGGTGGTCATCGGGAAGCGCCAGTTCAGGCACAGTTCAAACAACCAGCGCACAAAAATCCCGGCCATCACGCCGCCAATAATCCCGCCGATCAGGCCGCCTTCAACGGAAAGCACCCCGGCGACGACCCCGGCCACAATAGAGACTTCATCAAGTTCGGAAATCTGTTTTGCCGCCAGCACAGCAACCAGCACCGGCAGCCCTTTCAGCAGGATTTCAAAGATATCGTTGAGTTTTTCCAGCCCGGGAATGTGGCTCAGGGCGAGTACGATCGCCATCGCGATAAAGCCCGGCAGCGCTGGAATCATGATGCTGCGAATGTTAAAGCGCTTGAGCAGGCTCTTTCCGGAACCGCCCTGTGAAGGTGACGCGCTGCCCAACTGGGGTTTGTACTTGATGCCCCAGTATTTACACAGCGAAGCCACGAAGGAGACCGCGCGGGTGCGGCTGGTGGTGCCGGTTGTGCCTGAAGTCGCGACCACATTGGCGCCTTTTGCGGCGACCAGTGCCATCGACGTGCCTCCGGTGCCGACGATAGGGGTTTTCATCTCCACGGCGGCATCAAAAACGGCCTGGTTTGCTTTTACCGGATCGGCGCTCATCACGACGATCCCGTCGATCTCACCACGGCGGATCATTCCGGCTATCCGACTATCGCTCTCGACGACGGAGGCATTCACCTCAGAGAGTTTGCCCTGGAAGATGCGTTGTGGTTTTGTTTGGTTTTCTGTGGTTAATGCATAGACGGAGGCGGGGGTGTCAGGTTTGGCGACATCCATCGAGGCATCTGCCGCGATGAACTGCACGGCGGCGACATCCACACCTGCGGCTTCGCACTGCTGATAAATCTCCTGGAGTAACTTTTCTGGCTCGGCGCCACCCAGGTTGTAGAGGTTGCCTCCACTGCTTCCAATAATCGCAATTTTTTTCATAGCGGCCTCAAAGGTAGGGTAAGGGGTTATCTGTGTTGTAGTGGAATCATATTCCCAATCAAAACAAAATAAAGCAACATGAAAAGATCGATAACAATATCCGATGAGACAATGTGGCTGACTTAATTTTATGAAAATTCAGGGGTTACGTTGTTTTTTGTTTTATGTTGTTATTTGTTGTTTTGTGATGCACTTCAAATACTGTACCGGGAGTTGAAGTACCAAAAGAAGGAATAACCCGGAAAGCGCCTCGCAGATTATGCCTTTCTGAAGTGACGATATGTCTTGCCTGAATTAGTTTACCCGAGCAGGGATGGTGCGCTTGTATTTTACTCAACAAATGCGTATAAAATTTTATACAAGGATGTGATATGCTGCTAAACAAGCGGGTACTTAGATCTGTTGCCTGGGTCGGGCATTCTTTCGAAGACCTGCGCGATTTCCCGCCAGAGGTACGTAAAGATGCCGGTTACCAACTACATCGTGTCCAGGCGGGATTAGAGGCTGCTGACTGGAAACCGATGCCTGAGATTGGGCGTGGTGTTGAAGAGCTCCGATTACGTAATGAAGCTGGAGCATACCGGATTATCTACTTTGCCCGCTTTGAGGATACCGTCTATGTGCTGCACTGTTTCAGTAAGAAAACGCAGCGGACTTCCGGGCAGGATAAACACATTGCGCAGGTTCGCTTTCAGGCGGTCTGTCAGGAACACAGGAGGCGTCAATGAGCCACGAAGTGGATACTAAAATTCGTCATGTCACTTCTGCACAGGCGAATATTTTTGCTGAACTAGGCTTTGATGACGCAGAAGCCAAACACCTTCAACAAGACGCAGAACGTGAAGTGGAACAACTCATCCGTCTCAAACAACAGCTTATGCAGGAAATCGCTGTCTGGATTGAAGAAAATCACATGAAACAATCAGAGGCGGCGGTGAGATTAAATATCTCGCGGCCCCGCGTTTCCGATGTCGTTAACCAGAAAGCGAGCAAATTTACCCTGGATGCATTGGTCATGATGCTGATGAAGTTAGGAAAACCGGTGACGGTGCAGGTAGGTTAGGCCCGGTTTTTCGTCATATCGGGCCTGTGCCTTTAACTTTCTTTAACCGTATTCCGTTGTGGCTTATCAATCGGTTTACCGGACCAGTAGCCGGCCAGCAGGGAACCGGAAAGGTTGTGCCAGACGGAGAACAGTGCGCCAGGCAGCGCAGCGAGCGGTCCGAAGTAAATTTTACCCAGCGCGGCGGCGAGACCTGAGTTTTGCATTCCAACCTCGATTGCCAGCGTGCGGCAGGTTGACTCGTCAAAGCCAAACAGACGTCCCCCCCAGTAACCGCCGAGCAGGCCGATAGTGTTGTGCAGGATCACGGCGATAATCACCACGAAGCCGACGGACGCGATATGCGCCGCGGAACCCGCGACCACCGCGCTGATGATTGCCAGAATGCAGACCATCGAAAACGCAGGCAGGTAAGGCTCAACTGCCTTCACCACGCGCGGGAACAGGTGGTGGATCACCAGGCCCAGGGCAATCGGGATCACCACAATCTGCAAAATACTGAGCAGCATGCCCATCACATCAACCTGAATATGCGCATCGACATACATACGTGTTAGCAGCGGCGTGGCGACTACGCCCACCAGGGTGGAAACGGATGAGATCGTCACCGAGAGCGCCACATCCCCTTTCGCCAGATAGATCATGACGTTAGATGCCGTGCCGCTGGCCACGCTACCGACCAGCACCATCCCGGCAGAGAGTTCCGGCGGCATGTTAAACGCCAGCGCCAGTATCCATGCCGCGAGCGGCATCACCAGATAGTGCAGGAAGATCCCGGCCGCAACCGGCGCAGGGCGCGAAAGCACGCGTTTGAAATCATCCACTTTCAGGTGAACGCCCATACCGAACATGATCAGCATCAGCAGTGTCGTCACCCACGGGCCGACAGGCGTAAAGGTGGTTGGCGTGTAATACGCAATAACCGAGAGTAGCAGCGCCCATAGCGGGAACAGCCGGGTCAGTACAGCGAGCATGTTATATTCCTTGCGATAATGTTGTGTTTGCTTGTTATAAAAAAGCCGGGTTCGAGCCCGGCTATTGTTATTATTTATCGTGTGTTCGAATTTTATTCAAACAAATTATGCTTAAGTTCTGACTTTGAGATTTTCCCAGCTCAGGCCAAACCGTGCCAGATACTTACGCAGACGGTCGGCATCGTTGGGATTGGCTTTCTTCTGTCGGGAGACCGCGAAGAGTTCACGTCCGGCTTCGGACAACGATGCGCTGCGTCGGCATACCTCGAGCACCGTTTCCAGTTGGCGGCGGTCAAAGAGGTCGAGTTCCATCTCCCGTTCCGGTTGCAACGCCGTCTCCCCCCAACTCTCCTGCAAAAGCGCGATCTCTTCTTCGACGAGGGCGGGCGTAATACGCCCTTGCTCAGCCAGCGTTGCCATTCGCGCGACGGAGGAGCTCAGCTCGCGGAAATTGCCGCGCCACTGCGCCTGGGGCGAACAGGCAAACGCCAGATAGCGTTCGCGCGCCTCTTTATCAAAGCGGATCTGATTCTGTCGACTGCGGGAGAAACGTTGCAACTCATACTCAACGTTAGGGGCAATGTCTTCACGCCGCTGGGCAAGGCCGGGCAAGGCAAAGCGCCACATGTTAATACGTGCGTAGAGATCTTCGCGAAAACGCCCTTCGGCGACCCACTGCGGCATATCGCGATGGGTGCCGGCAATCAACTGGAAGTCGCTGCGCACCTCTTTATCGGAGCCAAACGGGAAGAAGGTTTTCTCCTCAATCGCTTTCAGCAGCATGGCCTGTTCATCCAGCCCCAGTTCAGCGATTTCATCCAGAAACAGCACCCCGCCGTCGGCTTCGCGTAACAGTCCGGTTCGCGATGACAGTGCACCTGTAAACGCGCCTTTCACATGCCCAAACAGCGTCGACATAGCGTTATCGCCGCGCAGGGTAGCGCAGTTAACCGCTACCAGTTTTCCACCCACCAGATGTCGCGACTGGCGAAGCTGGAAAATCCGTTTGGCGAGGAAGGATTTCCCCGCGCCGGTCGGGCCGGTGAGCAGGATAGGATCGCCAGAGCGCAAGGCCACGCGCTCAATGCGGTCAATCAGTTTGTTGAACGTAGCATTGCGCGTCTCGATACCGGCTTTGAGGAAGGAGACCGACTGCTGCTGCTCACGCTGAAAGCGACTGGTGAGCGTGGCATAGCGGCTTAAATCGAGATCGATAACCGAACAGGTGCCAGCGGCAACGTCCTCCGGTGGAGCGCCCTTCGGCGCGGGGCCGGTTTGCAGCAGGCTGGCGGGCAGGTAGCGGGCTTCCGTCAGCTTATCCACC
>OCAE01001245.1_pt1 | contig 12145 bp, 10 predicted proteins | sample 1495581 | NCBI WGS metagenome assembly OCAE01 (sample SAMEA2580278, study PRJEB22360) | human gut metagenome | biome: human gut; feature: human-associated habitat; material: faeces | place: Denmark | collected 2008/2010 | reverse complement strand
CGTCAGGCGCAGCAGCTTGTCGGAACCGTCAACGAACTCGGCGTTTTCAATCAGCGCCACGCGCAGATCGACTTTGGCGAAATCGTCAAAACTAATGGTTTCCTGAATCGGGAAGTCTGCCAGCGGACCGGTCACCGGAGCGGTCATCGCTTTGACCTCTTCCTTAGACGCTTCAACCAGCGCGTCAACCTGCTTCATGTCGATACGGTTATACAGCGCTTTGAAGGTGTTCACCTTGTGGGCCAGCAGCGGTTGCGTAATTGCATCCCAGCGCAGTTCCGTATTGAGGAACGCTTCGACGCGCTCGCTCAGGGTTGGCAGAACCGGCTTCAGGTACGTCATCAGCACGCGGAACAGGTTGATGCCCATTGAGCAAATCGCCTGCAGATCGGCGTCGCGACCTTCCTGTTTCGCCACAACCCATGGTGCCTGCTCGTCCACATAACGGTTTGCGACATCCGCCAGCGCCATGATTTCACGAATCGCTTTGCCGAATTCACGACTTTCCCAGGCTTCGCCAATGACAGTCGCTGCGTCGGTAAAGGTTTTATAAAGCGCGGGATCGGCCAGTTCAGAAGCCAGCACGCCATCAAAACGCTTGCTGATAAAGCCGGCGTTACGAGAGGCGAGGTTAACCACCTTGTTGACGATGTCAGTGTTCACGCGCTGCACGAAATCTTCCAGATTCAGGTCGATATCATCAATGCGTGAAGAGAGTTTCGCGGTGTAGTAGTAGCGCAGGCTGTCGGCGTCAAAATGGTTCAGCCAGGTGCTGGCCTTAATAAAGGTGCCGCGAGATTTTGACATCTTCGCGCCGTTGACGGTGACATAACCATGCACGAACAGGTTAGTCGGCTTGCGGAAGTTGCTGCCTTCCAGCATGGCCGGCCAGAACAGGCTGGGGAAGTAGACGATATCTTTACCGATGAAGTGATACAGCTCGGCAGCAGAATCTTTCTTCCAGTATTCGTCAAAGCTGACGGTATCACCGCGCTTGTCGCACAGGTTTTTGAAAGAGCCCATGTAGCCGATCGGGGCATCCAGCCAGACATAGAAATATTTACCTGGCGCATTCGGGATTTCAAAACCAAAGTAAGGCGCATCGCGGGAGATATCCCACTGTTGCAGGCCAGATTCAAACCATTCCTGCATTTTGTTCGCAACCTGCTCCTGCAGCGCGCCGCTGCGGGTCCACGCCTGCAGCATTTCGCTGAAAGAGGGCAGGTCAAAGAAGAAGTGTTCAGAGTCACGCATCACCGGCGTTGCGCCAGACACCACGGATTTCGGCTCGATCAGTTCAGTCGGGCTGTAGGTCGCGCCGCACACTTCACAGTTGTCGCCGTATTGATCCGGAGATTTACATTTCGGGCAGGTGCCTTTCACAAAACGGTCCGGCAGGAACATGCCTTTTTCCGGATCGTAGAGCTGAGAGATAGTGCGGTTCTTAATAAAACCGTTCTCTTTCAGACGGGTATAGATAAGCTCAGACAGTTCCCGATTCTCATCGCTGTGCGTGGAGTGGTAGTTGTCATAGCTGATGTTGAACCCGGCGAAATCCGTCTGGTGTTCCTGACTCATTTCCCCAATCATCTGCTCCGGGGTGATGCCAAGCTGCTGTGCTTTCAGCATGATTGGCGTGCCGTGGGCGTCGTCGGCACAGATGAAGTTGACCTCGTGGCCGCGCATTCGCTGGTAACGGACCCAGACATCAGCCTGGATGTGCTCCAGCATATGGCCGAGGTGGATTGAGCCGTTGGCGTACGGCAGCGCGCACGTTACCAGAATTTTCTTCGCGACTTGAGTCATAGTGGGCAATTACTTCTTTTGTAGTGAAAAGGGCTTTGATAGTACCAAAATGGTAATTACTGCGCCAAGCGATAAGGGCATTTATCCGTAAATGAATAATTGTTGCGGTTGGAGTAAACTACCTGGTGACTATTGTATATTCAGAACAACAAAAAGGAGTCGGGATGAACGCACAATCCCAGGCCAAATCACCAGAGACCCTGCGCGCGATGGTCGCCGGGACGCTGGCGAATTTTCAGCACCCCACCCTGAAGCATAATCTGACGACGCTGAAGGCGTTGCACCACGTCGCCTGGATGGATGACACGCTGCACGTTGAACTGGTCATGCCGTTCGTCTGGCACAGTGCATTTGAAGTGTTAAAAGAGCAATGTAGCGCCGACCTGCTGCGTATCACCGGTGCGAAGGCGATCGACTGGAAGCTTTCTCACAATATTGCCACCCTGAAGCGTGTGAAAAATCAGCCGGGCGTGAATGGCGTGAAGAACATTATCGCCGTCAGCTCTGGCAAAGGCGGCGTGGGCAAATCGTCGACTGCGGTAAACCTGGCGTTGGCACTGGCGGCAGAAGGGGCGAAAGTAGGGATTCTGGACGCCGACATTTATGGTCCGTCGATCCCAACCATGCTGGGTGCGGAAAACCAGCGTCCCACCTCGCCGGATGGCACGCATATGGCGCCGATCGTGTCTCACGGGCTGGCGACGAACTCCATCGGCTATCTGGTCACGGATGATAACGCGATGGTCTGGCGTGGGCCGATGGCCAGCAAAGCGCTGATGCAGATGCTACAGGAGACGCTGTGGCCGGATCTGGATTACCTCGTGCTGGATATGCCGCCAGGCACCGGCGACATTCAACTGACCCTGGCGCAAAACATTCCCGTCACCGGTGCAGTGGTGGTAACGACGCCGCAGGATATCGCACTGATCGACGCCAAAAAAGGCATCGTCATGTTTGAAAAAGTCGAAGTGCCTGTACTGGGCATTGTCGAAAATATGAGCATGCATATCTGCAGCAACTGTGGTCATCATGAGCCTATCTTTGGTACCGGCGGCGCGCAGAAACTGGCTGAGCAGTATCACACGCAACTGTTGGGGCAGATGCCGCTGCATATCAGTCTGCGTGAAGATCTCGATCGCGGGACGCCGACCGTTGTCAGTCGTCCGGACAGTGATTTCACCGTAATGTATCGCGAACTGGCGGGACGTGTTGCCGCGCAGCTTTACTGGCAGGGTGAAGTCATTCCTGGTGAGATTGCCTTTCGTGCCGTCTGAGTTCTGCTGAATTGTTTCTTTATCTCCGTTCACCGCATCCGCTAAATAATGATGCGGTGAATATTTAATTTAAATAATGCTGTCTGATCTATGTAGTTCCACTGAACAGAGTGGGCGTTTTTCTTAAAAAAGAAGCGTAATCCACCATTTAAATTGCTCATTCCCGCACGATTAATTTATTATTTCTATTGGTATGGCAATGGAGTCATGACCATACTTTACAGGCAGACATACTGCGCTGTAACTATTTTTACTACAGGGATTACACTCGACATGAAGAATTATCTGTTGTCAGGAATCATAGTTTTGACTTACGGAATGAGTACCCCTGGCTTTTCCTCCGAGACAGCAACGTTAACCATCAACGGTAGAGTAACCATACCCACTTGCAGTACCGACGTCGTTAACAGTCAGTTGCAGCAGCGTTGTGGTAATACTCTCTATCAGTTTAATACGCAGGATGCAAAAAAGACCTCATCAGCAAGGGGCGTGGTGACCGAAATGACCCATCTTCCCGGAGATGCGGCACGACAGATCGTACTTAACCGCTACGATTAATCAGGCGGTTGTCTATTTAAGTAAATTTTCGTTCTTAGCCGAAATCATCATCATGAATGATTTCGGTATTTTAATTCCCTTCTCATATATTACTGTACAAAAATTATCTGAAATTAATCACCGCTAAAAATAGTCATTCCATTCTTTATTTATTGAAATTATGTTTCATAATTTTATTTGCGTTAAATCAATAAAACAATGCGTTTACATTGCGGCAACGAACCGTCTATGAGAATTTACGCCCCGAGATAAGCCCTTTCTTAACAAATAGACATAATTCAATTCAGGAAAATATTATGAAGCGTTCAATTATTGCCATCGCTGTTCTTTCATCTGTTTTTATCAGTGCTGGCGCAGTGGCTGCCGCGGGTGATACCTATGATTCCGGTGTATTAAAAATTAACGGTAAAGTGGTTGGGACTACGTGTCAATTTATTGACTCAAATACCGCGGAAATCAGTCTGAATGAAGTGGGTATGGATAAACTGAGTTCGCTTACCGTTGGTCAGGCTTATACTCCGGTGGTTAATGGAACTCAGCAACCGTTGAGAATTAAGTGTGAAGGGAATAAAACACCGCGGGTCACATTCTCTGCCAGTCAATTTGATGATAAAAAAGTTACGTTTAATAACGGCGATGCAAAAGGGGTAGGTTTTGCGGTTTACTACGGTAATGATAACAAACAGATTGACCCTGCCGGGAAAATGGACCTCGCTCTCGAAAAAAATGCAAATGGTGAATATGAACTCAACTTCTTCGCCCGTTATGCTCGCTTGAATAATAGTGATGCAGTTAAAGCAGGTAGTGTAAGTTCAACACTGACGCTGACGGTTGTGACAGACTGATATATGATACCGGCGGTACTTACCGCCGATTCCTGGTGAGTAAGGCCGCGCAATTAAATATGAAAAGACTGGTTGCAGTATTATTATCTGCCATAATTCTACCTGTCCACGCAGGCATTGTTATTTATGGCACTCGGGTCATTTACCCGGCAGAAAAAAAAGAAGTGGTTGTCCAATTGATGAATGAGGGCAGTAGCGCCTCGCTTGTGCAATCGTGGATTGATGAGGGCGACACGTCATTACCCCCGGAGAAAATCCATGTTCCTTTCATGTTAACGCCACCGGTGGTGCGTGTCCCAGCCAGTTCCGGGCAACAGCTAAAAATTAAGAAAATGGCCAATGCATTACCAGAAGATAGAGAAAGCCTGTTTTATTTGAATGTTCTGGACATCCCGCCGAATAACGTGGAATCGACAGGTAAAAACACGCTCAAGTTTGCCATGCAAAACAGGATTAAACTTATCTGGCGTCCAAAAGGAATTACTGTCGTCAATGAGGATAGCTTTCGTCAGTTAGGCCTGTCCGCAACAGGTAGAACTCTGACTTTGAAGAATGGCACCGCAAACTGGATTACTGTTGCCGATATTAATACAGGAACGGTGAAAATAAATGATAAAGCAATCATGCTGGAACCGTTCTCTGCGCAGACCGTAAATACGAAGTCTGCTGTCGAAAGACAATATGAATTAACTATTATTGACGATAGCGGAAATTATATTAGCAGCAAAGTGAATGTGAAATAAATAGGAGTTGATTATGCCGCGGATGACCCCTGTTGCATTACTTATATTATCTATTTTGTTATCTCATCAGGTTCACGCTACAGCGACAGAAACATTTGACACCCACTTTATGATGGGGGGAGCAAAAGATCAGAAAGTTTCAAACTTTAGTCTTGATGAAAGTAAGCCACTTCCCGGCCAGTATGAGCTGGATATTTATGTCAATAAACAATGGCGTGGCAGATATGAAGTTAACGTTGGTGATGAACCCGATAATGTTTGTCTGACGGATGATATTTTGCATAACCTCGGTGTCATAACCGACGATCTGAAACCACAGGTACCCGATCGGTGTATTACATTAAAGCGCGCGATCAGAAGCGGCAGCTATACATTCGATATAGGCATTTTTCGTTTGGATATGAGTGTTCCGCAAAGCCTATGTTACACAAGTGGAGGCGGGTTATGTTTTACCAGAGAATTGGGAACGCGGAATTAACGCTTTCTATACGTCATATTATGTGAGTCAGTATTACAGCGATGATCAACGTTCAGGGCGTAACAAGAGTACTTATGTGCGATTTAACAGCGGATTGAACTTACTGGGGTGGCAGGCACATGCGGATACCAGTTTTGACAAAGCAGAGGCCAGTCAGGGGGAGTGGAAAAGCAATACGCTGTATCTTGAGCGCGGTTTTGCGCCAATTCTTGGCACATTACGTGCCGGTGATATGTATACGTCACCCGATATATTCTCGTCCGTACGATTTAGCGGTGTTCGCCTGTTTCGCGATATGCAAATGCTACCGAACTCAAAGCAAAATTTTACGCCGCGGGTGCAGGGGATCGCGCAGAGTAATGCTTTGGTTACCATCGAGCAGAATGGCTTTATCGTTTATCAAAAAGAAGTTCCGCCAGGACCCTTCTCAATTGCTGATATGCAACTGGCAGGCGGCGGGACAGATTTGGATGTAACGGTACGCGAAGCGGACGGTTCAGTAACAACCTATCTGGTGCCCTATGCTTCAGTCCCCAATATGCTACAGCCGGGGGTGTCAAAATATGATTTTGCGGCCGGGCGTAGCCATATCGAAGGTGCGAGCAACCAGTCCGATTTTGCACAGGCTAGTTATCAGTACGGATTAAACAATTTACTGACACTTTTTGGCGGTACCATGTTTTCTAATCACTACCATGCGTTTACCTTTGGTACGGGCTGGAATACGCGCATTGGCGCGATTTCTATGGACGCCACCCGGTCACACAGCGAGCAGGATAGCGGCGAGGTATTTGACGGACAGAGCTACCAACTCGCCTATAACAAGTATTTGGCGCAAACCGCGACCCGTTTTGGACTTGCGGCATATCGTTATTCATCGCGCGACTATCGGACATTTAACGATCACGTCTGGGCGAATAACAAAAACAGCTATCATCGTGATGAAAACGATGTTTACGACGTCGCTGATTATTATCAAAACGATTTTGGCCGTAAAAATACTTTCTCGGCAAACATCAGTCAGACGTTGCCGGAGGGATGGGGCGCTGTTTCATTGAGTTCGCTGTGGCGAGATTATTGGGGACGAGGGGGGAATAGTGAAGACTATCAACTCAGTTATTCAAATAGCTGGCAGCGGATTAGCTATACATTCTCAGCGAGCCAGACCTATGATGAAGACCATCGCGAAGATAAACGTTTTAACCTGTTTATTTCGGTTCCGCTTGACTGGGGGGACGGTATTACCACACCGCATCGTTACCTGAGCATGTCAAATTCAACCACCTTTGATGAGAATGGACTGGCGTCAAATAATATCGGCTTAAACGGAACGACGGGCGATCGCGATCAATTTATTTATGGTGTTAACCTGAACCACCAACGACAGGATAATGAAACGGCTGTGGGGGGAAACGTCACCTGGAATCCCCCGATAGCGGCCATTAACGGCAACTACAGTCAGTCGTCGCAATATCATCAGGCCGGCGGAAGTCTTTACGGGGGCGTAGTGGTGTGGTCTGGCGGCGTGAATTTATCGAATCGACTTTCGGATACGTTTGCCATTATGCAAGCGCCGGGTCTGGAAGGTGCCTACGTTAATGGACAAAAATATCGGACGACCAATGCTAACGGGACGGTCGTCTACGATAATCTGACGCCCTATCGCGAGAATCACCTGCTGCTTGATGTATCGCAAAGCGACAGTGAAACCGAACTACGTGGTAACCGTAAAAACGCATCCCCATACCGTGGTGCAGTTTTGCTTGTGCGTTTTGATACCGACCAGCGCAAACCGTGGTTTATTAAAGCCCAACGCCCGGATGGTGCGCCATTAACCTTTGGTTACGAAGTGAATGATATCCACGGGTACAACGTGGGGGTCGTGGGGCAGGGAAGCCAGCTTTTTATCCGTACGAATGAAATTCCACCTGAAGTCAGCGTGGCGATTGATAAAGAAAAGGGACTTTCATGTTCAATCACTTTCGATAAGACGATTGATGAAAGTAACGTCTATATTTGCCGATAGTGTCGGATACCGCTATGAAACTCAATTTTTTACTTTTACTGGTTCTGATGGTGGTGCTGCCCGTATCTTACGCAGGGTGTAAAGGAAATATCTCCTACGAGGATAATCTTATTATACGGGAAGATTTTTCTATAAATTCCTCACAGTCAGAATCCTATACTCATCAGTTTAACGATCTCACTTGTGCAGGGACGAATACTATTAGTCCATTAAAAACATCGGATGTTATTGTTGGATTGTATGATGATACCGTTAAGCTAGCGTTGAAATTTACGTGGGTAAATAGTTCTGATATCAGTCTGGCAAGTGGGAAAGGTGATTTTTCAGCGAGCTATCGGGTCGATGTTTCACCGGCAAGCAGTGGTGCATCTGTGAACATCTCAGCGGGGTCAGGGAACAGCGTTTATATTAAAGATGTGGCTTCGCTTTCCAGCGCCACGGTTACTTCTCAACGTTCAGCACTCATGACCTTATTGGGTTGTTTACTGTCGGGTAAAGCATGGGAACCTTGCATCACAAGTTATCATAACTCGCTTGCAAAAGACGGCGGATTTTACTCGGCGAATTTGCGTTTAACCTACAACAGAAAGCAGACGACCTGCAAACCTGAGGATGTGAATATCATATTACCTGATATTGCGCTTTCAGAACTCGCGGTAAACGGAAAGATTGTCAGCAAAAATGTTACCGAAAATATTCGATTGCAGTGTGATAATCTTTTTGGTGACCGCAAACAGACGTCACGCAAAATGGCGACGTATCTCTCCAGCAGTGATTTAGTCGCGGGAAGCAGTTTTATTCTTCGTGGCAGTGCAGACAATGGCGTTGGGTTTGTTCTGGAGAATAATAATCAAGTCGTCAATATATCCAGCGTGACCGGACAAGGTGACGCAATCACATTATGGAAAGTGGATAAGCCAGGAGACGCGGTGAACAGCAATACTGTGAACATTCCCATCGTTGCCAGCTATTACGTTTATGACAAAAGTAAGGTGAAACCGGGCAATCTCAGCGCTACCGCGTTAATTTATGTGAAGTATGACTGACTGTGCCTGGGGTTATCCTGATTACGTTAACGATAAAGCAAGCGCTTGAATCCCCCCTCAGTCCGAGGGGGGATTTTTAGCGGTGATAAAAAATCTCGCCATCGTAGGCTTTGATAATTTTGCCGTCAGCGTCATTGATCAGCACATACGCACCGCCCATATAGGTCCAGTGCGTCCCGGCATCCGGTGCGGGTAAATTTCGCAACTTCCACTGCTTGATGTTGTACTCGTCGGTGCGATACATCTCTGGCACCGTATCGCCTGGTTTGAAATGGGTGAAGTCAGCGATGAAGCCGCTGAGTTCGTACTGATCAATCCCCTTCGCGGCGACGGTTGTGGCGGGTGCGGCCCAGACCGCGCTGGATGCGAGCAGCAGCGCGCCCATCACCAATTTGTTCTTCATACTTCTACGCTCCACTGTTAGAACCTTCAAAATCAATCGTGTATCTTTCCCGGCCTTCATGATGACTGACAAGCGCTGGTTTGTTAGATTCCCGGAAATTTCGTAAAAAATGTAAACCTGTTTTTCGTCTGACAACTGCACTATAGAAGAATTCGGCCAAAAATGATGGTGTCAGACAGCGTTTTCGGACCACTGGCTACCCATGCCACGATCCCCAGATGCAGAAATGCAGGCGTTCGGCATACATCACACCAGCGATGAAGCCCATAGAGACCAGAAGGAGATACAGAAAAAGATAAAGGACTATCAACTTTAACGCACTGGGTTTCATATTGAAATAGGCTTCATAAACAGAGACGTTTTAAATATTTTCGAAGATAACCGTTAATCAATGGCAACATATAAATTACCTTGCACGATACTATGGCGTAGTAGGCGTTTTTGATCTTGATAAATATCATAATATTAAATGTATTTAAGATTATGGATGGAAGAATATATGATGACATTGTATCTTTGTACCTCCTTCGTTAATTAATTGCTAATTGAATAAATCAGAATGAAAAAACAGCCAGGAGTACTCTTATTATTCATGCCGGGAGCGCGTTTTGATATCTACACTACATGAATTACATTGACAGAACAGAAAGGCAAAAATATCCTGCACATGATCTGTTGATATAAAATTCGCGGCTGGCCAGCTGCGTTATTCTTTTTGTTAACTAATGATGGTGATGGCAGTGATGAAAGTGTTAAGCCTAAAAAAGAGTGTTTATGTTCTGGTTATAGCCAGCGTATTGTCTGGTTGTGTTTCGGAAGAAGAACGCCTCGCGCGCTGTGAAGCTAAAGGCGTGAGCCGCGATGTTTGTTATCAGGTCGATCGCGCTAATCAGCAAATGATCGACAACAATGCGCAACAAAGCGCTTATGCCAATGCCCGTGCTGCGGTAAAACAGCATGCGCAGGCCACGAAGAAAAAAAGCGTCTATTACTATGAAGGGATGGAAATCAAAAAGGTGAGCACGGGTTTGAATATTAATGGCTTGCCAGCGTCTCTCGTGGAGAAAGAGGAAAGCGCTACCGTTTATCAGCAAGGTTTACATTATTTTATCGTGTACAACACGGGACGTCTGGCAGTACTTAATAACCAGCGTCAGATGCTGGGCTGGGCAAAATAAAAAATCATCGCTTTCTAATCTGCTGTTCTTACCGCGGGTCAGGCAAAGCTGATTTCAGTCGCGCCAGGAATAAGACAATAAACGCCGACGATATCAATATTCATGTGGCGCTTCAGGTTGCAGCGCCACCATTTTAACCGATACCTTAGCGTCGTTTGACTATATTCTTACCAGCCTAATGAAGCAGACGCCGCGACGACGGAATCACCATCAGACGTTCCGGCATAGCTAACCGTTGCGGCGGCATTCTCCGCGAATTTATGACGATAACCCATGGCATAACCTTGCTCACTTTTAAAATCAGCAGCGCCAACAGCAATAGCATTATCAGTGTCTACATAGTGAAGTCCGGCGATAGACGCGGCTCCAGCAATACCACTACGGTATTCTTTACGATCGTCGTTTTGCTGCTTTTCCATCGAAGAGAAGCGCGAATTATTTTGATTTTCCAGGGTTGTAATACGCGTTTCATGGTTAGCTAACTGTGTGGTGTGAGTCTGAATGATGCCATCTTGTGCTTTTTGTTTTGTTTGCACGTTAGCCACAGCGACCTGGTTAGTCGTTGCATGCTGTAAAGCAGTGTCTGCTTTACTACCATTAGCGCTAATTAACACGTTTTGATCGTTATCGACAATTTTCTGGTTTGCTTTGTTAGTGGCAATATCATCACGATTCTTAATGATTGCCTGGCCGTCATATTGTTCATCCAGAGTGACACGTTTTACCAGGTTATCATGATCGGTACGAATTTGTTGTGCATAAGTGGCAACATTATTCACCTGAGTTACATCCGCTTTACCCGCTTCCAGAGCGGATATTTGCCCTTCATGCTTTTGTAAATCATAGGTAGCGCCATCAATACCAGAGACAAAAAAAGCCCCATTGGTCGTGGGATTCGTGACCACTGCATCAACGTTAGCCGCCTGGGCCGCAGGGGCAAGGGAAGCAAACAGAGCAGAGAAAACGGCAACAGCAATAATGGATTTATTTACAGATTTCATTTCAAAGTCTCACATTCAAAACACTATATAAAAACAGTTATTTCCACTCTTTTTAATTGCGAGTGTGATTTAACAGTTGTTAATAAAAATGGATGTCAACATTAATAATACGTTCAGAGCATCTTGATTAAGAATTTCATTAATTCGTGAGGCGAACTATCCACTAATGGAGGGCTAATAATCTTGACTTGGATCACATTTGAATTTAATAAGTAAAGAGGCGTGTTGAGTTATGGTTGGATTATTTTAATGTAAACATTAATAACCCATGCAGCATAAGGTGTCGGCATAATAAATATATTTCTGAAGAGGCGAAAATATTTTTTCATGCCTGGTTCAAATAATGGATTTCTTACATTAATAATGATTGTGCTGCTTATAAGCGTTGGCGGCGTTTTGTCCTGAAGATACTGTTGTTGTCACGCACAGAAAAACTCCTTGCACCTGCTCGGTACAGGCGGTTACACTAAATATTGACATTTTATATGTAATTTATTGTTTTATAAGTAATTTGACTCGGGGTGCCCCTTTTCACGAAGGGCTGAGAAATACCCGTACCACCTGATCTGGATAATGCCAGCGTAGGGAAGTCAGACACTGCTCGTGTCCCTTCTTCGCGCGGGCAGGAGCGTAATCATGCAGCCTGACCTGCACAGCCGCGAACATGCGGTTCGTACCTTAAAACAATTTCGTATCCTTTCTCCGTTAACACACTGTATGACTAATGACGTCGTGCAGAGTTTTACCGCCAATACGCTACTGGCTTTGGGCGCTTCTCCGGCGATGG
>OCAE01001241.1_pt1 | contig 12197 bp, 9 predicted proteins | sample 1495581 | NCBI WGS metagenome assembly OCAE01 (sample SAMEA2580278, study PRJEB22360) | human gut metagenome | biome: human gut; feature: human-associated habitat; material: faeces | place: Denmark | collected 2008/2010 | reverse complement strand
ATCCCGGTTCCATACCAGATCATACTCAAAGTTTCGAAAAGATACTTTCGAGAAAGGGTGGCCATTGCTTTTCATGGATTTATATTTCGCAAGGACGGTCTTAAATACACTCTGAGTCATCTGAGAGCGGAGTCCGAACTGCTGTCTGACCGGGTAGTATAAAGCATGGTCTAATTCGAGATAGCGGATTCCCTCCCGTCCAAAAACGAAAGCAGAGACGAAGTTCAGCACATCCCGGATAACGGACAGTGTCTTATTCAAAATGACCATCTGTTCTGATGTAGGATATAGTTTGATTTTAGCAGTAATGGTAATAGATTTCATAGATTTTATACCTCATAGCAGACTTATAGCTTGAGTATATTTTACTACATTAAGAAGTGAAAAGCAAACGAATGTTTGAAAAACTAAAACTCAAAAGGAGAAGGAGCTCGCGAAAGAGTTAAGAGGGGCACAATTCCTCTCATGTCTAAAGACGCAAGTCTCCATGTGTATTTTATGAAAAACATAGCTCGTTTCAAAAATGACATCTACGCCGGTGTACTGGGAAAGATCATCGGTGTTTACCTGGGACGTCCGGTAGAGGGCTGGACCTATGAGGCCATCCGGGATACCTTCGGTGAAATCAACTACTATAAAAATCACAGGACGGGCGCGCCCCTCATCGTTCCGGACGACGATATCTCGGGAACCTTCGCGTTCTTTAGGAGTCTGGAGGACAACAAGTTTGATCCGGATATCCGGGCGGAGCAGATCGGGGACAGCTGGTTAAACTATATTATTGAGAATGAGACCATCCTCTGGTGGGGCGGCCTCTCGAGAAGCACGGAGCACACCGCGTATCTGCGCCTTAAAAATGGAATCAGGGCTCCGAAGAGCGGTTCCATCGAGTTAAACGGGCGGAGCATGGCGGAACAGATCGGCTCGGAGATTTTTATCGACACATGGGCCATGGCAAATCCGGGCAATCCGGAGCGGGCGGCTAAGATGGCCAGGGAAGCGGCCGGCGTCAGCCACGACGGAATCGCCATCGACGCAGCAGTTTATCTGGCTGTTATGGAGTCGCTGGCCTTTGTGGAGAAGGATATCGACAGGCTGCTGGATGCGGGGCTTGCCTACATAGAAAATCCTGAATTTATCCGACTGGTCGGAGCGGTCAGGGAACAGTGTGCCAAGGCGTCTGACTGGAGGGAAGTGAGACAGTGGATCGCAGATCACCACGGATATGAGAAGTATCCTGGTAACTGTCCGATGGTGACAAACCATTTGACTCTTTTGATGGCATTTATTATGGGCGGCGACGATTTTAACAAAGCGTGTATGATCGCCTGCAGTTCCGGCTGGGATACGGACTGCAATTCCGGCAATGTCGGCTGTCTGAATGGAATCCGGCTGGGCCTCGATGGTTTTCGCACGAGCACGGATTTGAGAAAGGCTGTGGCGGACCGGTTGTATGTGGTCACCAGCGACGGAGGCTCCTGCATTTCAGATGCGGTGCAGGAGACCAGGAAAATCTTAAAGGCGGCCTGCCGTCTGGAATATGAGCCGGTTGATTTCCCGGAGGAGCGTCTGGCCTTCGAATATCCGGGCGCCGTTCAGGGGATTGTTCCTTACGATAAGAATAAGGAAGAACAGGTACTGTGCGGAATCGATAATCTGGTGGAAAGTCCTCTGCACTGCAGTCCGCAGAATGGTAATGAGGAGACAAAAGAGTATGGATGCCGCCTTTCTTACCGCGGCTTAGGGCCTGGGGTGCATGCGACTGCCTGTATCGATACTTTTATCGACCTTCAGCCGAAGGGAAAGGAAGGGACCAGCTACTTTGACGTGCTCTGCTCCCCTTCCCTGTACAGCGGCCAGGAAGTGAAGGCCGTTATAGCGGCGGGAGCGGTAAGCCCGGCCTTTACCTTTTTCATCGAGTACTTTAATGAGAGAGATGAGCTGGAGACCTTATCCAGCAGCGCCTTCCAGCTTAACGACGGAGATAATGAGATAAAATGGCGGATTCCCGATGTGGGCGGCCACGCCATCTACCGGCTGGGTATGTCCTTAAGAAGCGGTGCGCTCGGAGAACGGCCTGGAAGTCCGATGGAAGGGATGAGCGGCGCGGCAGGCGGTTCCCGTCTGGATGGTTCCGTGATTATCAAATCTCTCGACTGGTCGGGGGCGCCGGAGTGCTACCGCATGGGAAGATCTATGGAAATGACGCCGACCCTGACTCCGTGGACGACGACCACATCATGGCTGAAGACATTTGTCTCATCTGCGGATCATTTCTGCCCGGATTATACAACGACATTTTCCATCTCCCATGCGGCGCCCAACGGTGTTGTGACGACGGGTACCATGGACTGGGATAACTATTCTGTGAAATCGGTGATTACATTTTCCCAGCAGGATGCGGCAGGGCTTGTGGCCCGGGCAAAGGGACACAGAAGGTATTACGGGGCAGTGCTGAAGGACAAAAAGGCTGTGATCTACAAGCAGTGCGATGCAAAACGCACCGTAGTGGCGGAAGCTGCCTTTGATTTTGAAATTGACGATACTCGGGAGCTTGCCTTTACTCTGGATGGCCCGCGGCTGTCTCTGGCAGTGGATGGGAAAACAGCGGTGAGCGGACAGGATGAGAGTTACCTGTGCGGCGGAGCGGGCTTTGTCGTGGATTCCGGAGCGATCCTGGCGGATGGCTTTGAGGTCAAACGCATCTGCTCCCGCAGGAATAAGAAGGATTGAGAGGAAAAAGGCGTGAGTGTATTAAAATATAGAGAACAGATTTATGCGGGCGTGCTGGGGAAGATTATTGGTGTCTATTTAGGCCGTCCTGTGGAAGGCTGGAGTTACGATAAGATTAGGGAAACCTTTGATGAGGTGAAATACTATGTTCATGAGAAGGTGGGAGTTCCGTTAATTGTGGCGGATGACGATATATCCGGAACGTTCGCATTTTTCAGGGCTTTGGAGGACAATGGATATGACAGGGAACTGCCGGCGAAGGCGTTTGGGGACACGTGGCTGAACTATATCATCGAAAACCGGACGATTCTATGGTGGGGAGGCCTGGGACGGTCAACCGAGCACACGGCTTATTTGAATCTGAAGAACGGCATGGATGCGCCGGAGAGCGGAGCGGTCAGGACCAATGGAACCACGCTGGCGGAGCAGATCGGAGCACAGATTTTCATCGATGCGATCGCCATGGCCTGCCCCGATGATCCGGAGCTGGCGGTAAGTCTGGTGAGAAAAGCGGCCAGCGTCAGCCATGACGGCATTGCAGTTGAGGCGGCCTGCCATTTAGCGGCGCTGGAAGCGATGGCGTTTACGGAAAAAGACGTGAATGTGCTTCTGGACCGGGCGGGGGCCTATGTGCAGAATCCGGTTTTAAAGGATATGATCAGTGATGTCCGGGATATCTGCGGCAGAGAATCTGACTGGAGAAAGGTCCGTGACTACCTGGATCCGAAATACGGCTATGAAGTATTTCCAGGCTGCTGCCATATGATTCCCAACCACGCCATGGTGATCGCGGCCATTCTGCTGGGCGGAGACGATTTCCAGAAATCCATCTCCATCGCCTCCTCGGCTGCCTGGGATACGGACTGCAACGCGGGCAATGTGGGCGCGTTCAACGGAATCCGGCTGGGGCTTGATGGAATCAATGCGGGAGCGGACTTCCGGACGCCGGTGGCCGATCTGATGTATGTCGTTACGTCGGATGGCGGGTCTGTTGTCTCCGCTGCGGTGCTAGAGAGCAAAAAGGTGCTTCAGGCTGCAGCCGCACTGCACGGGGAATCGGTTTCCGTATCGGATAAACGGTACACCTTCGAATACCCCGGTTCTCTTCAGGGCTTTGCAGCATGTGACTACGACCACGGCAGTCAGGCGTGCATCGAGCTTTCCAATTACAATGAAATATCGGAGGAGAACGGCCTGCTGATCCGCTGCCGCCACGTGGCGGACGGAGTGACCGCGGACGTTTCCACCCAGACATTTATCGATTTCTCGAAGCTGGCGCAGAACTTTTCTACCGTGGCGTCTCCGACGCTTTACTCCTCTCAGAAGGTGGTGACGGAGGCGGGATTGGCTGGTTCTCCCCGCACTGGTTCACAGGAGGCAGTGACTCTGCGTCCGTATATTCTCTATTACGATATTGAAAATCAGGTCAGAGCCATGTACGGAGATGCGGTTCTGCTGGATGAAACGAAAAAGACATTTGAGTGGACCGTGCCGGATACGAAGGGCATGTCCATCTTTAAACTGGGATATGAGGTTGCGGGCAGGAAACGTTTCGACGGGGACGTGGTCATCTACAGCATCGACTGGAAGGGAGCGCCCACGGACTTCGCACAGAGAGGCATGCTGATGACCTCCATCTGGAATACGAATCCGCTTTGGCTGGCCGGCCTTGCCAGCTCCGCGGTTCAGTTTGCGGCAGATTTCAAACATACCTACTGTGTATCCAATGTGGAAGCAGATGGTTTGGTGACGATTGGCAGCAGGGAATGGGAAGATTATACCGTGTCATCGACAGTCTTCTACAGCCTTCATGAGGCCGGAGGCCTGGTGGTGAGGAGCAGAGGCCATAAGCGGTACTATGGAGCCGCCCTCATGGATTACAGCCGCGCCGTGGTATACGTACAGAAGGACCGGGAACGGGTGATTTTGGCGGAGGTGCCATACTCCTATCAGGAGGATGTGGGATATACGCTTACCTTTGCGGCTCATCAGGAGAAGCTGGAATTCTCGGTGAATGGGGAGAAGCTGATCGAGGTGGCGGATGCCACTTACTCGGGCGGCGGAGCCGGATTTACAATTTCGAAAGGAACGATGACGTGTGACAGCTTTATTGTTTCATAATAAATCGGCTGCATTACAAATAGGAGACAGAACATGGATTATATCATAGCATCGACAGTTGTTACGGATGAGATAAGGTTTGCTGATAAAAAGACAGTGGAAAAGAAGGCGGGCGGAGCCGGGATCTATGCGCTGTGCGGAATCCGGCTCTGGTGCGACAGCGTTATGCCTGTGACGGGCGTGGGAAAAGACTATGCGGAAATGTTTGGAGAATGGTATAAGAAGAATCATATTTCCATGGATGGCCTGATCCAAAAGGACGAGAAGACGCCTTACAACGTTATCCAGTATTTTGAGGATGGAGAGAGGAGTGAGACGGCCCTGTACGGGGCGGATCATTACCGCAAGATCGAGGTGACGCCAAAAGAGCTGGAGCCATATTTTCAGACGGCAAAGGGGATCTATATTTTTAAAAATACCTCCCCGGAGTTCTGGAACGGGATTCTTCCCATGATGGAAAGCAGTTTTCAGACACGCTCCCGGGCGGCCGCCGTCATGTGGGAGATTGCCAGCGATTCCACCTGTCCGGAATGCCTGGAAGAGGTGAGACGGATCGCCGGAAATGTAGATATCTTTTCGATTAATTTAACGGAGGCCCGGAATTTATTCGGTACAGAGTCTTTGGACGAGATAATCGGGAAGTTCAGGGGATGGATGGACAGTTCCGCTCAAGCTGTACAGCGGGATATGGAGAGTTCCCCTCATGCAGTTGGAGAAAATGTGGGCGGTCCCACTCCTTTTGCCGGACAGAATCATTTGAAGCTGATCTTTCTGCGCAGAGGTTCTAAGGGGGCGGTGATGATTACGCCGGAAGAGGTGGTATACGTGCCCACGGTGGATCACGTAAATGTGGTGGATCCCACAGGCGGCGGCAACAGTTCATCAGGCGCGGTGCTTTACGGGTGGTGCAGCGGCCATACCCCGGAGGAGTGCGGCCTGATGGGAAGTATATCGGCCGCCATGTGCCTGGAACAGTACGGCGTTCCAGACGAGATTGGAATGGAGAAGCGGGAGGCCGCGCAGAGACTTTTAGCAGCAATGAAAGGAAATAACCCAAATGAAGAGTGAGGAAATCAGAAAGAAACCGTCCATCAGACGGATACATGAGCAGTATGAATACTATAAAAATGTGCCGGAGCGCGGGCTTATGATCAAAGGACGTCCGGCACTTACCCAGATTGACCACGAAAAGGTGGGGGATTTTGTCCTGATTACGGTGAGGGATCCCTTGTGCGCCTATGATGTGGACCCGGCGAAGAAGATTGCGGACAGACTGGAGAATGCGGAGCTGATCGGCAATTCCGGGATGTTTACCTCTTATACGGGAACGTATAAAGGGGCGAAAATCACCGTGGTCAGCGGCGGCAGCGGATCGCCGGAAATGGAACTGATTTTATATGATTTTATGGAATATACGGACGCGGGAACGTTTCTGCGGGTCGGCGGTTCGGGCGGAATCGGCGATGAGGTGAAACCGGGAGACGTGGTGATCGCCAGCGGTGTGGTCAGGGAAGAGGCCATGACGAAAGCGTACATACCGGCAGGATATCCGGCGGTCAGCCACTATGAGGTGGTAGGCGCCATGGTGGAAGCCGCCAAAACACTGGGAGCGCCATACCATGTGGGAGTGACCCTGTCCGTGGACAGCGATTTTGTGGGCGGCGGCAGACCGGGGGTTGGCGGATACTTACAGCCGTGGAATATTGAAATAGCCGGAATCTACAACCGGGCCGGCGTGCTGAACGGCGACCGGGAATCTGCGGCGATCGTGACGCTGTCCGCGCTGTTTGGACGCAGGGGCGGTTCTATCTGTTCCGTTGCGGATAATCTTTGCACCGGAGAGAAGTTTGAAGCGGGCGGCGGCCATGAGTTTGCGATTGATATCGCACTGGAGGGCTGTGCGGTCTTAAACAGGTTAGATCAGGAAAAGAACGAGAAAAAGGCAGAGGAGAAGCAGTGATATGAGTGAAATGTTAACGAAAGAGTACGACAACCCCATGTGCAGACAGGCGATGAGCCTCCCGGAGCTGATCCGGAGCCAGTATGAGGACCTGGAAGTAAAGACCAGGAAAGTCCTTTCTTTTCAGGAAATTTTTAATATTCAGCGTGTGGTGCTGACGGGATGCGGTGATTCCTATGCGGCCTGTATGGCGACAAAGCATGTGTTTGAGATGCTGACAGGTATTCAGGCTGAGGTGGTGACAGCCATCGATTTCGGACGGTATTACAGTGAACGCCACATGGGCGTGGACTGCCAGAATCCCCTCGTAATCGCGGTCAGCAATTCAGGCCGGGTTGCCCGGATCTCGGAGGCGGTACAGCGTGCGAAATTCCATGACTGTTTCGTCCTTGGGATCACAGGAAATTTGACTTCCCCACTGGCCCAGAATTCGGATAAGGTGCTGAAGCTGGATATTCCGCCCTTTGAGAGCGCGCCGGGAACGAGAAGCTATATGGTCAGCGTGATGGCGCTCCTTCTGCTGGCTGTCCGTATCGGTGAGGTGCGGGGCATGTACACCATGGATCAGGCCATGGACTACCGCTATGATATGAAAAATCAGGGAGATTTGCTGGAAGCGCTTCTGCCGCAGATGGCGGAAACGTGTGCGAAGATGGCGGAAGAATGGAAGGATTTCCCCTGCTTTGACTTTGTAGGAGCGGGCTTCGACTACGCTGCGGCATGGTTTGGCCAGGCGAAGATGCTGGAGGCCACAGGGAAATATTCCATGCATATCAACTCAGAGGAATGGTTCCATCTGAACTGTTTCGCTAAGGATCCGGAACACATCGGCACCGTGGTGGTGTCCAATACCACGAATCCGGGACTCAGCAGGACAAAGGACGTAATTCGTTACGGAAAGAAGCTGGGACGGCCGATGCTAGTCATCACTGATGGAGACGGAGCGGAAGGCGTATCCTGTGTAACCGTGCCGTCTCCCAAATATCCGGTCAATATGCCGGTGACCCAGTTCGTCCCGATGTCTCTTCTCGCCGGTTACCTCTCCGCCATGTTGGGAGAGCAGTATGGGCGCGGATGTGAAGGACCATGGAGCTTCTGCGAAAATGGCTTCTGTGTCCAGAATAATGAGATCGTTTTGAAATAGCGGAGGATGGAAAAATGCTGAAAAACTTTAAAATAAAGACGAAATACAATGAGGTTTACGATATCACGGAACACGTAAAGAAGGCGGTGGAGGAAAGCGGAGTAAAAGAGGGCACCTGCCTCGTTTATAATCCTCATTCCACAGCGGGTCTGGCGGTATTTTCTCCATGGGACCCGGACGGGTTCCTGGATCTGGACGAGGAGATCCGCAGGCTGGTGCCGACCCGGATCGATTTCAAACACCAGCACGACACCCCGCAGGATGCGGCGGGCCATGTAAAGTCGGCGCTTCTCGGCATTTCCGGGAATTTTATCGTGCATGAGGGAAAGCTGCTGGTCGGCGGTTCCCAGGGCATCTATTTCCTGGAATTCGACGGACCGAGAAACCGGGAATTCTTTGTGAAGATTCAGGCGGATGCGTAGAAACGCTCCCGGAACTGGAAGAAGCTCGCAGGAGCACTCAGATTGAGAAAAGAGGAGAATAAAATGGATAAAAAGAAAATAATCCTGGACTGTGATCCGGGAATGGACGACTCCATGGCCATTATTATGGCCTGTAAATCAGACGCCTTGGAGGTAAAGGCGATTACAGCGGTAAATGGAAACTACCGCGTCGATGTAACCAGCAAAAATGCGCTGAAGGTGCTGGAGTTGATCGGAAGAACGGATATCCCGGTTGGTAAGGGAATGCCGGAGCCGATGGTGAGAAAGTGCCCGAAGGACCCGTTTACCCATGGGAAGGACGGTCAGGCGGAAAATAACCTTCCCGATCCGGTGACGCCGCTGAGCGATAAGAACGCGGTGGAATTGATCATAGATACGGTAAAGGCAAATCCGGGAGAAATTTACATCCTCTGCACCGGCCCCATGAGCAATGTGGCCATGGCCATGAAAAAGGCGCCTGAGATCAAAGAGATGATCGCCGGGATCTATGCGATATCCGGAGCGTTCGGTCTGAACCGTTACGCTTATACCAATGCTACAGGCGATACGCCGCAGAGCGAATGGAATGTGTATGTGGACCCGGAGGCGGCCGATATTGTATACAATTCCGGTGTGAAGCTGGTGGCGCTGGGCCTCGATGTGGCGACTCATTTCGATGTGAATTTGACGGATGAAGATATCCGCATGCTGGAGGAAAGCGACAAGCCGGAGGCAAAGTTCTTCTTACAGGCCGTACATTTTGTAAATGAAAGAGGCTTTGAGGCGTACTGTGCGGTAATCGACTGTATGGCGGTGGGATATGCCATCGATGCTACCCTGGTAAACACCATTTCCGGCCATGTGGGGATTGAGACGAAGAGTGATTTGACGTTGGGAATGACGGTTCTGGACCGGAGACACCATTTCGTATGGGAATCGCTGCCGGTTGTGGAAATCGGAGAGAGCGCCGATTACGAAAGATTCTTAAAGCTTCTCATGAAGCTTGTGCTGGCTTAAGCGGGAGGTTTGCGTATGTTTGAAAAAGAAAAGATCTATATAGCGGGACCCGAGTGTTTCTATAAGGGCGGCCCGGACATTTTAAATGCAATGAGACGGAGGGCGGAGAGTCTTGGCTTCGGCGTTACGCTTCCCAACGAGCATCCGCTGGATATGGGAAATCCGGATCTTCAGAAGCGGGCAGACAGCATTTTCGAGGATCTGAAAATGATCATGAAGGAGACTACGGTCATCATCGCCGACTTGGAGGCTTACCGCGGCTCCGAGGCGGACAGCGGAACAATCTATGAGATCGGAATGGCGTATGCGGATGGATTAAAATGCTACGGCTACACGAGAGATAAACGCCCGCTGGCATGGAAGGATCAGAAGTATGTGATGAAGGAAGGCATTGTTTACGATGAAAATGGGAAAAAAGCGCCTTACAAGGAACTGCCATTTTCACCAGCCGTGGTAGGTTCGACGAAGATCGTGGAAGGCGATTTCGATGACTGTCTTGCCATGCTGATGACGGATTTAGAGGAGGAGTGGAAGGCAGAGGGAAGAACGGGCGGTATGGCCGCAGCGCGGGACGGAAAAGCGTCTGGGGAGGCGAATGAGGCACATGATCCGGCCGATGCTCCGGCGAGGCCGAGAGTCTACTTATCCGATGTGATCCGGTATGAAGAGGATGCGGAGGAGGTTTACGGGCGCCTTAAGGAGCTTTGCGCTTCTTACGGTCTGGAGGCCGTCACTCCCTGCGACTGGGCGGAAGGATTTCCGGAGACGAAAGGCTTCAACCCCTATGTGAGAGCGGCGGCCCTGACGGAGAATTACTGCCGGCTGGTGAGAAGCTGTGATGCAGTAATTGCCGATCTGAGTGATTACCGCGGCTATGAGTGCTCCAACGATGTGGGATTCGAATGCGGTATGGGGTTTGAGATGGGGAAAAAGCTGTTCGCCTACATGAAGGACGCAAGACCGTGCATTGAGAAAATCCCACATCTGGGCGAGGCCGCAGAGTTCCGCGATATGACAGGCAGCAATGTGGAGAATTTCAATTATCCGGCCAATTTAATGTTCGGAAGCTCCATGAAGATTTATGAGGGAAGCCTTGAACAGGTGATTGAGAGGGTGGCGAAGGAACTGAACGGGTGAAATTATGGGAGAAACTGGTAAGGAATTTTCCGGGAACCTTTCCCAAATGCAGTGTTCCGTGTATACTAAATATAGTTGATAAAACAGGAAAGGAAGTTTCAGAACATGGCTCGGATTTTAAATTATGGATCGCTGAATATTGATCACGTGTACTCGGTTCCTCACATTGTCAGGCCGGGGGAAACCATTTCCGCCGTGGGATTTAAGGATTTCCCGGGCGGAAAAGGCCTAAACCAGTCGGTGGCGATGGCGAGAGCAGGAGCCATGGTTTTTCACGCCGGTAAGATTGGAAATGACGGCGAATTCTTAAAAAAGATTCTGGCGGCAGACGGTGTGGACTGTACATGGCTGAAAAACAGCGGGGGGCCAAACGGGAGCGCCATCATACAGAAGGATGCAGACGGCCAGAATGCGATCATCTGTTACGCCGGAAGCAACGGAGAGATCAGTCCGGCGGAGATCGACGAGGTCCTGGCCCATTTCCAGGAAGGAGACATTCTTGTATCCCAGAATGAGATCAGCAATGTCCCATATTTGATTGAGATGGCGGGAAAACGGGGGATGCGGATCGCCTTTAATCCGTCGCCGATCGATGATACCGTGCTGCGCATGGACTTGTCTAAAGTTTCCTGGCTCATTATCAATGAGACGGAGGGCTATGGCCTGACCGGAGAAGAGGAACCGGAAAAGATAGTGAAAAATCTGATTACCCGGTACCCCGGGATGGCTGTAATTCTGACACTGGGAGAAGATGGCTCCATGTACTGCCAGGGGGACGTGATCCTGCGGCAGGAAGCCTACTGCTACGGGGTGAAGGATACGACTGCGGCCGGCGATACGTTTTTGGGGTATTTTCTGGGGACGTATGAACTGGAAGGTGATGTGAAGGCAGCACTGGATATGGCCGCCCGTGCGGCCGGGATCGCGGTGTCGAGAGAAGGCGCGGTGCCGTCGATTCCGGGGGTGGAGGAAGTCAGGTAGAGATAACGGCGGGAGGAATTACCCTTTCTCCTGCCTGTTACGACAGTTTCAAGCGGTGGTATTTGATAAAATGTTTGTGATAAATGTTGTGAAAAAATTTTTGAAAAAGCTATTGAAATATGAAAGCAAATTCGTTATAATATAAATGTATTAAAGATAATACATTAGAACAAGAGAGGACAAAAAACGAAAGCTAAGACGAAATACAGGAGCACTTCAAAATTTTTTACCATCAAATGTATTAAAGATAATACATTAACAACTATAGCTAAAAGGAGAGGAAAGCTTTGGCAAAGAAAATGGTAATAGTATCTGTGGATGCATTGGTTGGCGAAGATTTAAAACTTGCTTCCACACTTCCGGGATTTAAGAAAATTATGGATGGCGGAGCGAGAGTGGAGCAGGTCATGAGTGTCTATCCGACACTGACCTATCCTATCCATGTAGTTCAGATGACAGGAAGAAATATGATGAATCATGGAATTTACAACAATGAGCGTGTCATGCCGGGGCGTCTTTCGCCGGACTGGTTCTGGCAGATCTGGGACTGTAAGGTACCGACCATATTTGACGCAGCTCACCGGAAAGGACTGACAACTCATGCCGTGATGTGGCCGGTGACGGCACAGGCGGATATTGACTGGCTTTTTCCGGGAGGATGGGGTTTTAACAACCATGGCGT
>OCAE01001239.1_pt1 | contig 12203 bp, 10 predicted proteins | sample 1495581 | NCBI WGS metagenome assembly OCAE01 (sample SAMEA2580278, study PRJEB22360) | human gut metagenome | biome: human gut; feature: human-associated habitat; material: faeces | place: Denmark | collected 2008/2010 | reverse complement strand
TGGCGAGTGCAACTGCCGCAGAGTTTTCTATTGGCGCTGGTGCTGTATATAATGAATCACCTTATCGCGGGTATAATGATAATGTTCACGCAGTACCGCTAGTCAGTTACGAAAGTGAATCATTTTATTTTAGGCAAACAACGCTAGGTTATATTTTGTCTAAGAGTGAAAGTAATGAATTTAGTATTACTGCCTCTTATATGCCGCTTGAGTTTGATCCCGGCGATAATGACGATCATGCGATGAAAAAGCTGGATAAGCGTGACGCAACTGCAATGGCGGGTGCCGCGTGGTATCACCATGAAAGATGGGGTAGCGTGAAAGTCTCCGCCGCTGCGGATGTGCTGGACAACAGTAATGGCTGGGTAGGGGAAGTTTCACTGTTCCGTCCAATGCCGATGGGCAAGCTGACGCTGACGCCATCGATTGGCGTGCTCTACTATGACGAAAACTTCAATGAATACTACTACGGCATATCGGGTAATGAGTCCCGTCGTAGTGGCTTATCAAGCTATTCCCCAGGCGATAGCTGGACACCGTATGTTGGCCTGTCCGCTAAATACGCATTGACCACTAACCTGACGCTGCTGGCAAGCGCCAATTATAGCGCGCTGCCGGATGACATTAAAAATAGCCCGATGGTTGATCGCGATGACAGCTTTACCTTTATGTCCGGTCTGACCTGGCGTTTCTGATTTAAATACGTGCCTGATGGCGCTTCGCTTATCAGGCCTACGTGGATAGGTGTTGTAGGCCGGATAAGACGTGAAGCGTCGCCATCCGGCACGGTTTAATTACTGCTCGTTTATCCAGATACGCATTTCGCCTTCACCACGGTTTGCCCAGCTAAACCATGGAATAAACGTCAATGTATGCGCCTGACGCGAAGTTGGGGAAACATCGTAGTGCCACAACGATTGTTGTGCTGCATCGGCTGCACTTTGCTTCACACCTTCAGCCTGAATTAACATTTTATGGCTGAACAATCCCTTACCTTCGAATACTCTGAACTCACTCTCTTTTGGCAACCACAGATTATGCAATTCCTCGCCGTTGTCGGCCTGCTCCAGGCAATATACCAGTGGTCCACGCTGAATAGCGACCTTACCGGCAACATGACGCACTAATGGATTTCCGTATACCCGACGCACCGGCATTGGCAGGGTCAAACTGAGCGTATCGCCTTCCTGCCAGATTCGACTGATGTGCAAATAGCCTTTGCGAATATCCTGCTCAACCGGCTGACCATTCAACAAAACCTGCGGCGCGGAGCACCAGTCTGGCAGGCGCAGAGCCAGAGTGTGATAAACCGACCGCGGTGATTCGATGGTGATTTTTACCTGCTCATGCCATGGGTAATCTCCGCTAATACGCAGTTTAAGCGAGCCGTTTACAACAGGGACCTCCATGCTATTGCCCACGTACATATTGATATACAGCGCGTCCTGACGCGGTGTATAGATGTAGTGGCCAATTGAGGTTAGCACGCGGGCGATATTCGGCGGGCAACAGGCGCAGCCAAACCAGCGCTGACGAACGGGTTTCACGTGGTCATAAATATGATTGAATTTTAATGATTTAGGATGTACTTCCAGCGGGTTCACATAGAAGAAGTGCTTGCCATCGAGCGCCATCCCGCCCAATACGGTATTATACAGGGCGCGCTCCATCACGTCGGCATACTGGCTGTCGGCTTCCATTTCCAGCATTCTGCGGGCGAACATCATCAGGCCGATAGAGGCGCAGCTTTCCGCATACACGGAGTCGTTGGGCAGATCGTAATCGCAACTAAACGCCTCGCCGCTGCTTTGTGAACCGATCCCGCCGGTAATGTACAACTGGCGCTGGGCCATGTTTTTCCACAGACGCAGGCAATCCTGACGCTTGCCTTCGTCCTGGCTTAAGCGTGCCAGATGAGCGACGCCGGTCATCAGGTAGACAAAGCGCACCGCATGCCCGATTGCCGTTTGCTGTTCTGAAATGGGCTGATGAGCCTGGCTATAGGGTTTATCCTTCACCATCCATGCCGGACCGTAAGTATGCCAGTAAGAGGTTTGGCCGCGCTTTTCGTACTCTTCGTCATAGAAATGGGGCTGTGCGCCGCGCTGTTCCACAAAGTAATTTACCAGCGCCATATAGCGTGGTTGCTGGGTCACTTCGTATAAGCGCATTAACGCCAGTTCGATTTCCGGGTGTCCTGGGTAGCCGCGCAGTTGATTCTCCCTGAGTCCAAACACGCTGTCGATGTGATCCGCCAGGCGACACACCACCTCTAACAGACGGCGTTTACCCGTTGCCTGAAAGAACGCGACGCCTGCTTCGATCAAATGACCTGCACAGTACAACTCATGACACTCGGCGAGGTTGGTCCAGCGTTCATCCGGTGCTTTCACTGTGAAGTACGTATTGAGATAGCCGTCTTCACACTGGGCGGCCGCCACCAGTTCAATGACTTCATCGGCCGTTTTTTCAAGTTCCGCATCGGGTTTCTGGCACAGGGACCAGGCAACGGCCTCCAGCCACTTTGCTACGTCGCTATCCTGAAAAACCATGCCGTAAAATTCGCCATCCTGCAGGCCCGCGGCGATACGGAAATTCTCTATCGCATGACTTGGTTCCGCCTCTGCAATGCGGTCATTGAGCGCATCCCATTGATAGGGGATCACCACGTCACGCACCAACTGCTGATATTGTCCGAGGAACGGATCGCTGACGGTGAGCTTATGCAGGTCGACTTCCAGTACGTTCATTTCGTGCTCCTTAAGGCTGTACATGACGCTGACGCAGATCGGTGGCAATGCGCGACATCATCGGATTATTGAGTTTGCAGATGCGGATAGACAGCGCCAACAGCAGGTGGAACAGTGCGGGAAGCAGCGTCTCCATCGCGGTAATTCCTTGCAGCGAGCTGGCGGTTTGGTTACCAGCACCTGGCTGATAGGCGACAAAAATAAACAGCAGGCTGATGATCCCCGCACTTGAGGCCCAGGCCAGCTTGATGAAAAACAGATTGAAGGCGAAATTCATGCCGGAGGAACGTACGCCGGTTTTCCACTCGCCGTAATCGTCGGCGAAGGCCATCAGTGAGAAGTGCAACGGCAGCGTGAAGCCTAAAATAATGCCGTTACCGAGGATGACTGCCAGCCACAGCGTCTGATAAGCCGGGCCGGTTGGCAGGAACCACATCAGTATCGCCAGGGCCGTCAGCACCAGATTGGTGTAGTAATAGAGTTGGACGGTATCGATGCGGCGGGTCAGGGGGCTGACGATCACTGAACCGATGATGGACGCGAAAGTGACCATGGTGAAAAACAGCGACGTATAGGCGGTGCTGCCTTCCAGCACGTAGGTAATAAAATACATGTACCCGCCGCCGCGAATATTAAAGACGTTGATCAGCAGGAAAGACATTACCAGCATCAACAATAGCTGATCGTTTTTGCGCAGCCCGCCAATGTGTTCACGCAGGGTAAATTTCCCCATCATCGCCAGCGGCACACGCTCGCGAACCCAGAAGAAACAGCACAGGAACATCACCACCGCGATGGCACACAGGATGCCCACGCCAAACTGATAACCCTGTGCGGCATTGCCCTGACCCAGAATATCCACCATCCACGGCAGACCAACGGAAACCAGGAATCCCGCCACGCCGCACAGCACAAAGCGCCAGGACTGACAGGCGATCACCTCGTTATGGCGGGTCGTCATGGTGTTGATCAGCGCACAATACGGTACGTTGATGGCGGTATAGCCGACAGAGAGCAGGAGATAGGTGCCGAATGCCCAGGCGATCTTGACCCCCATGCTGGCGTCCGGGACGGTAAAAGTGAGCACGCCAATAATACCGATCGGAATCGCAACCCACAGTTGCCACGGGCGAAAGCGCCCCCAGCGGCTTTGCGTACGGTCGGCTAGCACACCCATGATGGGGTCGGAAATGGCGTCAAATACACGCAGGGCAATAAATAATGTGCCGACCAGCGCAGGCGTTAACCCGAAGACATCGGTGTAGAAAAATGTCAGGAAGTTCATGATCAGGCAGGTAATTACTGTCCCGCCAGCATCGCCTAGTCCATAACCAATTTTTTCACGCAGGGATAATTTGTCGTCCTGGGCGCGCTGTGCCAAATCAGATGTTGTAATCGGAGCCGAAGTCATAAATAACTCCCGGAGAGGATGTTCAGAAAGTATCCCGCTACGCTGCGGGTTATTTGTTTGTAATTTGCAAAATACGTTATTTATTCTGCACGAAATGTTTGGGTCAACAAGGGAAGAGAAAAGTATAAAAAGATGACAATTCCGACTTCATTATAAAAATGTGATTTCGATCCGGCGGAAAGCGGATTTATCGTAAATAATCAATGATAAAGAGCGGTTTAAATAATGTAGAAAGCGGGGATTTGAATATATATGCTCGAATTATCCATGTCTCTTCCGATTAAAGTGCAAAATGGTGGGCTATTTATTTCCCGGGGCGTGGGCAGTCATCCTGCGCGACGATTGCAATCCTGGGAAATTATCTTTGTTGAAAAAGGGACATTAACAATTCGCGAAGGTCAGACAGTTTTTTGCGTGAATGCCGGAGAAAGTTTGCTGCTGTGGCCGCAGCGCTTGCATATTGGCGTTGGGCAATTTCCGGTTGATTTGAAATTTTACTGGTTGCACTTTGAGGTGACAGCAGAAAATGAAGCATCAATAGCAGGATCGTTACTTGCTATACCTCAGCATACCCAGGTGGGCGAGCCCCAATATATTATTTCGCTGTTTCGCCAGTTCTTACGCGAGCAGGAAAATATTCATCGCAGCATGGCGCTGGAACTGATCCTGCTGCTAATTTTGCAGCAAATTTCTGCGGCTGCCAGCGAGCACCTCGCCGAAAGCCCCGGTAATGCGCTAGCCTGGAAAGCGCAGCAAATCATTCACACCCGGTTCCACCTGCCGATTAGTGCTTCAACTCTGGCGAAAGAGCTGCATTGCAATGCGGACTATCTGGGGCGTGTTTTCCGTGGGGCTTTCCGGCTGACGCTAACCGAAGCGTTGCACCGTCAGCGGGTAAGGGCGGCAGAAAAACTGTTAATCAGCGATTCGCTGTCGCTAACCGAAGTGGCGATGAAATGTGGATTTAATGATGTGGGGTATTTTCGCAAAATATTCCACAAGCACACCAGCCTGACGCCCGCGGCGTGGAAACGGCGCTATTGCAAAGAACATATCAATAGCGCCTGACCCGTTATTGTCCGTAATACGCATTTGCCCCGTGTTTGCGCAGATAATGTTTATCCAGCAACTCAGACTGCATATCCGGCAATTGCGGGGCTAACTGGCGAGAGAACAGCCCCATGTAGGCGCACTCTTCGAGCACCACAGCGTTATGCACCGCGTCTGCGGCGTCTTTACCCCAGGCGAACGGTCCGTGGGAGTGCACCAATACCGCTGGAACCTGCAGCGGATTGAGATCGCGCTGCTCGAAGGTCTGAATGATCACCTCTCCGGTTTGATATTCATATTCGCCGTTGATCTCTTCAGCGGTCATCAGACGCGTACACGGAATAGAACCATAGAAATAATCGGCATGCGTGGTGCCCCATGCCGGGAGATCCAGACCCGCCTGCGACCAGATCGTCGCGTGGCGAGAATGGGTATGGACGATCCCGCCGATCTGTGGATAACGACGATACAGTGCCAGATGGGTTGGTGTGTCGGACGACGGTTTTTTGTTGCCTTCCACTACGTTGCCGCTGGCAATATCCACTACCACCATGTCGTCGGCGGTCATCACCTCATATTCCACGCCGGATGGCTTAATCACCATCAGTTTACGTGTTTCATCCACTGCGCTGACGTTGCCCCAGGTAAAGGTGACTAAGCCATGAGCCGGGAGCGCCAGGTTTGCCGCCAGCACCTCGGCTTTCAGTTGTTCTAACATGGAAATCCTCCTTCCTGCATGCGTGCTTCTATCCAGCGCCGTGCCTGGATAATTTCCAGTACCGGCTCCTTCGCTTTTTCAGTCCACATTTCAATCAGAAACGACCCGCGATAGTTCAGCTGATGCAGCGTTTTGAAGATGCCAACAAAGTCCACGCACCCTTCGCCAAACGGCACATCGCGAAACTGGCCCGGATGAGTTTCGGTTACCGGCAGCGTGTCTTTCAGATGGATAGCAGCGATGCGGTCAATGCCCAGCGTCAATTCGGCAGTGACGTCATTCCCCCAGGCGCTGAGGTTGCCCACGTCCGGATAAACGGTGAACCACGGCGATGACAGCATTTCATCCCACTTTTTCCACTTGCTGATCGAGTTCATAAACGCGGTATCCATGATTTCTACCGCCAGCATCACCTGCGCGGCAGCTGCTTGCTCGACTGCCCATGCCAGCCCTTCGGCAAAGCGCTGCTGCGTTCCTGCGTCATGTTCTTCGTAATAGACGTCGTAACCAGCCAGTTGAATAGTGCGGATACCCAGATCGCGCGCCAGACGAATGGCTTTGCTCATTATTTCTCGCGCCCGCTCACGCACGGCTTCATCGCGGCTGCCAAAGGGAAAACGACGGTGGGCGGACAAGCACATTGATGGGAGCGCCACGCCGGTTTCCAGCATCGCGCTCACCAGCGATGCGCGCTGAGCCGGACTCCAGTCGAGACGCGACAGACGTTCATCGGTTTCATCCACCGACATCTCGACGAAATCAAAACCGCAGCTTTTTGCCAGCACCAGCCGTTCCGGCCAGGAGAGGTCTTTCGCCAGCGCTTTTTCATAGATACCTAATGGATGATTACGCATGCTGTGTTCCCCAGATGGCGTCGATTTGCGCATGGAATTCGCCAGCAACCTGCGCTGGGTTTTGCGCTCCCGCCAGCGCGCGCCCGGCAATAAAAGCTTTGACGTTAATATCGCGAAACAACGACAGATCGGCGGGCGTGATCCCACCGGTAATCGACAGTTCCAGACCAATATCAGAAAGCGCCTTCATACGCGCCAGGTCTGCTTCTCCCCACTGTTGTCCGCTGGCCTGAGCATCGCGGCCACGATGGTAAATCGCCTGGCGAACGCCAACGCGATACCAGTCGCGGGCATCATCCAGAGTCCAGTTGCCGAACAGCTCCATCTGAATTTCGCCGCCGCAGGACTGCGCGATGCCATGACCTTTCTCTACCGTCGCCAGCGGCGCAGCACAGATAATGGTCATCCAGTTGGCACCTGCTCCAAAGGCTTGCTGCGCGAGGGTTTCGCCCGCATCGGCCACTTTCCAGTCGGCGACGATGATTTTATTTGGGCACTGGGCACGCAGGGCTTTCACGGCGCTCAGCCCTTCGGTTAAGCAGAGAATCGTCCCCGCTTCAACGATATCGACGCTCTCTTGTAGCAGCGCGACGTCGCGTTGTGCGGCTTCAAGGCTGGTGTGGTCGAGCGCCAGTTGCAGTAATGGTCGACTCATCATTCGTGCTCCTTAATGCGGGCGTGGTAGCCCTGTAGTGCGGTAATTAAATCCAGGTATTGGCTGTATTTACGCTGGTAGCTCGCCTGCGCGGCGGCGTCCGGCAATAGCGTGCGTACCGGGTGCTGTAGGCTGCGCTGGGCGTCGCTGAAGTTGGAATAAACGCCGGTGCCGACGCGGGCGGCAAGCGCAGCGCCAAAGCAACCGGTCTCTTCAATCTGTGGCAATTCGATACGTAAACCGCTGACGTCTGCCAGCATTTGCATCCAGATGTCGGAGTGCGCCGGACCGCCGGTGACGCGCAGGGTATGCGCCTTCGTAAAACGTTCGCGCATGCGGTTGAGGTGGGTCATGTGGCTAAAAACCACGCCTTCGTAGATGGCCTGTAATAAGTGGGCGCGAGTGTGTATTGCCTGCATGCCATAAAAGCCGCTGGTCATCTCCAGCCCGGCGTTGCTGCCGTACAAAAAGGGCAGGAAGAAAAGCTCGCTACCGGCTTTCGGTAAGCTGGCGACGGCCTGATTGATCTCAGCAAAAGAGAGTTCGCCCCACTGGGCGGTAAACCATTCCAGATTGCCGGAAGAGGTTGGGCTGGCTTCGTGAACGATGTACTGCCCGTCGCTGACATAGCGCCCATAAACATAGGGATGGGCCTCGTGGTCGCGCAGACCGTGAGCGATCCCGCTGGTGACGGCCCAGGTACCCATCACCGCGTTGAGGGTGTATTCATCTTCGATACCGGCGCAGAGTGCGGTGGAAACCACATCAAACAGTCCGCCGACGACGGGCGTGCCCGCCGCCAGACCGGTTATGGCGGCTGTCTGAGCGGTGATTTCCCCGCATATTTCTGCTGAACCGACAATCGGCGGTAGCGCATTGTCGATCTCACTGATGCCCAGCCACTGGGTCAGGCGCGAGTCGTACTGACCCGAAGTCATGTTGTAGAGGTTCGACTCGGAGATATTGCTCTCTTCACAGCCTTTGACGCCGGTTAAGCACCAGCGCAGATAGTCATGGCCCATCATGACGCAGCCAATTTGCGCGTAACGGTGAGGTTGATTCTCTTTCACCCAGCGCAGCAATGATGCCGGATGCCCGGTCCACAATGTCTGGCGGGTGACCGGGTAGAGCTGCTCAGGGATCCCATCCTGCTGCCAGCGCTGAACGATATCCATCGCCCGGCGGTCGGAAGAGAGGATGGCATTGCCCAGCGGTTTATCCTGCTTATCGAGAAGGAACAGGCCTTTGCCCTGAGCGGAAATACCGACGCCTTTGATTTGATCGCCGCAGACGCCGGTGCGCGCTAACAGCCCGGCGATCGTGGCTACACACTGTTGCCACAACTGGTGCATATCGCGTTCGGCGTAACCGGGCAATGGCGATGCGGTCTGCAACGATTGCCGGTTAATGCCATGTTCATGACCTTTGGCGTCATACAACCCAGCTTTCAGATACGTACCGCCACAATCAATACCCAGCCAGAAGGTCTCTTTCTCACTCATCTTGTTATCTCATTTTTGCCGGATGGCGCTGCGCTTATCCGGCCTGGGACGGTTGCTACCTGTAGGCCCGGTAAGCGAAGCGCCACCGGGCATTGTTTTACGCTGTACGTTTATGTGGATTCAGTGTCTTTAGCGGAGCGGCACCGGCGTCGCATTTGGCTGGCAGCAGCAGCGCCATCAGCGCGGCCAGAGCCAGTGAGATAGCCAGGCAGTAAACCCCCGCATCTTTGCTATACAGGGTGATGAGTACGCCGACCGCATAAGGACCGCAGAAGCCGCCGAGGTTGCCCAGCGCGTTGATGACTCCACGCGCGCCACCGGCCATTTCCGCACTGAACAAACGCGCCGGAATGGTCCAGAACACGCCCGCTGCCGATTGCAGGAAGAAGCCGCAGCCGACCAGCGCGGCATAAGCCAGCCAGACGTTATTTTTCAGCGCCACGGAAAGGAACATGCACAGCGCAAAGCCAATCAACGGCAGGCAGACAAACAGCTTGCGTTTGCCGGTGCGGTCAGAGAGAGAAGAGAACAGGAACATCCCAGCAATGGCCCCGACGTACGGCAGAATGGCGAGCATACCGACCTGTCCCATGCTGCTGTGCGTCAACTCTTTGAGGATGGTCGGCAGCCACAGGGTGTAACCGTAAATCCCGGTCTGATAGAAGAAGTTCAGCGCGATGAGCTGCCACATGGTTTTATCGGAAAGCACCGCGCCCAGAGAGGCATTTTTGACTTCCGTTCCGGCAATGGCTTTTTGCTCGGCGGCCAGCGTTTCGACCAGGTAATTTTTCTCGGCCTCAGAGATCCAGCGCGCCTCCTGCGGACGGTCGTAAACGGTATAGGCCCACAACACCAGTACAACGACGGAAAGCAAACCTTCAATGATGAACAGCCAGCGCCAGTCGAGAACGGTGATAATCCAGCCCGAGAGCGGAGCGGTAATGATCCCGGCAATTGGCACAAACATAATCACAATCGCATTGGCGCGACCACGCTCGGCGTCGGGGAACCAGTTACTGATCATCGTCAGCACCACCGGCAGCATGCCGCCTTCGGCAACGCCGAGTAAAAAGCGCAGAACCAGCAGTTGGTACTGATTAGTGATTAACCCCGTGAGGACGGAAATAACCGCCCAGGCAACCAGCGACCAGCCGATAAATTTCTTGCCGCTGCCGTGAACGGCAATTTTTCCGCCGGGAACCTGTAAAAACAGATAACCGATAAAGAAAATACCGCCAGCCAGTCCTGCCATGGTGGCGGAAATACCTAATTCCTCATCCATTCCGCCCGGCATCGCGAAAGCGATATTGACGCGGTCCATATAAGAAATAATACAGGCGATGAGAATAGGTGGAATAATCCGCAGCCAGCGCTGACGGGGTATATCTTTGAGTGTAGGGCGAGAGGTCATGTTCATATTAATATTCTCGTAGAGTAGTATTTTATTTTTATAGTTTTGCTTTATTTAATGCGGCGATACCGTCGCGCAATATTGCTACGCGATGGTTCACATCTGCATTGGCGTTTATTTCCAGCAATTTAATACCGGCAAATTGCAGTGGTTCGGCTTCTGCGCAGGCGAATAATTCGCGGGCATGGTCGGTGGTCATCAGGCTTTGTGGGCAGAATGGGGCAAACGGCGCGTGTAAGTCCTGCCACTCGCCGTATTCCCCCGCAAGCGTGGTACCGGAGAACATCAGCGCGCCCAGTTTTCCAGCCCGTTTGGCCTGCTGCGTGTGGGCCAGCGCCAGGGCGGGATTCTGCCCTTCAATGGTCGATCGCGCCCAGTTAATGCACACGCTGATGTCATACCCGGCAATGACCTCCAGCACATTGTCTAACGGCAGAAAGCCTTTTCGTGGCGCAATGCCGGTCATGGCATCGCAATGTTCCAGCACCAGATCGCAGGACCAGTCCCAGGAGGTAATCTCTTTCAGCGAACGGGCAAACGCGTCGGTGGCCTGTGCAACATTTGGGTTGCTGGCATTGGGGGCGGCATGCAGTTCCAGCGCAATCACTTTTCCGGCGTGTGCCGTATTGATATGGTTGATTTTCTGCTGCAGATGACGGTAATACGCCACGCAGGCTTTACGCTGTTCTTCGTCGCTGGAGGCCAGCCCAAAAGCGCTGTTTGCGCCGCGACGGCGCATGGTTTCCATAATGGCGGTGACCACGATTTGCCAGTCGCCCGGCGTATGACGTAATAACCATTCGTCGCCTAACGGGTGAAGATGTTCAAGGCAGGGCTGCTCCAGACCGCGAATATCCGGAGTATCGGCGAGCTGTCGCCAGAATTCCTTCTCTTCCTCTTCACTCTTTTGGTGAAATGAGGGTGCACAGGGGTACGCACCGATAATATAACCGGCATTATTAACGCTCATGTTGTGCTCCTTTTATAAAACTGAAATAGCAACCTTCACAACTATTTTGCGGATCGGCGTGGCGACAGTTTTATGACATGCAGGGCGATGAACATCCTGCGGGAAAAATATGGCATAACTTCCCGGAATCATTTCAATGAAAGATTCATGTTCGCTGGCGTGATAAAAAATAATATCGCGCTGTTCTAATAACGATTCGCTGATTTGGTTATTCCCAGTATCAATCGCGATCCCGATTTTCTCTTCGCCCCAGGCCAGAAATTGAATATCCAGGTAGCGGCGATGCACCTCCGGGCGATTTTCGGCAACGTCACGCGTGGTTAAATCGATAACCTGCGCGAAGATATTTTTACCGTCGATTTCTACCACGCCCGGTTCCAGATTGCGGAAGTCTGTGCTGCGCAGAAAGTCGAGTGCCCTTTCAATCGCCGCGGGTAAACGACATGGGTTAGGCTGAGCGATATGTCCAAAGATCATACACTGACTCCTTACAACGCCTGAATTTTGGCCCAGACGCTGTCATCAACGGTGATACCGTTGCGGCGGTTTTCTTCCAGCAGCTTTGTAAACTCGTGGCCCGGCAGGCGGACAGGTGTGTTTTCATCGGCGCGTTCGGCGGAGGTGATGAAATCCATAATGCGCTGCAGTTTGGCGTCGCGGGTGGCGCCGTCGATCAGCTTATCCACTTCAATGGCGATAAAAATCTGTGAAACGCCATATTCATCGCTGTTGTCCTGGGTGACCTCGGCCACGGAAGAACCGTCTGAAAGCAGGGTGGCGATCATATCCAGCACAATCGACAGACCTGAACCTTTCCAGTAACCCATTGGTAAAATGCGGCGGGTTTTTTCGATAACGCCCGGCTCTTTAGTGAGATTGCCT